>Ga0315281_10011911_pt1 | contig 11876 bp, 13 predicted proteins | sample YL17G07_0_MG_FD_204540 | JGI IMG/M metagenome (GOLD analysis project Ga0315281, IMG submission 204540) | Sediment microbial communities from Yellowstone Lake, YNP, Wyoming, USA - YL17G07_0 | ecosystem: Environmental > Aquatic > Freshwater > Lake > Sediment | place: USA: Wyoming | collected... | reverse complement strand
AAGGATTCACTGGAAAAAATGATTCTGGAAACACCCAGAATTGCCGCAAAAGTAATTCGTGCCATTGCCGTTTCTTTGTCCAGAAGATTGCGTATGGCGGATGGCAAGATGGTTGATTATTCAAGTCCCGGCAATTCGGTTGACTTCCAAATTTAGTACGGCAGATAAAATCCGTCACTGACAATATTTACTCAACTTGAGGAAATAAATTATGCTTGCAGTTCTGATACCACTTGCTCAAGGTTGCGAAGAAATTGAAGCTGTCACCGTCATCGACATTTTGCGCCGGGCAGGTATTAGCGTGGTTAGCGCCGGACTTGACGCCAAACCTGTATGTGCCAGCCGCGGCACTGTGTTGATTCCCGATACAACACTTGATGCGGCACTCCAGCATGACTATGACATGATCGTTTTGCCCGGCGGCCAGCCCGGCACCAACAATCTGAAAGATGATGCGCGTATCCTGGCACTGCTAAAAAAAATGGCACAGCAGGACAAATACATTTCCGCTATTTGCGCAGCACCTTCGGTGCTGGCTGCAGCCGGCTTGCTGGAAGGAAAACATGCGACCAGTTTTCCCGGCGCGCTTGACGCTTTTCCATCTGTCATAAAAAATCCGGATTCAGTCGTTGAAGACGGCAAACTGATCACTTCACGCGGCCCTGGCACGGCAATGGATTTTGCGCTCACCCTGGTAGAACGCCTTGCAGGGAAAGCCAAACGCAAGGAAGTTGAAGCTGACCTGGTACGCTGATTTGCAGGCTCTATTCAGCAAGCTTCCTCCGTCAGTTACAGCATTGCTGCTGCAATTTTCCGGTTTTCTTTTTGCGTTATTGCTTATACGCCTTACAAACGCGCCAATTGATTTTCTGTTCATTGCGTTGCTTGGTGGCGTCTTTGCCGCAATTCTCGGCTACTTTTCAGGGCTTGCCCGCTGGTGGATACCAATACAATTAATATTTTCTCCTGCACTGATTCTGGTGCTGGAACTGCACATCCCTTCTGAATTTTTTCTACTTGCATTTCTCGTCATGCTGGCGATCTATTGGAGCACGTTCCGCAGCCAGGTACCGTTCTACTTGTCCAGCAAACGCGTGTGGCAAACACTGGAGGAGCTGCTGCCCGCTCATGACGCAGACAAACGCTTCACGTTTATGGATATCGGCTCAGGCATGGGCGGTGTGCTAATTCATCTGGCAGATGTGCGACCGGACGGCGACTATTACGGCGTGGAAAATGCACCACTACCCTATTTGCTGAGCAGGATCCGGCTAAAACTGGGCCGCAGAACCAATTGCCAGATAATGTGGCGCAGCCTGTGGAAATGCGATCTCGCACCTTATGACGTGGTATTCGCCTACTTGTCACCAGTACCCATGGAAAAGTTATGGCACAAGGTTAAACAGGAAATGCGCCCTGGCACATTGTTTATCAGTAACTCATTTGCCGTACCCGAACAGCCGCCGCAATACTCGATCACTCTGGATGATATGCACCACTCAACCTTGCATATCTGGCATATGTAAACGATGCTTCAGCTATAAAACGACACCCAACCCGCCTTTCCTGTACAAATAGGGGTGTTGCAAACAATCCCTGTTTCGATCAAAACAACACAAATAAACACTTCACATTCAGCCGTTTTTTAGTTAGGATATGACATTCGCATCTGCTTTACCTCACTAACAATTCCCCAATTCAACTCTTTTAGCATAATCTTTCGTCAATACCCTTAAGCGAGAAACCCTATGAGCGAACATATCCGTTACGTTACTGATGCAACTTTTACAGCTGAAGTCCTGCAATCGCCACTACCTGTACTGGTCGATTACTGGGCTGAGTGGTGCGGCCCCTGTCGTATGATTGCACCCATTCTGGATGAAGTATCACAGGAATACTCTGGACGTCTCAGCGTAGCAAAAGTGAATATTGATGAGAATCAGGCTACTCCTGCCAAGTACGGCGTACGTGGCATCCCGACGCTGATGCTGTTCAAGAACGGCAATATCGAAGCTACAAAAGTGGGCGCCCTATCAAAATCTCAACTCACCGCCTTTATTGACAGCCATATCTAATCCGTATAACTTCACTCTTTGAACCAGCTTGCATCGAATATACAAGTTTAAATATCGATAATAAAAATAATCGCAAGTAGTTCAGGCCGTGACTCTCCTGCATTTATCGAACCCATTGTAATAGTCCCCTTTAACCTCCTTGGCATACTCCCTTAAAACTTCGCCTTCCCAAATACCATCCATATGCATTTATCTGACCTTAAAACAAAACACGTTACTGAACTGGTAGACATGGCCCTCGCCATGAACATAGACAACGCCAGCCGCATGCGCAAGCAAGACCTGATCTTCGCGATGCTCAAAAGCTATGCCAAAAATGGCGAAAGCATTTTTGGCGAGGGCACCCTGGAAGTTTTGCCCGACGGCTTCGGCTTTCTGCGATCGCCGGACACTTCGTATCTGGCCAGCCCTGATGACATCTATGTCAGCCCCAGCCAGGTACGACGTTTTAACTTGCATACCGGCGATTCGATCGAAGGCGAGATCCGCACCCCCAAGGATGGCGAACGCTATGTAGCGCTGGTCAAGGTGGACAAGGTCAACTCCGAACCGCCAGAGAATGCCAAGAATAAAATCCTGTTTGAAAACCTCACCCCGCTCTTCCCCACCCAACAAATGATTCTTGAGCGCGATATCCGCGCTGAAGAAAACATTACCGGTCGCATCATCGACATGATCGCACCAATCGGCAAAGGCCAGCGCGGCCTGCTGGTGGCTTCGCCCAAATCCGGCAAGACCGTAATGTTGCAGCACATCGCGCATTCGATCTCATCCAACTACCCCGATTCCCATCTGATCGTGTTACTGATCGACGAACGTCCCGAAGAAGTAACTGAAATGCAGCGCACCGTGCGTGGAGAAGTGGTGGCCTCAACATTTGATGAACCTGCCACCCGTCACGTGCAGGTTGCCGAAATGGTGCTGGAAAAAGCCAAGCGCCTGGTCGAACACAAGAAGGACGTCGTTATCTTGCTCGACTCCATCACCCGTCTGGCACGCGCCTACAACACCGTGATCCCTTCCTCCGGCAAGGTACTGACCGGTGGTGTGGATGCCAACGCGCTGCAGCGCCCCAAGCGCTTCTTTGGCGCGGCGCGCAATGTGGAAGAAGGCGGTTCCCTCACCATTATCGCCACCGCGCTGGTTGATACCGGCTCACGCATGGATGATGTGATTTACGAAGAATTCAAGGGTACCGGTAACATGGAAATACACCTTGAGCGCCGTATGGCAGAAAAACGCATCTACCCGTCAATCAACGTCAATCGCTCCGGTACCCGCAAGGAAGAGTTGCTGATCAAGGCAGACGTGCTGCAACGCATCTGGGTTTTACGCAAGCTACTGTATCCTATGGATGAATTGGAAGCGATGGAGTTCTTGTTAGATAAAATCAAGGCCACCAAGGGCAATGCGGATTTCTTTGATTCGATGCGCCGCTAGAGACGCGGCTTTAAAAAACCATTTGGACGAAGAATAAAGTTTATGTATAATGCGCGGCTCTGAAAAAGTAATGCGCAGCGCGATGCACGGCGCAGGAAAACCGAATTTTAAGCGAGGTTGTCATGTACGCAGTAATCAAGACCGGCGGTAAACAATACCGTGTAATCAAGGGTGAAACCCTGAAAATTGAATCCCTGGACGGCGATGTCGGCAGTGCGATCGTGTTTGACAAAGTGCTGATGCTGGGTGATGGCGACAAGGTTTCTGTCGGCAAGCCTCTGCTCTCTGGTGCGACTGTCTCTGCGACCATCGTTGCCAACGGCCGTCACGACAAAGTAAAAATCTTCAAGATGCGTCGCCGTAAACATTACCAGAAGCATCAAGGACATCGTCAAAACTATACCGAGATCCGTATTGACGGATTCAAGGCCTAACTTCTGAAGGAGTAGCAAAATGGCATCGAAAAAAGGCGGAGGCAGTACCAGTAACGGCCGCGACTCGCACTCGAAACGATTGGGCGTAAAAGCTTACGGTGGTGAATTGATTAGCGCCGGCAGCATTATTATTCGTCAACGCGGAACCGAGTTCCACGCGGGTGACAACGTAGGTATGGGCAAGGATCACACTCTGTTTGCCAAGATCACCGGCAAAGTTCAGTTTGCGATTAAAGGTGCATCCAAGCGCAGGACAGTTATTGTAGTTGCTGCGTAAAGCACAACAGCAATAATCTCAAGCCCTATCGCAAGGTAGGGCTTTTTTCGTTTCATTCCATAAACCTGAAAGCCTGATCACTCCGCAGATGACAGGATTCAAGCTAACTGAGCAGCCAGGTTGTATTAACAAATTTTTCTGACTCTCTAAATCTGCGGCGACAAGCTTTCCAGGACAAATCATGAAGTTCATAGACGAAACACAAATTGAAGTTATCGCTGGCGACGGCGGTAATGGCGCGGCCAGCTTCAGGCGCGAAAAATATATAGCCAAGGGCGGCCCCGATGGCGGCGATGGCGGTTGGGGTGGCTCCGTGTATGCCATAGCAGACCGCAACATCAATACGCTGGTGGACTATCGCTTTGCGCGCATGCACCGCGCCAAGAACGGCGAATCCGGGCGTGGCGCGGATTGCTACGGCAAAGGCGCTGACGATATATTTCTGCGCATGCCGGTAGGCACGGTGATTACCGACATCAACACCGGTGAACAAATTGCCGATCTCGCCCATGAGGGTGAAAAAGCACTGCTCGCGCAGGGCGGCAAAGGCGGCCTGGGTAACTTGCACTTCAAATCCAGCACCAACCGCACCCCGCGCCAATCTACACCCGGCGATGAAGGCGAACGCCGTGAATTGCAACTGGAACTCAAAGTGCTTGCTGACGTAGGTTTGCTGGGCATGCCCAACGCTGGCAAGTCCACCTTTATCCGTGCAGTTTCAGCTGCACGGCCCAAGGTAGCCGATTATCCCTTCACCACCCTGCACCCCAATCTGGGTGTCGTGCGCGTATCGGCTGAAAAGAGTTTCGTGATCGCAGATATTCCGGGCCTGATTGAAGGGGCTGCAGAAGGTGCCGGTCTCGGCCACCAGTTCTTGCGCCATTTGGCACGCACACGTTTACTGTTGCATATTGTCGATATTGCACCGATGTATGAAGGCGTAGACCCGGTACATGAAGCGCGTGCGATCTTGAATGAGCTTAGAAAATATGACGAGTCGCTGTACGAGAAACCGCGCTGGCTGGTATTGAACAAGGTCGATCTGCTGGATAAGCGCGAAGAAAAAATTGCGGCCTTCCTTAAGGAGTTTGGCAAGGACACGCCGTATTTTGTCATTTCCGCGATTAATGGTGATGGCTGCAAAGAGCTGACCTATGCGATCATGAAATACCTGGACGAAGTAGCCGCACAGGAAGCGGCCAATGCGCCACAGCCTGCGGTTAAAGCCACAGCAGAACCTGAAATAGAAATATATAATCCACTGGCTACAGACACTGAAGACTAGAACTCCGCATATGCAATAGTGTCGGTGATTTAAGGATTATTACTACATGCAAACTGTTTTAACCCAAGCCAAGCGCATCGTCGTCAAAGTCGGCAGCAGCCTCGTCACCAACCAGGGTGAAGGCCTTGATAGACTAGCCATCAGCAACTGGGCGCAACAAATTTCGGTACTTCGCCAATCGGGCCATGAAGTTGTGGTGGTCTCCTCCGGTGCCATTGCTGAAGGTATGCAGCGCCTGGGCTGGAAGACACGCCCCAGCGCAGTACATGAATTGCAGGCCGCCGCCGCTGTGGGGCAAATGGGTCTGGTGCATGTCTACGAAAGCTGTTTCATCGCGCACCAGCTGCGCACTGCACAAGTTTTGCTTACTCACGCCGACCTCACCGATCGCGAGCGTTATCTGAATGCCCGCTCTACCCTGCGTACCCTGCTCACCCTCGGTGTAATTCCGATCATCAACGAAAACGACACCGTCGTCACCGATGAAATAAAATTCGGCGACAACGATACGCTGGGCGCGCTGGTTGCCAACCTCATTGAGGCCGATGTACTGGTGATACTTACCGACCAGACTGGCCTATACACAGCAGACCCACGCAAAGACAAAAGTGCCACACTGGTAAGTCTGGCCGAAGCCGGTGATACCAAACTCGAAGCGATGGCAGGCGGTGCCGGAAGCTCAATTGGACGCGGCGGCATGCTCACCAAAATACTCGCAGCGAAACGCGCCGCGCGCAGCGGCGCACACACTGCAATCGCGTCTGGTCACGAACCTAATGTATTGCCGCGCCTGATGCAGGGCGAAAGCATAGGCACGCTACTCACCGCGCAACAAATGGCGCTGGATGCACGCAAACAATGGCTGGCAGATCATCTGCAAGTAGTTGGTAAAATAATGCTGGATGCCGGTGCGGTTCGCGCATTGCGCAATGAAGGAAAGAGCCTGTTACCGATAGGGGTGAGTGCAGTTTCAGGAGAATTCCAACGCGGCGCTGTGGTGGCGATACTCGACGACAGCGGCCACGATATCGCACGCGGCCTGATTAACTACAGCGCCAGCGAAACAAGACGCATCGCACGTCACGCCAGCAGCGAAATCGAAACCATCCTTGGCTACGTGGACGAACCAGAACTCATTCATCGGGATAACCTGGTATTGTTGTGAAACCACAATACCAGGTTACGGTGAAGACTAACCTGAAGCGGATGCCTCGTACCCGAATGGGAAAATGTACGCATCATTCTGAATTTTTCCTGAACTGATTTTCTATACCAGAAATCAACTACCAGTCGCGGAATGACACACCCAGCCCCAGCGTTGTCTGAAAATGATTGTAGTCAATCAGGCTTTCACCATAGCCGGAAGTAAACTGAATATGCATTTTTGCCGATTTGCTGACTGCGAATGGCGTGGCCCAATCCACTTGGATAAAACCACGATTCGTATCTGAGCGAAAGTTATTGCGCAGGGTCAGGTCAATCACCTGACCTCCACCGAGAGGCTCCCAGCGCAAGAAAATTTCAGCACGTCCATAGTATTCCTCGATATCGGAATTGTCGTCTTCAGCGACATTTTCCGGTACACGCCACCATCCCCGCAAAAGTGCAGACACCGTATCGTTTTCCCAACCTCCCTGCAGATAGAAACGATTCCAGCTGCGCGAACCCGACAGATCACGGCCATTGGATTGATGCACATAACCCAGATTGATGAATTTCAAACCATACTGATTGCCCGTGCTGGCGGTTAAAATCAGCTCGGGCTCGTAATTGGTTTCCCTGAACGGCGAAGAATTGTTGACATTAAACGCCTGCCAGTTGGATTGTTGCGTATAAGCCCCCCAAAGACGAATGTTTGTGATGCCTAAGGAATGTACTTTTACCGCATTAAATATTTTTGCTTTCTGGCTGATCTGGAATTTTAACTCATTGAGATCAATATCCGCAGGTGAAGTTGAGGCGGGATGCAAGGGCGACTGCGAATTAAAATTTGCATCGCTGCTTCGTCGCGCTATCAAATAGGAAACGCGATGCGGCCTGAGCGGTGACTGCCCCTCTCCCAAGAGATCGTCCTCCTTGTTGTCCAAATCCCAGGATCGAGTGAGGTGACTGCGAGGTGCTGATACAGTTGATCCGGTATTTTTATCGGTTGCGGAGGATTTTCTTTGCGCCGAATTCAACGTGTCATAACACCCAAGCCGCTCACTATCGGCAGATTTGCTGGCGCAACTTTGCCACGTTTCTTCGTCCGCATATGCACCATGCATCAACATTGTACTCACCAATATCGGGAGAACGGCTTTACCTATCAGAAACCAGCCTAAACGCATCTTCATTTGCACTCCCGATTAATCCACCCTACCTGCATGTAACATAACCTCACCCAGAGTATGCGCGCCCGGCGCATATAATGCCATGCCCAAGCCTAGCGCCGATACCATAAGCGCTGTGACGAGGAAGGGCCACGCAGTGCGGCGAACTACCGTTTCCAGCCAGTGGCGAGTCTCCAACCCGCGCAACCGGTGATAGAGACTTGCCGACAGCACGCCATCCAGCATTAGCTCCGCAAACAATACAGGCGCGGAATAAATCATCAGCAAGGTCGACAATAACAGGGTCATCATGAAAATCAGCACAATCAGCGGAATCGCAAATTCCTCTGCATGTGCTGCAGCACCCACCGCCTCACCTACCACATCACCAGCATCACCTGCGATTGAGATATCTTCTGCCGGAGCGTCAAAGGATGAACTTGCGCCACCACCGCCAAAATCTCCGCCCTTGCCACTGTAACTGACCCCGTGTCTGCCATTGCCGGAAGGAATAGTATTCGATAAATCAGGAAGATCGACATAGTCATCGGCACGTGTGCGCAACCATAACCAAAGCAGAAATAAAAATACCAGGTATGCGATGCCAAATGAAACCAGATAGCGCAACCACATCTCGGTAAGCCCGACACGCAGAAAAACATACGAAGCAATAAATCCTGAAATCCCTGTAATCAATACCAGCAGTGTCATCTGCAAGCGCGGCAAGCCATCCCGTTCAAGGTTATCGCGTATCTTCTGTATCTCGTGAAAGCGGCTTAGCCGCACCCGAACTTTCATCGCACCCCCTGAGCAAATCTAGAAACCGCAATTGACCGCTCCCAAAGGAACGCGAGCAAATGACAGAGAAAAAATAGTTACTTAACTACGCTCACCGTTTGGGTGAGGTCGCTACAGGACAATTGGCACGTTTATTTTCCTGCCCATCCGCGTTGCTCCTCATTGAATAGAATGACTATTCCGCGCACCCGTAAAGGGTAGGCCGGGGCTGTAAAGCCGCTAAAGCGTTTACAGCTCCGCTCTCGTCGCGCCTTGCTGGACAGGAAAATAAACGCACCACTTGCCCTGTTCAACTACGGTTTCTAGGTTAAATTCACTATTGCATGGTAATACGAACGACAAAAAAACCAAAATAAAAAACGGCGACTCGCGTCGCCGTTTTCGTATCCGGTATCAACTGCAAACCGGACTGGATTGTTGCTCAGCCGAATTTAAAAAGCGAACTGGGCAGTGTGTGCACCTGCTGCCATAAAGAACAGCATAGGGATAGACAGCATGGTATTGGTACGCGATGCGAGGAATGCAACGCGACGTGCTGTTACTTTCTCCGCATCGGTAGCCGGAACAATTCCAAGAATCTTCTTCTGGTTACGCCAGATCAATGTCCACACATTAATCAACATAATAGTACCCAACCACGCACCCATACCGATCATTGCGTAGCCAGGCTTGAAAGTAAACGCAGCAACAAAGTTTGCACCCAATAAACCTGCGCCTGTCAACCATGTCACTACAGCAGCCCAACGGAAAAACAGCAATGCTCGCGGGGCGATATGCTTGGTAATTCCTGCATTGGTATTGTCTGCAGTTGCTGCTTTAAGCGCAGCAACCTGAACAAAGTTGAAATAATAAAGCAGACCGATCCACATTACGCCGGCCATCAGATGAAACCAACGCTCTAATCCTGGTAAAAATTCCATATTATTATGCCCCTATAACTTTTGTAACAATCATGAACAGAACCAGGGTCAAAACGAACCCTGAAATAACGGTACCCCAAAGTGAATCCAACGGGTTTTGCATTGCATGCTCTCCTTAGTGTTTTTATTCGATATCCACCATCAGTCCAGACAGTGGGAAGCCGAATAATAGTCAGTAAGTGGGGGTTTGCGCAACTACAAAATATCTGCAATGGCTTCGTGGTTTTTATTGTCTATCCAAAGTTTTTCAGTATCTTCACCGCAACATCATGTTCTGCCGCTCCTTCTTGGCAAACACTGTATAAATGCACGAAGCACTGATTCATATTGACACTAATGCATCGTGTCTATTTAATACTCGTCGAAATGACCCCGCACACAAGATCCACAAGCAAATAATGAACAATAACGATGTATTACGCAGCATTCAGCAAGTACTTCAATTGGATGAGTCGACCCTTGCAAACATATTCAATCTCTCCCGTCATCCTGTCGATCAGGAAACTCTTTCCGGCCTGCTGAAAGAATATACCGATGCGGGATACATCCAGTGCACAGATAAGCAGCTTGAACAATTCCTGGATGGGCTGATTTCACACCGCAGAGGACAGAAAGATAGCAAGCAGCCTGACCCAAAAGTAAACAGCCCCGCTTTAGACAACAACCTCATCCTTAAAAAGCTCAGAATCGCATTTGATCTGCAGGAAGACGATTTGATCGAATTGCTGTCCATGACTGATTATGACATCAGCAAATCCGAACTGAGTGCAGTCTTCAGAAAACCCGGCAACAAACACTACCGAAATTGCAGCGATGATTTCCTGATGGCATTTCTTGTCGGTTTGACTTACCGCCAGTGGCAATAAGTTGCAGCGATACTGCCGGGAAAGAGCTGATTAATAACGATACCCTCTTGAAACAATACTGAAACATTTTGAAACAACCTGCCAGTGTCAGGTCATGCATACTGCGCGCCTCGATTGATTCTGAGGAGCGCAGAAACATGTTCAATGCTACAAGCTTTACCCGTATTTCTTTGGCGTTATTAATTGCCGCAACAACTGTTACGGGTTGTTCGAATGGTGCGAAAAACTCCACAACAGCCAATGAAGGCGGAGGCTCCGGCACCGTCACCCTGATCCACTTCAACGATTTACACGCTCATCTCACCCCGCATCTGGATCGTGTTGCGGTAGCTGCCGCAGCGGGTGTGCCCGCCACCACCAAATTGCAGGAACGTGGCGGGCTTGCTCGTGCCGCCACGCTCATCAAGCAAATACGCGCTGACAATCCAAACTCCATTTTGATGAATATCGGCGACACGTATCATGGCGGAGTAGAAGCACTGTTTACCTTGGGTAATGCGATTGTCGATCCTGTCAATGCGCTCGGTGTGGATATCGGCGTACCCGGCAATTGGGACTTTGCGCACAGCCCGAATGTGACACGCTTGCGCTACGCCGCGCTCACCTCCCAAGAAACGCTATTGCTTGAAAATGCGGTGTCCACGGCTAGCGGTGGCCTTATCAACAAAATCAAACGGCCCAATTTCCCCAACCTGGCAGCCAATGTGACCTTCACCGAACCTGCCTATAAAGCCGGGCAGCCCTTTCTGCCTCCCACCTGGACAACGGTCAAGGGCGGCGTCAAAGTCGGTTTTATCGGCATCACGTCAGATATCGTGCCGCGCATGTCCAGCACCCTTGCTGCCGGCTTGAATTTTGTGCAGGGCGAAACCAGCTATAAAATTCTCATCAACCAGCAGGCACAGTCATTGCGTAGCGGCGGCGCCCAGCTCGTGTTTGTAATGAGCGAACTCGGCATACATCGCGACAAGCGCCTGGCCGACATCATCACTGCAGGCAGCGTTGACGTATTTTTCTCTGCACATATCCACGAAGCAACCTTTACTCCGCTCAGCTCAAGCAGTGGCGCGCTCGTTGTAGAGGCAGGTAACGACGGCTACATCGGCCGCATGGATGCCACCGTAACAGTTGGAGCCGCACCTACCTTCGCTTGGCATTTGCTGCCTCTGGATAAATCGATAGCCGAAGATAGCGCGATGAAAACGCTGGTCGATACAGCACGCGCGCCTTACCTTGCGAGCAATCCAAATATCAAGTTTCCGCTGCCCTTTGCCAATGTCACACTGAATAAATCAATTGCCACGGTTGTAGGCCATACAAATGGCTCTCTCGACCGCAGACAGGCGCTGGAAAATACCTTCAACAGGGTATTCTCAAACGCGCTGCGTGCACGTGCCAACACTGATCTGGCAATGACCCCCGGTTTTCGTTTCGACAGCGTGATTGGCGCCAATGAATTGCTTGAGGAT
>Ga0315281_10011910_pt1 | contig 11876 bp, 9 predicted proteins | sample YL17G07_0_MG_FD_204540 | JGI IMG/M metagenome (GOLD analysis project Ga0315281, IMG submission 204540) | Sediment microbial communities from Yellowstone Lake, YNP, Wyoming, USA - YL17G07_0 | ecosystem: Environmental > Aquatic > Freshwater > Lake > Sediment | place: USA: Wyoming | collected... | reverse complement strand
GGCTGTTGCGTGACCACGGGCAGTCGAAGAAGTACTTTCACGACATTGAAGGCTACAATGGCCGGCTCGATGCCATTCAGGCCGGGTTTCTGCGGGCTAAGCTCCGGCATTTGAAGAAGTGGAATGGACAACGTCAAGAAATTGCCCGGCGCTACAACACACTCTTTGCCGGTGCGGCAGGAGGCATGATCCTTCCCCATGAGCCGGACTGGTCTCGTTCGGTTTACCACCTCTATGTGCTACGGGTAGAGGATCGGGCGCAGCTCCAGCAACGTTTGGATGAGGCCGGCATCGGTACGGGCATTCACTATCCGATCGCGCTTCACCTCACGAAGGCGTATGAAGGACTCGGTTTCCATGCAGGTGATTTCCCGGTCGCGGAGAAAGCCGTCTCGCAGGTGCTGTCGCTTCCCATGTTCCCGGACCTCACCTCGCGCCAGCAAGATCGAGTTGTGGCTGGAGTGCTGAAGTCTCTCGCTGTTGCCGCCAGCAGCGGGTCGAGGTAGGGGAGTCCAGATCCTTTATTGGTACCAGCCGAGCAGACTTGAAGAAGAGTAGGGCAGCGTGGATTATAGCGGCAGGCTCTTTTGGGCTATTGGCAATAGCGATAGTGCTGGTCAATATACCGCCGCTCATCGGTTGTCGCTCAGAAGCGCCGGTTGCCGCGAGGCAATATTGGTTCCGCGCAACGCAGACGGTGGTTCAGCCATGGCGAGGACCGCATCACGTGTACGGTATATTTACTGTGCCTGATCGATATAGGTACGATCGTCTCTACACGGCAAGATTGATGATCGAGGGATTCACCGAAGAGTTCCCCGAAACCAGCCCTGAAGGTGGAGACATTTTCAATGGTCGAGCCGAGCCCGGGCATTATAGTAAGCGATTCTATATCCCAACGCGAACAGCGCTGTGGTTCTTACTGACCGGACGATTTGGCGACCTGAAAACACCCTGTCACTGGTGGTTAGTAATTGCGGATCGGGAGGGGTGAATGCCCGTCCAGCAAGACTGCAGCTCCGAGGCTGACCCTCGTTTCACGGTTCACGTTTCACGGTTCTTGGGAGCGACGCGAAAACGCCGCTGGCGTCGATGCCTATGCCTATGCCTATGCCTATGCAGCAAACATCAATAACAACTGATTTCTTAGTGGTCGGCGGTGGTGTCATCGGGATCAATATTGCCCGGGGCCTGAAGAAACGCTATCCAATATCTAAGGTGACGCTGATCGAGAAGGAAAGTTCTTGCGGAATGCATGCAAGCGGCCGCAACAGCGGAGTCCTTCACGCGGGCTTCTACTATTCACCGGACAGCCTAAAGGCGAAATTCACTCGGGAGGGCAATGCCCAATTGACAGCGTATTGTGAGGAGAAAAGAATCTCCCTAAATCGTTGTGGAAAATTGGTTGTGGCGAAGAATGCTACTGATTTGCCTGCATTGGATGAACTACTGAAGCGGGGAAAGGCGAATGGTATCAAATTAGAGGAATTGAGCGAGCAAGATGCCAGAAAGATCGAGCCGCGCGCAAAAACATATCAGCGAGCTCTATTTTCACCAACCACATCAACGGTTAATCCGAATGCAGTGCTCCAGGCGATGGTGGCCGATGCCATAGCGGATGGAGTTCAGATCAACAGCGGGGTTGCTTTTGTTCACAAGACTGGTCGAATAATTCAAACCACGGAATGTCAATATGAAGCCGGCTATGTGGTCAACGCAGCTGGATTGTACGCGGATCAGATAGCCAGGCAGTTCGGTTTCTCAGAGCGGTACCGTATTTTGCCTTTCAAGGGACTCTATCTCTACTCGGATGAACCTCCAGGTGCACTCAGAACGAACATTTATCCTGTACCAGACCTTCGGAATCCATTTCTAGGTGTGCACTTCACTGTGACGAACGAAGGGAAAGCGAAGATTGGCCCAACGGCAATTCCAGCCTTGTGGCGGGAGCAATACGGCGGGATATCGAGATTCTCTCTTGCGGAATTTATCGAGATTGCGGGGAGGGGACTGAGCTTGCTGGGTAACGCTGGTTTTGAGTTTAGACGGTTGGCGATCGAGGAGGTCAAGAAATACTCACGGCGGCGGATGGTGAGGTTGGCAGGTGAACTCGTCGAGGGAGTGAAGTTGGAGCAATATACAAAGTGGGGAAAACCTGGAATCCGAGCCCAATTGCTCGATATCCGCAAGCGGCGTTTGGAAATGGACTTCGTGTTGGAGGGAGATGATCGATCGATGCATGTGCTCAATGCTGTCTCCCCGGCCTTTACCTGTTCATTTCCGTTTTCCCAGTACGTGTGTGACAGGATTCAACAGGCCATCCATTGAAAGGGAAAAAACATGAAGATTCTTATCGTAGGGAATATGGGTTACGTCGGGCCGGTGTTGACGAAACATCTTCGTCGAGCCCATCCGCATGCCACTCTCATTGGGTTTGACGCGGGGTTGTTTGCCCATTGCCTGATTGGCTCAGCACCTCTTCCAGAGATCTACCTGGATCGCCAAGTTTTCGGTGACGTTCGCCATATAGACAAGAATCTGTTCGAGGGGGTCGATGCGGTTGTCAATCTGGCGGCAATCTCCAATGACCCAATGGGCAATCGATTCGAGGACGCAACGCTCGCGATCAACTATAAAGCCGCTGTAGAGCTTGCAGCAGTAGCAAAACGGGCCGGTGTGCGATCATATGTCTTTGCGTCAAGCTGCAGTGTCTATGGCTGTGCCGAAGAAGGGGCAAAACAAGAATCGTCGAAGGTGGATCCGTTAACCGCCTATGCTCGGTCGAAAGTGATGGCCGAGAAAGAGCTGATTCCAATGGCGGACGATCGCTTCACCGTGACTTGCCTCAGGTTTGCAACGGCCTGTGGAATGAGTGATCGTCTAAGACTAGACCTCGTCCTTAACGATTTTGTTGCCGGCGCGCTTTCTCAGAATAAGATCGTGGTTATGAGCGACGGCACACCTTGGCGTCCCTTAATTAATGTAAAGGACATGGCTCGGGCGATCGATTGGGCCATCGGTCGGCCTGCAGAGAAAGCTGGGGTTGGGCTCATTGTCAACGTCGGCAGCAACGAATGGAATTGCCAGGTCAGGGACCTCGCTCATGCCGTAGCAGCAGCCATTCCAGGTGTCGAGGTCTCGATCAATACCAATGCCCCGCCAGATCGACGGTCGTATAGGGTGAGCTATGACCTCTATAAAGAACTAGCACCTGATTTCCAACCACTATCTGATCTCAAGTCAACTATCATTGAAATGATTGAAGGATTGAAACGGGCCGGATTTCAGAACCCTGCGTATCGCGATTCTCAATATATGAGGCTGAATGTCATTGGAAAGTTCCGGGAAGAGGGTTTGCTGAGCGATAAGCTGGAATTGGACCGTTCCAACAAGAAAATTAACGCGGTCTAGACCCAGTGAGTGAGGGCTTTGCGGAAGGGAAGAGACCCAGCACGAAAGAGGGGGTAGACAAGACGGCCAAGATACGAGATCCTTACTCGACTTGCGGTTACTGTCGTCAGGATAACGGCCCTTGAGCGAGCAGACGTCGGCCTCGGCCGACTGGGCTAGGGGAGGTTCTTCACGGGGAGAACGAATGGGGATCAGTAGAAGAAGGGGGGAGAATGATTTTCACTGAGACGAAGCTTAAAGGTGCTTACATCATCGATGTTGAGCGTCGCGAGGATTCGCGAGGTTTCTTTGCGCGCACCTTTTGCCAGAAAGAATTTGAGGCACATGGCTTAAAGCCTGTTATTGCACAGGCAAATGTGGCCTCTAATGTTAAAAAGGGCACCTTGCGCGGTATGCATTTTCAATATCCTCCTGCTGCAGAAACGAAGCTTGTGCGTTGTACGAGAGGAGCGATCCTCGATATTATTGTGGACCTTCGTCCGGAAAGTCCGACCTATCTTGATCACATTGCCGTCGAGTTAAGCGAGGACAACCAACGATCTCTGTATGTGCCTGAACGTTTCGCGCATGGCTATCAAGTGTTGAGGGACAGCACTGAAACAAGCTACCAGGTAGGCGAGTTCTATACGCCTGGTTCGGAGGGGGGGCTGAGGTATGACGACCCTCGATTAAGGCTCCAGTGGCCTCTGCCGGTTGTGGCCATATCTGAGAAGGACACGGTTTGGAAACTTCTTAGCGACATCGAGCCTGAATTGAAGCGAAAGATGAGCGCATAGAGTTATGGTTCGGACAACATTGTTATTTAGCGCCTTTTCTTGGATGATTCCCGAACTCGCCGGCACAACAATGCGAGCGGTTCAGTAGGAGGTACGTATGATACTGGTTGACAACGCACTGAAAGCACGGGAAGAGCAGGGTAGACCAGTTCGCGTTGCGATGGTGGGGGCCGGGTTCATGGGGCAAGGCCTGACTAATCAGATCGTGAATAGTGTTCCTGGTATGCGCATGGTGGCTGTGTATAACCGTCATATTAAGCGGGCCTTCCATGTCTATGAGTATTCGGGTCTCAAAGATATTGTTGCCGCGACGACTCAGCAGCAGTTAGATGATGCCATTCGTGCCGGGAAGCCAGTCGTCACCGAAGATCCCTTCTTGTTGGCTCGGTCCGAACAGGTCGACATATTGGTGGATGTGACCGGTTCAGTTGAGTTCGGGGCACATCTCGTCCTTGAGGCCTTCAAGCACGGGAAGGATGTCGTCTTGATGAACGCCGAGATCGACGCGACGATCGGCCCGATTCTACAAGTCTATGCAGAGAAATATGGTGTCATTTTATCGGCGTGTGACGGGGATGAGCCGGGGGCTCAGATGAATCTGTATCGCTGGGTGAAAGGGTTGGGGCTGATCCCGCGAGTTATCGGCAATATCAAGGGGCTTCAAGATCCCTATCGTAACCCGACAACTCAACAGGGATTTGCAGAGCGGTGGGGCCAGAATCCTGCCATGGTGACGAGTTTTGCGGACGGCACCAAGATCAGTTGCGAACAAACTATTGTGGCGAACGCGACCGGATTTGTCGTGAAGTCCAGAGGAATGTCTCGAGGGCTTGAATACAAGGACGACATCCTGAAAATCGGGAAACTGTACGACATTGATGAACTTCGCCAGTTGGGTGGAATTATCGACTACGTGGTCGGGACGCCGCTCACGAAAGTGTTCGTTCTGGCTGAGCATCCGGACCCCAAGCAGCGGCACTACCTGAATTTGTACAAGATGGGAGAAGGGCCATTATATTCGTTCTTCATCCCGTACCATCTCGTTCATTTCGAGGCACCGAATGCGATCGCTCGGGTAGCCCTGTTCCGTGATTGTCTCGCGAAGCCATTGGGTGGGCCGGTGGTAGAGGTTTGCACGGTTGCTAAACGTGACCTGCGCGCGGGGGAAGTCCTCGATGACTACGGAATGTACATGACGTATGGGGAAGCGGTGAATACGGACGAGATGAGCAAGGGGCGCTACTTGCCCGAAGGGCTCGTAGAGGGTTGTATCCTCAAACAAAATATCAAGAAAGACGACGTCATTACCTATGACGATGTGAAGCTTCCTCCCGGCCGATTGGCTGATAAGCTACGCGCTGAACAATACAAACACTTCCGCGGAGAGACATGGCTGGAAGAGTTCCTTTCAGCTTCCGAAATTGAACAGCCTGTCAGCTTGCAGTCCGTTTCTTAATTGAAAGTAACCTAGCTCATATACAATCCCCCCCTTTAGGGGGGGTGGAATCCAACCGATTTGTGGCAGAAGAAACCGCGGCAATTTTGGCGACTGACTTGCCTTGTTTCTAGATTTTCAACGTGAGAAGGGGAAAGCTATGATGCGAACTACTGGGGCGACGAACCTGATGTGGAATTATCTCATGCGGCGATTCGGCCGCTTCGGCAAGTCTCTAAGCCTAGCTTTTCCTGCTGCGGCACTGGTTGTGTTCGCATGCCACGTGTTGGCCGGAAGTGCCAACGCGGCAGTAGGTTTTGTTCAAGGAGGCTACGCGACTCCTCAGTCATCCCAATCGACGGTTTCAGTAACGTTCACGGGTGCTCAGACAGCTGGAAATCTCAATGTCGTTGTTGTTGGATGGAATGATACGACCGCAGCGGTCAGCTCGGTGACTGACTCAAGTGGGAATTTGTACACCTTAGCGGTTGGGCCGACGAAAAATCCCGGGTCTGCGGGAACATTTTCATTAACGCAATCGATTTATTATGCCAAGAATATTCTCGGGGCTGCTGCGAATGCAAACACCGTGACCGTGCGGTTTACGGTGCCGGCCAACTATGCGGACATCCGGATTCTCCAATACAGCGGGCTGGATCAGGTTAACCCGGTCGATGTCACAGCTGCGGCGATAGGAACGAATGCAACCAGCAACAGTGGTGCCGCGACCACGACAAACGCAAATGATCTCATTGTTGGGGCCAATATGGTCTACACCGGAACCAATGGTTCTGGTACCGGGTTCACCAGACGGATGATTACCGCCCCAGACGGGGATATCGCTGAAGATCAAGTGGTTACGACAGCAGGCAGTTACAGTGCCAGCGCCCCTCTCTCGAGCGCCGGTCCTTGGATCATGCAGATGGTGGCCTTCAAAGCCGTGTCGGGAGGTACGGCAGATTCCAGTCCTCCAACGAACCCCTCAAATCTCTTGGCAACAGCGGCTGGGACCGGCGGAATCAATCTCTTGTGGACTGCTTCTACGGACAACGTTGGAGTAACCAATTATCTGCTGGAACATTGTCAGGGCCCCGGATGCACCAGCTTTGCGCAGGTCGCGACTTCGACGGCTACCACGTACACAGAGGCAGGCCTATTATCTAATACTAGCTATAGTTACCGAACACGGGCAACTGACGCTGCGGGCAATCTCAGCGGCTATTCGAACGTATCGACTGCAACAACAAATCAGTCCACTGCGAGCCCGATAGCCTTTGTCCAGCTTGCCTATGCAACTCCGCAGTCAGCGCAGTTGACTGTGCCGGTGACTTTCACGAGTGCGCAAACATCAGGGAATCTCAATGTGGTCGTTGTCGGGTGGAATGATACGTCGACAGCAGTGAGTTCGGTTACTGACTCTACTGGCAATGTCTATACACTGGCTGTTGGACCGACAGCCAACCCTGGTAGCTTATCGCAGTCGATTTATTATGCAAAAAATATTGTGGGAGCTGCTGCGAATGCCAATACGGTGACGGTCCGTTTCACCGTGGCCGCTCAGTATGCAGACATCCGGATTTTGGAGTATAGCGGGCTCGATCCGCTCAATCCTGTAGATGTTGTTGCTGCGGCTATCGGGACCAATACAGCGAGCAATAGTGGTTCCGCAACTTCGACAAATGCCAACGATCTCATTTTCGGAGCAAATATTGTGGCGACTTTGACTGCTGGACCCGGGGCCGGGTTTGTGAGTCGCGGCGTTACTTCTCCGGATGGGGATATCGTCGAAGACCGGGTTGTGTCGACCACAGGAAGTTACAGCGCCAGCGCGCCTCTGACCAGTTCTGGCCCCTGGGTCATGCAGATGGTGGCGTTCCGTGGTGCGGTAGGTGGGATGCCACCTCCGCCTTCAGATCAGGTTGGACAGTGGTCTGGGCCGTTTGACTGGCCGATCGTCTCCGTACATATGGCATTGCTCCCGACCGGAAGAGTGCTTGCGTCCGATGGCCAAACTGCGGGAAACGACGCACGGCTCTGGGACCCTGCCACGAGTAGTTTTTCTGCTGTGCCTGTAAACGACAACATTTTCTGCAATGGCGCCGCAGCGTTGCCTGATGGGAGACTCTTGGTTGCCGGCGGCCATATTGCTGGGCACGTCGGGCTGAATCATACCAACCTATTCGACCCGTTCTCTCAGACATGGTCGAGGGGGCCTGCCATGTCGTTCGGCCGGTGGTACCCTACGGTAACTGCACTGCCAGATGGACGGTCGCTTGTCACTTCAGGAGAAACGACGTGTGATGGTTGTATCGCGAATACTCCGGAAGTCTACAACCCAGCAACCAATAGTTGGTCGCGACTAACAAGCGTTTCGCTGAATGTTCCCTATTATCCTCATATGTTTGTGCTCCCCGATGGCCGAGTTGTGAATACGAGTACCGGTGAGGCGCCGGTGCCGACCCGGGTGCTTGACGTTCAAACGCAGACGGTGACGATCGTGGACTCGAGCATGCCGGATGGTGGGAGCGCAGTCATGTATCGTCCGGGAAAGATTCTGAAGACAGGAACTTCAGTTAACCCCGACGCAGCTATCAGGCCCGCGGCTGCAACAGCGTATGTGCTGGATATGACGCAAGGATCACCTGCATGGGCACAGGTTCCTTCAATGAATTTTGCCAGAACCTTTCATACGATGGTGCTCTTGCCGGACGGGAATGTGCTGGTCACTAACGGAGGGCCTACAACCGATGCCATAGGTGTGAGTACAGCGGTGCTTCAGGCGGAAATGTGGTCGCCTGGCACACAAACATTCACCAAACTCGCAAGCATGGTTACTCCGAGGCTCTATCACTCGACCGCGCTCTTGTTGCCGGATGGGAGAGTGCTTGTCGCAGGGGGGGGGCGCTTTAATGGTGTCAATGAGCCAACCGATCAACTGAGTTCAGAGATCTATTCACCACCATATCTATTTAAGGGCGCACGTCCAGTCATCAGCTCAGCCCCTGTTTCTATTCAGTATGCAACAAACTTCTCGATCACAACTCCGGATGCTGCACAGATTACCTCGGCGGCGCTGATCCGTCTGGGTGCGGTAACCCATGCGTTCGATCAAGATCAAAGATATGTTCCACTCACATTCCAACAGGTCGCTGGTGGTTTGACTGTTCAATCACCTACCTCGGGTAACCTAGCGCCACCAGGATACTACATGCTGTTTATCGTCAACTCCAATGGGGTGCCCTCCGTCGCTTCTATAATCAAGGTTCAGTAGTTTCAAGGGGCTGAGAAGCTCCAACGTTTATAACGGGGGTATGTGTCTAGTGGCACATCCCCCCGTTCCATCCTCTGGGTTTAATCAACCAAAGATAGACTGGTTTCCCTAGATTGGCTATTGTCTTCTAGTTGTCTAATTCAACGGCACTAGGCCTGATGAACCGCCCCTATCACTTGCTATCATTAGAAAAGGTGAAACCATGAAAGTTGTCTTGTTTTGTGGCGGGCTAGGGACGAGATTGAGAGAATATTCTGAGTCTATTCCCAAGCCCATGGTTGAAATCGGATATAGACCCATTCTCTGGCATGTCATGAAGTATTATGCGTTCTATGGGCACAAAGAGTTCATTCTGTGCTTGGGATACAAAGCGGACGTAGTAAAGAAATATTTTCTTCACTACGATGAATGTGTTTCCAATAATTTTGTTCTCACCAACAGTGGAAAGAATGTCGAGTTGCTGAACTCCGACATCAGTGAATGGAAGATTACATTTGTTGATACAGGGCTCAGTTCGAATATCGGTCAAAGACTTCGTGCGGTGGAGAAGTATTTGCAGAATGACGAAGTCTTTCTCGCCAATTACGCAGATGGGCTAACGGATCTTTATTTGCCGGATTATATCGAAGAATTCATGAAACAGGACAAAACTGCCTCATTTCTTTCAGTCAAGCCGACGCAGAGCTTTCACGTCGTCGCGTTGAAGAATGGCGATGAGGTCGCCGGTATTCAGCACATCGGAGATTCGGACATCTGGATCAATGGAGGATACTTCATCCTAAGAAAAGACATCTTTTCTCAGATTAGGGACGGGGAGGAGTTGGTCAGTGAGCCTTTTAGGAGGCTCATTGAGAATCGGAAGCTGATGACTGTCAGGCATAAGGGTTTTTGGGTTGCTATGGATACCTTCAAGGACAAGCAATATCTTGACGACTTGTTCTCAAAAGACAAGGCGCCTTGGCAGGTGTGGAAGGCCAACGGCCAGGAGTAGGATCTCGATCATATGCAGGGGCTGTCGTTCGCAAAGAAAAATGGGGAGCCGCTCAAGGCGCTATTTTTGGGCGCGCATAGCGATGATATTGAGCTTGGTTGCGGTGGAACGATCTTGAGCCTCTTGGAGCAGGGCCAAGAATTAGAGGTCTGGTGGGTGGTGTTTGCAGCAAGCCCCGCGCGACGGCTTGAAGCTGAAAGAAGCGCGGAAATGTTCCTGAGGGGAGCGATCAAAAAAGAGATTGTCGTCAAAGACTTTAAAGAAAGCTTTTTCCCGTATATCGGCTCGGAGATCAAGGCGTGCTTCGAAGAACTCAAGCGTACGATAAGTCCGGATGTCGTCTTCACCCATTTTCGCGACGATCTCCATCAGGATCATCGGCTGATTTCTGAATTGACGTGGAACACCTTTCGGGATCATTTGATCCTTGAGTATGAAATCGTCAAGTACGATGGGGGCATTGGAAGTCCGAACCTGTTCGTTCACCTCAGTGAGGAAGTGTGTGCCAGGAAAATGAAATACTTGATAGAGAACTTTCAAAGCCAGCGCGCTCACCAGTGGTTTACTGAGGAGACATTCCGAGCAATTCTCAGGCTGCGCGGCGTTGAATCGAACGCACCTGAAAAATACGCCGAGGCCTTTTATAGCCGAAAGATTATCCTCGGATAAGGTGATAAAAAAGTGATGGGGAAAGGCCTGATATCCCCGCGTTCTCCAATTTTAAAGAGGATTCATGAAATTCAGAGTAGATGATTGGGTAGAGGTCCGGAGTAAAGAGGAAATCCTGCGCTCACTTGATAAGAAGGGACAATTGGAAGGAATGCCCTTCATGCCGCAAATGTTTCAGCACTGCGGACAGAGATTGAAAGTGTATAAGCGAGCCCACAAGACTTGCGATACGGTGTTTCCTGTCAGAGGAAGGCGTGTTTTAGACTCGGTTCACCTAGATCTTCGGTGCAATGGAGAGGCATATGGAGGCTGTCAGGCCGCGTGTTTAATTTTCTGGAAGACAGCTTGGCTGAAGCCCGCCAGCGATGCAGGGAAACCTATAGTACTATCTTCTCGAACTGAACCCCTACGAGCTGATCTACCTGTCATTAGTGCCTCATGCACAGAGGCAGATGTGTACGCTGGTATAAGTATCGAAGATCCGAAAGGGGTCGATGGGCCAAGATATGTCTGCCAAGCAACCCAACTGCCCTATTTTACCACTACTCTACACTGGTGGGATATTAGGCAATATCTGGAAGATTACACCTCTGGAAACGCTAGGACGGGACAAATCTTCCGAGGTGTTATTTATGCAGGGTGCAACAATTTAATTAATGCTGGGATTAAGTTAGGCGGCCCTCTTCGTTGGCTTTACGACAAGTTCCAATCTCTTTGGGGCGGCCTTCCCTACCCCAGGCGAAGTGGAACAATTCCGATCGATCGACCGACTCCTGGCGGGACACTAAATCTCCAGCCTGGGGAACTAGTCCAGATCAAATCATATAAAGAGATTCTTGCAACACTCAATACGGAAAACAAAAATCGAGGTCTATATTTCGATGCGGAAGCCGTACCCTATTGTGGTGGTGTTCACAGGGTCAGGACGAGACTGAGTAAGTTTATCGATGAGAAGACGGGCAAGCTAGTGACGTTAAGAAATCCGTCTCTTATTTTGGAGGGTGTTTGGTGTCGATCTCGTTATAGCAATTGCCGCATGTTTTGCCCAAGAAGTATCTATTCCTGGTGGCGTGAAATTTGGCTCGAAAGAGTTTCCGAATCGCCTGATCGAGGCTCGAAATGATTTGGATCTCCGCGGGTCACAGTGGGTCTTTTTCTGCGCTCCGCGTTAACGGAGGCAGGAACGCCGCGACGATTTTGAGTTTCAGGTAGTCCTCATCCCGGTGAGGTTGTCAATAAGTTCGTTGAAATTTCTTGAGCGGCTCCCATGGTTGTCTCACGCCGCCTTCTTCGTCTGAACCAGTGGCGGCTCCGCGTGCTCGG
>Ga0315281_10011909_pt1 | contig 11876 bp, 9 predicted proteins | sample YL17G07_0_MG_FD_204540 | JGI IMG/M metagenome (GOLD analysis project Ga0315281, IMG submission 204540) | Sediment microbial communities from Yellowstone Lake, YNP, Wyoming, USA - YL17G07_0 | ecosystem: Environmental > Aquatic > Freshwater > Lake > Sediment | place: USA: Wyoming | collected... | reverse complement strand
GCGGCTTCCGTCGTGCCAGAGGCTCGCGTTCAGGTTGTGGCCGAAGAAGCGGCTGCCAGTGATGTAGCACCAGCCGCGCGGGCAGACGAAGTCGACCCAGCCCTCGAAATCGCAGTCGGCGTGATAGGACAGGCCACTCCGGGCGTTCCAGAGGCTGACCGTGTCGCCGCCGTCGGCGACGACGCGCGCGGAGAGGAGCGCAATGCGCGTCGACTCGCCGCCGCTCCGGATGGCGAACTGGTGGTCGTGGTCGCCGTGGCGGCTTCCGTAGTCGTTCCTGACCGTGAGGTTCGCGATCACGAGGTCGGTCACGTCGTCGCCGATGTTCACGACCGCGGCGCCCCAGTCGTCGGGATGTTTCTCGCGCCAGAGCCGCCGCAGCTCGGCGTACTCGATCCGCGTCCGCTCGCGGTCCTCGCCGACGAGCGACAGGTGGCTCTTCGTGATGAAGAGCTTCTCGCGGTAGATGCCGTTCCGGATCAGGATGGTTCGGTTCGTCGCGGCCCGGCCGGAAAGCGCGTCGAGCGCGGCCTGGATGGTGGTGAAGTCGCCGCTGCCGTCCGGCGCCACGACGAGGTCGGCGCGCTCGCCGCGGCTAGCCGCAACGAGGCCTGTCCATGCCATGACCAGGCCGAGGATGCGCGCAAGCGACCGCCGCGGTCGCGCCCTCTTCGGTGATCCCGAGCCCTCGCGGCGGAAGGACTCCATCGCGACGACCGCTAGCGCTGGATGCGCGCGGAGCCGCCCCGGGCGAGCGCACGAACCTCGACGAGGCTCGCCATGGTCGTGTCGCCGGGGAAGGTCGTCAGAAGCGCCCCGTGCGCCCAGCCAAGCCTGACGGCGTCTTCCGGAGGCTCACCCGACATCAGGCCGTAGAAGAGGCCGGAGGCAAAGCCGTCGCCGCCGCCGACGCGGTCGAGGACGTCGAGCTCGGCCGTGGGCGCGGTGTAGGTCTTTCCGGCGATCCAGGCGACGGCGGACCAGCCATGCCGGTTCGTCGAACGGACCTCCCGGAGCGTCGTCGCCACGACCTTGATCCGCGGATGCCGCTCGACCACCACGTCAATCATCCGGAAGAACGCGGTCGGGTCGAACGTCGCGGCGGCCGCGACCTCGGGTCCCCGAACGCCGAGGCCCTTTTGCAGGTCCTCCTCGTTTCCGACGAGGACGTCGACGTTGTCGACGATCCTGTTGAGCACGTCGACGGCGCGGCCGGCGCCACCGAAGACGCTCCATAGCTTCTCCCGGTAGTTGAGGTCGAAGGAGACGATGGCGCCGGCGGCGCGCGCGGCTCGCATCCCCTCGATGACGAGCTCCGCCGTCGTCGGCGAGAGCGACGCGAAGATCCCCCCGCTGTGGAACCAGCGAACCCCGCCGGCGAAGATCGTGCTCCAGTCGAAGTCACCCGGGGCGAGGCGTGCGGCCGCCTCGTTCGACCTGTTGTAGAAGACGACGGGCGGCCGGACGCCGAAGCCCTGATCGCTGTAGACGGTCGCCATGTTCGGGCCCGTGACGCCGTCGTGGGAAAAACGCTTGTAAAGGCCCGTCACCCCCATGGCCCGCACGCGCTCCTCGATCAGCTCGCCGATCGGGTAGTCCACCATCGCCGACACGATGCCGGTCTTCAGCCGGAAGCAGTCGGCGAGGTTGGCGGCGCAGTTGAACTCGCCCCCGCTCACGTGGATCCGGCACTCGGTCGCTTTGCGGAACGGCACGCGGCCGGGATCGAGCCGGTGGACGAGGGCGCCCAGGGAGAGAAAGTCGAGCGTCGCGTCGCCTCTCACGTTCAGTACGGCCGTCATCGTGACTCCCTCCTGGTCGCGTCCGACCCTCACACCCACCGGGCGTGGAAAGACCCTTCGCGGTCCACCCGCCGGAACGTGTGCGCGCCGAAGAGGTCGCGCTGCGCCTGCGTCAGGTTTGCCGGCAAGCGCTGGCTCCGGTAGGCGTCGAAATAGGCGAGCGAGGCCGAGTGCGCCGGCAGGGGGATGCCGAGGTCGATGGCGGTCTTGACGACGAATCGCCAAGCCTCCTGGCGGCTCTCGACGGCCTCGCGGAACGCGCCGTCGAGAAGGAGGTTCGCGAGAGCCCCGTCACGCTCGAAGGCCGCCATGATCTCGCCGAGAAGACGCGCCCGGATGATGCAGCCGGCCCGCCAGATGCGGGCGACGGTCCCGGGCACGAGGCCGTAGCCGTATTCCTCGGAGGCGAGGCGGAGGAGAGAGATTCCCTGCGCGTAGCAGACGACCTTGCTCGCGTAGAGCGCGTCGCGGGCGGCGTCGATCAGGTGCTGGCGGGATCCGGTGAAGGTCGTCCCGGGTCCCTTCAGAAGGCGGCTGGCCGCGACTCTCTCGGACTTGAGGGCCGACAGGATCCGGCTCTCGACGGCCGCATTGATCGTCGGGATCGGCGCGCCGACGTCGAGCGCGTTCTGGCTCGTCCACTTGCCGGTCCCCTTCTGCGCGGCCTCGTCGAGGACGAGGTCGACGAGCGGCCGGCCCGACTCGGCGTCGATGGTCCTGAAGATCGCCGCCGTGATCTCGACGAGGTACGACTCGAGCGCTCCGGCGTTCCACTCCTCGAAGACGGTGCTGAGCTCGCGGGCGCCAAGCCCCAGCCCTCGATGCAGGAGGTCGTAGGTTTCGGCGATGAGCTGCATGTCGCCGTACTCGATCCCGTTGTGCACCATCTTCACGTAATGGCCGGCGCCGAGCGGCCCCATGTAATCGGCGCACGGCTCCCCGTCCGGCGCCTTCGCCGCGATGGCCCGGAGGATGGGGGCCAGCGCCTCCCAGGCGTCCCGCGGACCGCCCGGCATGATGCTCGGACCCTTGAGCGCGCCCTCCTCTCCCCCCGAGATCCCCGCGCCGACATAGCGCACGCCGTGGGCCTCCATCTCGCGGCTCCGGCGCTCGGTGTCGAGAAACCACGAGTTCCCGCCGTCGATCAGGATGTCGCCCCTCTCCATGTGGGGAAGGAGCCGGGCGATCGCGTCGTCCACGGGGGGACCGGCCGGGACCATCATGAGAACCCGTCGCGGACGCTCGAGGGCGGCCAGGAGAGCCTCGGGAGACGTGGCGCCCGTCGTCGCCGGGCCCGCCACGGGGGCTTCGTGAAGCCGCTTCAGGCGGGTGGAATCCGGGTCGTAACCCGCAACGGCGAAGCCGTGACTCTTCATGTTGAGGGCGAGGCTTCCTCCCATCGTTCCAAGGCCGACGATCCCTATCTGCGACATGCCGCTCCTTTCGGAATTCGATCCCGTCGCGGCTCAGGCCGCTTCCTCGCGCCCGTTCCGGGCCGGCCGGACGCGGTAGAGCATCTCGCCGGCGCGCGGCACGACGAGAATCCCCTCGGACTCGCGGCCTCGCCACGCGTCGACGTCCACGGCGGCCGGGTCGAGGTAGCCGAGGTTCAGGCGGCGGCAGCGATCCTCGGGGATGGCCGTGGCGAGCGTCACCGCGATGCGCGGTGTCTCGACGCCTGTGACCGCGTCGTATCGGCCCACCCCCTTGAGATGCGTCGAGTGCGCGAGGACGCCCCCCGGGACGTGCCGGAAACGCTCCCACTGCGCGAGGAAATAGTCGCGACAGTGATAGCCGATCTCGTCGACGGCCTTGCCATGGCTGTAGCTCACCTCGTCGAGCCCGGGGGCGTAGATGACGACCTCACCCCCCTCGGCCACCGCCGGCTCGACTTTGTACATCCCCTTGGCGGCGGTCCAAAGGTCCTCGTACATCGCCGGCATGATCGAGAGGACCCGCCGGTAGGGCGCGTCGACCCAGACGACGTGCACCTTTGCCGAGAGGGCCGCCGCGGCCTGCCAGGCTTCGTGCGGCGAGCCGAAGAAGAGGCCCTCGAGGCCCGCCGGCGTCACGACCGCGGCGAAGCATGCCGTCGGACGGTCGATCAGGGACGCCGCCCTGTCGATCACCGCCCGGACCGGCGTGTAGCCGGCGCCGATCACCTCGAAGCTGCTGATGAGCGCGCCGAGCCAGTGCGTGAGGTTGATGACCTCCGGTCCCCCGATGCCGGGGAAGAAGTACTTGTTCCCGCCCGAGAAGCCGACGACCTCGTGGGGGAAGACCGGACCGCAGACGAGGATCGCGTCGTAGTCGAGGATGAGGCGATTGAGGCTGACGGGGACGTCCTCGTGGAGCCTTCCGCCCGTGATCTCGGCGATCTCGGCGGCGGGGATGACTCCCAGCCGGACCAGGGCCGCCGGGTTCCTCCCGTCGTGGTTGAAGATCCGGCTCTCTCCGGACCGCCCGTCGCGCACGGGCCGCCCCAGCAATCGCCCGAGCTGCTCGTCCGTCATCGGCCTGTGCGTGCCGAGAGCGACGAGATAGTCGAGAGCGTCGACGCGCGGCCCGAGGATCTCCGCGAGGAGATCGACCATGAGCGGCAGGGGCATGGTCCGCGTGCCGTCGGGGATCAGAACGAGCAGTCGCCGCCAGGTCGAGTCGAACGAGGCAACGGCCCGCGCCACGATCTCGCGAACCTGGTCCCGAGTAAGCGCCTTCCCCGGAGTTCCGGTTCCGATCACCATGTTCCGTGTCCCGTCGTGGCCCTTTCCGGCGATCCGGCCCCAGCCGCCCGCGTCTCCTCGTGGATCGTGTCAAGTGGAAATACCACTTGTCAAGCCCTTCCGCGGAGTGGTCTGATTCCCCCCGGTCTCCGCATCGCCGGAAGCCTTGACACGGCCCCGTGCCGGTGGGATACGAGAAGAGGAACGATGACGCCGCGCCTTCGCAGGAACGACGGAAGATCCCGGGACGCGGGCGCCGGATCGATGGGAATCACGATTCCGGGCCCGCTTCCCCGCGTCGCCGAGCGCGTCATCCGGCACGTCAAGGCCCTGATCGAGCGCGGGGTGCTGCGTCCCGGGGACCAGCTCCCTTCCGAGCGGGACCTGGCCGTGGAGATCGGGATCAGCCGCCCGAGCCTTCGCGCGGGGATCCGGGCGCTCGCCGCGATGGGCGTCCTGGAAGCGCGGCACGGCTCGGGCACGTACATCACCGGGGGGCCGCCGGTCCTGGCCCCGGAGCCTCTTCGGATTCTCGCGGCCCTTCACGGACTGACGCGGGACCAGCTCTTCGAGGTGCGGCGGCTCCTCGAGGTGGGGGTCGCCGGGCTGGCCGCCGAGCGGGCGGAGCCGGAGGACATGGCCGTGATGGCGGACGAAGTCGCCGGGATGTTCTCGTCCGTGGACGACCCGCTCCAGCACCTCGCCCACGACATGTGCTTCCACCGGGCCGTGGCGGCTGGGGCCCGGAACCCGGCGGTCGGCGTCCTCATCGAAATGGTGGCGTCGCTCTTCTTCGAGCAGAGGCGTCGCAGCATCGAGGGGGCGCGGGACCTTCGGGAGTCCGCGGAGCAGCATCGCGGCATCTACCTAGCGATCCGCGGGCGCGACGCGGAGAAAGCCCGGACGGCCATGACAGAGCACCTCGTCTCGGCCCAGGCGAACCAGATGGCGGAAAGGAGCCGGCCCGCCAGCCTTCCGAGACGTCCCGCGAGAAGGACGAAACGCGGATGAGCGACCTCTTCCGGCTCGACGGAAAGGTGGCCGTCGTCATCGGGGGGACCGGCGAGCTCTGCGGCGCGATGGCGGAGGGGCTGGCGGGCGCTGGGGCCCGCGTCGCGCTGGTCGACCTGGACGCAGCGAAGGGACGCGCGCGTCTCGACCGGATCACGGAGGCCGGGGGGTCCGGATCGCTTCTGGCGTGCGACGCCACATCCCGCTCGAGCGTCGAGGCGCTTCTGGCCGAGGTCCTCTCCCTGTTCGGGCGCGCCGACGTCCTCGTGAACGGTGCCGGGGTCAACTCGGCGCGGCCTTTCCTCGAGATCCCCGAAGAGGAGTTCGAGAGGATCATGTCGGTCAACGTCAAGTCCGTGTTTCTGGCGTGCCAGTCCTTCGGCCGTTACTTCGTCGAGCGGGCGAAGGCCGAGGGAATCGGCGCGAGCGTCATCAACATGGGGTCGATGGCGGGCCTGACGCCGCTCTCGCGGGTCTTCACCTACTCGGCCTCGAAGGCCGCGGTCCACAACCTCTCGAAGAACCTCGCACGGGAGTGGGCGCCCTTCGGCATCCGCGTGAACGTCCTCGTGCCGGGGTTCTTTCCGGCCGAGCAGAACCGGAAGGTCCTGACGCCCGAACGGGTCGCCTCGATCATGGGACACACGCCGATGGGGCGGTTCGGCGAGGCGCGGGAGCTGGTCGGCGCCACCCTTCTTCTGGCGTCCGAGCAGGCCGGGTCGTTCATCACCGGCACCGAGCTGGTGGTGGACGGCGGTTTCCATGCGATGAGCCTCTGAAGGGGGGGTCCCGCGCGCTGGCCGGAACGGCAAGTGGTCAGCGTGCTCTGGTCGGGTAAAATCAAGTGGACAAGCCAATTGGCTTCCGCGGGGCCTGACCCGCTCCGGCGGAGACGAGATGAGAGACACGACGGCGATCAACCGGTTCCTCCTCGCCCACGATCTCCGCATCCGGGACAATCCGGCCGTCTCGCCGGACCTCTGCCTCGATCCGGCGGCGCTCACGGCGGCCGCCCGCGAGGCCCGGACGGAGCTGGCGGGCCTCATGCGTCCGCCGTCGGGCGAACGGCGCGCCCCGGAGATGAGAAGGGCCGCGGGCCGCGTGGACCTCTACCCGGCTTCCGAGGTTGCGGTGGGCGGCTGGAGGCTCGTCGTCGTCGAGGACCGGGAGACCGGTGACGCCGGTCTGCTCGCGGAGGGCACCGCGCCACTTCCCGTTCGGGGAGCGGTGCCGCTGGGCGGGGAGCTGCAGCTCGTGCCCCTGCTCTGGGACGGCCTCGCCGCCCTCAAAAACCTCGTCCAGGAGGAGGACCCCGCGAGCACGGTGTTTCCGGTGGCCCGGGGCACCCTTTCGCGCTCGAGCCTCGGCATCGGCGCCCGCTTCACGACGCTTCACTGGCCGGCGGTGGCCTGGGCCATGCGGGAACTCGGCCTCTCCCTCACGGCGAACCAGAACTCGATCCCGCGGGAACTCGTCTACGACGTGGACGCGATGCTGGAGGACCGGCTCACCCAGGTTCCCTTTCCGTTCATCGGCGGCGCGGTGCCCGAAGGGCACCAGGGGCAGTCGGTCGAGGGGATGACACATGCAAGCGTCGTCGCGTTCCTGAAGTGCGGATTTCACCGGCACCGGATCCCGTGGGGATTCAACGCGGACCATCAGCCCGTCGGCGGCCGCTTCGACCCGATCGAGGAAGAGCTCGCGCGAGGCTGTGCCTTCGCGAGCTACATCACGTTCGACCTCTCGCCGGAGCTGGCACGGACCGCCCTCGTGGAGAACGACGAGGAGCTCGAGCGCGCCTTCTCGGCGCTCGGTGAGCCGACGCTTTTCCGGCATGTTGAGGCGCGGATCTCCTCGCTCGGACTCTCGCTGGACGAGACCTCGACCCGACGCCTCTTCACCTACCTCGTCCCCGCAATGCGGAAGCTGAAGCGGCGCGACGAAGCGTACGCCCGCATCCGCCGCGACCTCTTCACGACCGAGATCGGCCGGCGCTACTTCCGGGAGCTCTCGATCGACGAGCTGCCGGGGCGGACGAGTCCCGAGACGCTGGCGCTCTGTCTGGCGCTGGCCGAAAGTCTGGGAGTAGAGATCCACTTCGTCGCACCGGCCATCGGCTTCCAGAAGAACTTCCCGCATGCGGACAATGAGGAGCTTCGCCGGACGGTCGAGGCGCTGTATCGGGTGGCGCGGAGCTTCGGCGTCTCCATCGGCTTCCACTCGGGCAGCGGCAAGTCCGCGGAGAACTATCGCGTCGTCGGCGAGGTGACGCGGCAGAACCTCGAGATCAAGACTTCGGGCCGGTACACCTATGAGATGGGCGTCGCCCTCGCCCAGTCGCGAACCCCCCGGGATCAGGCACTCTGGCGCGACTGGTACGGCTTCACGCGCGACCTCGCCGTGGACGGCGCGTTTTCCGGGGACGCGCTCCGGCAGCGGATGGCGCGCGAGTTCGTCCGGCACGCGCTGGCCCACGAGAAACGCGACGACCGCGACTCCTTCCGGAGCCCGGAGAGCCTCCGGGAGGCTCTCGTGTCGATTCCCGCCTCGCCGGATCACATGTTCTGGTTCGAGTACAACTTCCTTTATGTGCTGGCGGCGGACGGCGCCGCGCGGGCGCTCGGCGACCACGGCCCGGCCGGGTACGCGCAGCGGGCCCGCTTCTACGCGGTGAGCGACGAGGCAAGGCTCGCCTATGCGCGAGGCGTCGCGAGCTACATCCTCTTCCTCGCCGAAACGACCGGCCTCGCCGAGGCCTCCCGGGTGGCCTCGGCACGGGAGCGGCTCGGGCGCCTTGCCGACTACGCCGCGTTCGAGCGGGATCTCGCCGCGTGAGCGCCCCGCGAGAGGCCGGAGGACGAAACGTCATGGCCTCGACCGCTCCGAACGACGCGGCCGGCACCGTGGCGGGCCGGTATCGCTGGGTCGTCTGCTTCCTGCTGTTCCTGGCGACGACCATCAACTACGTCGACCGCCAGATCCTCGCGCTGATCAAGGAGCTTCTCGACAAGGAGCTGGGCTGGACGAACGAGCAGTTCGGGATGGTGAACTCCGCCTTCCAGGGCGCCTATGCGGTCGGCCTTCTGGCCTTCGGCTGGTTCGTCGACCGGTACGGGACGAAGATCGGCTACGCGGTCTCGCTCGTCCTCTGGAGCCTCGCGGCGATGAGTCACGCGGCCGCGGGGTCCGTGAGGGGCTTCTTCCTCGCGCGGATCGGGCTCGGCGCGAGCGAGGGGGGCAACTTTCCGGCGGCGATCAAGGCAGTCGCGCTCTGGTTTCCCAGGAAGGAGCGGGCGTTCGCCACGGCCCTGTTCAACTCGGGCACGAACGTGGGCGCGATCGTCGCCCCGGCCGTCATCCCCGCGATCTCCCTGGCCCTCGGCTGGCGTGCCGCGTTCGTCTTCGCCGGCGCCGCGGGGTTTCTCTGGCTCTTCCTCTGGATTCCGTTCTACGACGTTCCCGAGAAGCAGAAGCGCCTTTCGGAGACCGAGCTCGCCCACATCCGGAGCGACCGGGACGAGGCGGGGTCCGGGGGCGAGCCCATGGGCTGGGGCCGGGCGCTTCGCTACCGGCAGACGTGGTCGTTCATCGTCGCCAAGTTCATGACCGATCCGGTCTGGTGGTTCTTTCTCATCTGGCTCCCCGACTACTTCAAGAAGACCCGCGGTCTCGACATCAAGCGCAGCTGGGTCCACCTCGTCACGATCTACGCGATAGTGACCGTGCTGAGCATCGCCGGTGGGTGGCTCACCGGATACCTCAGCCAGCGGGGCTGGAGTGTGACGCGCGCCCGGAAGGCCGGAATGCTCCTCTACGCCCTCTGCGTGCTGCCGGTCCTCGGCGCCACGAGGGTCGGCGACTGGCCGGCCGTCCTCCTCATCGGCCTCGCCGGGTCGGCTCACCAGGCGTGGTCGGCCAACCTCTTCACGACCGTCTCGGACATGTTTGCGAAGAAGGACATCGGGACGATCGTCGGCCTCGGCGGAATGGCGGGCTCCGTCGGCGGCATCCTCTTTCCGTGGTTCTCGGGCTGGCTGCTCGACCGGGTCCCCGCCACGCAGGGCTACGGCATCCTCTTCGCCATCTGCGCTTCGGCATACCTCATCGCGTTCGCCGTCAACCACGCGCTCGCCCCGACCTTCGCGCCGATCGGCCAACGGACCCGCCCGGCCTAACGCTGCACCCTGCCGCTCTCGTCGCCCTTCGCGAGGCGGTCGGCCTCGGCCACGGTGATCCGGTTGAAGTCGCCCGGGATGGTCTGCTTGAGCGCGCTCGCCGCCACCGCGAAGCGGAGCGCCTCCTCGGGATTCCGTCCCGTCACGAGCCCGAAGACGAGACCCGCGGCGAAGCTGTCGCCACCCCCGATCCGGTCGACGAGCGTGACGTCATACCGCGGACTCCGGTGAAAGAGCCCGCTCGTCGCATCATGGAGGACGGCGCTCCACCCGTTGCGGCTGGCCGACACGCTCTCGCGCAGTGTGATCGCGATGAACGGGATGCCGAACTCGCGGGACACGCTCCGGGCCGTCTCGCGGTACCCGTCGACGTCGAGAGCGCCCGCGACGACGTCGGCACCCGCCACCTGGACCCCGAGGCAGGCCTGAATGTCCTCTTCGTTGGCGATCAGGACGTCGGCGCGGGCGGCAAGGGGCCTCATCGTTTCCTGCGCCTCGGCCTCGCTCCAGAGCTTCTTCCGGTAGTTGAGGTCGATGCTGACCTTGGCGCCGGCCTGCCGCGCGGCATCGAGCGCCTCCCGGGTCGCGGCTGCCGGGCCGGCGCCGAGCGCCGGCGTGATCCCGGTGACATGGAACCAGTCGGCCCCGCGGAGAATGCGGGCCCAGTCGAACATGCCGGGCCGTGCTTCGGCGATCGCGGCATGAGCCCGGTCGTAGACGACCGTCGAAGCGCGCTGGCTGGCGCCGGTCTCGGCGAAGTAGATCCCGAGCCGGTCGCCGCCGCGGAGGACGTCGGAAACGTCCACGCCTTCGGCCCGGAGCGAACGGACGGCGCCGTCGCCGATGGCGTTCGCGGGAACCCGTGAGACATAGCGGCTGTCGAGGCCGAAGTGCGCGAGGCTCACGGAGACGTTCGCCTCGCCGCCGCCGAAGGTCGCCGACATCGCGGGCGACTGGAAGAGGCGCTCGAGCCCGGGAGGGCTCAGGCGAAGCATGATTTCGCCGAACGTGACGACCCTCTTCATGACGCCTTCCGGGCCGCGGCGACGGCCGCGACGAACCGGCGAGCCCGGTCCGTGATCTCGGAGAAACGGCCGCTGGCGATGGCGGCCCCGTCCACGAGCGCCGTGCCGACGCCGATCGCCGCGGCGCCCGCCCGGATCCACTCTCCGGAGTTCTCGAGGGAGACCCCGCCGGTGGGCATCAGACGGAGCTGGGGAAGAGGGCCGCGGAGATCCCGGAGATAGGAGGGACCGAGCGCGGTCGCGGGGAAGACCTTGACGATGTCCGCGCCCGCGTCCCACGCGCCGAGGATCTCGGTGGGGGAAAAGGCTCCGGGCAGCGCCGCCACGTCGTAGCGGTGGCAGAGGCGGATGAGCTCCTCGCGAAAGACGGGGCCGACGACGAATCGGGCGCCCGCGAGAATGGCGATGCGGGCGGTCTCGGGATCCAGGATCGTGCCGGCGCCGAGGAGGAAGTCGTCGGGGAGCGTCGGCGCGATCTCTTCGATGAGACGGAGGGCGCCGGGCACCGTCATCGTGACCTCGAGGGACCGGACGCCTCCTTCGGCGAGCGCCTCGATGACCGCGCGGAGCTTCGAAGGCTCCCGAAGGCGGATCACGGCGACGATGCCACCCGCCTCGATGGCCTGTATGGTCGCGGTGCGAGACGACATAGGCCTCCTCCTTTCGAGCCGCCCTAACGGGCGAGCCAGCCTCCGTCGACGACGAGCACGTGTCCGCTGACGTAGTCGCTCGCGCGGGAGCAGAGAAAGACCGCGGCGCCGGCCAGGTCCTCCGGCTCACCCCAGCGTCCTGCCGGGATCCTCTCGAGGATCTGACGGCTCCGCACGGCGTCGGCCCGCAAGGGAGCGGTGTTGTCGGTCCGCATGTATCCGGGGGCGATGGCATTGACGTTGATGCCCCGTGCGGCCCACTCGTTTGCGAGAGCCTTGGTCAGCTGCGCAAGCCCTCCCTTTGCGGCGGCATAGGACGGAACGAGGATCCCTCCCTGGAACGAGAGGAGCGAGGCCACGTTGAGGATCTTCCCCCGTGCGCCCCTCGCGAGGAGCCTGCGGCCGACCTCGCGCGACAGGCGAAAGGCCGCCGTGAGGTCGACCGTGAGGACGACGTCCCAGTCCGCGTCGGAATGCTCTGCGGCCGGAG
>Ga0315281_10011906_pt1 | contig 11878 bp, 9 predicted proteins | sample YL17G07_0_MG_FD_204540 | JGI IMG/M metagenome (GOLD analysis project Ga0315281, IMG submission 204540) | Sediment microbial communities from Yellowstone Lake, YNP, Wyoming, USA - YL17G07_0 | ecosystem: Environmental > Aquatic > Freshwater > Lake > Sediment | place: USA: Wyoming | collected... | reverse complement strand
GTCCTCGACGTACAGAATCGTCTTCGCGCTCATGTTGTCTTTACCCGCAGTGGCACTTCAATGATGAACGCGGAACCCTTGCCCAGCTCGCTCTCGATCCAGATCCGCCCGCCGTGCATTTCGATGAACTTCTTGCTGATGGAAAGCCCCAGGCCCGTGCCGCCGTACTCGCTCGCGATGGTGGCGTCGGTCTGCTTGAACTCGGTGAAGAGGCTGTCGATCTTGTCCGGCGCAATGCCGATGCCGGTGTCGGAAACCTTGTAGACCAGAATATCGCCCCTCGTTGCCACGGATATCTCTACTTTCCCCGCCTTGGTGAACTTGAGCGAATTGCCGGCGAGGTTCATCAGGCACTGCGCGATGCGGCCGCCATCGCCGTAGGCGAGCGGCACGTCGTTCGGCACATTGGCGAGGAACTCCAGGCCCTTCTCCGCCGCCAGCGGCCGCAAGGTCGAGTGCACGCTCGCCACCGTGTCGTGCACCGAATAGTCCTGCAGCGACAACTCCATCCGCCCGGCCTCGATCTTGGCCAGATCCAGCACGTTGTTGATCAGGCGCAGCAGGTGCTTACCGCTCGTCTGGATGTCGGTGAGCGGCTCCTGCATGTCGACCGGCACCTCGCCGTACACCTGGCCGAGAATCATTTCGTTGAAGCCGAGAATCGCGTTGAGCGGCGTGCGCAGTTCGTGGCTCATGCTGGCGAGGAAGTTCGACTTGTGCTGACTCGCCACTTCCAGCTGCTTGCCCTTCTCCGCGATCTCGCGGAACAGGCGCGCGTTCTGGATCGCCATCGCCGACTGGCTGGCGAAGGTCTTCAGCAGCTCCACGATCTCTGGCGCGAACTCGCCCGGCTCGCGCCGGAACACCTGCAGCGCGCCCAGCATGTGGCCCTCGCGCAGAAGCGGCACCGCCAGCACCCCGCGGTAGCCGCTTTTCAATAGCAGCTCCTTGCGGCTGCTCTGGTAGCTCGCGTCGAGGATGTCGGCGACCTGCGCGGGCTCCAGCGTTATCGCGGTTTGCCCGATCGCCCCCTCGCCTTTCTTCACCGGCACCTCGCGCACGGCCTGCTCCAGCTCCGCCTCGATGTTCTCGGCCGCCTGGAGCGTGAACTCGCCCGCCGCCTCGTCGTATTCGTACATCGAACCGCCATCGAGGCCCGTCAATTGCACCGCGCGGGAGACGATCGTCTGCAGCACCTTTTCCAGGTCCAGCGTCGAGCTGATCGCCTGCCCCACCTCGCCCAGCGCCGTCAGCTGCCCGACCGATTTCGTCAGCGCCTCCGTCTGCGCCTGCAGCTCCTTGAACAGCCGCACGTTCTGGATCGCAATCACCGCCTGGTCGGCGAAGGTCTGCAGCATCGCCAGCTCCTTGTCGGCAAAACCGCCGCGCAGGCGCGACACGCCGATCGCGCCGATGCCCTTGTCGTTCCACAGCATCGGCGCATAGGCCATCGCTTGGTAGCCGGCTAGCTCGGCCACGCGGCGCACGGCGCGCGTCAGCTGCGGGGCGTTGACCACGTCGGCGTAATGCACAACGCGCCGCTCGCGGATGGCGTGGCCGGCGGGCGACTTGGCCAGCGGCGCCGGGAAGGTGGCGGCCACCGCGTCATGCTGTTTGCCAACATAGGCGCCGAGCGTGACCTGGTCCTGCTCGTCGACCAACAGCACGGCGGTTTCGTCGCTGCCGAACAGGTGGGCGCAGCTATCGAGGATCTTGGCGAAAACCGGCTTCGTGTCGGCCACCGAATTGCTGATGACGCTCAGGATCTCCGCCGATGCCTTTTGCTGCTCCAGCGACTCCTTGGTCTCATTGAACAGGCGGGCGTTCTCGATCGCGATGACCGCCTGGTCGGCGAAGGTCTTGAGCAGGGCGACCTGCTCCGCCGGGAATTCTCCGGGCAGCGCCCGGGCAATCGTGATTGCGCCGACCGGCGTCCCATCGCGCAGCATCGGCACGCACAGGACGCTGCGGTAGTTCATCGACTTCGCGAGATCGCCGAGCCCGTATTGCGCCTCCGCCCCGATATCCGGAATCTGGACTACCGCCCGCTCGCGCACTGCCCGCGCCGTCACGGTCTTCGATTCAAGCGTCATCGGCCAGGCCTTGCGGATTTCTTCGGCGTCTTCCAATTCCACGTTGTGATACGCGGCGAGTTGAATTATCGTGCCGTCGAATCGGCCGACGGCGCTGAACATGCCGTCGCAAAGCCGCAGCGCATTTTTCGCGATGGTGTCGAAGACCGGCTGCACGTCGGTCTGGGACCGGCTGATGACGGACAGGATTTCGCCAGTCGCCGTCTGCCGCTCGAGCGCTTCCTTGGTCTCGTTGAACAGCCGCACGTTCTCGATCGCGATCACCGCCTGGTCGGCGAAGGTCTGCAGCAGATCGACCTGTCGCTGCGGGGTTTCGCCCGGCTCGCGCCAGCACACGACCAGCGCGCCAAGCGGCTGGCCTTCGCGCAGCATCGGCACACCGAGCATGCGGCGCCAGTGGCCGGTCGCGGCGGAATTCGGGTCGTAATGCCCGTCTGCTGCGGCATCCACGATCTTCACGATGGACTTCGCAAGAATCGTTCGCCCGCTCATGAGCGCAGGGCTGGGCGGCGCGGGATAGACCCCGGAAAAGTATTCCAAGGCCTCCTCCGACCAGTTGTGCGTTGCGCCAAGGTGCACAAGTTTCCCGTCGTAGGGAAACACGGCAGCGATCTCGGCGCCGCACAGATTGACCGCGCTTCGCAGGATCGCGTCGAACACCGGCTGCACATCGGACGGCGAACTCGCGATGACCTTCAGGATCTCCGCCGTCGCCGTCTGCCGCTCGAGCGCTTCCTTTGTCTCGTTGAACAGGCGCACGTTCTCGATCGCGATCACCGCCTGGTCGGCGAATGATTGCAGCAGGGCAATTTCCTTTTCGTTATACCGCCCCGTCGTCGCGCGCGTGACGGCGAGCGCCCCGATTCCCTCGCCGTCCCGCAGCAACGGGACAAGCAGCCCGGACCGGATACCGAAGGCCTTGCCGACGACCCTCTCGTGCTCGGGAACGTCGTCGGCGCCAAAGTCCGGAACGTGCACGACCTCGGCATCCAGAATCGCGCGCGACGGGAAATTCTTCTCCCGATCCAGCGGCACCGTGAGGACTTGATCGGGAAGATCCGCCATCGCCGGCCCGGAGTATCCCGCCACGACGAAGTGCGACTCGCGGCGCAGGAGAAGACCCGAGGATTTGCCCGCGATCAGGCGCTGCGTACTATTCACAATCGCGTCGAACACCGGCTGGGTATCGGTCGGCGTGCTCGAGATCACGCGCAGGATTTCGGCGGTCGCGGTCTGCCGCTCGAGCGCTTCCTTGGTCTCGTTGAACAGCCGCACGTTCTCGATCGCGATCACCGCCTGGTCGGCGAACGATCTGAGCAGCGTGACCTGCTTGTCGCTCAATCCGCCCGTATCCTTCTGAAGCAGGCTGATCGCGCCGATGGCCTCACCCTCGCGCAACAGCGGCACCGCCGCGATGGCCCTGAAACCGAGTGCCCGCCCGTTGTCCCGCGCCGACAGGGGCGCGTCCGGCGCTTCGGTGTCCTTGATGTTGACTACGGTCCTCTCAACCACCGCTGTTCCGGTCGCACTTTCCCGGCTACGGGGAACACGAATACCAAGCGGGATCTGGCTCACGTTCCCGCCGGAGGCGACGACCAGCTGGCTGTCACCGTCCGCGACGCTGATCCCGATGCTGGTTCCGGCGAAGATCTTCAGCCCGCTCCGCACAATGGCGTCGAACACGGGCTGCACGTTCGTCGGCGAGCTGGAGATGACGCGCAGGATTTCCGCCGTCGCCGTCTGCTGCTCGAGCGCGTCGGTGACGTCGCGGTTGCGCGCCTCCAGCTCCCGGAACAGGCGCACGTTCTCGATCGCGATCACTGCCTGGTCGGCGAAGGTCTTTACGACTGCCTTCTGCTTTTCCGAAAACGATTTCACTTCCTGACGGTAGATGGCAATACTCCCAATGACCTCGCCATCCTTGATGAGCGGCACCGTCAAATAACTTCGAGCCCCGCCCAGATCGGCAAACTTGACTGAATGCACGATTCCCGCGCGGTAGGCATCCGAATCCCTCATGTCCGCGTGATGGAAGGCCTGCCGTTCCGCGATCATGCGGGCCATGAGGCCTACGGGCTTGAATGACCCTCTTCCGAAAACCCATTTCACGAACTCTTCCTTCCCGCCGCGCTGAGCGACGGTGCGGTAGTTCTCCCCGTCGTAGAGATTCAGAACGCCAAGGTGTGCATCGCAAAGCCGCGTCGCGCTGGCAAGGATGGCGTCGAACACCGGCCGAAGGTCGGTCGGCGAGCTGCTGATCACGCCAAGAATCTCATTGCTCGCGGTCTGCTGCTCGAGCGCTTCCTTGGTCTCGTTGAACAGGCGCACGTTCTCGATCGCGATCACCGCCTGGTCGGCGAAGGTATGCAGCAGTTCGATCTCCGACTGCGCAAAGGCACCGGGTTCGCGCCGCGTCACGTTGATCGCCCCGATCGGCTCTCCCTCCCGCAGCATGGGCACGCCAAGGACGGCCCGGATCCCGCGCGTGCGGGTGATGTCGCGCACTCTCGCACTTGGGTCCGTCAGGACATCCGGGACGTGATGCATCTTGCGCGACTCGATGCATCGGCTCGAAATTGTTTCCGGACCTGGCTCAAGCGGATAAAGTTTGCGCAGGAACTGCTCGGTATCGGGGAGCGCGCCCCGCGCTGCCGCGAGGTGTATCAGCCTGCCGTCAAAGCGGGTCACCGTGACTCCCCAGGCGCCGAAGACTCGCATGCCGCTTTCCGCGATGGCGTCGAACACCGGCTGAGTGTCCGAAGGCGATCCTGCGATGACCTTGAGGATCGCCGCCGTCGCCGCCTGTTGCGCGCGCGCTTCGGCGAGTTGCTGCTTGAGGCTGGCGTCGCCGGACTTGCGGTGCACGACGGTCTTCTTGAACGCGAGCGCCTTCCGCCGCGCCCGCGGCGTGCCCTTGCGCCCGCGCTTATTTATTTTCGCCATCGGCCCGCCTCCCCGTCGGCCCCGACGCCTAGCGCATCATCTTAGTGGAATCAGCGCCGCGCGGTCTTGCGCGGCACGGCCTTGCCGATTTGCGCGAGCAGCTTGTGCGCCGCGGCGGTCGGCGGCGCCCCGGCGACGTCCTCCAGCAGGCCGAGCAAATCCGCCAGCAGGGTGCGCCCGGTCGCCGCGGCCGCGCGCGCATCTTCGAGGCCGAAGGGAATCGCCTCGTTGTAGTCCGCATCGTGCCGCCCGGCCATCAGCGCGGAGAATTTCGCCGAGGTTTCGCGCGGCAGCGCGCCCGGGCGCACGAAGTGCATCGCCAGCAGGCTCGCCACCGCCTTGTGGCTCGCCGCCTCGATGCCCTTGGCGCAAAGCAGCGCTTCCGCCGCATGGAACACCGCGAAATACATGCTGGAAGCGCACTCCCGCGGATTGCGTGCCCGGTAGTTGACGAGGAAGGAAATCAACTTCGAATCCAGCTGCTCGAGCTTGAGCGCGACGCGCGAGCGTATCAGCTTGTCCATGGGCGGCCCTCGCGTTCCACGATCTCGACGAAGCGCGTGCGCGCGCTGCCCGCGAAGATCACCGAGGGCTGCAGCAACGCGGGATCTCCGCCTTCGAGCGCCGACGCGGCTTGCGCCGCCGCGTCATAGATGCGGTCGCGAAGAGCGCGATCCTCTTTCCCGTCCAGGAACACCGCGACGTCGAGATCCGAGTCCGCCCCCGAATCGCCGCGCGCCCGGCTGCCGAAGACGCTGATGCGCGCGAGGCGCGACCCCGCCACCGTGCGGACTCGCCCCGCGAAATCAGCCAGCAGGACATTCTCCAGGGGCGTGAGCTGCGCCAGACCGGATTCCCCTGCGCGCGCGCGCGCCGGCGGAGCAACGCGGGCGGCTCGTGGAATCGCCCAGCGGGTGCCGATCCATTGCGCCCCCGGAACGCGCCCCGCATCGAGCAAGGCGAGCACGCGCTGGCGGCTGATGCCGCGCAGCTGCGCGAATTCACGCGTGGAGCACAGACGGGACAAGGCGGGCCTGGTCATGGCGGGGCCAGACTAGCAGAGGCCTTGTCAAGTGACAATAGCGCCGCCGACCGCGGCCTCAGTGCCGGTCCTGGAGAATCAGGTCGGCGGCCTTCTCCGCGACGGCGATCACGGCGGCGTTGATGTTGCCCGAGACCACCGCGGGCATGACGGAAGCATCCACCACGCGCAGGCCCGCAAGGCCCTTCACGCGCAGCTGGTCGTCGACCACCGTTCCCATGCGGCAGGTCGAGGTCGGATGAAATACGGTATCGCCCGACTCGCGGCAGAAGGCGAGCCAGTCCGCATCGCTCTGCACGCGCGGCCCCGGAAACTCCTCGGCGGCGACGTAGCCCGCCAGCGGCGGCGTGGCCGCGAGGCGGCGGATGAACTTGAGGCCGTCGACCATCATGCGGCAGTCGTTTTCGGTGGCGAGATAGTTGTAGCGGATGGCGGGCGCCTCGCGCGGGTCCGCCGAGCGGATCGCCACGCTGCCGCGCGACTCGGGCTGCAGCTGCGACAGCGACAGCGTGAATCCGGAGAACGGGTGCAGCACGCCGCCGCGCCGCGCGGTGGAGAAATTGATGAAGTAGATCTGGGCGTCGGGACGCGCGAGCCCGGGCCGCGTGCGCACGAACGCAGCCGCATAACCCGCGCTGACGGTGAGCGGGCCCCTGCGCCACAGCAGGTAGCGCAGGCCGATGGCCGCCTGCCGCCACAGGCTCGCCATGTCGTCGTTGAGCGTGATCGGCCTGGTGCAGCGCCAGAACGTGCGTCCGTAGAAATGGTCCTGCAGGTCCGCACCGACGCCCGGCGCATCGAGCAGAACCGGGATGCCGTGGCGCTCGAGCAGCGCGCGCGGCCCCACGCCCGAGAGCTGCAGCAGCTGCGGCGAATTGAAGGAACCGCCTGACAGGACGATTTCGCGCGCCTTGACGGTGCGCGATTTCCCGTCCTGCAGGAACTCGACGCCGGTCGCACGGGAGCCCTCGAAGAGCACGCGCGTCGCGAGGGCCTTCACTTCCACCCTGAGGTTGGCGCGCTTTTGCGCCGGACGCAGGTAGCCCGTGGCGGTGCTGCAGCGCCGGCCGTTGCGCGCGGTCGCCTGGTAATAGCCGGTTCCCTCCTGCGCCGCGCCGTTGAAATCGGCGTTGCGCGGGACGCCGAGCGCCGCGGCCGCGTCAATGAACGCGTCGGCGAGCTCGTGCCGGTCCGGCGGATCGGAAACCGCCTGCGGGCCGCCCGTGCCATGCCACTGGTTCGCGCCGCGCTGCTGGTCCTCGGACTTGATGAAGTAAGGCAGCAGATCCTTCCAGCCCCAGCCCGGGATGCCCCAGCCGTCGAAGTCCTCGGGCTGGCCGCGGATGTAGACCAGGCCGTTAATCGAGGAGGAGCCGCCCAGCACCTTGCCGCGCGGCGTGAAGATCCTGCGGCCGTTCAGCTGCGGCTCGGGCTCGGACTCGTAGGCCCAGTTGACGTCGCGCCGGGCAAACAGCTTGCCGTAGCCGAGCGGAACGTGGATCCAGGGATTGGTATCGCGCGGCCCGGCTTCGAGCAGCAGCACGGTGCTGCGTCCGTCCGCCGTGAGGCGGTTTGCCAGCACGCAACCCGCAGAGCCCGCGCCGACGATGATGGTGTCGAACTGCCCGTTCTCTCCGCCCACGGTGAACGTCAGCGCGGCGTAGCGATATGCATGCCGCCGTCGATGTAGATGATTTCGCCGGTCACCTGGCGCGCGCCTTCGAGCAGCCAGGCGACGGTCTCGGCGACGTCCTCGGGACGCGCGTAGTCCTTGAGCGGCACGAGGGTCGAGTAATGCGCCGCGGCCTGTTTGGCGCGCTCCGCGCCGAGCCCGCTGGTTTGCCACGGCGTGTCGACGAAACCGGGGCTCACCGCGTTCACGCGCACCTCGGGCGCGAGCACGCGCGCGAGCGAGAACGTCAGCGAATTGAGTGCCGCCTTGGACGCCGCGTAGGCAACCGAGGAGCCGGTGCCGAGCAGCGCGGCGACCGAGGAGACGTTCACCACCGCGCCCTTGTTCGCCTTCAGCGCGGCTGCGCAGGCGCGCGCCATCTGGAACGGCCCGACCACGTTCAACCGGTAGATGCGCAGGAAATCGTCCGCCGACAGGCCCTCCAGGTCGGCGTGCTTGACGAACTTGGTGGTGCCGGCGCTGTTCACCAGCGCGTCGATGCGGCCCCATTTGTCGAGCGCCGCCTGCGCGAGCCTGCGGCAATCGGCGTCCTCGCCGACATCCGCCTGCACGGCGATGGCGTCCTTGCATTTGGCCGCGACTTTCTTTGCGTCCTCGGCGCTTTTCGAATAGTTGATGACGACGCTCCAGCCGCGCTTCGAGAGTTCCAGCGCGGTCGCCGCGCCGATGCCCGATGCGGAACCGGTGACGATTGCGACTCTTTTTGATTTTTTGTCCATTTTTTTTCCTAAACCGTGGCGACAGGCGTGGCTGGCGACCCCACCGCGCCGGGAAGGCGCAGCGGCGGGGCGGTGAGGAGGAACCGGTTGCGCTTGTGTTCGCGCAGCCAATTTGCAAGTTTCGTGAAGTACCAGAGCTCGCCGAGATGGATGCCGTTCTTGAACAGGCAGTGCTCGTGCAACGGCAGCATCGCGTGCGAGGTTGCTTTCCAGGGCGCGGTGGGAATAAGTTCCACCGCGTAGTTGTCGGCGGCGAGCACCGCGAGGCCCGAGTCGGAGATCCACTGCAGCAGCTTCTCGTCGCGGCCGTCCAGCCCGGTGCAGGTGTTGTGCAGCAGTTCGGGGGTCGGGTTCTTCTTCAGCTCGAGCAGCATCTCGGCAAAGCCGGTATGCAGGCAGACGATGTCACCGCGCTCGATTGTTACATCATCTATCTCCAGAATTTTTTGTAGTTCCAGGAAATTAACTGCATGCCGCTTCCGTCCAAAATGTGCATGCAGGTCGATCATCACGCCGCGGCCCTGCGCGCCGTGCTCGGCGAGGTTCTGGATGCCGAGCGCCTCGGCGCGGCTGCCTTCATAACGCGCCCAGGACTCCGCGCTTGTATTTTCCTTGGCAGGAATGATTTCTTTCCCCGCCCTGAAGCCGTTGTAGAAAACCGCCTCCGGCTTGCCGTCGCCATCGGCATCGAACATGCCGCCGACGTGCGCGAAGGAATCCCACTGCGTCGAGTACTGCAGCGTGAGAAGCACCAGGTCGTCGCAGACCACGTCGGTCTGCAGCGGATTGTCCTGCGCCACGGCATAGCAGAAATTCTGCCTGCCGTTGCGCTGCGTGGCGGCGATGCGCGGCGGATGGCGCCGCGGATTGAGCGCGCTGCCGCCCGGATAGTCGAGCGGCAGCGAGAGCACGAAGCTGAGGCCTTCCTTCACCTCGGCCACGCCCTGCAGCACCTTCTCGCGCGTCACCCAGTTCATCCGGCCGCGCTGGTCGTCCGGGCCGAACTCACCCCAGTTCGAGTTCGGTGGACGCTGTCGCCATCTTTTATTTGTCATTCTTCTTCTTGTAAAAAGAGGAAATGAAAACTAGAAAAAATGACGGCCTATGGATTCGGCAACGCAGACGGGCTTGTCGCCGCCCTCGCGCTCGATGGTCACGTTCCAGGTCACCTGCACGCCGCCCTCCAGCTTTTCGTACTTCGTCAGCGTGAAGCGGCCGCGGATCTTCGCACCCGAGGGCACGGGCGCGGTGAAGCGCACCTTGTTCAGGCCGTAGTTCACGCCCATCTTGCGGTCGGAGAACTCGAAGGTCGATTCGGCGAGCTTGGGCAGCATCGACAGGGTGAGGTAGCCGTGCGCGATGGTGCCGCCGTAAGGCGAGTCCTTGGCGCGCGCCGGGTCGACGTGGATCCACTGGAAATCCTCGGTCGCCTTGGCGAAGAGATCGATCCGCTCCTGGGAAATCTTCACCCAGGGCGAGATGCCCACCTCCTCGCCGATTCGCGATTCGAGTTCCCGAAGCTTGATTGCAGTCTTAGCCATGCGCTTCCCGCACGAATTTTTCTATTTCACTACATACCAGATCCGGCTGCTCGTGCACGATCCAGTGCGAGGCGTCCGGCACGCACAGCAGCTTGAGATCGGGCACGCACTGCTCCAATCCGTCGAGGCAACCCGTGAGCAGCGCCGTGTCGCGCTCGCCCCAGAGCACCAGCGTCGGCACCCGCACCATGAAATCCTCCGCCTTGAACTGCAGCTTCTTCGCGCCCGGATCGCCGGCGGTGGGCGGATAGAGCGGCGAGGCGCGGTAGTAGTTGAGGCCGCCGGTGAGCGCGCCGGGCCGCGACCAAGCCTGCACCAGCTCCGCGGACCAGGCCTTGTCGAAGTGGCCGAATGCAGAGAGCAGGCGCGCGTAACCGTTCTCCGACAACACGCGCTCGGCCTTCGGCAGGCGGAACAGGTTCATGTATGCGCTCGCCTCCTGCTGCGCCGGGTTGTCCGAGAGCTCGCGCCAGAAGACGTAGGGGTGGGGCGAATTGATCATGACGAGATGTGAAATGCGCCGCTCCGCTCGCTGCGACTCGCCGATCGCGACGGCCCAGGCCACGGCGCCGCCCCAATCGTGCGCGACAAGCGTGAACTTTCCGCTTGCGTAGTGGGCGCCGAGGGCGAGTACGTCGGCCATCAGGTGCTTCACCCTGTAGGGCTCCACGCCCTCGGGCTTGTCGGAAAGGTTGTAGCCGCGCAGGTCTGGCGCGACGCACAGCCAGCCGCGTTCGGCGAAGTGCGCCATGGGCTTTCTCCACGCCGCCCAGAACTCCGGGAAGCCGTGCAGGAACAGCATCAGCGGGCGCTTTGCTTCGCCGGCCACCGCGCAATGCAGCTTCACGCCGCCGCAGTCGACCCATTCATCGCGCACTTGCGCTTTCATTGGGTGGGCGGCCGCAGAATCACGTCCAGCAGCGGCTTCCATTGCTGCGCGATTTTTTGGGTCAGGGCCGCCTGCTCGCCATCTCTCACCGGCGCACCACCGGGATCGAGCAGCTTCATGGCGTTTTCCACCCAACCGAGCGATGCCACTTGGCGACCCAGATCCAGCCAGGCAATGCGCACGCCATCCGGCGGCGAACCTTGCGCGGGAAGACGGATCGCGGATAGTTGCTCCAGCATCCGCCTGCGACGGCCTTCGATTCCGGCGACCAGGTCGTTCCATTCCGCCCGCCGCGCGGCCTCGCCACCGGCATCGACCTTTATCAGGAAGAGTTCCGCCGAGTTGTACTCCCGGACCCGTTCCGCCAGGTCGGCGTAAATTCGCGCGCCTTCCTCGGGCTTCGCGGCTGCGAGCTCCGCGGACTGCGTGGAAATCTGCTTCAGCAAGGCCTTGCGGCGCTCCTCCATCGAGGAGCTTGCCGGCGCCTGCGGCTTCCCGCCCGCCTCCGGCAAGGGCTTCGACGGATCTTGCACATCCGGCAGCAGCCCTTCGATTGCCGGCGCAGGCGTGCCCGCGGGAATGTGCTCGACCTTCGGCGCGCGCGGCTCTCGTGCCGCGTCGCCAAACCAGGGCGGAGGATAGCTGGAGAACTTTACCGAGCCCGTTTCGGGGTCGACCCAGCGGTACAGGTCGGCGCCCGCGTGGTTCGCCCAGGAGAAAAGCAACACGGCCGATGCAACAGCGAATCGCACTACCGCTCCTTTGCAAGACATTCGCGCACGCCCGCGGCCACCGCGGCGGCAATCCGCCGGCGCACTTGCGGATCGCGCATGCGCTGTTCCTCTTCCCGGTTGACGATCACGCCGGCCTCCACCAGCACCGACGCCATCGCGGCGCTGCGCGCCACCGCCAGGTTGTCATAGTAGTGCACGCCGTTCGCCTCGTCGGCGAAGGGCCG
>Ga0315281_10011905_pt1 | contig 11879 bp, 16 predicted proteins | sample YL17G07_0_MG_FD_204540 | JGI IMG/M metagenome (GOLD analysis project Ga0315281, IMG submission 204540) | Sediment microbial communities from Yellowstone Lake, YNP, Wyoming, USA - YL17G07_0 | ecosystem: Environmental > Aquatic > Freshwater > Lake > Sediment | place: USA: Wyoming | collected... | reverse complement strand
CCTCACGGTGCCGGATAGTTTGATAATCAAGAAATCATCTTGATATTCAACTTCATAGTTCATCCGATCGTTGTACCTTTGGTTGAATTTTTAAACCCCCACCAGGTGATTTTAAAAGGCCCGGTAAAAAATTCCTCTGTCCGGTGATTTTCCGGTATTGAACGGGAATCGGAAGGAAGAGAAAAGAGCATTGGCTGAACTCCCCCGAGAAACAGAAATCCTCAGTCTCGGAAGAATCCACGGCAAGTCTCTTGTCCCCAAATGCATGACAATAGGCCGTCTTTCCTTTCTCCAGATAAGGGCAGCTCATACATTTCTTCCTTCATAATTTTTCTTAACTATGGGGGATGGAAATTAAGGGAGAATAAAGGAATTGTAAAGATGATGTAAAATTTAATTTTTCTGCTTTAAGAGAGATTAGGCTGATCAGGGCAGGTGCACCATCGGAGGGATATAGGCAAGGATTGGTTTTTAGGCCTGAGGAAGGAAAAAAGTGAACCGGGACCCGTGACCCGGTTTACTTTCTACGCTTACCCTGCCCCCATGGGCCTCGGCGATATGTTTCACGATGGAAAGGCCTAAACCGGTTCCCCCCAGGTCCCGGGATCGCCCCTTATCAACACGGTAAAATCGCTCGAAGATGCGGGGAATATCCTCGGGGGGAATTCCGATCCCGTTATCGGAGACGGATACCTCCGTTCCTTTTTCCACTTCTTTGGCCTCGATGAAGATATTCCCTTTTTCTGGCGTGTAGCAGATGGCATTGTGAAGAAGATTGGTGACCACCTGATGGATTTTTTGACCGTCCGCCCTTAGCGGCGGAAGACCGGAAGCAACCTCCACCTGAATGGTCTGCTGTTTTGATTCGGCCATCGGCCGGAGGGCATCCACGGCTGAAGATATCAACTCTGCAATGTGAACAGGGCCCTTTCGCATCATTCGGTCGGGAGACTCTATTTCAGAGAGGAGCAGAAGATCGGAGACGATCTTTTCCATCCTCTGCGTGTGCCGTTCGATAATCTGGAGAAACTGTTTTGCCTGGGCGCCATTCTCCAAACCGCCATCCTGGAGAGCTTCAATATAACCTCGAATGGTGGTCAGGGGGGTGCGCAGTTCGTGGGAGACGTTGGCCACGAAATCTTGGCGGATGCGCTCCAGACGTTTCAATTCCGTAATGTCGTGGAAAACCACGATGACCCCTTCCCCGCCGTTTTCCGGGTACTGGACCAAAGAGCTCTGGACCTGGAAGGTCTTCCCCGGCTGCCCCAGGGGGGATAGACCCCTTCGATACCCCTTTTTGTCGGCCAGGGTGGCCTGGATGAGGTCATTCAGCTCCGGGTCCCGAAAGACTTCCAGATAATGCTTCCCCACGTCCGAGGGGAAGGCGTGGGCCAGGATGGTCCCCATGGCCCCATTGATTTTCTTGATTCTTCCCTTCAAATCCAGGATGAGGACTCCCTCTTCCATACCCCCCAGGAGAGCCTCGGTTTCGGCCAGGTTCTTGGCCAATTGATCTACCTTTTCCCCCGCGGCCTGGGCCATGCGGTTCAGCTGATTTCCCAAGCGGCCCAATTCGTCCCTCCGGATTCCAAGTCGCACCCGCCAGTTGAAAAGGCCCTCCGCGAATTTTTCCGCCGCGCCGGTCATCTCGCTCAGCGGCTGAATCAAAAACCTTCCAACTGCGACCCAACCGATGGCCCAAAAGACCAGGGTGACGATCAGGAAAAGGGCGCCGGGGAACTCCCCTTGGGGGCCCTTCCCTTCCCAGACCGCCCACAGGCCGAGCGCCAGGAGAACCGCGAAGAAGAGGGAAACCTTCCACTGGAGGGGACTTTTCCAGTTCATGCCTTGACCGGTTCCTCCTGAAGCTTGTACCCCAGGCCTTTAATGGACACCAGGGATTTGTTCAGGATCTGAAATTTGTGCCGCAGATGGGCCACATGAACGTCCACCGTACGGGTCGTTCCGAAATAATCGTACCCCCAGATTTCATTCAAGAGGATGTCCCGGGAAAGAACCCGCCCCCGGTTGCCGAGAAAAAACTCCAGAAGTTTGAATTCCTTCGAGGTCAGGGAATGGGATTTCCCTTTGTAGGTGACTTCATGCTTGGAGTGATCCAGGGCGATCCCGCCGTATTCGTGCCTGACCTCCTTGGTCTTGGGCTTTTCCAGGCGGCGGAAGATCGCCTTGACCCGGGCCAGAACCTCCCGGGGGCTGAAGGGCTTGGTGATGTAGTCGTCGGCCCCCATCTCCAGGCCCACGATGCGGTCGGACTCCTCCGCCTTGGCGGTGATCATGATGATGGGAATGTCGGAGGTCTGCGGGCGGGAACGGAGGTTCCGGCAAACCTCCAGCCCGTCCACCTGGGGCAGCATCAAGTCCAGCAGGACCAGGTCGTAACGCTCCTGGGAGGCTTTGCGCATTCCGGTCTCCCCATCCTTGGCGATGTGGACGTCGTATCCGTCCCGCTTCAAGTAAAGCTGCAGGAGTTCCTGGATGTCTTTTTCGTCTTCGATGACTAAGATTTTCTTGGGCATCGGCTTATACTAACACAGACCGCGTCGGAGGATCAACCTCATCCGGGACCCTTCGGCGGGTTCGCTTATGCACGCTGGGACCACCATTTGGGGTAGATACGCCGGGCTTGAAAGTAGGTGAAGGTGAACAGGAGGGAAAGACCTCCCTGCAGAATCCAGAAAGGAAGCCTGGCAGTGAAGGATAGCCCTGTAAAGACGACAGCGTAAATTTCCGCTGCCACCCATGCGGTCAGAACGGGACAGAGAGTCAGCAGAAGAACTCCCCTCCGCTCCTTCGGCCTCCGGCCGCCCCAGATCAGGAGCAAAGACCAGCCTAGAAGCAAGGAGCCCGCCATATACAAAGAATCAGGGGAATCCGCCTTTCCCTGGAAGGGGGATAGGCCCGGGATGATCATCTGCAGGGCGGCCACCACAACCGCGATGGCCCCCGTCCAATAGCTGGCCCTCAGCCAAAATATTCTGCGATCCATTCTCCGCCCGAATATCGATGGGAATGATCGATTCATAAGGACAAACCGACTGCTATTTTTCCCGTATTCCCCCAATAGATCCATTCAGGTTGTTGCCTGGAGTTTGATCGATCTGAATCTTAGCCCTCACGGGTTATGGAAAAATAAAAAGAATGTAAAATATTTGTAAAATTCTCCAGGCCTGTCGGTTTCCAAGGAAGAGAAGGGTTGCAGAACGGGGGCCGCCGATCAGAGAGTGCCCTTCCTTCATTTGCGAAAAATTTTACAAATCCTTGATCCGCCGTTAACATCTCCCGACTATTCTTATTTTGAGAAGACACCGAAAAAGGAGGAAATCTTTTCCATGTCCATCCTGATTCCTGATCTCGCCTCGGGGGTCGACTCGCCACCCCCATTTTTCGAAGGCCCCTCTTCGCTGGCCAAAGTCCTGCGGGCCCTGGAGATTCGCAACACCTCCTCCGAAGCCCTTGCCGAATCCTTGCCCTTCTCCTGCAGCGATGCCACGGCAGGGACAGAGAACGAACTTCAGGCCGTTGTTCTGGGGGATAAAAAGGATGTGGACCTTCCCATCACCATCGAAGAGTCCAATTACTACAAAGACATCCTGAGGCGGGTGAAAGCCGGGGAGACCCCCAGAAGGGTCGTCGCCGAGCTGGAGAAGTATCTGAATCATACCAAGGAAAAAACTTGGGAGAATAGCTGGGTGAGGTTTCCTCTCAATTTCTGCAGCCCTTTCGCCCGCCAGATCCTGGGACACGACCTCCTGCAGGATAAAGCCAACCCTTCCGGCCCCCGGCGGGAAGAAGTCCATAAATTCCTCTTTTCCCAGAATGGGGAAGAGATCCTGCGGATTCCGGTCAGCTATTTCCTGAAGCTGGCCCTGGCCGATGCGGTCGGGAACTGGGGTCAGTCCTTGAATTTGGGAATTTTCTTGCGTCCTTGGCTAAAAAGGGTGTTGATTTCAGTGATGGCAAAAAGACTTCGGAATGAATTGGCGAGTGCAGTTTATCATGTAATCAGCTGCGGGGATCGTGGGCAGGCAATCTATTTAGATGATGACCATCGGGCTGATATTTGGATTTTCTGGGGAAGGTATCTGAGCAGATGGAGAAGTGAGAGATTAGGGGCGAGTGATTTTTCCACGGGGAGCAACTGTCGAATCATCTGCCCGTCCCCCCTTCAATTTCACTAAGCGTATACTCTCTTTCCTGTGTTACTGAACGTCAGCCATCAGCCGCCGGCACTGCCGGTCGGCTGCATGGCCTGGTTAGCGATTGATTCACCATTGGTCCATAGTTCATACTCACTGATATCGATATCATCGCTCCAGGAAATACCATAGCCACCCGGATCGACTCGAACGGCTTTGAAAAAACCGGGCTCCGAAAGCATGCCGAAGTGCGGCCGGGAAAGCAGGGGGCGACAGTTGTAAACTCGTTGTTCGCCATTTCTAAAATGAACCAAAAGGCGCATGTCCGGCATTGCGTGGACGTCTTGAATTCTCGGAACGTTTTCCATAGTGTATTCTACTCCAGTCCGGGAAGTTGCCTAAACTCCTGCTTGCTCCACATGTCATGGAGTTCTCGTTTGTACAACTCTCCCCATTCCTTGACCAACCGTTGTGCTCTGGATGGCAAGTCGCCTTCCAACATCTCCAAAGTTTCGATAGCGAAAACCGCATTGTACTCGCCGTAGATAGCATGGAAATGGGGTATCCCATGCTCGCTTTGGCTGAAGTACATCTTGATCAATATGCCATAAAATCGCGCAATGACCGGCATAGTCCATGACCTCCTTTTTATCGCTAACATAGGCATCACCGGGAGCCGGATTTATCGGCGATCCGGTGCATGCCATGGTTAGCATTTGAATCCTCAACCAACTTAGACATCAGACCCTCTGAAGCGCTTTGTCAAGACTGCCGGAATTTTTCCATTCAGCAAACGTCTTTTCAAAAAAATGCTTGGATGCGGCGTTCTCGATCAGGACCGGCAGGATCCCGTCGAGGCGGATGAACAGTCTTTCACTATGGGGCAGTTGTCTCATGTGGCTTGAGACAAAAAACACCCACGTAAGACCTGCCATCAGGAACACGTAGCAACGATGGCCACCAAATCTCGTCTCCTGGGCGAGCATCATCATTCTACTGATCAAGTCGAAATACGATGGTGTAATTATGACGAGGCAACCATAGTCAACAGGTGCGCCAGGGTCATCTTTTTCTATCAGGGAACGTAGCTTTTCTTCGTGGGGCCCCAAATTGACTTTGGAAAACTGTTGAAGTCTGGAAACTCCAGCCCGCCATATTATAGAAAGCTGAAAAAGCTTAAATTTTTGGTAATCAACATCTCGGACTATGATCGCATCTTGCATTTTTTCGAGACCAATCTCAACACCACCGAAAAGGACCTGGGCTGCGTATGTTTCCCATTTGTTCAGCTTATCTTCGCAGATTCTACAAAGCAGCTTTTCTTTAAAACCCTTTTGCCACTTCCTCACTTTAGGTGGGCCAGATAGCTGGACAAACTGATGTTTTTCCTTGCTGTATAAGGGCTTGTAAAGGAATTCTGGAATGATGTGCGATTCACAGAGTTCACGAGACTGATGGCATAGTCTGCAAGTCATAGTTAGACCATACCGCCACGCGGCATTTTCCAATAGAGAAAGAGAACCCTTTCCTTCATCATGATCTTACATTCATGCTAACGAACAAGCTCAGCGGCGGGCGTTCCACGCCCGTCCGCTGGAGTGATTTGTTATGTTTGAATTAGTAAATTCTTATTCGTAGCACTTTTATCCCTGCCTCTTTTGCAGCGAGCCGAAGCTGTTCATCGTAGGAAGGTGTTAGAATAATGCCTTTTACTTCCTTTCCTTCCTTTTGTGCCCAGTTCTCCCTTATGTATCCCATGTACCGAAGTATTTGCCCTACGACAATATCGGATGTATGAACAGCTTTGAGTTCGAGCACAACGTAATTCTGTTTTTCGTCTCGACATATAAGGTCTGTTCTTCCAATTCCTATTCCAAGGTTACATTGCTGTTGAATAGCCTCTTCCGCTAACTGCAGTTTAAGCTGAAACAGATTTGCTTTAACTGCTTCTTCAATACCTGCTTCCAACACAAAGATGCTACCATCGGCTTCGCCGTAACCTAAATTTCGATATATCTTTCGAGCTAGCTCAACCTTCCCCTTATCGTCTTCCGTTGCTGTTGCTATGCGTAATCTGTGGTTCTGATTTGACAATTCTGATCGAATTACTTCATACGGAAGGATTTCCTTCCATTTCTTAATATTATCTATCGGAAACCAGCCAGCCTTTATTTGATGCTTTTCAACAGCGCCATCATCTTCAACCCAATCACCAGAGATATTGCACGTACCCCAAAAACCCGTTCCATATTCGCGAAACAATACGGTATCGCCTCTTTCAACTTTTGCTCGATTTGATTCGTTAGTTTTGAAATAATAGTGCTTGGTCTTAAGAATGGTAGAGGTGTCCCAATCGGAATCCTCGTAGAAGCCGGGTGAGTTATTTGAAAAGATCCAAATCTTAGACATTCTTCAGACCACCTTTCCATTAAAACATAACGCTCAGGGTAACCAGCGGCACTACTGAACATGTCCGCTAAGCCGCCGCACTTCTCGCCGTCTGGTTGACCCTGTTGTTATACGTTTGCTATTCATTACCAGCAAATTGACCAAAAATCTCTATTATCTCTCCGAAAGGGTTCGACGTCATGCCTTCAGCTTTTTGAATATAAAGAGTTTTCAGTCGCCCCTCCGGCATCTTTGCTTTACTACAAAAGGTTTTGAAAATGGGCTTTCCTGGTATATCCCTTTTCCAAAACTCGTTGTTTTTTTCCGTTGACCTTTCAAGTTTTTCATATACAGCCGTACAGGATCTTGACACTTGTTCGACGTTCAAGGCAGTTGAAATCCGATCGATCTCAAATCTACATCTGTTGGCAAATTCCTCAGCCATATTTTCCTTGCTCTGTCTTTGGCAACTCTTCAACATAATATCTATGTTTCCTACTGTCCTACGTTTTTCGCCAGCAACGGTGAGCGCCACGGCATAAGGCAAATGATCACGCGCTATTTCCAAAAGAACGGCTGAAATCTTTGCGGGATCACACAACCAAGAGTCATCGGGCTCCATGCTTCTGAATACTTCGGCTAAAACTTCTTCATCTAAGAAGTAGTTTTCCAAGTGGTATCTTGAAAGGTACCGAAACCGTCCTTGTGCTTTAGCCTCAAGACTTGCCCCATCGGAAACTGCGTCGCGATCTGCCAGCATGTAAAAATCAATGCCCCAAATCGAACGGTTAAGTACCGTTTCGGCAATCTGATCAAATGCACTCAGATTTCCCTTTCCGCCGCTTGGCAAAAGAACAAGATTTGGGTACCTGTTTTTTAATAGATGAACATAGGTCTGTTTATCAAGACTTGCGCCAGCTCCTTCAATTAGCACAATCTTTTTACCCAATGAAACTACTCCAACAGAGTGACCCAGGCGGTTGAGTGCCTCAGTTGATTCGTCGTCTGGCTTTAACACGACAGCTTGATTAGAGCCGTCGCCTCGGGGTGGAGTTAAGAAAACGACTGTGTCTTCTAATGAAGAAGATATTATGTCTGGAGAGTGCGAACAAAGAAAAAATTGATTGTTTCTGCCAATACTTTTTAGCGTACTGATGAGCTTAGATGAAAGCTCTGGATGCAGATGTAATTCTGGTTCATCAAAAAATATTATGCAATCAGAAGGGCACCTAAGTAAAAAATCAAACGTGACATTCAAGACCTCTCGCTCACCAGCACTCAACACATTGATATCATATTCATTATTATTGAGACGAAATCGTAGAGTGTTGGCCTGTAAATCAGCCCTAACTAGTTCTTTGGGGCCAAGTAGCTTGAAAAATGCGTCTCTGAAAGGATCGAGGGGGTCAGTAAATTCGAGATTCATAGAGGCATGGCCCTGCTGCTTAAGGGTTATTGCTCTATTTGCAATCGATGTTTTTTGGTTTTGAATCTTCTTAAAAATAGCGTGTAGTGTATCTTGAAAACGTACAGCAAATCCGCCATAGGTAAGGTTCCATGATACTTGCTCGTCCCATGGATCTGGCATCTCCCATTGGTATGCGAGCGGTTGGATCTTCTGAATAGTGCGGTTGCTTTCGTAATAAAGAATGCTACTATTAAAATTTCGGCGACTGCGATTCTGTTGAAGTGTTTTTTTAAGGAGTTGCGCGTCTTTGGCATTGCTGGTATCTAATATATTTTTCCCCCATTCCTCTGCTTCGGATTTTACTGTTGCCTCGATTGTAAATTTAACCGAAGTATCAGTTAGATTTTGGAAATAGGCTATAAATGCTGAAACTAGTCGTGTTTTTCCAATGCCGTTGGGACCAGCAATAACGACCAGGTCGGAAAGATTATCGACATTTAAAAGCTCTACCGGCGGTATATTTTGTGCGTGCAGCTCCTTTATCCGCATATGTTCTCCCTCCTTCCGTATAACGACTGGAATCAGCGGCGCGGGGGATTACCAGGGCCAAAAGGCAAACCACGTTTATTCCGCGTCCGCTGAATTTTTTTGTTGTGCGGGTTTTACTGTAATGCCACCGATGCCGAGTGAATCCATAAACGGATATTTGCCTAAACCAGCGCGCGCATGTAGTTCTGTGACAATTGCCTCGATGTCCTCCTTAGCCCTTTCCGCATTTTTTAAGTTGCAGTATTCTTGCCACTCAGCTTTCGGTATGTGATCAAACGGATCTTCTGATGAGTGCACTTCCTTTGTTTCATTAAGTAAGACGGACCTTCCATGTGCTATTGCATTTCTGAATTTAAAAAGCTGCTTTAATGTTTGATATGGCCGTTTTGAATAATCTGAAGAGACCTTCAGATGTTTACAGAACAGGTTGTATTTGTCCATTACTCTAATGGAATCTACTTCCTCCCAGAATTCAAATGTCTTTGCTCCTAGATGATTCAGATATGCCTCAAAAGCAAAGGCACGAAGCAGAATACTGCTCATTATCGTGTAGTATCTACCTTTCGGAAACTCTTCAGCAATCCGAATCAGGGCGTTTGCGCCATGATTCAAATCGTAATAGGTGCGAATCTCCTTTGATCCCTCAAATATTGCGTCTTTCATATATTCTCTATTTTCATCCGCACAACGCTAAGGCTCACCGGGAGCCAGATTTATCGGCGCTCCGGTGGAGCCGCTTGTTATGTCACCCCTTTTCCTTAATGCTTCCTCTTTTTCTGTCCATTGCCGCCTTCTGAAAACATTGTCTTAATAATCTGAAAGGGAAGGCAGATCACGTCAATCACAAACGCCAAACCCATCAAAATCACGGCTAAGAACCAATTAAAAATTCCCCAGTTGATGTCCCACTGGGTGATGAAAAGGCCAGGTCGTGGGTTCCTTGTTCTTTCAAGAGGATCAGATGCCTTATAGCTCTTTATTTCCCGCTTGGTAAACCTGAAGAAATGATTTTTTTGTCCAGCCTTCATCGTATTGAATCAATTAAGCAAAGCTCGATCGTAATTTGGTTCGTACTTCGTTGACATAACGTTGCAAATCAGCCGCCGCTGTAAGCGATCGGCTGCATTTGCTTTGTTAGGCAAAAGCGCCCGGGTGGTACTGTAATTCAAATTACTATTTTAGTTCACTTTTTTGTGGGCTGCACTTCAAGTTTCTGAACATCCTTGAACATCGCAATGTACATGTCTGAGACATTGATGTAACCAGAGGATTCAATCTGGAAGTCTTCAAGTGTAGCTACTATGAGAATCGAGTCGTACTTTCGCAATTTTCCTGATTTTTCTTTGATATTTGATTTCTGAATTCTGAATCGTAGCTCGCAACCGCGCCAATGTCCTTCTTGCATTGCCTTAATAATCAGGTCCCCACTGACTTCTACTACATCCCAGACTTCTACAATGCCACTATATTGCTTTCCCAGCAGTTCCTTTTCGGTCTTTTTGTTTTGATAGGTAGTGGCACCACCTCGTTCGCCAAGGTATTTTGTCACCATTTCGAGTGGCGAAGGATCAGATTGCTGCTTCTTAACCTTTTCAGTGGCGTGAATAAATGATGATGTCAGTACCAGCAAGATGAAGATGCAAAAAAGCTCTTTCCACGGCAAATGGTTCTTGATCATGATTTCGTCTCCTTTCTTTAGTACTTGCCTAACGGGGTAATCAGCCGCCGCTGTTAGCGGTCGGCTGAATAACATGGTTAGGAGATTTTAATTATGCCTTTAATTAATTGTCAGTCCACTCGACCGGGCTTTCAACGACTATCTTTGGATTATCTATTACGCGATACAAACTTTTTAATTCCTCTGAAACATGGCCTTGCAAAACAGATTTGGGTATTGGGTCGCATAAGGTGTAGTCGGCCTTTTGGAAAGGGCCGCTTTTCCGAAGGAGAGTCATACATATTATTCTTGCTGGCCTTGAAAATCCTTTTGATGGCATATCATAGATCCACTCTGGGACGAGCCATAATTCGCCTTCGTATTCGATGGTATCACACAGAATTAATCCCTCGTCTTCGAGCGGCATTAAGGTTTTGAGGATTTTCATGGTTGGTTCCTTTTGTTATTTTTTCTAACAATAATTAGGAGGTGATATTTATGTCTTCTGGTGCAAGTAAATCCGTATTAATAATTTTGCATGTCGAAGAGGGTGGAGTCCCTTTATCTGGGGAAGATTTCTCCAATCTTCCTGGGCATGCGAAACTTGTCAGTTTTGCGAATCTCCCAAGCTCACCGGAGATTGTTAAGTCTGTTTTCTATGGTATCAAGGGAATACTTCATGCCTTGGAGTTGAACCATCAACTCCTTGAGATTAACCATAATATTTTGGGTATAAATGGCATTGATAACAATTGCACAGCCATCTTGCCTAAAGAAAATACACCCTGTTTTTAAACAATGGGATTTCAAAATGGGGCATGTTTGAATATCATACTCGTTCATTTTGTTTTCCTCCTAACATAGTATTATGCCTCAAAAATAGCATCCCACGTTGAGCGCATTCCGGGATGCTATGCCTCAAAAAAACGGCTTGACAGCCCATAATCTCCATGTGATCATGACGCATATGACGCCAATAGAGGGGGGATGATATGCCTCAAACGACTCGCCGGGGCGTGGCGCCGCTGAACCCGCAGCCGCGGTGGCCTGAGGGGTACATCGCCGTGCTGCGGGAAGCCGGGGCACAGGAGAAGACCATCCCGCACTGTGTGGCATGGGCACGCCGGTTCTTCGAAAGTCATCCGGGCCGCAGGCGTAGGGACCTGGGCCGGACCGAAATCGAGGCCTTCCTGGCTGAAACGGCGCAACGCCCAGGAGTGTCCAATTGGCAAGTCCAGCAGGCGCGCGACGCCTTGGAACTGTACTACGAGCAGTTCCGGGGCATCGCTCTGAGCTCACGACCCGATGCGATGCAGCAAAGAAGCCCATCACAGCCGCCCTCCACTCCAACCGCCAAGCCTGTCGCTGAATTGCATAGCACCAACGATGCACGGCAAAGATACACGGTAGGCCGTGGTAACGACAAGGGGAAAAACCGTTCGCCCGTCAAGGAACCCGGCGCTGCGGTTACCCCTCCCGCTTCGGCGCTTCGGGCTGCCGCGGCTCCACCCTCGCCAAGGGGGCGACCGAAGCCGAGCCGACGGCGAAGACAAGCACGGGCCTGAATTGGCGGGCTCTGGACGCGCGCGTGCGGGAATGCTTGCGGCTCGAACACTATTCGTACCGGACGGAACAGGCCTATGTGGCATGGATTCGCCGGTTTGTCCTCTTTCACCAGTGTTGGAAGCCGGCCAGGATATCCGCACGGTGCAGGAACTTC
>Ga0315281_10011904_pt1 | contig 11879 bp, 9 predicted proteins | sample YL17G07_0_MG_FD_204540 | JGI IMG/M metagenome (GOLD analysis project Ga0315281, IMG submission 204540) | Sediment microbial communities from Yellowstone Lake, YNP, Wyoming, USA - YL17G07_0 | ecosystem: Environmental > Aquatic > Freshwater > Lake > Sediment | place: USA: Wyoming | collected... | reverse complement strand
TTCTCGAGCACCTCCCTCACCTTGAGCGCCCTGCTCTTCATGAGCTGGAACTTCTCCTGTGCCTGACCGGCGAGACCCGGGTCGCCCATCGCCTCGAGAAGGATCGACTGCGAAAGCTGCGAGCAGTTTGAGATGTTGCCCCTGATCGAGCCTCCCACTTTTTTCTCGATTGCCGTATAGACCTCTTTCTCCCGCCCACCCGCGAGCGCGCTGAAGGTGATGAACCCGGTGCGGAGCCCCCAGACGTACATCTCCTTTGTCGCGCCGTCGAGCTTGACCGGGAACAGGTGCTCGCTGCGGCCCGCCAGAAGCCCGAACACCGATTCGGGCAGCACGTCCTCGTCGTAGAAAAGCCCGAAGTAGGCGTCGTCCACCACTACCACGACCTCGCGGCCGGGGCCCGAAACGGACGTGAGCGCATGCACGAGGCTGTCGGCCTCGGAGCGCTTGATGGAGTACCCGGTGGGGTTGTTCGGGAAATTAAGGATAATCAGCGCTTTTCCCTTTTCCGACAGGACCGCGTCGAGCAGGGCAGCCATCGCGTCGATGTCAAACCCGCCCGAATCGGTGAAAAACGGGAACGTCCTTATCTCGGCCCCCCTGCGGGTCCCGTATATCATCCCGTAGTTGCCCCAGAACTTGTCCGGCATCACAATAACGTCACCGGTATCGGCGAACAGTTCACCCACAATCGTGAGCCCGTGGGTTATGCCGCTCGTGACAACCGGCAGGCTTATCTCCTTGCCTTTAAGGGAAGGGTTCTTCCCGAGCATTTCTTTAAGCCAGGCGCGACGAAGAGCGGGGTTTCCTGTGGCCGGCGCGTAATCCAGCGCCTGGTCGGGCGAAATCCCCTTTATCCGCCCGATGACCGAAGCAAGGTTCATCGCCTCTCCGCCGGAGCGCGCGATACCTATCGTCGCGTCGTACCGGTGCGCTTTCTCACGGGCCTCCGCGGTCTGCGTCAGGATGCCGCTTGGGAAATAAAGCTCCCTGCCGAGTCCCGAGAGCATCCTGTAGAGGCCGGGGCACGCGCTCTCTATGACCGAGTTCAACTCCGATGCCAGTGGGTTCACCGCACCCGTCCTGTTTGAATCAAAAAAGCGGCCCTCCGTACGGGAAATGATAACATAGATTTAGGCCGGGCTCTTAGCCCGGTTTGCCGATCCCGGCCTGAGAGGCCGGGCTAAAGGGGTTCGGGAATTCACGATTCAAGACCTGACCCCACTACCGCTCTATTTTGACGGCGCATACCTTGAGCTCGGGTATGCGGGATACCGGGTCCAGCGCGTCGTTCGTGAGCACATTTGCCGGGCTCTCGGCGAAGTGAAACGGCACGAAGAGTTCGCCTGGCTTCACCCTTTCGGTGAGGCGTGCCTCCAGGGTGAGTTCACCCCTGCGGCTTGAAACTCTCACCAACCCGCCGTCGGGCACACCCAGGGCCATAGCGTCGGCGGGGTTTACCTCCACGTAAGCCCTGTCGACCTCGCGGTCAAGAGAGGGCGAACTCCTGGTCATGGTACCGGTGTGGTAATGGAAGATTATCCTCCCGGTCATCAGCGCGAACGGGTAATCTTCGTCGGGGGGCTCGGCGGGAGGCCTGTAATCAACCGCATGGAAGCGGCCCTTTCCGCGGGCGAACTGCACCTCGTGCAAAAATACCGTGCCGGGGTGATCCGCCGTCGGGCACGGCCACTGCAGGCCTCGGGTCCCGAGGCGATCGTAGCCTATCCCCGCGTACTGCGGTGTAAGCGATGCCATCTCGTCGAATATCTCCCTGGGCGACGAGAACTCAAACCCCGGCGCTCCCATCTCGCGGGCCAGCCCGCAGATTATCTCCCAATCGGCCCGGGCTTCGCCCGGGGGTTCTACCGCCTTTCGTACCCGCTGGACGCGCCGCTCGGTGTTCGTGAACGTACCGTCCTTCTCGGCCCAGCAGGCCCCGGGTAGTACGACGTCGGCGAGCGCCGTCGTATCGGTCTCCATGATGTCCTGGACGACGAGGAAATCGAGGCGCTCGAGCGCGGCGCGCACGTGGGTCGTGTTCGGGTCGGAGACCAGGGGATTCTCGCCCAGCACGTACATGAACTTGATATCGCCGTCCCCGGCGGCCTCCATCATCTCCATCAGCGTAAGGCCGGGCTCACGCGAAAGCTTGCGGCCCCAGGCCTTTTCGAACTTCACGGCCGACTCTTCGTCGTCGACCCTCTGGTAACCGGGATAAAACTCGGGGAGCCCCCCGCAGTCGCAGGCGCCCTGCACGTTGTTCTGCCCTCGCAGCGGGTTCACGCCAGTCGAAGCCCGGCCGACGTTCCCGGTCAGCATCGCCAGGTTGGCAAGCGCCTTCACGTTATCGGTACCGGAAGTATGCTGCGTTATGCCCATGCAGTAGACTATGGAGGCGCTGGGCGCTCCCGCGAAAGCGCGTGCCGCACTCACGATATCCTCGGCGGCGATGCCCGTCACCCCGGAGGCCCATTCCGGGGCGCAGTCCTTGAGCGGTTCGGCGAAGGCCTCAAAGCCCTCCGTGCGCGAGTTGACGAACTCCCTGTCGAAAAGGCCCTCATCGATGATGACCCGCATCATCGCGTTTATATAGGCGACGTCCGTACCCGGCTTCTGCCTGAGGTGCATGCTGGCGTAAGGGCTAAGCTGTATCCACCTCGGGTCGAAGATGATGAGGTCTGCTCCCCTACGGACCGCCTCGAGGATCTTCCCCGCTATGACCGGGTGCTGCTCCGTCGTGTTCGAGCCGGTTATCAGTATGCAGCGGGCGCCCACCAGTTCGTTGATCGAGTTGGTCATGGCCCCGCTCCCGAACGCTGCCGCCAGACCGGCGACCGTGGGGCTGTGTCACAAGCGGGCGCAGTGGTCGATGTTGTTCGTGCCGACAGAAGCGCGGGCGATCCTGTTGACCAGGTAGTTCTCCTCGTTGGTGCACTTGGCGGAGCAGACAAAGGCCGCGGCATCCGGCCCGTGGGTCTTGACCGCTTCGCGCAGCTTCCCGGCGACAAGCGCGAGCGCCTCTTCCATCGAAGCAGCCTTTGACTTCCCGTCCTCTCGCACCAGGGGCCTTGTTAGCCGCCCCGGACTGTGGACGAACTCGTGCGCGGTCCAGCCCTTTACGCAAAGCGTCCCGCGGGAGACCGGGTGGTCCTTCTGGGGTAGCACCCCGGAGAGCCTGCCGCCCGACACCTCGAGCAACATCCCGCACCCGGTCCCGCAGTACGGGCACACCGTCGGCACAGTCTGGTAGTCGGTCAACCTCTCCTCCTGATCTGTCTACTCCAGGTCCTTCTCGGTCCCGAGGACCGCGAGCGGGCTTTTTTCCTCCAGGCTCCTGCCCGGCCTGTAACCGAAGTTGTCACGGACGGCCAAGCCGACTTTTCGATATAGCGTGCGAAGCGGTATCCCCACCGGGCAGGCCTCCTCGCAGAGGCCGCAATCGACGCACCTCCCCGCCATGTCGATCGCCCTTACGAGGTGGAACGCGGGCTGGGCGGGCGGCACCTGGCCGCGCTCCACGAGCTCGGCGTCATCGAGGGCGCACTCCTTGCAGTAGCAGAGAGGGCATACGTTTCGGCAGCCGTAGCACTTTATGCAGGAGCCGAACCGGGAGAGCCAGAAATCAAGCCTCTCTTCGGCCGGTAGCCTGTCGATCTTATCAACGAGGTGATCCTCGCCAGCACCCTCTGCCTTCTGCCCCTGCACTATCTCGGAGGGGTAGGGTTCGGAGCAACCACAGGCGCGCGCAAGCTCCTCGTCGCATGCCAGCCCCAGGATCACGAGGTGTTCAAGGTCGACCTGCCCCTGCTTCGCGAGCTCGACGAGGGAGCGCTCATCGCATCCGCGCGCCACGACCGCGATGCGCATCCCCGGGTCCTCGGCCTGCAGGCGCCGGACCAGGGAAGCGAGCGGGTACCGCTCACCCACAGGGTAATCCTCGGCCATCTCCTCGATATCATCGGCCTTAAAAAGATGGGGCAGGTGGCTCTCCCCGACGAGGCGGTAGCCCAGTACTCCGTCAACCTCCCCGCCAACGAGTTCCCTCACTCTTTCCTTGATCGACAACTTCTCTCCTTAAACCGGCTCGAGCGTCACGAGCGGCTTGAACGCCTCCCTGATGCGCTCCCACTGCCCGGGGTCCTTTCCCCAACCCGACCTCAACGGGCTCGGCCCCGCACTTTCAACCTGCTCGGTGAAGCTCTTTATGACACCAGCGAACCTCTCCCCCTCGGCAGCCGAGACCCACTCGAGACGCAGCCGGTCCTCGTCGATACCGATGAACTTGAAGACGTCGCGCAGGACCTGGAAGCGCTTGTAGGTCATGTAGTTGCCCTTGATATAGTGGCAGTCCCCTATGTGGCAGCCCGCGATGAGCACGCCGTCGATCCCCATCTGGAACGCCTTTATAACGTGGTACGGCGATATGGTCCCGGTGCACATGACGCGTATGTCAAGGACGTTCGGCGGGTACTGCAGTCGGCTCACGCCGGCAAGGTCGGCCCCGGCGTACGAACACCAGTTGCACAGAAACGCGAGAATCCTGACCTCGCCGTTGTCGTTTTCAACCACACTGCTACCTTTCAAGCGAACCGCAGGCCGCTTCTATCTGGGCGAATACCTGCTCGGGCTTGAAGCCCAGCAGGCGGTTCGCGCCGGATGTGCAGGCGGCGGCACAGGCGCCGCATCCCTTGCAGAGCGAGGGGTTCACCCTCGCGGTTCCCTTCGAAACGTCGAAGTCGATCGCCTCGTAGCTGCACAGCTCGACGCACATCCGGCAGCCAGAGCAGATCTCCTCGTCGACCCACGCGACCACGCCCTCGGTCACCACGTTGTCCTTGGAGAGGATTGACTCGGCCCTCGCGGCAGCCGCGCACGCGCTGGCAACGCTCTCGCTGATCGTCTTCGGGTAGTGTGCAAGCCCGGCGACGAATACCCCGTCCGTCGCGAAGTCGACCGGCCGCAGCTTTACGTGCGCCTCGAGGAAGAAACCGTCCGACGTCAGGGGCACCTTGAGCACCGGGGAGAGTTCGCGGGCATCGGGGTTGGCGACGATCCCGGTCGACAGGACGACAAGCTCGGGAGTGATGACGACATCCTCGCCCCTCAGGTTCTGGTCGGCCACCCTGAGGAGGAGGTCCCCGAAGTTGTGCTTCACCGTCGGTGGGGCGTCTTTATCGAAGCGGATGAAGTCCACCCCGCTCTCCCGCGCCTTGAGGTAATAGTCCTCCTTGAAACCGTAAGTGCGGAGGTCACGGTAGCAGACGTGGACGGCCATGTCCGGGTCGAGTTCCTTGAGCGCGAGCGAGTTCTTCACAGCCACGCCGCAGCAGATCTTGCTGCAGTACGGATGCTCATCGCCGCGTGACCCGACGCACTGTATCATGGCGACGCTCCTGACGCCCGACAGCGAACCGGGATCCTCGTGTATGCGCCCTTCGAGCTCCTTCTGAGTGATGACCCTCCGGTCGAGCCCAAAGAAGTACTCACCTTCCCCGGGCTCGTACTCATTTCCGCCGGAGGCGACGATCACCACGCCGTGGTCAAGCTCTAAAGGCCCATCGGGCGTCTCGACGGTCGAATGGAACTTGCCGATGTACCCGTCAACGGCCGCGACCCTTGAGCCCAGTAACAACTTTATTCTCCGGTGGCCCGTGACCCTTACGGTCAAATCTTTGAGGAACCCCTGGACGTCCGCGCCCTCGATGGTCCTCTTTATGTGTCGCATGTTGCCGCCGAGCTCCCCTTCTTTCTCGACAAGGTAGGTGGTAAAGCCGGCATCCGCCAGCTGCAGGGCCGCCGTCATCCCGGCCGCGCCGCCACCGATAACAAGGGCTTTCGGAGTTACGGGAGAGACGCCCTCGACCAGCGACTCGAGAAGAGCCGCCTTCTCGACGCCCATCTTTACAAGGAACTTCGCTTTTTTCGTCGCGTCGGCGGGCCTTTCCATGTGCACCCAGGAGCAGTGCTCCCTTATGTTCGCCATCTCGAAGAGGTACTGGTTGAGGCCGGCCGAGCACATCGTCTCGCGGAAGAGCGGCTGGTGCGTGCGTGGTGTGCAGGAGGCCACCATCAAGCGGTTGAGCTTGTACTCCTTTACGATCTCCCTTATCCACTCCTGGGCGTCCTGGCTGCACGCGTACAGGCGCTCCTCGGCGAAAACTACGCCCGGAAGCCCCCTCGCGTACTCAACGACTTCGGGCACGTCCACGACACCGCCGATGTTCGTCCCGCACCGGCAGATTACCGCACCGATCCTCGGATCCTCTCCTTCGACATCCCGTTCAGGCGGGTATTCCCTGTGGACGATCAGCTCCCCCCTGGCACGGCGAAGCGCCTTTGACGCCATCCCCGCCGACGCGCTCGCCTGCACCACGGAATCCGGGATATCCTTCGGCCCCTCGACCGCGCCGCAGGCGTAGACGCCAGGCCTGGAAGTCGCGACGGGAAGGAAAGGGGCCGAACCGATGAAACCGTGCTCGTTCAGCTCGACACCGAGTGTGCCGGCAAGGCGCTCCGCGTCCGGCTCGAGCCCGATAGAGAGCACCACGAGGTCGAACTCCTCCTCGACCGTTTTGCCATCGCTATCTGTATAACCGATCAGGATGTTCTTCGAGGGCTGAAGCTCCTTCGCATACGATGCAAGGCAGCGGACGTACCGGACCCCGAGTCCGTCCTTCGCCCTCTGGTAGTACTCCTCGAAGCCTTTTCCGTAAGCCCTCATGTCGATGAAGAATATCGTCGGCTCAATCTCCTTCGAGTGCTCCTTCGCGACGATCGACTGCTTCGTCGCGTACATGCAGCAAACCGACGAGCAGTACGTGTTGCCCAGGGAGGCGTCGCGGGAGCCGACGCACTGTATGAATGCGAGCTTCCCGACGGGCCGGCCGTCCGAACGCCGAACCACACGGCCACCCGTCGGCCCGTTTGCCACAAGTATCCTCTCGAACTCGAGGCTCGTCACGACGTTTTCGTAAACGCCGTAACCGTACTCGGCCCTAGCCCTCGCGTCGAAAGGCTTGTAGCCCGCGGCGATTATCAACGAGCCGACCTCGAGCTCCTCGCTCCTCTCCTTCTGCGTGAAATCCACCGCCCCCGCGGAGCAGGCCTCCTTACAATCGCCGCACTTGCCCTTCAGGAGATAGAGGCACCTGGAAGGATCGATGAACGCCGCTCCCGGAACGGCCTGCGGGAACGGGACCCTGATCAGCGGGACCCGCGCAAGCCCGGCGTTGTAAGGGTCCTTCACCTTGACCCTGCAGTGCTCGGTGCATGTGCCGCAGCCCGTGCACTTGTCCAGGTCGACGAAGCGGGGGCGCACCCGGAGGCCGACCTTGAAGTGGCCGGGCTTCCCCTCCACGCCGGTGACGTCGGAAAGCGTAAAAAGATCGATGTTCTCGTTCGAGCCGACTTCCACGAGCTTCGGGGAGAGTATGCACATCGAGCAGTCGTTGGTAGGGAAAGTCTTGTCGAGCTGGCCCATGACCCCCCCTATCGAGGGGCCGCTATCGACCAGGTAAGCGTGGTAGCCCATCTCGACGAGGTCGAGCGAGGCCTGGATCCCTCCTATGCCCCCGCCGATCACCATGACCGCGCCCGAGGGTTTCCTCCCGGGACGCGCTTTGCCGGAGACGCCCTTTGCCTTCTTCCCGGCGGTCTTCTTCTCTGCCATCTATCCACGCTCCCGGGGCAGGAACTCGAGTTCTCTCACCAGGGGAACGGGGCTGATGATGTGGCGCGACAGCCAATCCTCGGTACCCGCCACCCCAAGTGCAAGCCCCAGAAGCTCCGTGAAATACAGAACCGGCAGGCGGTGCGGGACCTTGAAGGAGAAGCGCCCCGGCTTCTGCCTCATCTCCAGGTTCGCAGCGCACATGGGACACGCCGTCACTATGCAGTCGGCGCCGGCCTCCTCGGCCCGGGAGAAGAGCTTGTTGACGAGCCTCTCCACGATATCCGCGCGGGAGAGTGACAGGCTCCCGCCGCAGCAGTCGGTCTTGAACGACCACAGCCTCACTTCTACCCCGATAGCCCCGAGCAGGCGGTCGAGGTCCGTGGGGTTCTCGACCGAATCGCAGAAGCAGAACTCGGGGGGGCGCACGAGCAGACAGCCGTAGTAGGGGACCGCCTTGAGGCCCGTAAGTTCTGACTTCATCCACTTCTTGATGCGGGCAAACCCTATGTCGTTCACCAACACGTCGAGAAGGTGCCGGATCTCGCCCCGAAAGCGGGGGTCGGTGCCGACCATCTCTTCTATCCTGCCCGCCAACGCCTCGTCGGACAGGATGCGCGCCTGGGCCGTCTTGAGCCTGGAGTAGCAGGCGGCGCATACCACGAGCAGGTCCTTGCCGAGCAGGTTCGCGATCGCGAGGTCGCGGCCCGGCAGCGCCACCGCCAGAAGGTCGTTTGTCATGTGCGCCGATGAAGCGCCGCAGCAGTTCCAGTCCGGAAGCTCGACAAGACCTATGCCCAGCGCCTTGCAGACGGCCTCGGTGGAAAGGCCGAACTCCTCGGCAGATCCTGACTGCGAGCAACCGGGGAAATAGGAGTAGGAATGAAAGCTCACTTTTCCGCCCCGACCTTCGTCTCGCGGAATATGCGTCTCAGTGCACGCCTGTCCCTCACCACCCGCGGCACGATCTTGATCTTTCCCTTCGCGAGCATTACGGCACCTAGTCCGAGGTCGTCGAAGAAGCGGCGGGAAAGCGCCTTGTACGCGCCTATGAGCACCGGCTCGTTCGTCTTCCCTGTAAGCTTTATGCCTTCGAGGAAAGAGGTGTGAAAAGCGCTGACCTCGTGTTCGACGGGCTCAACGCCCTCCTTGATTGCCATCCGGCGGAGGCCGTCCATGACCCCGGCGATGTCTATCTCATTGGGGCAGCGTGTCGTGCAGGTCTCGCAGGACGCGCAGAGCCAGATGGCGGAGCTTTCAAGCAGGCGGCCCTCCTGGCCGTAGACGACCATCCTCATGACCTCGTGGGGAAGGAGGTCCATGGCGAACGCGACGGGGCAGCCCGCGGAGCACTTCTTGCACTGGTAGCAGGAGCGGACCTTTTGCCCCGTCTCCGCCTCCAGCCGCCTCTCGAGCCCGTTGTTGACTCTGGTGATCATCTCGCCTTCCTTGCATCGCGGCCTAAAAAGCCTACCACAGACGCGCTTTCCATGGATTGATCTAAGGCAATGAAACAAGCATCAGGGTCCTTTGAACAGGCACGGGCAAAACCCGCGGTGAAAAGGTATCATGTTAGCAGGCACAAGCGGAAAGAGGGTGTTTCAAATGGCGGAGGACGATTCGCTCGAGATAGCCTGGTACGGGCAGGCGATGTTCACAACATCCGGAGCCGGTGTCACCATCGCGTGCGACCCGGTTCCCCCGGAAGTGGGCTACAGCTATGACCCGGTCGATGCGGACGTGGTCCTCATCTCTCACGGGCACTTCGACCACGGCCACCTTGCCGGGATCAACGGCTCCCCGAAAGTCATAAAGAAAGCGGGGACCTCGAGGCTCGACGGCATCGAGGTGACCGGGATAGCGACATTCCATGACGCGAAAGGCGGAGCCGAGCGCGGCCCGAACATTATCTTCACCTGGGAGCAGGCGGGTTTCTCCCTCGCCCACTTCGGGGACCTCGGTCTGGAGCCGGGGCCCGAAATACTCGCGGGCCTCGCCGGACTCGATGTGGCGATGATACCGGTGGGCGGCGTCTTCACCATCGACGGAAGGCAGGCCGCAAAGCTCGTAAGCGACCTTTCACCCGCGATAGCCATACCGATGCACTATAAGACCGCCGCCTGTTCGATACCGATCCACGAGATAGGAGAATTCACCGGAAGCTTCTCGGGGCCGGTACGCGAGGTGACGGATAGACCATTCGTCATAACCCGCGAGGCGATCCCGGGCGCACCCGAGGTCTGGGTCCTTCCGTACCAGTAACGGGGTCACTGAGAGAGGGGAGGTACGAGTTCGGCAGCGCCCTCTAGCCCCTCAAGGTGCGCCCCCTGATATCATTGACACATGGCAGGCGAACTTGATTTCGACATCGAGATACCCGAACCGGTCCTCGCGCTGGGCGAAAGGGCCGCGGCCGCGGGCGGAGAGCTATACGTAGTCGGAGGGTGGGTGCGCGACCGCCTTCTCGGTAAAGACTCTCTCGACATCGACCTCGCGACTAACCTGCGGGCTGACGAAGTGAAAAAAGCCGCGTCCGGGCTCGGGTCGATATACGACCTTGGCGAGAGGTTCGGCACCGTAGGCGTAAGGGCAGGCGAATACAATCTCGAGATCACCACCTTCAGGCGCGAGGAATACACTCCGGGATCACGCCACCCGAAGGTCACGCCCGTCGAGGGGATAGCGGAGGACCTGGAGCGGCGCGACTTCACCATCAACACGCTCGCCTTGCCCGTCGCACCCGGGACCGGGCGCCTCATAGATATATTTAATGGGGTGGAAGACATAAGGCGCGGTATCATCAGGACTCCTCTTCCCCCCGACCGGACGATGGCCGAGGACCCCTTGAGGATGATGAGGGCCGTGCGCTTCGCAGCGCAGCTCGGATACGATATCGACCCCGGGCTCCTGACGGTCCTTGAAGAGAAAGCCGGCCTTCTCGAGACGGTCTCCTGGGAGAGGCGAAGGGAGGAACTCGAGAGGATCCTCGTGTCTCCGAATCCCGACAGCGGGACAAGGACCCTGGTCGCTGCAGGCCTCATGGATTACGTTGCGCCGGAGGTAGCGGCGCTCAAGGGCGTGGAGCAGCCGCCCGCCTACCACCGCGCCGACGTGCTCGAGCATACTCTCATGACCGTTGCGTACCTCGAACCGGATCCGCTCCTCCGCAGGGCCGCCCTTTTCCACGACCTGGGAAAGCCCGGCGCGAAGGTCACGGAGCCAAAGACCATGTTCCCCGAGCACGAAAAGCTCGGTGAGAAGCTCACGCGAGAGGCGATGCGGAGGCTGCGCTACAGCAACGACGACGTACAGAAGACCGCCTTTCTTGTCCGCCGGCACATGAGGCCGATACAGTACCGGGGCGATTGGAGCGACGCCGCAGTCAGGCGCATGATAAGGGACTGCACGCTTATCAAGGACGAGGCGGTCATCGTCCCGCTTTCCACCGTCATGGAACTCGCGCGCGCCGACATCCTGGCGGGAAGCCTCGACACCACGGAACCCAACCTCGCCCTGCTCTCCGAGCTGGCCGAAAAGGTCGAGGTAGTTCAGCGCGGACAGGCGCTCGAAAAGATAGCCTCGCCGCTCGACGGGCGCGAACTGATGTCGCTGTTCGATCGGGAGCCTGGACCGTGGCTTAAAGAAGTGAAGGCATACCTGACCGAACTGGTGGTTGCGGGAGAGCTCGGCCAAGACGACAAAGAGGAAGCCGCCCGAAGGGCCCGAGGATTTCTGGAAGGCGCCGAGGATTAGAGCCGCAAGTTCACGAACTGCCGGTTACCGTCTTGTCACTTACATCCTTGTTATCGGCTTTCTCTGCCTTGTATCGCCTCTTTAGCTCGGCGAGAAAGTCGCGGTTCATTGATTTCCACTTACTGACAACATGGTGGGCGTAGACACGGATGGCCACCTCCTTCCAGCGGAAGAGCATCCCCAGCTTCCAGCACTGCCACAGGGAATAGAACTTTCTCATCGCCCGCAGGGATGCTTCTCTCTGGAGTTGGAAGGCGCTCATCTTCTTCGGATAAAAGACGACATGATGCCCGCTGAACTTGCTCCAGTCGGTAACGAAGATTCGGTTCTGATTGCACATCTCCCTGTAGAATTCAGTGCCGGGAAGCGGTGTAAGGACAAGGAACTGTACCGTGTCGATGCCGGTCTTCTTTGCGAAACGCACCGTCTCCCTGATGGTGGCCTGGTCATCCTC
>Ga0315281_10011902_pt1 | contig 11879 bp, 8 predicted proteins | sample YL17G07_0_MG_FD_204540 | JGI IMG/M metagenome (GOLD analysis project Ga0315281, IMG submission 204540) | Sediment microbial communities from Yellowstone Lake, YNP, Wyoming, USA - YL17G07_0 | ecosystem: Environmental > Aquatic > Freshwater > Lake > Sediment | place: USA: Wyoming | collected... | reverse complement strand
ACTCAAAGAGAGATTTATGAACCAATTAACGGGTAAGAAGGTTGACATGACACCTGTTGGGTGCACAACCACTTATGGTGTGGTCGATTTCATGAAAAAATGCGGTTATGAGAGACCTCTCGCGGATACAGATCCAGAGGCCATGACCGAGCTTGCTTATGCGGGTTACCAACATGGTGGATTTGAATGGGTCAAGGCAATGGGATGGGACATATTACCCTTGAGCGAAGCCTTTGGTTGTGAACTGGGTACTCCGAAAATCGACTTGCAGTACTCCGTAAAAGGTCATCCCTATGCAGAGGGTGTGGACAACCTGACCTATCCCTCAAACTTCCTCGAAAAGGGGAGGTTTTCAGTTTTCAAGGAGAACTTGAAGCTTCTTAAGAAAAAGGTTGGAGAAGAGCTTGCTATGTTTGGGGAGTCGGAAGGAGCCTTCACCTGTGCGGCTAACTTGGTTGGCACAGAGCTGTTTATGAGATGGTGTATGAAAAAACCCGATATGGTTTTTAAGGTTTTAGAAGTAACTAAACAAGCAGCCATTGCCGCGGCCAATTTTGCCTTTGACCATGGTGCTGATTATTATGCCTATGCAGAACCCACCTCCGGTCCTGCGCTCTTGAGCCCGAGATTGTGGGAAAAGTTTGTGTTGCCTATTGAGAAGGAAATTGCGAGTAAGGTTAAGGGTCCAGTGGTTCTTCATATCTGTGCAAACACAGACCCCATCATCGAACTCATGTGCGAGACAGGTGTGGTTGGAATCAGCATAGAAGAGAAAGCCGATCTCAAGCGGGCAGTGGAAATCGCCCACAAGAAAGGTGTAAAGGTTTTTGGAAATGTGGCGACGGCGACCACCCTTTTCAGTGGGACGCCGGATGAAGTATATAAAGAAGCTATAAAGACTTTGGAAAATGGGACGGATTTCTTGTGCCCTGGATGTGGTATTGCCCCGAGATCTCCTCTGGAAAACATCCTGCAGCTTAAAAAAGCAAGAGACGATTTTTTTAAGAAATAAAAAGACCTTTCCCAACTCTATCTTAAATAAAGGAAAAGAGAAGGGAGAGGTGTCTCAAATGAAGGTATGGATAGAAGTTTAGATAAAAAGATCGTCTTTTTTGGCTGTCCTTTAGATGGTGATGAGAGACATGAATCCATCCAGGAGAAACTATCCTTGATGGGAACCCCGGGAGTCGTCGACGACCCCTACGAAGGGATCATGAAAATCATCCGCCAGGAAGTGAACCCAGAGATCTGGTCGGAAAAAGGTTCCCTCGATGTGCCCGGTTGGCTTCGCCCTATCCCCCCTTTAGCTAATAAAGAGAAAATTAGGACAGAAACATTTGTAGATTTTGTGGACCACGGCGGTTTTGAGACCTATGCTCAACAGGTTGGAGACTTCATTGCCACGAACATTTTTCCTAATATTCCTTGCATGCTGGTAGTGGATCACTCCTTGACCGGTGGGGCCTTTAAGAAATTGATAGAATTGTATAGACCGGAGGACATTGCTTTAATTGTTTTGGACAGCCATACCGATGCCATCCCCATGTCTGCCATGGCTGGCATGATCCAATACGATATCGATACCAATCCAGATACGGTTCACGACCGTCATGATCCGTTCCTGTATGGTCGGAAGGATTCTTATAATGCAAGTTCTTTTCTTCATTATTTGTTGACGGAAGAGGTATTGAAACCACAAAACCTCTATCTCATAGGGATGAGTGACTATCCTCCCAAACATGCCTTTCGTATTAAAGATCCCAGGATAGAGAATTATGTCAATATTTTTTCTGAATTGAAACGAAAGCGCGTAACAATATTAACGAAGAATGATTTTTTAATCTCTCCCTCTAAGGTGAAAAGCATACTGAACCATATCAAAAGCCCTTATGTATATATTTCTATGGACTTGGACATTGGGGCGGGGAGCGGCGTGGAGGGGGTTCGATTTCTTGAACGACAAGGTCTTAATGAGAGGCAGATCTATCGAATCGTGGATTTTCTTAGGGATCTTTTATCGAAAGGGGTTCGATTAGCCGGCATGGACTTGACCGAGATCAACCCCCGCAAAGCCGGTGGTCACCTTCCCACAGGAGAGGATCAAACTTACCGGATTGCAGCGAATATTATCAAAAAGCTTTTATGGGAAGACGGATAGAATTTCATTGAAGCATGAACTTGGAAGATGTTATAGAAATAGACAATGAGAGGGAAAATCTTTATTTACAGTTTTTTTGTGGTCTTCATATTCCTTTTCAGCCTTCTTTTCACTGTGGATGGAAGAGAGGATGATCTCTTTTCAAAAATAAAGATCAGTCCGATAAAAGGGGATAAAAGGGCTCCGGATTTTTCTTTGAAAGATCTAAATAGTAGAAAGGTTGGTTTAAAACAATTCAGAGAGAAGATCATTTTTCTCAATTTTTGGGCCACTTGGTGTGGTCCCTGCAAGGAAGAAATGCCTAGTCTAGAGGTTCTGTACCAACAGTTTAAAGAGAAAAATTTTATCTTACTCGCCATTTCTGTGGACTACGAAGGGTTAAAACCTGTCCAGGAATTTATTAATAAACATCATTACACCTTCCCAGTTTTACTCGATCCTAAATGTGAGACCCTTGATCTATTTGAGGTAAAAGGGATTCCAACCACCTTCCTCATCGATAAGAAGGGAATAATGGTTGGAAAAGCAGTAGGTCCAAGGGATTGGAAGAGTCCAGAAGTTATTTCCCTCATAAATCTGATGCTCGGAAAATAAGAAAATATTATTGACAAATTTAATAAAGAATATTATAAATTATTCATTATTAAATTAATGTAATATGAGACTGTCCACACAAAGCCGATATGGGGTGAGGGCAATTTTTGATATTGCCTATCATTCCGAAGGATTAGATACACAAGTCAAGGATATCTCTAGGAGACAGGGAATATCCCAACGCTATTTGGAACAGATCTTCCAAAAGTTAAGAAAAGCCGGGATTGTTGGAAGCAAAAGAGGTCCTTCTGGCGGATATTTTTTGAATAAAAAGCCCGAGAACATCACCATTGGTGAAATTATTCAAATCACAGAAAATGGTATTACCCCGGTCCTCTGTGTAAATCCAGAAGATTCGAGTCAACCCTGCAGGAGATCTGGGGAATGCGTCACTCAAATCGTTTGGAATGAAGCAGGGAAAAGATTAAAAGAATATTTTGATTCTGTAACGATTAAAGACTTATGTAAATTGGCCGGTGAAATGGGGATTAAAAAGGATCTCGATAAGAGATTCATGTATCATATCTGAATTTTCCTGTATGGGGAGGTTTGTCGATTTCCCCATATTTAATAAATTGTTTCTTGATTGATTTTGTAAAGAATGCCCGGGATATTATATCGGCGGTACAACGGTTGAACGGGTAGAAAGAGACATTATTCAGGAATACGGAAAGATGGAGAGAAATTAGGAAGGCAGATGAAAATGGAGACACTGAAGACAATTAAAGCCTTCAAAGATTGGTTTATCATCAAGGCCAAGAAAAAGAGTTCTGAAATCTCAGTTGAGGAGACCCATCGGCTCCTTCAGGAAAAGGAACTCATTGTTCTCTTCGATATCCGGGAGAAGGAAGAGATAGCGCTGGGATATATTGAGGGAGCAACCTTCCTTCCACAGGGTCTTTTGAAAGAAAAGGTGGAGAGCTTTTTGCCTAATAAGGATGTTCCTGTAATCGTTTACTGTGCCGGGGGCATTCGTTCGCTTGCCGCTGCAAAATTGATGAGGGAAGAAGGGTACACGAATGTCTTCTCTATGGCCAAAGGGATCAATGGTTGGAAAGAGGCTGGCTATGAAGTGGTGAGTGATTTTGAATTGACACCGGAACAACTCAACCGATATAGCCGGAACATTATGCTTAAAGAAGTCGGTGTAGAGGGACAACTTCAACTTCTGAAGGCGAAAGTCCTTCTCGTGGGTGCAGGAGGATTGGGTTGCCCAGCCGGTCTTTATCTGGCTGCGGCAGGAGTCGGGACATTGGGGATTATCGATTCTGACAAAGTCGACTTAACCAATCTTCAACGGCAGATCTTGCATGGTTTGGTTGATGTGGGGAGGCCGAAGACCGAGTCGGCCAAAGAGGCGATTCATCGAATCAATCCTGATGTGAAGGTTGTGACCTATCAAGAACGATTAACTCCACAGAATGCGATCGAGATTTTCCAAGAGTACGATCTCATCATTGACGGATCGGACAATTTTCCAACAAAATATCTGGTGAACGACGCCTCTTTTTTTACAGGGAAACCTTATGTTTATGGGGGTGTTTTCCAGTTTGAAGGACAGGCCAGCGTTTTTTTTCCAAAAGAAGGAGGTCCCTGTTTGCGTTGTCTCTTTCCGGAGCCTCCTCCGCCGGGTCTGGTTCCCAGCTGAGACGAGGTAGGTGTCCTGGGAGTTGTGCCCGGGCAAATCGGATTGCTTCAGGCAACAGAGGCTATTAAGCTCATCTTAAAAAAGGGGAAACCTCTGATTGGCCAGTTTTTGGTCTATCATTCTCTGGACACGGAATTCATGACATTTCCGGTCAGAAAAAATCCATCCTGTCCTCTTTGCAATAAAGAGCCTAAGATAAAAAGTTTAATTGATCATCATGATGCGTGCAGTTTGGAAACCGTAAGCCACGTGACCATTTAAGTTTGAGCAAATGTTTCGAATGGATGATCAATCAACATAAATAATGGGAAAGAACAGCTCTCGGTTGAACATCCGAAGCTAACACCTTCACCCCCCCCTAAAGGTTTAGCGGTTCGACCGGGAGCGATCTCCTTACTAATTACTCCCCGCCCCTGGTGGGAGGGGAGTAAAGGGAGGGGGATGAGGATGAGAATCGTAGGAATTTTTCTCGTAACCGTTATTCTTCTTTCCTATGTGCCGATGATTCCCCTGGACGATTGTCCAGGGGCTAATCACATGGGGAATATTATGAAGATGGATTGTGGATCTCTATTCCACTGTCCGATGATCGTTGATTTAAATATCTCGGAAACTTCGGGTCTTTCCCCCAACGGACGATTGGTTTCAACCAAACCCCTGCTGGTACTCAAAGAATTAACTCACACCATCTTTCATCCCCCTGAATATTTAAACGCAAACTTTATTCCGTATGGGATGAAGGAAAAGAAACAATTCAGTATGGGACTTTGGCACAAGAATTGCTGATTAAAATTATAAAATTTCCTATTTTTTTAAGGTTGTTTTTTCTTTTTGATTGTGATATCGTTTCACTTAGGTTTATAAGGGATAAATAAGTTTTAATTCAAAACATTAAGAAAAAGCTCTTGGCCAAGGACCTAAATGAAATTGGGTCCTCAAACTGCTAAAACCTTCACCCCCCTTAAGGTTTAGCCAATAGGTCAAGAGCTTTTGTTTTAATGTTCAACACAACGGGGTCCTAATATATACATAATCATAACAATTTTAAATTAAAGCGTTTTTTTAAATATTGTTTCAAAATATAACGTTTGGCTGTAGGATTTATTAACATTGATAGGATAAAGTCTTTTTCACTTTAATATACTGAGATTACAGTATTTACTTGCAAATACATTTTTATTAGCCTTAGAGAGATTTATATATTCTTAACATCGACTTGTGTGAATTGCCTTAAATTTTTCAGAAGGAAGGTGATAAAATGGGGTTAAAGTTATTCTACTCAGTTAAAATGATTTTCTTCTTTTTTTTTATTTTAATATTAATGCCTTTTCCCTCATCAGCTCAGTCAGAAAAGCCAAGGTTGAATGTAGATCAATTGATTGAAGAGGCGCTCCAAAACAATCCAGAAATTTCAGCGGCGAAGATGAAATGGGAGGTCTTTAAAGAAAAAATACCTCAGGCCTATGCTTTGGAAGATCCAATGTTCGGTTTTGGTATCGTAAGCCTTCCTACCAATTTTAGTTTTAAGGATGAAGATATGACGATGAAGGAATTCTCCATCTCTCAGAAGTTTCCTTTTCCTGGAAAGAGACCCTTGATGAGGGAAATGGCGTCAAAGGAAGCAGAGGCTGTTTCCACCGAGATCGAAGAGAAGAACAATCGTATTATTAAAGAGGTGAAGGCCGCCTATTACGATCTCTCTCATGTCTACCGAACCACAGAAGTCGCACAAAGGAATAAAAAGATTCTGGAAGATTTCGCCAAAATTGTTGAGACCCGCTATGCCGTTGGAGAGGGAATACAGCAGGATGTGTTCAAGGCCCATGTGGAAGTTTCCAAAATGGTGGATGAACTCATTATGTTAAGTCAACGGAAAAAAGTCCTGGAAGCAAAACTGAATACCTTGCTCAACCGACCTCCAGAAACGCCTCTGGGTGAACCTGAAGAAGTGGTTTTTAGAAAATTTTTCTTCACCACCGAAGAACTCCAGAAAATGGCTTTAGAAGTGAATCCTACTCTGAAGGGGATGAGAAAGATGATCGAAGCAAAAGAAAAGGCCCATGCCCTTGCTAAGAGAGAATATTATCCTGACTTTAATTTCAAGTTTGCCTATGGTCAGAGAGATAATGGCCCAGATATGAAACGCCGGGATATGCTTACAGGGATGATGGAGATGAACATTCCTATCTTCTTTAAGTCAAAACAGGATCGGAAAGTGGCAGAGACAAAAGCCGAGATCCTTGCCACAGGGGCCCAATACCGAGCCATGAAGAATGAGATCCTTTTCATGATTACCGATATGGCCTCTATGGTCCAACGAAGTGAAAGACAACTTGAACTCTATAAAACAGGGATTATCCCTCAGGCGAGCCTTCAAATCAATTCAGCCATGAGTGCCTATCGAGTGAATAAAGCAGATTTTATGACCTTGCTGGATAGTCAAATGACACTCTATAAATATGAATTGGAGTATCATCAAGCATTGACCGAATATGAAAAAAATGTTGCCAATTTAGGAGCGACTGTTGGGAAACAATTCTTGGAAGGGGGGAGAGGAAAGTGAAAAGATCTAATTGGATCGTCCTTTTTCTGATCTTGCCATGGTTGGTCGTTGGTTGTGGAAAGGGGAAGGAAACCACTGTACATAAAGGACATCAAGAGGAGAAAAAGCAGGAAGCTAAAAAAGCGGATGACATGGACATGAAGAGTCTCACCATGGAGTCCATCCAGAAAGAAGGAAAGATGGAAGAGGTGGCTCCTGGCACGGTTCAAATCTCTCCTGAGCGACAGCAACTGATTGGAGTTAAATTCGGAACCGTTGAGGTGAGACCTCTTGAGAAGGTGATTCGGACCGTGGGGAGGGTCGATTATGATGAAAAGAGGATCGTTACGATCTCACCCAAAATTGGGGGCTGGATCGAAGACCTTTATATTGATTTCACAGGAAGATTTGTTAGCAAGGGCGAACCACTTCTTACTATTTACAGCCCGGAACTAGTCTCCACACAAGAGGAGTACCTCCTTGCCCTTCGCGCCAAAAAGGATTTGGTGAAGAGTCCATTTTCAGAAGTGGCAGGGAGCGGGAACTCTCTGGCAGAATCGGCAAAACGACGTCTCAAGCTCTGGGACATCAGTGACGACCAGATTAAGGCCCTAGAGGAGAGCGGTCAAGTTAAAAAGACACTTACTCTCCATTCTCCTTTCAGCGGTTTTGTATTAGAAAAAGCAGCCTATAAAGGGATGAATGTGATGCCAGGGGTAGCCTTATTTAAACTGGCGGACCTCTCAGTGGTCTGGCTCTATGCGGATATCTATGAATATGAACTCCCTTTCATTCGGTTGGGGCAGCAAGCTTCCGTTCAATTATCTTATATTCCTGGAGAGATATTCACTGGAAAAGCAATCTATATCTATCCTTCTCTGAATCCTGAAACTCGAACCGCGAAGGTAAGGTTTGAACTTCCAAATCCTCACGGCAAGCTCAAACCAGAAATGTATGCCAATGTGGAGATCAAGGTTCATTTAGGGCAGAAGTTAGCTGTGCCAGAAGGGGCGATCATCGACACAGGCATTCGACAACTCGCCATTATCGACAAAGGTAATGGTTATTTTGAACCGAGAGATGTGAAAGTCGGATCAAAAGTGGAAGGTTACTATGAAGTAATTAAAGGGCTTAAGGCCGGAGAACGGGTGGTCACGAGCGCCAATTTCCTCATCGACTCCGAATCGAAGTTAAAAGAGGCTGTGGGAGGGATGGCTGGTATGCCGGGCATGTAGCATGGAAAATAAATGAACAATTGCGGATTTCGGAATTCGGATTGCGGAATTTTTTTCAGATTTTAAATCCGCAATCTGCAATCCGCATTAGGATGCGGGGGCTTTCAATGATCAATAAGCTTATTGAGCTTTGCGCCCATAACAAATTCATCGTTTTCCTCTTTATTGGAATGGCCGTGTTATGGGGATTGTACTCCATCAAGAATATCAGGCTCGATGCAATCCCTGATCTTTCAGATACACAGGTGATCATCTACTCGCGATGGGATCGCAGCCCTGATATCATGGAAGATCAGGTCACTTATCCGATCATTTCCGCCCTCCTGGGCGTACCGAAGGTTAAGGACATCCGGGGATTTTCAGATTTCGGCTACTCTTACGTCTATATCATCTTTGAGGATGGAACAGACATCTACTGGGCCCGCTCACGAACCCTCGAATATTTAAGCAACATTCTCCCCCGCCTTCCGCAAGGGGTCAACGTCGAGTTGGCTCGCGACGAAACGGCCATTGGGTGGGTGTTCCAGTACGCGCTCGTTGACAAGACGGGAAAGAATGATCTTGCCCAGTTACGCTCCTTCCAGGATTGGTATCTTCGGTATGCGCTGCAGGCAGTTCCTGGAGTCGCTGAGGTTGCACCACTCGGCGGCTTTGTCCGACAGTATCAGGTAAACCTCGATCCGAACAAACTTTCAGCGTACAACATCTCCATTGATCGCGTGATCGAGGCGGTACGGGCAGGAAACAATGATGTCGGTGGAAGGTTGGTTGAGTTTTCAGGACTCGAATATATGGTTCGTGGCATCGGCTACATTAAGAAGGTTTCCGATGTCGAAAACATCGTCGTGGGCACCAGTAGAACGGGCGGTACTCCGATACTCGTGAAGGACCTCGGAATGGTTGGGTTGGGCCCTGACATCAGGCGGGGGGTTGCTGACTTCAATGGAGAAGGGGAGGTTGTTGGTGGCATCGTCATCATGCGTTTTGGAGAGAACGCGCTCAAGGTCATTGAACGAGTCCGAGAAAAACTTGAAGATATGAAGGCATCGCTTCCTCCCGGTGTCGAAATCGTTACCACCTATGATCGCGCCTCCTTGATCGAGCGTGCGATTGAAACACTCAAAGATACGCTGCTTGAAGAACTCGTTATTGTCAGCATCGTGATCATGATCTTCCTCTGGCACATCCCCTCTGCTCTCGTTCCCATTATCACCATCCCGATTACGATCATCATCGCCTTCGTCCCGATGTATTTGATGGGACTGACGGCCAACATCATGAGCCTCGGCGGCATTGCTATTGCGATCGGCGCCATGGTTGATGCGGCCATTGTGGTGGTCGAACAGACGCACAAAAAACTGGAACACTGGGACGCAGCCGGCAGACCCGGAAGCTATAAAGATGTCGTGATTGGTGCGGTCAAAGAAGTGGGGGGGCCAAGCTTTTTCGCTTTACTCGTCATTGCTGTCGCATTCATGCCTGTCTTCACACTCGGAGGGCAGGAGGGTCGTCTCTTCAAGCCCCTTGCCTTTACCAAGAACTTCTCCATGGCCATTGCGGCGGTTCTAGCGATCACCCTCGATCCGGCTATCCGGTTGCTTTTTACCCATATGGATCCTTATAAGTTCAAACCTAAATTCTTGTGCCGTATCGTCAATGTGGTGCTCGTTGGTAAAATTCACAGCGAAGAGACCCATCCTATCAGCCGGCCGCTGATGAAGATCTATCACCCGGTTTGTGAGTTTGTGCTGAGACACAAATGGTCAACTGTCATCGCAGCGCTCCTCGTCGTGCTCGTCACGATTCCCGTTTTCGAGCGACTTGGCTCTGAATTTATGCCCCCCCTCTTCGAAGGGGACCTCCTCTATATGCCTACCACACTACCTGGCATCTCTGTTACAGAGGCACAAAAACTGCTTCAGATGCAGGATAAAGTGTTGAAAACCTTTCCTGAGGTTCATCATGTCTTCGGCAAGGCAGGCCGTGCTGAGACAGCAACCGACCCAGCGCCATTCTCCATGATGGAAACGGTCATCCTTCTCAAACCTGAGGCGGAGTGGCCTATAAAGAATCGATGGTACTCCTCCTGGGCACCTCAATGGCTAAAAAAGATCCTTGGCAGGTTTTGGCCGAGCCATAAAACTCCCGACGAGTTGATTTATGGCCCGGGTGGATTGAACGAGGTTATGCAATTCCCCGGGGTCTCTAATGCCTGGACCTATCCAATTAAGGCCCGAGTTGACATGCTTTCTACAGGCGTGCGAACACCTATTGGGATTAAGATCATGGGGGCCGATTTAGAAAAGGTACAGCAGCTCGGCGAACACATTGAGATGGTGATTAAGAATGTACCAGGCACAAAGAGTGTTTTTGCAGAACGCACGGCTGGCGGTTACTTTCTCGACTTTACGCTAAAGAGGGAACAACTGGCTCGCTACGGGCTGACGGTCGACCAAGCCAACAGCGTGATTATGTCGGCAATCGGGGGTGAAAATGTCACGACCACGATCGAGGGACGTGAACGGTATCCGGTCAATGTGCGGTATTTCAGAGAATTTAGGGACGATATCGAGAAACTCAGGAGGGTATTTGTACCCGTTCGACTGGGTTCTTCAGGTACGACGGGCAGTATGGGTGGAATGTCAGGTTTGGGAGGGTCGTCGGTTCCGGGCGGACAAGGAATTGCACACATTCCCCTCGAGCAGTTAGCAGATATCTCTCTCAAAACCGGTCCCTCCATGATTCGTGACGAGAATGGCAGACTCTCGGGTTATGTTTACGTTGATTTTGACACTTCGAAACGCGATATCGGTGGCTACGTCGCAGATGCAAAGAAGGCCATTCGTGAAAATGTGCAACTGCCGCCTGGTTATCAGTTGATCTGGAGTGGCCAGTTCGAGTACATGGAAGCGGCGAAGGCCCGGCTCTTCGTCGTCGTTCCGATTACTATCTTCCTTGTCTTTCTGCTCCTCTATTTCAACACACTATCTATCACCAAGACCATGATCATATTCCTGGCCGTTCCCTTTTCAGCCGTCGGTGCGATCTGGTTCCTTTATCTCCTCGGATATAACACAAGCATCGCAGTCTGGGTGGGTCTGATCGCCTTAATGGGAGTGGATGCAGAGACCGGGATGTTCATGCTCCTCTACCTTGATATCGCCCACAAGGAGGCCGAACAAAAAGGAAAAATGAGAAACTGGAATGACCTGCGAGAGGCCATCGTTGAAGGTGCGGTGAAGCGGCTTCGCCCCAAGGTAATGACGGTTGGTGTGATGTTCATGGGCCTCGTTCCAATCATGTGGTCAGTGGGCAGCGGCGCTGACACCATGAAGCGTATTGCCGCTCCGATGATCGGCGGAATCTTCACATCATTTATTATGGAATTATGTGTCTATCCTGCCATCTACGCCATCTGGAAATGGAACTTTGGATTGAAGAAGCAATTACGCGCTACTCCTAGAGATCGGGTTACATGATGGGTAAAAGGGAGCCTGGGCTAAGGTATGTAGGGGAGCCCCTCCGTGGGCTCCCTGATTGGGTGACCACGCCTGCCTACCGGTAGGCAGGGTGGACCGCTCCTACAAAGCTATGGATCGGCTCTTAACAATATGGAAACATTTACCGAATTAACCATTTTTTTGGTCGCCATCATCTTGCTGACGAGATTAGGGAGTTTCATCAGTAGGAGATTTAATATAC
>Ga0315281_10011900_pt1 | contig 11880 bp, 11 predicted proteins | sample YL17G07_0_MG_FD_204540 | JGI IMG/M metagenome (GOLD analysis project Ga0315281, IMG submission 204540) | Sediment microbial communities from Yellowstone Lake, YNP, Wyoming, USA - YL17G07_0 | ecosystem: Environmental > Aquatic > Freshwater > Lake > Sediment | place: USA: Wyoming | collected... | reverse complement strand
CCCGGGCACTCGAAATTGCTTCCTTCGCCGCGTCCAGCGCCGCGTCGGCCTGATCGAGGCCGGCGGCCGCGTCAGTGGCACCACGGGTACCACGCATCGCCACCAGACCAGCGCGACGCGCATGCCACAGAATCAGCTTCTCCGTGATGCCAAGCAGTACCATCACGACGAAGACCCCGATCGCTCCGACCAGCATTGGATCGTTCATCCCGAACCTCGCAATTCCCGAATCATGGACCACACGAGCAGCGACACCGCTACCAGGAGGAAGCCGGCGAGCATCACGAAGTCGCGGCGATCCTGCATCGAGTAGACTAACGGCGTGAAGGCCAGCAGTAAGATCCCTGCCTCACGACATATCGACGTGAAGCGTCCGGAGAGTTCTACTCTGACGGCACCAGCTAGTCTGGCTAGCTACAAGCGCCGATTGTGCTGGCGCCGTCCCGAGGATCGAAGCGAAGAGGGATCGCCTGCCCGAGCCGCGTTAGCCAACCCGCGCCAATGGCATTGGCCCTGCATCGCTCAGCCGCTTGGCCACCGGATCGATTCTGAGGTTCAAGCCCTCCAGTGAGCGTGAGCCAAGCAACACCAGATCGCCTGGCTCGCCGAAAATCACTTCGTCCGTCGTCGACGCACCGGCCGCGTACACGAACGCAGGCCCCGTCCAGCGAAGCAGCACGCTGCCGTCCGCCTGCCGGAATCGCCGTTGCTGCCGCCTGAGGATGCCCAACGAATCGAGGGTCGAAGCAGGGAAGCACGACAGTTCCGCGCCCGTGTCCACGAGCACCGACCGAATCTCGCTGCGCGCGCCAGGCGCCGCGGGATTCTCGATCTCCAGGTCAATTCGGAAGCTGCCCATGTCGTCAGTCATGCTAGCTCCTTGAGGCCAACAGGCATCACCGAAACCACGCCGATAGTATCAATTAGCTCGACGGGCGCGCCGAGTCCAGTGGACTCGGATTAGCGGCACGTGGATCGAATGCCCGAAGCGGTGTAAGGGCTGGGGTTGTAACCAGCGGTAGTAGCCCTGCACGCCGCACCGTGGATCGCCACCCAGCCAGCAATCCAGAAACGCTCACGTTTCCGGAAAAGTCCCCGCACGCCAAATCCACCTGGGAGCGCCTCCGACTCTCTCGCGACGTGGAGCTCCACATTCGCCGGCCGCTCACCCGCGAACGCAACAAGCTCGTAGACCGCCTGCTCGACGCCGCCAAGAACATCTTCGCCGAGGAACCGTAACATGACACTCTCCATCCAGACGGAACGCGCGCTCATCCGGGCCGACGCCAAGAGCACCCGTTACATCCTCGCGCGCGTCACCGCGCCCCGCGCCGAAGCCCGCGCCACCCGCCTGCCCGTGAACTTGGGCCTGGTGGTCGACCGCTCCGGCTCCATGGGCGGCGCACACAAGTTCCCGGTCGCCTACGAAGCCGTGCGTCAGGCGACGATCGATACGGTACTCATTTTGCGACCGATGAGTGGTTGCGGTTCCTCGAAACGCGGCGAGCGCGGCGGTGTCGTGCGCCGCCCGACACACGAAGGTCCCGTCGGCGTGGAAGCCCCCATGGTTCGCGAATTAGCCGGTTGTCATGCAAGCCTAGGAACCCGGAGCGCCGCCCACATCCGTTCTGGCACGGCTTCCTGCAGCTTCCACCACACGGTGATCGGCTTGTCCCCATCCCACCGTTCGAACGCTAAGGGACCACAGTAGGTGAACGGCTGTGTCTCGCCTTTGATCTTGCCTTGCGTCCGGACAAAGAGGTGGATGGAAATGTCTCGTGTGATATGATTCGCGAGTCGCTGCCCCACGGCTGATTCCCGCGTCGTCCGGTTCTGGCTCTGCCAGCGGAATTCTGATGGACTTACGAAGCCGTCGTCGTATCGGTGCTCCTCGGGCTGTTCGGTCTTGTCGAGGGTCACGAACAGCACGGTCAGCCGCTCGCGCTCCACTACTCCGGACTGACCCTCTCGCCCCTTGAAGGCGAAGCCAAACAGCGGCGGCACAGTCGCACGCGGATATGTCCTCCAGAGCTGCAACCTCTCGTCGTCGCGAAGACCGACCGGCGCCAAGGTGTATACCTCACCCGTCCGCACAAACTCAACAGCTTGGGTGGTGCCAGGCTGCCCGGCTTCAGGTCCGAACCATCCGCGGAGAAGCTCCGGCAGGATGTTCTCGTCGTGGTCCGGCCGCTGTACGACGTTGACCGCAATCTGGACGAAGTTGGCTTGGGCGGGTTGTCCATTCGCGATGATATCCACCCAGTTGATGGGAATTCCCGCCATTCGCTCCCGAGGCGGGAGGAAGAGCATCGGCGTGCCGGATGCTCGGGCCACCCTACACATGATCCGGTCAGCGCCCGTCATGCCGCCGACGCGTCTGACGTACACCGCCATGCGCCAGTCGACGATTTCCCGGACGAGTTCACGTGCTGTCTCGTGTTGCGCCGGGGGGAGCGTGAACTTCGTCGCGAACCTGCCATTAGCATATTCGAAGTACTGCGTCCCCGAGGTCCCGCGTGCCCCGACCCAGGCATCGATAGGGTTCTCTTCGAGTAGGCGCCTCAGTTCAACGGGGTTGTCCAACGCCGTGCCCAGTTCGCTTCGCACAACGGAATATCGACGGGCGATCTCTCGGATACGCTCGGAGAGCGTCTCGATTGAGATCGCACCTGGCATTTTGCCTTCCGCCAGGAGCCCCAAGAGCACCACCATCTTGAAGCTCTTGGTCATCGGCGTGACTTCAAGTACGTCGAGGAAGGCACCGATCGTCTGGTGAACCTCAACTTGGGTAGGAGTGAGGTCATCCTCCGCCCGTACGAAGCTCAACCAGGATGGGTGCGCGGGGCGAGCAGTCTTCGGGTCGAAACCGTCGTGGTAGGCCTCCATCGCGGTGGGGCGGTAGCCATGCCGCTCGCGGAAGTCATTGTAGTACGCCTGCAGCCGCTCGCCGGGCGGACTGGCGCGGAGCAATGCCCGGAGGATGTTCGTCGCTTCAAGGTCATAGGTGACCGAGCATCCGGGGGGGAGCTCAAGCGTCCCGGCTTCAAGCATCTGAAGGGCCCGGGAAATCGCCGTGTCGCCTTCGTCCAATCCGAACAGCGTTCTCGGCTTGACCAGGAAGGAGCGATGGTTGCCGATGTAGTCGATGACCTTCAGACGTTTGCCGTTGTGCTTGCGTAGCCCGCGCCCGAACTGCTGCAGCCAGAGAATTTGCGATTCCGTGGGCCGTAGCATCATCACGGTATCAAGCTGGGGCAGATCAACGCCCTCGTTGAACATGTCGACGGCGAAGAGGACGTCGAGATCACCTTGCTCTAGCCGTTCCAAGGAATGGGTCCGAGGGGCGCTGGTTGTACCCGAGTGGACCGCAACTGCACGCAGCCCAGCGGCACGGAAGTAGTCAGCCATAAAGTCGGCATGGCGCTGCGAAACACAGAACCCAATGGTGCGATCACCTGATCGCTCCTCGTATTGCTCCAGGGCGTTTTGCGCGCGGGCCCGGGTCGCCAAGGCCTTGGTCAACTCTTCCTCGTCGAAGCGGCCGCTCCGCCAGGGGATGTTCCGGAAGTCCACCATGTCTGGAACACCGAAGTAGTCGAACGGGCAGAGGAGTCCTCGTCGGATACCATCAATCAGGTCGCAACGGTACACGAGGTTCTCGCCGCACAGCGCAAGTAGATCGCCGCCATCGGTCCGCTCCGGCGTCGCTGTGAGCCCCAAGAGGAACTTCGGCCGGAAGTACTCAATCAGCGCGCGATAGGTCCGGGCAGCCGCATGATGAAACTCGTCGACCACGATGTAATCGAACCGATTGCGCTCAAAGCGTTGGAGATGTGCTTGTTTGCTGAGTGTTTGGATCGACGCAAAGAGCACGTCGGCATCTGGTGCCTTATCGGTCCCATTGTACGAGCCCAACAGGGCGGATGGGCGAATCCGGCGGAAGTTGTCTCGCGCTTGGCCCAGGATTTCGTCTCGGTGCGCGACAAACAAGACGCGCCCAAACTCCGGCCGGTTGCTGTCGAAGGCGCTCAGCCACGTCTTTCCCAGCCCGGTCGCGAGGACGACCAAGCCGGCTCCGGCGCCGTTGGTTCGTGAGCGATCGAGCGCCGCAAGCGCCTCCCGTTGCACGTCATGCGGCACCGGCACGGGTAGTGCGGGTTCCGCTGGTGGCAGCTCGTCGGCCGCTGGCGCGGGTACCCTCCGCTTCTCGTAGGCGGCAATCCATTCCGGCGTGAGCGGACGTGCTTTCGGGTGCTCGAACACCTTGTTGAAGCCGGCGACCACGTCGGCGAATCCCGAGCGGTCGCGTGCGGTCACGACGCGATAGTTCCACTCAACGCCACCCTCAAGTGCGGTGCGACTGAGGTTCGAGCTCCCAACGAAGGCCGTACCCACGTGCGGCCCGTGATAGGCCAGGTATGACTTCACGTGAAAGGAGGTGCCGCCCGTTTCAAAGATCTTGAGGTGGATGTCCCCGGTAAGATCGCAGAGCAACCGGAGTGCATCCGGATCGTTGAAGTCGAGGTAGTCGCCGGTCAGGACCCGCACGCGTCCGTCACGGTCCAACACGTCGCGCAGATGCGGAACTAGTAGACGGAGGCCACTCTGCATGACGAACGCGACGGCGATGTCAACCGAAGTGGCTTGATCCAGCAGGGCGATCAGGTGGGGGAATAGCGGATCTTCGGTTCCGCCGGAGATCAGCGCTCTGCCGTGAGGCGGTCCCGTCGACGAGAACCCGACATCCTCAAGTGAGAGTGCGAGGTAGTTCGCTGCCTGGGGAAGCACGTGCCGTACGCCTCCACGCGGGTCGGCCACGTCACCGGAATAGCGCGGAATGACATGCACGTGCAAGTGCGGCACAGTCTGTCCGGCCGCAGCGCCGATGTTCAGGCCGATATTGTAGCCATCGGGTCGAAGGGCACGTTCGATCTCGGTCGTTGCTCTCTCAATCGCGCTGAACAGGGCTGCCTGCTCATCAGCGGTCGCTGAGTGCCAGTCAGGCGTATGCCGGCGCGTGACCAGGAGCACGTGCCCGGGCGACGCAGGAAAGGCATCCCACAGACCGACGATCAGTTCCTCGGTGAGGAAGACTCGCTCGGAGCCTGGATTGCAGAACGGACAGGGGTCCCCGGTCACGCTCGGTCGTTCGCCCAGCGAGTGTCGACGATCGTCATGTCACCTGGTAGCCCGCTTTCGGTGCACTCCGTGCAGCGCCACCGCGCCATCGGGCGCTGTGCCCAGCGAATTGACTGGCAGACGGTGCACGTGTGGGCGTAGCGGAATCGTGGCGAGTGAGCTCGCTTGTTTGCACTCCGTGCGATGCACGAACCGAACTCTCGGACCATCGGCTCGAAGCCGGCAGCAGAAACCAGGGCGGCCCATTCGGCTCCGTGTGGCCGGATGCTAGGGCCGTGGAGCCGGAAGGCAGCCACGTGGGCTGCCTCATGGCACAGGACGCCTGGCAGTCGCGAACGCGAAAGCCCCGATCGCAGTGTGATCGAGCCTTTCGCCGGGGTGCATCGGCCGAGTGATCGCGTCATTCTGGTACTGAGGCGGATCGATAGCTGTCGTTCCAGTCCCGAGATACCCCAGCGCATAGCCCAGGGGCGGACCATCTGCGCAAGCTGCCTGATGGGGGGCGCTCCTGACCTCCTAGTCAAGCGCTGGTGCGGCACCATTGAGATGGAGTACGAAGCGGCTATCGCTCGGCGCGAGCGGCATCGTCAGAAGCTCACCCACTGTGGCCCACCTTACGGCGGCATGCTCGTGGCAGACAGGTTCTCCAGAGATCGCCGCTGGGTAGAACTCAATGACGAAGTTCGATCCGGGATCGTCGATTGCGAAGAGCCTGTCGCCAACCGAGAGTAATGCGACACCAAGCTCTTCTGCGAGCTCTCGCTTGGCGGCATCCGGGACGGTCTCGCCAGGCTCCAACTTTCCCCCGGGGAACTCCCAAAGTCCGCCATGCCGCTTGTGGGCTGGGCGTTCGCCGACGAGGTAGCGGCCGGCGCGTTCGACGACCGTAGCGACGACGCGGAGCTTCTTGGATGGGGTCACGCGGTTTGAGTATGCCGCGGGCTCAGCTTCGGTGCAAGGCCACGAGTGCCTGGCGATCGAGGCCGGCCACTCGCTGCCGGCGCTTCGCGTGCTCCAGATCCTGGAGCGCGTCGCAGCCCTCACCGGGCTACCGCAGGCACCGTGTGCGACAACGGTCCGGAGTTCGCGGGTCGCGCGCTCGACGTCTGGGCGCACGAGCACGGCGTCTTCCTGCAGTTCATTCGGCCCGCCAAACACGTCGAGAATGCCTTCGTCGAAAGCTTCAGCGGCAAGTTCCCGGACGAGTGCCTGAGTGTCCAATGGTTCCGCGATCTCCGCGACGCCACACGGATCATCGAGGACTTGCGGCACGACTACAACACCGTTCGGCCCCATCAGAACCTCGGTCGCTTGACCCCCGCCGAGTTCGCCCAGACCTTGTTGGACCACTCCCAACCCATGCGGATACTCTCAGCCTGACTGGTCCCGCAATGGGGATGACGTCATACCGCCTGACATGGTTTTGAAGCTGCCGCGGCGGCCCGGCGTTGTGCACATTGCTCCGCGTTTGCGTCGGCCGCGGCGCAGCTTGAAACCGATCCGTTACACTGCCACGCGCTGCCCAGAGCAGCATCGTTTTTCATCAGATCGTCATGCTGGGCTCACGTGGCTCTAAGAAGCGCGTGCCATTGTGTTCTCGTACTCACAGGAGAGCACATGCAGACCTCGGCCAGCGCCGTTGCGTCCACTCCCAACGTCACCCCAATGATCGATGTGATGCTGGTACTGCTCATCATCTTCATGGTGGTTGCGCCGGCCCTCATATCGGGGATCGTCGCAGAGCCGCCACGAGCCCTCAATCTCCGCTCACATCCCGACGAGTCCGGCGATCACACGCTGGCCATCGACGTGACCGGGGCATTCTTCCTCGATCGCCACCCGATCTCGGTGGCCAACCTCGGCGCCGCGTTGGCTAGTCTCTATCCTGCCACCAGCTCGAATCGCGTCCTGTATGTGCACGCAGACAAGAACATCGCGTACTCTCGCGTGCTGGACGCCATCGAAGTCGCGCGGAAGCAAGGTGTGGCAGTGCTCGGCCTTATTTCAGAACACAAGTCGACTCATTGAACCGGCAGTCGCCATTACGAACATCGACAGCATAGTGACGAGTTGTTGCTGTCGGCGGCTGTCAATCGTTGGGTTTCTCGCCTGGTGAGTGCATTAATGTTGAAGCAGCTACGCGGCTGGTCGGTCGACCGGCCGCAGCTAAACTCGGGCTCGTTATGCGGCTGAACGATGAGCGCTGACTGGTTCCGCAACACGACATGGGACGACGCCATTGAACAGGCGTTCGATGAGAAGCTCCGTCGTGCACGAAAGAAGGAGCAGTACCTCCGCCTTCAGGCATTCATCATGGACCGCTCCCATCCAGAGGTCGCCTTGAAACTCCTTGATCGCTACTTCGGCTCCGTCTGACCGCGCGAAGAGTGGATCATCGCTTTCGGCCGGACCGATGCAGAGCGAGCCCAACCTTGCCAATGTCCAGGAGGTCGGGACGGTGTTCGAGGAATGCGTGATTGAGGCCTTGCCGGAACGCTGAAAGGCCTGTTGAAACTCAGACGCGTACTGGCTGCCCAACCCACACAGCGCGAGGCGATCGGTCATGCCACCGCCAATGATGCCACCACCCACGTTCTCGGTGGACGGAAGCCCGAGGGGATGCTCGCGCCAGCGCCCGGCACCAGAACTGTCGGAACGTTTAGCACAAGATGGGTGAGCGAAGTCTAACGGCTGGCGTCAGTGGCGAGCGTAGCGCAGCGGAGCGAGTCCACTGCACGCCGGGGTTAGGCCGCGATGTGCGGTTCGCGGCGGACGCGAAGATGAGGAGGGACGGAGAGGCGCCGAGTCTGCCGTGAAGCCTGGCGAATCCGAAGGGTCTCGAAGGTGACCTCGATCTCGACGCCTTCCGAGAAGAACAGGCGGTGAACGAACCCATGTGAGGAGACGTCGATCTCGTCCGAGACGAGTTCGTCTTCGCTAAGGGCGAGCTGCCGTAGCGGCCGAAGTAGGGCAATGGGCCTGCGAACACCAGCGTAGAGCAAACGGATGCTCGAGTAACCCCGCTGAAGGTCTCCGATGCGCAGCCAGAGGGCTAACGAGTGCGCGGAAACACGAACCTTCTCGATGAGCCCGTCGTGCAGGCTGATCTCGCGCGCGAGGAGACGCACCGATGGCGACAGCCTCGGCGCGATGGTGCGGAGACGTTCGCGATAGGCGGTGACGGCTGCTACAAACGCGCGGTCTGAGCGCTCGCCGGAATGCCACTGGGCACTGAAGAATCTCATGTTCTGTGTGGACGGGGCGTTGAACGGCCTAACTCTCTATTCACCTGCACTGGATGCTACCACTCACGAGGCGCATGCGGCAAGCCGCGTTGTGATAACTGCTATCCTCGGTGCCGCTCACCGCAGGCTGCATTTGGCGTCGAACCAGCCGCTCAACCGCCAGTTGCTCAAGATACGCCGCCTGCACACTCGGCTGAGCCGGAGCTTTCGCACAACTCATGGCGTTTCCCTGTCCTCACGGTTCGTCCGTTTTGCAGATCAAGCCTGCGCCTGCCCTGAGGAACCTCTGAACACGCCCAATTGTCGTCCTGAGCACTTCGCTGTCATCTCGAGCGAGTCGAGCTGTCATCCGGAGCGATCGTTCGATCGGCCAGAGCCGGCGCGCGGGACGCTTGCGTGCGCGAGCGTCTCTTCACAACGAGCGAAGAACAGTCCAGACACCGCGCCAGTTGGGCAGGGGCCCGTCGCTACCCTGAAGACGCAGCTGCGCGTAGAATCCGGAATGAGATCTTCCATGCTCGCTTCGCTGGCGCTTGCCGCAGTCGCGGCCGCCACACCCGCGTTCGCCCAGACCACCCGCCCCGCCGCCGAACAGGCGCTGGCCCGGGCGATCTACAAGGAGTTCATCGAGATCCCCTCCGGCTTCACGACAGGCGCCACCACGCCAGTCGCCCAGGCGGCGGCCGCTCGCCTCAAGGCCGCGGGCTTCCCGGACGCGGACATACATATAGATGGGCCCAACCCGAGAAAGCACAATCTCGTGGTGCGCTACCACGGCACGGGCGCGCGCAAGCCATTGTTGCTGCTTGCTCACATCGACGTCGTCGAGGCCAGGCGCGAGGACTGGAGCATGGATCCGTTCGCGTTCACCGAGAAGGACGGCTTCTTCTACGGACGCGGCACGGGCGACGACAAGGCGCAGGCGGCGGTGTGGATCGCCAACCTCATCCAGTACAAGGCCGAGGGCTACAAGCCCGACCGCGACATCGTCGTCGCGTTGACCGCGGACGAAGAGGGCGGCGGTCCGTTCAATGGCGTGGACTGGCTGCTCAAGAACCATCGCGATTGGATCGACGCCGAGTACGCGTTGAACGAAGGCGGATGGGGCGAGTCGGTGAATGGCAGGCAGGTCGTCAACGATCTGCAAGTGAGCGAGAAGTACGTGATGAACCTGCGGCTCGAGGTGCGCAACAAGGGCGGGCACAGCTCGTTGCCGGTGGACGACAACGCCATCTATCGTCTCTCCGCCGCTCTGGACCGCCTGTCGCGTTTCAAGTTCCCGCTCAAGACCAACGCGGTGACTGCGGAGATGTTCAAGCAGTTGTCGAAGACCGAGTCCGGCGCGCTGAAAACGGACCTGGAGCAGGTCGCGGCCGGATCACAGGACGCCATGCAACGTGTCGCCGGTAACAACACGCAGTGGAACGCCCAGCTGCGCACTACATGCATCCCCACGATGCTGGAAGGTGGTCATGCGTTGAATGCCTTGCCCCAGTTGGCGGCCGCGGTGGTGAATTGCCGAGTGTTGCCGGAGGACAAGTTGGAGTACGTGCGTGACGCCGTTCGCGCCGCATTGGCAGACACGGCCGTGCTGGTCACCGTGCAGGGCGACGTTGCGATCGGCCCCGCATCCCCGATGCGGCCGGATGTGATGCAGGCTGTGACGGCCGCGACGGACAAGATGTGGCCGGGCGTGATCACCGTGCCAATCATGGTCATGGGCGGCACGGATGGACGGTCAACCCGCGCTGCCGGCATTCCGACGTACGGGGTGCAGGGATTCTTCATCGACCGCGACGACATACGGTTTCACGGGCGGGACGAGCGGATGCGGGTGCGGAGTTTCTACGAGGGGCAGGCGTTCCTGTACGATCTGGTCCAGCGGCTTACGCGCGCGGCGCCCATACCCTGACGCGAACCACCACTCGTTGCCGGTAGCCGGTGACACCGGCGATCGGGGCGCCGGCGCGCATCTTCAATGCACTGCCGCCACCGGCAGTGCCACTTCAGCCACGTCAGCCAGTGCGGCCTTGCTCGCCGTCTTCACGAACAGCACGGCCACGGCGGCACAGAGCAGCAGCGCCCCCGCGAGCCGGATCACGTTGGCCGGGCTGCCGCCGAGCAGCGACTGATAGTACAGCGGCAATGTGAAGATCTGGATCATCATGGGAATGACGATGAACATGTTGAAAATACCCATGTAGACGCCCACCCGTTCCTGCGGAATGCTGCCTGCCAGCATCACGTAGGGATTGCCCATGATGCTCGCCCAGGCGAGGCCCACGCCGATCATGGGAATGAACAGCAGCGCCTGATTCGTGATCGCCGGGATGGAAAGCATCGCGAAACCGGCCAGCGTCAGGCAGAAGGCGTGCATCGCCTTGGGCCCGAACCGCTTCGTGAACGGCACCATCGCGAATGCACCCACGAACGCAACGAAGTTGTAGAACCCGCCGATCCGTCCATTGACGAGGCCCGCCTCCCGGAAGCCGTGTGAGCTCGGGTCGTGCGTGTCGTACAGCGTGGCCGCCAGCGAGAGCACGATGTACTGCCAATAGCAGAACATGGCATACCACTGGAACAGTTTCATCACCGCCAGCTGCTTCATCGTCGTCGGCATGTCGCGCATCGCCTGTGCCACTTCGGCGAGCGCCGCTCCGAAGCCACGTGGCATCGCCTTGATCCGCGTGATTTCCTCGTCGCTCAGCGGCAGCTCGGGCGTGGTCTTCACCGTCCAGAGAATCGAGCTGATCGAGAAGATCGCGCCGATCAGGAACGCGCCCACCGTGACGTACGGAATGCCGCGACCGTTGACATGATCGCTGTTCATGCCGAGTACCACGAGAACCGACGGCGTCAGGTACGACAACGTCTGTCCCAGTCCCGTGAACGCGCTCTGTGTCAGGAATCCCAGCGAGTGCTGACTGGCATCGAGCCGGTCGCTCACGAACGCACGATACGGCTCCATGGTGACGTTGTTGGCGGCGTCCAGCACCCAGAGCAGGCTGGCCGCCATCCACAGCGCCGCACTGAACGGCATCGCCAGCAGCGCCAGGCTGCAGAGCACGGCGCCTACCAGGAAGTACGGTGTGCGCCGGCCACGCGGGCTGAGCGTCTTGTCGCTCATTGCCCCGATGATCGGCTGCACGAGCAATCCCGTCATCGGACCCGCCAGCCAGAGCAGTGGCAGACTTGCTTCGTTCGCGCCGAGGTAGCGATAGATCGGACTCATGTTGCCCTGCTGCAGTCCGAAGCTGTACTGGATTCCGAAGAAGCCGATGTTCATGTTCACGATCTGCCCGAACGTGAGGCGGGGTCTCGCTGGGCTGGACGCAGTGGCCATCAATGGAGCCTCGCTCGCAGGATCGGGTAGCCGGGTGGGTCGTCCCAGCCGACCGTGGCCGCGACTGTGTCAGTATAATGACTGTGCGTTCACCACCCGCACCATCCGCTTGCGAGGCCTCCCCTGACCGTTCCGCACTTCCACGAAGCCATC
>Ga0315281_10011899_pt1 | contig 11880 bp, 12 predicted proteins | sample YL17G07_0_MG_FD_204540 | JGI IMG/M metagenome (GOLD analysis project Ga0315281, IMG submission 204540) | Sediment microbial communities from Yellowstone Lake, YNP, Wyoming, USA - YL17G07_0 | ecosystem: Environmental > Aquatic > Freshwater > Lake > Sediment | place: USA: Wyoming | collected... | reverse complement strand
GCTGCTGTCGGTCGAGATCGCCGGTCAGGGCGATCTCTATCACACGGTCCAGCTCGGGCTTCCGGCGATCCGGCGCGTCCCGGCCGTCCTCACGATCCACGACCTCGCGCCGCTGCGCTGGCCGTCGCAGTACCTGCGGCTGCCGTACGCGCGCGTCGGGCACGCGTGGCAGTACGCGCTCGCGAAGCGGGCCGATGCGATCATCGCCGTCTCGGAGGCGACGAAGGCCGATGTCGTCACGCGGCTCGGGATCCCGGCGGAGCGCATCCGCGTCATCCCGGAAGCCGTTGACGCGGCCTTTGATCCTCCGTCCCATGCGGACGGCGCGTCGATCGCTCGGGCACGATTCGGCGTGGCGGGAAGATATGTCCTCTATGTCGGGCAGTTCGATCCGCGCAAGAACATGGATGGTCTGTTCGCCGCGTTCTCCCGCGGCGCCGAGCGCGATCGCGACCTGCGCCTCGTCATCGTCGGCACGCTCGGCAAGCTCGCCGGGCTGATGCGCAGCGCCCTCGCCCGCTCGCGGCTGGATCCGGCGCGGGTCGTGGTCACCGGGGGCGTCGACGATGAGACTCTCGCGGCCCTCTACGCGGGCGCGGAGTGCCTGCTCCACGCCGCGTGGCTCGAGGGGTTCGGGCTCACGGCCCTCGAGGCGCTCGCGGCGGGCACGCCGGTCGTGGGCTACCGGGCGGGCGCGGTCGCGGAGGTCGTGGGCGATGCCGGGCTGCTCGTGGACGAGCGTGAGCCAGACGCGCTCGGTGTGGCGCTCGTGACGCTGCTCGACGATCCGTCGCTGCTCTCGGATCTCCGGGCGCGGGCCAAGCCGCGGGCCGCTCGCTTCAGCTGGGACCGGGCCGCGGACGACACGCTCGCCGTCTACCGAACTCTTCGCTGACGGCGCTACCATTTGCCCTGAGCCCGCATCGCGGGCTCGCAGCACGTTCAGGGGAGATCACGTGGCACGTCGCATCCCACTGCCCCGCCTGACCCAGCGCCAGCGCGAGGCCCGCTGGCAGCGCGAGCACCGGCAGCAGACGATCGTCATCGTCGTCTTCACGGTGGCGCTCTGCAGCGCCGTCGGGCTGATGGTCTGGGCGGCAACGAACCGCTACTACGACGCGAACCTGAATCCGGCGGCCATGATCGACGGCCATGGGCTCCCGTACCGCCTCTACTTCCACGAGCGGAGCTACGAGCTCGTGAAGTTCTACGAGGACAACGGCGTGCCGGCGGCTCTCGAGAACGACCCGCAGCTCGCGTCGCAGAAGGCTGACTACGACGGCATCGCGCTGAATTCGCTGGTCGAGCAGGCGGTGCTCGAGACGATGGCCCGCCAGGAGCGCTACGCGATCTCGGACGCGGACCTCCGCGCGAAGTACGACGAGTCGTTCGGGCAGTTCAGCTCACGGCACATCCTCGTGAAGATCGACGACACCGCGACCGACAAGGCCGCGGCCGACGCCGCGGCGCTCGCGAAGGCCCAGGACTTCGCGAAGCAGCTCCGCGCGGCTCCGAATGACCAGGACCTCTGGAACACGCTCGCGAAGCAGTCCGACGACACCGGCTCGAAGGACGCCGGCGGCGAGGTCGGCTGGGCCGGAAAGGGCCAGCTCGTCGCGCCGTACGACGAAGCGGCGGCGAAGCTGCGGATCGGCGAGATCTCGGATCCGGTGAAGACGGACTTCGGCTACCACGTCATCCAGGTGAAGGAGCGTCGCGCGGCCGGCGCCAACCCGGTGGTGCGGCGCTGGCTCAGCAGCGGCTTCGGACTGGACGAGATCCTGCTCCACACGAAGTACGACATGCTGCGCGAGCACTTCACGGAGCAGGCACAGTCGCAGGCCGTGACCTCGCCGACGGAGCAGATCCACCTGCTGCACATCCTCATCAGTCTTCCGGCGCCGACGAGCCAGGTGCCGACGGACTTCACCGATGCGCTCAAGAAGATCGGTGAAGCGAAGGCCGAGCTGGACAAGGGCACCGACTTCGCCGAGGTCGCGAAGAAATACAGCGAGGACTCGACCGAGGCCGCGAACGGCGGCGACGCCGGGTGGTTCGCGCGCGGCCAGCTCGACAGCGTGTCCAAGGAGACGGAGCTGTTCGCGCTCGCTCCCGGGACGGCGAGCCGGCCGTTCTCGGCGGTCGGCCAGACCGATTTCTACAAGGTCGTCGAGAAGGATCCGGCGCATGCGCTCACCGACGAGCAGAAGACGAAGATCCACGACAGCGCTTACGCATACTGGTTCGACAAGAACCGCCGCGTGCACGACGTCCGCAAGCTCGTGCCGGGCTATGAGTTCCAGCCCTAGCGACCTGCTGGGCGCGGTCCTTGCCGCGTGGCCGGGTGGCGTCGACATCGTCCCTGCGTCCACGCTCGACCGGCACTCCTTCGCGACCACCCGCGCCGTCGCGATCGCGCTCGACGCGCCGGTCGATCGCGCGCTGCTCCTGCGGCACTACCCGGCAGACGTGCTCGACGCGGCCGGCACCGCGGACGGGTTCCTCGTGCTTCCGCCGCGCGACCCGTACGCCGACCTTGCCGCACTCGGCACGGTGAGCCGCATCGCCGAGCGGCTCCGCGCGCCCGGCGGCTGCCCGTGGGACCGCGCGCAGACGCACGCGAGCCTGCGGCCGCACCTCCTCGAGGAGGCGTACGAGGCGCTCGAGGCCCTCGACCGCGGTGACCTGGAGAAGCTCCGCGACGAGCTCGGCGACCTGCTCTTCCAGATCGCGATCCACGCGCAGCTGGCGAGCGAAGCCGGCGCCTTCGACATGACCGACGTCTCGCGGTCCATCGGCGAGAAGCTCATTCGTCGCCACCCGCACGTGTTCGCTGGCACGAGCCTCGAGGGGAAGGATCTCCTGGTGCAGTGGGAGCAGATCAAGCGGCAGGAGGACGAGCAGAAGCAGGAGCGGCGGACCTCGATCCTCGACGGCGTGCCGCGCTCGCTGCCGGCGCTGTTCGCGGCCGAGCGGCTGCAGGAGCGCGCCGCGCGGGTCAAGCTGCGCCCGCCGCGGGTCGAGCTGCCGCTCGACGTCGACGATCCGGAATTCCTCGGCGAGCTGCTGTTCGGCCTGGTGGCCGAGGCTCGCGAACGCGGGTTCGACGCGGAGACGGCGCTGCGCGAGGCGAACGAGCGGTTCGCATCGCACGTCGCGCGCGTCGAGCGGCGCGCTGGGTCGGAAGGGCGCGAGCTCGAGTCGTACACCGACGCGGAGCTACGGGCGCTGTGGGAGGCGACGAATGGCGACGTTCAAGCGGCCTGACGGCCGCGCGGCCGACGCGCTGCGTCCGGTGACGATCGAGGTCGGGGTCTCGAAGTTCGCGGAAGGATCCGCGCGCATCGCGTTCGGCGACACGATCGTGCTCTGCCTTGCCACGCTCACCGACAGCGTGCCGCGGTTCCTCGACGGGACCGGACGCGGATGGATCACCGCCGAATACGCGATGCTGCCGCGGAGCACGCCGGAGCGCAGCCAGCGCGAGAGCATCGCCGGCCGTCCGGGCGGACGCACGTTCGAGATCCAGCGGCTCATCGGACGCGCGCTCCGCACGACGATCGACCTCAAGGTCCTGGGGCCGCACAGCGTGACCGTCGACTGCGAGGTGCTGCAGGCCGACGGCGGCACGCGCACCGCGGCCGTCACCGGCGGCTACGTCGCGCTCGCGCACGCGCTGCGGAAGATCTCGCCGAGCCCACTGGTCAACCAGGTGGCCGCCGTCTCCGCCGGGTTCGTCGACGGCGAGCTCATGCTCGACCTCGCTTACGCCGAGGATTCGATCGCCGACGCCGACGTGAACGTGGTCGCGACGGCCAAGGGCGAGCTCGTCGAGGTGCAGGGCACCGCCGAGAAGAAGCCGTTCTCGCGGGCCGACTTCGATCGTGTGCTCGCCCTCGCGATGAGTGGGATCGATCAGCTGATGGACGCCCAGCGCCGCGCGTTGCGGTGACGGGCACGCTCTTGCTCGGCACGCGCAATCCGGGGAAGGTCGCGGAGCTGCGCGCGCTGCTGAAGGGTCTCGACGTCGAGCTGGCGAGCCTCAGCGAGCTCGCCGACCCGCCGCCCGATCCGCCGGAGGACGCGCCGTCGTACGCGGAGAACGCGGCCTTCAAGGCGCTGGCGTACGCGCGCGCGACGGGACTGCCGACGATCGCCGACGATTCCGGGCTTGAGGTCGACGCGCTCGGGGGCGCGCCCGGCGTGCGCAGCCGCCGGTTCTTCGGCGAGGACGCCAGCCCGGACCGGCGCAACCGGATGCTCCTCGGATTACTGGACGGCGTGACGGACCGGACGGCGCGCTTCGTCGCGGTCATCGCGCTCGCGCAGCCCGACGGCCGGGTCGAGACCTTCCACGGGGAGGTGCGCGGCGAGATCGCCGAGTCGCCCCGCGGTGAGGACGGCTTCGGCTACGACCCGGTCTTCATCATCGCCGGGGACGGGCGCACCATGGCCGAGGTGCCGCGCGAGGAGAAGAACGCGATCTCACACCGCGGGCTCGCCGCGGCGAAGCTGCGCGCCGCGCTGGCCGGCGCATGAGCCCCCCGCTCATCCGCGTCCCCGCATTCCGGCTCCCCGACCTGGCGGGGATCAGGCACGCATCCAGCCGCGACTAGCATCCCGACCGATGGGCCACCGCAGCGTCGCGGTCGAGATCGCCGCCGAACCTCGCGTCGTGTACGCGCTCTACACGGATGGCGCGCGACTCGGCGAATGGTCCGGTGCGCGCAAGGTCGAAAGCTCCGGTCCGCTCGATCGCGTCGGATCACGGTTCAGCGCGAGCTACGGCGGACCGTTCACGGTGCGAGGCGAGGTCGTCGCGGTCGAGCCCGCGGTCTCGCACACGATGCGACTGAGCGAGCTCGGGGGGCTCGTCACCTGCCTTACGAGCGCGCGCTTCGAGCCGGCCGGCGCCGGGACGCGATTGTCGCTGTCGTTCGACTACCGGGCGAAAGGCGGGCCGCTGGCCGGCCTCCTCGACGCGGTCGCCGGCGGTGAGATGGTCGGGACGTTCACGAAGGACGCCGCGCGCCTCAAGGTGATCGCCGAGCGCGAGGCTCGCTGAGGCGCGTCACCCTCACTCGGCGATCTGACCCTCCATGAGTTCGCGCAGCTTCGCGGCATCGCGGCGGACGTCCTCGATCGGGAGCAGTGGCGTCTTCTCGCCCGCATTCGTGAAGCGGGGCGGGTGGCCGGGGTCGCGGTCGTCCACGTAGCGCGGCACGACGTGCGTGTGCAGATGTGGGAGCTCGTTGCCCAGCATCATGAGGTTCAGCTTCGCCGGGCTGTAGTGGACCTCGACCGCGCGCGCGACGCGGAGCACGTCATCCCAGTAGAGACCGGCCTCCGTCCCGCTCAACTCGGTCGGCTCGGCGACGTGGCGGCCGCGCCAGATGACGATGCAGTAGCCCCGCTGGCCGACGTCGGCCTTCTGCAGGTAGGCATCGGCGGTGTCGCTCCGGTACACGAGGATCCCGAACTCGTTCTCGTCGGGCCGGCCCTGCGCGCACATCGCGCAGGCCTCGCCGCGCAGGCGCTGCTCCCAGTCGGCGGGCCAGGTCCGCGGCATGCGGGGAGTATCAGTCATAGGAGAGCCGTCCCTGCTCGACGCGCGCCGCGTCGGTCATCCGGTGCGGCTCCGCGGGACCGCCGACCCGGAGCTGCACGACCGTCCAGCCGTCAGCGGCCATCCGATCGGCGAGCAGCCGGCGATGACACTTCCACCAGAGCGTCTCCGCGCACATGAACGCCGTCGGCACGAGGCCCGCGAACTCCTCGAGCCGGGCGTGATCGGCGCGGAACTCATCGCTCGTCATGTGATCGGCGTAGCCGCGGAACGCCGCGACCCGGAGGGCGGTGTGCGGAGAGTCGGCGCGCGGCGCGCGGCGGCCGCCGAGCCCAGGGAGGTGCACGTACTCGATCCCCGCGGCCGCGAGCGCCTCGCGGAGCGCGTCCGCGCCGAACTGCGGGTTGCGCCGTGAGCCCGGCGCGCTGCGGATGTCGGCGACCAGCCGGACGCCGGCGTCGGTGAGCGCGCGCGCGAAGTCCTCGGCGGACGCGGTCCCGTGGCCGATGCTGAAGATCGTCGGCATTCCATTGAGTGTGCGCGGTAGGCTTTTGGTCGTGATGGCGAAGGTGATCTCGCTCCAGCTCCACGAAGGTCACGGCATGCCGATGCGGCCGGTGCCCGAGGCCGCCGTGCGAGTGGGCGGCGGGATCGAAGGTGACTCGCACGTCCATCGCTCGAAGCGCGCGGTGACCGTGGTGGATCGCTCCACGCACGATGCGGTCGGCGTGAAGCCGGGTGACCTGCGCGAGCAGATCACCGTCGAGGGTCTGCCGTCGCTCGGATCGCTGGGCGAGGGCACCATGCTGCGGATCGGCGCGATCACGCTGCGCGTGAACGGCGCCTGCGATCCGTGCACGCACATCGGCGAGATGAATGGGATCGCCGATCCGGATGAATTCCAGTCGATGCTCGAAGGCCGGCGCGGGCTCGTGTGCAACGTCGTGCGCGCCGACGGGCGGGTGCGGGTAGGGGACGAGGTCAGCGTGTTGGAGACGGCGGAGTCGCGCCGACTTTCCCTTGTTTTTGGCGGGGAACCTCTTGAATCCTAGTTAGAACATCTGTACTATGCGGTCGAAATGCAGGAGTTCAAGCGGTGCTCCCGCTGCGCGACAGTGAAGCCTCGCTCGTATTTCAACCGGAGCGCACGGAACCCCGATGGGCTGCAGGTCTATTGCAAGGACTGCTCCGCCGAGGTCAGTCACGCGCGATACGAGCTGACGGTCGGCCGGAGCGTTCCCCGGAAGTCTCGACTGGTCTATGCGGTGGCGCGCGGCGCGTGGTTGCGCGGCCTGAAGGCCGGACGACCGTGCACTGATTGCGGGCGTGTGTTCGATCCACAAGTAATGCAGTGGGATCACTTGCCCGGATTCGCGAAGATCGGCGACATCAGCGGATCCTGGGTCGGCTGGACGGAGGAAGCGATCCTGAACGAGATCGCGAAGTGCGAGCTCGTGTGCACCAACTGCCACACCATCCGGACGTTCCGGCGCAATGGATGGGGTCCATGGGCGGTCCAGGAGACTGAGGCCGCCTACGGAGAGATGTGCACGCTGAGCGCGGCGTAGGAGCCGACGACCCAGACGACGTCTTTCACTCCTGCGCGAAGTGCGGGGAGTCCAAGCCTGAGGGCGAGTTCCATCGGTCGCGAACCGGCCAGTTTTCCTACTGCGGCAACTGCCGCCGCGCGTACGACCGGCGTTATTACGCCGAGCGCGGCAAGGCAGCGCGTCTCGCGCGCGTCCGGGTGTGGCGCGGCGAGGCCCGCGCGTGGATGGCCGCTTTGAAAGAGGGTCGCGCGTGCGCGGACTGCGGCGAAGTCTTTCCTCCGTTCGTCATGCATTGGGATCACCTACCGGGGCACCTCAAGATCGGTGAGATCAGCGCGATGGTGGGCAACCGACGACGCGACGTCGTTCTTGAAGAGCTTGCGAAATGCGAGCTCGTCTGTGCGAACTGCCACGTAATGCGGACTGTCGTGCGTGCGCGTCGACCGATCGGTGAAGAGCCGGGGGATTATCGCTTCGAGGACCTCTCGGCCGCCTAGTTCCTGTCGGGGTGACCGGCCCCGCCCCGGCGACCTCCGACTCCCAAAGTCGGCGCGCTACTAACTGCGCCACACCCCGCTGACGCTCTCATTATGAGCGCGTCTCCAACCCACGCACGATCACGTTGAGCCCGAACTCGAACGTCTCGTCGCAATCGTCCGCGGCGAGCTGCGGCAGCAGCTCCACGAGATACGGGTCCGCATCCGGTGGCAACGCGAACGTGTCGCGCGCGCCCTTGGCCCGGAACGGTGCCGTCCCGACCTCCCATTGCGCGACGCCGATGACGTACGACGTGATCGTCGCGAGCGTCTTGAGCGCGCTCTGCGCGTCGAACCCCGCGGCGCGCAGCTGCGCCATCACCGCGCCCGCCGCGCGCGCGGCGGCGTGGTCGCTGAGCGGCAGCGCGGCCAGCAACGGGATCGCGTGCGGATGTCGGAGGAGCAACGCCCGATACGCGTGCGACAGCTCGCGGAACACGAGCTGCCAGGCCACATCGGACGGTGGCGGGATCACCAGCTCGGCGAGCAGGACCTCCACCACGCCCGTGAGCACCGCGGCCTTGTTGGGGAAGTGCCGGTAGATCGCCATGCCCTCAACCCCGAGCTCCGCGCCGAGACGGCGCATCGAGAGCGCCTCGAGGCCCTCACGGTCGACGATGGCGAGCGCCGCCTGAGCGATCCGCGAGCGACTCAGCGGCGTACGGGTATTGGTTGACAGCGCGCTCATCGAGGCCGTAGTTTACAGCGTAAACACACCCGCAGCAAGGGGGAAGGCGTCATGTTCTCGGCGTGGGGGCACCTGGTCTACCGCTTCCGCTGGGCGTTCCTGATCGTCTCAGGAGCGCTGATGGCCCTGTCGGTCGTCGTGAGCGCCGGAGGCGGCGACCTGAAGAGCGGCGGGATCATCCAGACCTCGGAGTCCGGTCGCGCCGCGAAGCTCATCGAGAACGAGCTGCCGCGGTCCACCGGGACGTCGTTCAGCATCGTCTTCGGCGCGCAGAGCCTGACAGTGACCGACGCCGCCTACCGGTCCGCTGTGGATCAGGCCCTCGCGCCCGTCCGCTCCGACCCGCGCGTCCAGGCGGTCCTGACGGCCTACGACCCGGGTCCGCAGGCCGCCTCGCTGGTCTCGAAGGACCAGCACCTGCTGCTCGCGATCGTCAGCGTGAAGGACGACTCGGTCACCGCGGGGAAGTACTACTCCGAGCTGCGCGCGAAGATCGTGTCCTCCGTCCTCACGATCCAAGCGACCGGGTATCTCGCGATCAGCCACGATTTCAACACGATCCTCGAGACCGACCTGCAGCGCGCGGAGATCGTGTCGCTCCCCCTCGCGCTCGTCCTGCTGCTGCTCGTGTTCGGCACCGTGCTCGCGGCGATGCTCCCGCTCGGCGTCGGCATGCTCTCCGTCGTCGGCGGCATCGCCGCGACGTTCGCCCTCAGCCACACGACCGACGTCTCGCAGTACGCGCTCAACATCGTGACCCTGATCGGGCTTGGCGTCGCGATCGACTACTCGCTCTTCATCGTGAACCGGTTCCGCGAGGAGCTCGCACGCGGTCTGGGCGTCGATGACGCGATCGCACGCACGATGGCGACCGCCGGCCGCGCGATCACGTTCTCGGGTCTCACCGTGGCGATCGGCCTCGCCGGGATGTTCTTCTACCAGGGCACGTTCCTCGCCTCGATGGGCTACGCCGGCGGGCTCGTCGTGGCGATCGCCGTCTTCTACGGCCTCACCTTCCTCCCCGCGGTCCTCTCGCTCCTCGGGCCGCGCGTGGACAGTCTTCGCATCTCGGAGCTCTGGCGCCGCGTACGCGGCAGGCCGGTCGGCACGGCCGAGCGTGGGCCGGGGCTGTGGCACCGCCTCGCGATGGCCGTCATGGCCCGGCCCCTCGTGGTGCTCGTCCCGGTGCTCGCGTTCATCCTGCTCGCCGGCTCACCGTTCTTGCGGTTGCGCCTGGCGAACGGCGACGTCGACATGCTGCCGCCGGACGCGGAGTCGCGGGTGGCCCTGCACGCGATCACCGACCGGTTCCCCGGCCAGGACCAGAACTCGTTCCAGGTCGTCGTGCACTACGCGAACGCGACCGATCCGCTCGGCGCCGACAACGTGAGCGCCCTGTACGACCTGTCGCGAAAGCTCGCCGCCGTGCCGGGGATCCTGCACGTCGCCGGCGTCGTCGACGTCGATCCGTCCTTCCCGAAGCAGCGATACGTCGCGCTATACGCCGATCGCGCCGCGCTGCCGCCCGCGCTGCAGGAGGGAATTCGCCAGAGCGTCGGCAAGGACATCGCCGTCCTCACGGCCTATAGCGCCACCGAGATCGGGAGCGACACCGCCCGCCAGCAGCTGAAGGACATCCGCGCGGTCCAAGCACCGGCCGGCGCCGAGCTGCTCGTCACCGGCTTCACCGCGTACGACGTCGACGCGATCAACTTCATCCTCGGCAAGACGCCGCTCGCGGTCGGCTTCATCGTGCTCGCGACGTACGTCGTCCTGTTCCTGCTCCTCGGTTCGGTGCTGTTGCCGCTCAAGGCCGTGCTGATGAACTTCCTGTCGATCAGCGCGTCGTTCGGCGCGCTCGTCTGGATCTTCCAGGACGGGCACCTCGCGTCGTTCCTGAATTTCACGCCGTCGTCCATCGACCCGACGCTGCCCGTCATCATGTTCTGCATCGTCTTCGGGCTTTCGATGGACTACGAGGTCCTGCTCCTCAGCCGGATGCAGGAGGAGTACCTCCGCACCAGGGACAACCGCCACGCCGTCGCTGAAGGCCTCGAGAAGATCGGCCGGCTCATCACCGGCGCGGCCGCGATCATGGTCGGCGTCTTCCTCGCGTTCTCGCTCGCCGAGGTCGTCATCATCAAAGCCATCGGCCTCGGGATGGCCATCGCAGTCGCGATCGACGCGACGCTCGTACGCGCGCTCGTTGTCCCGGCGACGATGCGCCTGCTCGGGGACCTCAACTGGTGGGCGCCCCGCCCGCTCGCGCGCCTGTACCGCCGCCTCGGCCTCGGCGACGCCCACTCGGCGGCCGAGCCCGCGGCAGTGGGAGCGGATTAACCCGCCGGTACCATACGGGCCGTGCACGAGGCGCCCGTTCTCCGTCCACTCAGTGTGGGCGACATCGTCGATCGCACGCTCCGGCTGTTTCGCGCGAATCCGGTCCTGTTCATTGGGATCGCGGTCCTCCCGGATCTCATCGTCGAGGTCCTCCAGCGCGCATCCGGTCTGAGCCAGACGTTCGATCTCAACGACCTCGCCACCGCGTTCAGCAGCTCTGGCGCGAGCCCGGCGTTCCAGCGTCAGCTCCAGCCGGTGAACCCGGGCGCCGCCCTCGCCGTCGGGATCGGCGCCATCGTCTTCTCCGTGATCCAGGCCGGCGCCATGATCGAAGCGATCGGCCAGCGGTACCTCGGCCACGCCATCACGGTGCGCGAGGCGTACGCGCGCGGGCTGCGGGTGGTCCCGCGGCTCATCGTCTGCGGGATCGTCGTCGTCGTGCTGTTCGTGGCCGTGTTCCTCGTCGCGGCGGTCGCCATCGCCGTGCTGAACTTCCTAGCGGCGGCGGTGATCGCGGTCATCCTGGGGCTCGTCGGGTTCTTCTTCGTCCTGCCATGGGCATTCCTGTCGCTCACGGTCGTCGGGCCGGCGATCGTCCTGGAGGGCCTCGGCCCGATCGCCGCGATCCGGCGTTCGTTCCATCTCATGGACCGCTCACGGCTGCGCACGCTCGGCCTCTACATCCTCCTCTGGATCGTCTCGATCATCCTGGGGGTCATCTTCGGCGTGATCTTCTTCGCGTCCTTCGTGTCCGAACCCACGCTACGGACCGTCCTGCAAGTGATCGCGGGCGTGGCGAGCTCCGCGCTGAGCGGGCCGCTCCTCTACGGCGCGCTCGTCATCCTCTACTACGACCTTCGGGTGCGTAAGGAAGCGTTCGACCTACAGCTCGCGGCGGAGGCGCTGCCGCGCGAGGGCTGACCCGCATCGCGTGCCTGCTCGTCGTCCTCTGGTGGATCGGCGGGGGCGTGGCGAACGCAGACAGCGTCACCATCGACACCTACCGGGCTCGCCTGCGCGAGGCCCGGTCCCTGGTCCTCGTTGCGCGATCCGCCAATGGGCCCCAGAAGCCGGCGCTGGTCGCCCAGGCCGCCGCGGTGCTCCGGACTACCGACACCATTCGCCTCGCGGATGGATCGACGCTCGTGATCGACGATGGCGCACTCGCCTCGCGTCTCGTGGCCGATGGCGACGCGCTGG
>Ga0315281_10011897_pt1 | contig 11881 bp, 11 predicted proteins | sample YL17G07_0_MG_FD_204540 | JGI IMG/M metagenome (GOLD analysis project Ga0315281, IMG submission 204540) | Sediment microbial communities from Yellowstone Lake, YNP, Wyoming, USA - YL17G07_0 | ecosystem: Environmental > Aquatic > Freshwater > Lake > Sediment | place: USA: Wyoming | collected... | reverse complement strand
CCCCGGCCTCGAACGCGCTTTCCATGCCGGGGGTGACGTCGATCTGTGCGATTTCCAGAATCATGCGGTGGTTCCTTGTTTACGTCCGGGTATGTTTGCCGCGACCTGCGCGGCGGCGCGCCGCAGGCAATCGGGGCACAGGCAGTCTTCGGCCACCGCCTGCGCATTCAGCGGCATGCGATAGGGTTCGGCCGCGCACCAGCAGCCGCCATTGACGCCGCAGTCGAACGCCGTCCCGCAGCGGGCGCAGCTGAGCCGGCGCGGTCGCGATCTTGGTGGCGTCGAGTCGGTCATGGTGGCGATCAAACTGCATTCCAGCGGTGTGTGCCGTTTCGTCTCAGCCGGTCATGGCGCGTCGCCGCCGCCGATATAGCCGCCGATCTTCCAGCCGCCGGCCTCTTTCACGTAGCAGAGCTGGTCGTTGCCGAGCGGCGCCAGGGCGTCGGCGGCGACGTAACCGGCTTTGCCCGCTGGCGTGACGATGCGCATGAACGCGCCGACCGCGGCGGCCGGGCTGGAATCCGGCATCACCCGCACGAAATGCAGCCCGAGCTTGTCGATCACCGGCGCGCTGGACTGCGGGCCGCCGCGCACCTCGACCCCGTTCGATACCGGGTAGCCCCATTCCGGAATGTCGGTCTGGGTGGCGGCGATCAGCGCCTCCATCTCCTTGCCGTTGAAGGCTGGATCGGCCGGCGCGCAGACCGCGCCCTGGTGCGCGGGCGAGGCCGAGGCGGTCGGATCCTCGGCATAGCCGGCCAGCATGTCCCAGCCGGCGCCAGCCTTGTTGCCGAGCCCGAGCGCGGTCGCCAGATTGTCGGCGCCCGACTTGCGCTTGTCGGCGCGGTCGCCGCTCTCGCGTTCCCAGAAAAAGCCCTTGGCGACCACCAGTCTGGCCAGCGCGGCGCGGTCCTTCTTCTTGGCGGCGTCGCCGATCTGGCCGCGCAAGGCATCGAAGCTCGGATCCTTCATCGCCACCGGCAGCGTCAGCGCCACCGGTTTGTACGGCTTGGCCGGCGCCGGGCCGCTGGGCGCGGCGGCGGGTGATGGCGGGCGCGGTTGCTGGGATTGCGCCAGCGAAGGCAACGCGGCGGCGATCAATAAGGCGGTGACAATCGACAGAGCATGAATCTGGCGCATCGTAAGGCTCCCGGTTTCGATGCACGCCCGGTTGGCGCAAGCGCGCGGCTGCCGGGTGGCCAGGGCAAGTTTAGCACAGCGGCAGCCCGGCCGGCCTAGGTTGCCCACAGGGGCAGGGGTGCGATGAGTTCTGCATCTGTCGCAACGGGCGAGGATTAGCGCGCCGGCGCCAGCCGCAAGATCCGCCCGGCCGGATTGTCGGTGAGCAGATAGAGCGCGCCGTCGGGACCTTGCCGCACGTCGCGGATGCGCTCGTCAAGATCGCGCAGCAGCCGCTCTTCCTTGACTACTTTTTCGCCGTCGAGTTCCAGCCGCACCAGGATGCGCGACACCAGTCCGCCGACAAACAGATGGCCTTGCCAGGCCGGGAACAGGTCGCCGGTATAAAACGCCATGCCGGACGGCGCGATCGAGGGCACCCAATAATAGATCGGCTGCTCCATGCCGGGCTGGTGGGTGGCGTCGTGAATTTTCGCGCCGCTATAGTCGATGCCATAGCCGATCACCGGCCAGCCGTAATTCTTGCCGGCCTGCGGAATGTTGATCTCGTCGCCGCCGCGCGGGCCGTGTTCGTGCATCCAGTATTTCCCCGTTGCCGGGTTGATGGCGGCGCCTTGCGGGTTGCGATGGCCGTACGACCAGATTTCCGGCCGCGCCTCCGGCCGGCCGACGAACGGATTGTCTGGCGGCACCGCGCCGTCCGGGGCGATCCGCACGATCTTGCCGAGATGGTTGGACAGGTTCTGCGCCTGGTCGCGGGTGGAAAAATGCTCGCCCATGGCCAGGAACAGATTGTTGTCCGGCATCTGCACAATGCGGCAGCCGAAATGATTGCCCGAGGAGGCCGGTCCCTGTTGCCGGAAAATCACTTGCATGTCGGCGAGCCCGGGCGCCGCGCCGGCGTCCAGCCTGGCGCGCGCCAGCGCGGTGCGGCCGCCGCCGTCGAACGGCTCGGCGAAGCAAAAATAGATTGTGGCGTTGCCGGCGAAGTTGCGGTCGGTGATGACGTCGAGCAGGCCGCCCTGGCCGGAAGCGAACACCGTGGGCACGGTTGCCAGCGGCGGCGACAAGGCGCCGGCGGGGGTGACGAGACGCAGCCGGCCCGGGCGCTCGCTCACCAGCATGCGGCCGTCGGGCAGGAACGCCAGTCCCCACGGATGCACCAGCCCGCCGGCGACGGTCGTCACTGTCAGATCGCCGGCGGAAGATTGGAAGGTTTGCGCGGCGGCATCGCCCGCCGCCAGCGCGGCGGTAAGCGCCAGAAGATTGAGCGCCAAGACCCTCGGCGTCATGGCGCGGCGCCGAGTTCTTTCAGCGCATCCGCCGCCAGCTTGAAGTCGGGATTGATCTTCAGCGCTTGCCGCAAGTCGGCGATGGCGTGGTCGCGGTCGTTCTTGTCGATCCAACACAGGCTGCGATTGTAATAGGCGATTGTATAGTTCGGGCTGAGGCGGATCGCTTCGCCGTAGTCGGCGATCGCCTTGTCGAAGTCGCCCTTCTGCCGCCAGGCATTGCCGCGATTGCTGTAGGCGTCGGCAAATGTGGGATCGAGACGGATGGCCGCGCTGTGATCGGCAATGGCGCGATCGATATCGCCTTTGCCGCGCCAGGCATTGCCGCGGCCGGTATGGGCCGACGCCGATTTGGGATCGAGCCGGATCGACTCGTCGAAGTCGGCCAAGGCGCGATCGAACTGGCCGAGACGCCGGTACATGCTGCCGCGTTGCAGATAGAGCATGGCGCGATCCTCGGCGTCGCCGCCGCGCGCTTTGATCAGGGTGCTGCAGGCGGCGATGATGCGGTCGATATCGCCGCGATCGAGGATCGTCCGGCTGACCGGAATGATGCAGTCGATCGTGCTGACCGCGGTCCGCGCGCCGGTCGTTGACAGGCCGATCAGCAGGCAGAGGCCGGCGGCAGCGAGCGCCGGGCGGATCGGATATCCGAAGCGGAGATGGTGTGTGGGCATGGGCTTCTCCCTCCCGCCCGCAACCTTAGCATGGGACCGCCGCCGCCGCACCGCATCGGGGTTCCGCCCCGCGGCCGCCGCTGCGATGGTTGCTGACGTGGAAGAAGAATGCGCTCATGAAAATCGGGGCGTCTCCCGGCAGGGAGGCGCCCCGTTATTTATTGATGCGTCCGCTATTGAGTCGTCGCGGGCATCGGGCGGCGGTTCAACGCCACCAGATCGAGTGCCAGCGTTACGCGACGGCGTCTTTGGCGGCCTTGACCGGCCGTGCCCGGACGATCTTCCGCGCCGGCTTGGCCTTGAAGATTGTCGGTTCTTTGGTGAACGGATTGATGCCGCTCCGCTCCTTGGTGGCGGGCTTCCGGATCACGACGAATTTGGCAAATCCGGGCACCAGGAACACGCCTGATTTCTTCAGTTCCTTGTAGCCGATCGTCGCCAGCGACTCGATGACGCCTTTGACATCCTTCTTCGACATTTTGTTTGCGTGCTGGTCAGCGATTTTCTGAATCAGCTCCGACTTCGACATCACCTTGGCCATGTTTTCTCCCTGTTTTCGAATCGCCTGCGCTCAGTTAGCCCTAAATTTAGGGCTTTGGGAACTCGGCGGCGCGCTTGGCTGCTGTAATTCAGGGGAAAACAAAGCGTCGGCGCGCGCCAGACCGAGCGAGACGGTGGCGACCACCACCACGATGGAGACGGCGAGCGCCGTGCTGGCGATCAGCTCGGCCAGCGCCGCGCTGCGCCGCCCCTGTCCGGGCCGGCGATCGGCGGGCGGCGCAAAACCGCCGGCACTGCCGGGGCTTGGCAGCGGCGGCATCACGCCGGCCGGTGGGCGAATCAGTGCTGTCATGCCGGCAGAATCGCGTCGGATGCCGGCGCCGGTCCGGCCGGATTGGGGCAAGGCCGGTGAGGAAGCGGGGCGGTTTTGTGAAACGGGTTAATGAAAGGTTAACGGGCCCCCGGGACGTGCCCGCTACCGCGCCACCGCCAGCGCGGCCGGCTGCCAGTCCATCGCGATGTGACGCGGCTCGGCCTCGACCCGCTTGAGCCAGCCGCGAACGGCCGGAAAGCGGGCGAGATCGAAATCGCATTCATGCGCCAGGTGGGTGTAGGCGTAGAGCGCGATGTCGGCGATGGTGTAGCGGCCGGCGGCGAAAAACTGCCGGCCGGCGAGATGCTTTTCCATCACCGTGAGCGCGCGATAGCCCTGCTCCAGCCAGTCCTCCAGCGCGTGCAGCTGCAGGTCGCGGCCGCCCTTGATCAGCGCCAGCCAGAAAAACGCCTTGCCGATATTCGGCTCCAGGCTGTGCTGCTCGAAGAACATCCATTGCATGGTTTCGGCGCGGTCGATGCGGTCGTCCGGCGCCAGCGCGGTGCCGCCGGCGAGGTACCAGAGAATGGCGTTCGACTCGGCCAGATAGCGGCCGGGCGCCACTTCCAGCAGCGGAATTTGCCCGCTGGGATTTTTGCCGATGAATTCCGGGGTGTGGCTTTCGCCCTTGAGAATGTCGACTTCGACCAGACGATAGGGAATGCCAAGACGGGCGAGCGCCAGCCGCACCTTATAGCTGTTGCCGGACCGTTGCATGGAATAGAGCGTGTACATGCCGCCGTCGCCTTGTGGGTCGCCGTCACCTGCCTCGCATCAGCCGGGCCAACTCCGGCGATTAGATGGCGACTATGACAGAGCGCTCGACAAGGCGGGATAATTTTCCGTGATGACCGGCCGGTGGCGGGATTGTTCTGTTGCAGCGCGGCAGCGGGGAATTATTTTTCAGTGTTATTGCGCCGCGTCGCGCTCGATTGGTCATAGCCGACGCGCAAAATCATCGCCAAGGCCAGCAGCATGCAGGGCACCGCCAGCGGAATCAGCGTGGCCTGTGCCACCGCGCGGGTGAGCAAAGGCACGATCCACAGCGCCGCCAGCATGGTTAGCCGCCACGGCGCAAAGCCGCGGTGGATTCCGTCTGCCGCCAGGAAAGCGATCGCTGGCGCCAGCAGCATCAGGTCGTAGTCGAGGCTGTAGGGCGTCGCCAGCACGGTGCCGATCAGCAGCGCCGCCGCCTGGAGCGGGAAGGCCGCCGGCGCGCGCCATAGCCAGACCAGCGCGGCGGCGACCGCCACGCTCACCGTGGCTTGCAGCGCATAGGCCAGCGCCACCCCGCCGCCCCACATCCGCACCCAGGAGAATACGCTCTGGATCTTGTGCCAGCCGGTGTCGCCGCGCTCCAGCACCACCGTGCGGGTGAACGCCATCGAATCGAGGAAGGCGCGCCACACCTCCGGCCCGAACGCGGCGGTCACCGCCAGCGCCAGCACGGCAACCGTCGCGGCGGCCGCGAAGAATGTGCGCCAGCGTCCGCTCGCCGCCAGCAGCAGCGGGATCAGCAGAGCGAATTGCGGCTTGTAGGCGAGAGCACCGAACAGCACGCCGGCGAGCAGCGGGCGGCGGTCGAGTTGCAGCAAAGCTGCTGCCAGCAACGCGGTGGTGAGGAAACCATTGTGCCCGTGGCCGAGATTGATGAATACCGCCGGAAATCCGAGCGCGAGCAGAAGCCAGAGCCGGCTGGCGTCATCCGGGCCGGTGCGGACGATGCCGCGCATCGCCCAGAGATAAAGCAGCAGCGTCACCCCCTGCCACAGCGCCAGAGCCAGCGCATAGGGCAGCAGCGCCAGCAGCGCTGCCAGCCCGAGGAAGAACGGCGGGTAGTGCCAGCCATAGAATTGCGTGGCCGGGCCGAAGATCGCCTGTTCGCGGGCGAATTGCCGGGCCGGGTCGAACGGCGCCGCCGGCTCGCCCGCCAGCACGTAAGTGCCGGCGGCATAGACATTGGCGAAGTCGGTGCCGAGCGGCCGGCCGAACCGGTCGTTGAGCCCGTCGGAACTGGCGACCAGATAGAAGGCGCCGATCAGCGCGGCGGCAAGCCAGGCGAGCGCCACCCGCCGCATGCGCGCGCGGGTCAGCCAGGCGCCTGTCCGCAGGGCTTCGATCGATCCGGCCATGGGCCCGGTTTAGCAATGCTGGCTTAAGGGACGGTTAGGCCATCAACAGCCTTGATGAATGCATCATTCTTTGCGTCTTGCCGCCGCCTTTTTGGCGATTTACGACACTCGAAGGTAGCGGAGAATCGACATGGCCTTCCTGGCCGACCAGCTCAAGCGCATCAAGCCGTCGGCGACCATCGCCGTCACCGACAAGGCGCGCGCCCTCAAAGCCGCCGGCCGCAACGTCATCGGGCTCGGCGCCGGCGAGCCGGATTTCGACACCCCCGACAACATCAAAGAGGCGGCGATCAAGGCGATCCGCGAAGGCAAGGCGTCGAAATACACCAATGTCGACGGCATCGCCGAACTGAAGGCCGCCATCGTCGGCAAGTTCAAGCGCGAGAACGGCCTCGACTACAAGCCGTCGCAGATCACCGTCGGTACCGGCGGCAAGCAGGTGCTGTACAACGCCTTCATGGCGACGCTCAATCCGGGCGACGAGGTGATCATTCCGGCGCCCTATTGGGTGAGCTATCCCGACATGGTGCTGCTGGCCGGCGGCGAGCCGGTCGCGGTGACGACGACGATGGAATCCGGCTTCAAGATGAGCGCGGAACAGCTTGCGCGCGCGATCACGCCGAAGACCAAATGGGTGCTGCTCAACTCGCCGTCGAACCCGTCGGGCGCCGCCTATAGCCGCGCCGAGCTCAAAGCGCTGACCGACGTGCTGGTGAAACACCCGGAGGTCTGGGTGATGACCGACGACATGTATGAGCACCTGGTCTACGACGACTTCGTGTTCACCACGCCGGCGCAGGTCGAGCCGAAATTGTACGCTCGCACGCTCACCATCAACGGCTGCTCGAAGGCCTATTGCATGACCGGCTGGCGCATCGGCTATGCCGGCGGCGCCGAGCCGCTGATCAAGGCGATGGCGATGATCCAGTCGCAATCGACCTCGAACCCGGCGGCGGTGTCGCAATGGGCGGCGGTGGAAGCGCTCAACGGCCCGCAGGATTTCATCGCCAAGCACAACACAATATTCAAGGAGCGCCGCGATCTGGTGGTGTCGATGCTCAACCAGGCCAACGGCATCAAATGCCCGACGCCGGAAGGCGCGTTCTATGTCTATCCGTCCTGCGCCGGCACCATCGGCAAGAAGGCCTCGACCGGCAAGAAGCTCGTGAGCGACGAGGATTTCGTCACCGAATTGCTGGAGGCCGAGGGGGTGGCGGTGGTGCAGGGCACCGCTTTCGGGCTCGGCCCGGCGTTCCGCATTTCCTATGCGACCAAGACCGAGGACCTGGAAGAGGCCTGCCGCCGCATCCAGCGGTTTTGCGGAAATTTGCGGTAGGACGAATCGGCCGCGCGTCGGTTACTGTCGGTGCATGATTTCCCGCACGCTCGCCGCCATCGTTGTTCTGCTCGCGCTGACCGCTGCCGCCCCGGCGCAGGAGCGGGTGACCGTCGGTACCCAGCGGCTGGCCACCAGTGGCGTGCTGTTCTTTGCCGTCGGCAAGGGTTACTTCCAGGCCGAGGGTCTCCAGGTCGAGCTGAAAATCTATCCATCGGCGCCGGCGGCGGTGAACGCGCTGGCGGCGGGGGAACTCGATCTCGCCGCCGCCGACTTCACCGCCACCGCGTTCAATCTCGCCGGCAAGGGCGCGATCAAGATCGTCGCCGGCCAGGCGCAGGAAAATCGCGACTTCGAAGGCACCGACATCGTTGTCACGCCCGACGCCTTTTCGCGCGGCCTTAGAAAGCTTGGCGACCTGGCCGGCTATTCGGTTGCGATCGCGGATTTGGGCTCATCGTATCATTACCAGCTTGGTCAGATCGCCCGGATCAAGAAATTCGACCTCAAGAACGTCACCCTGATGCCGCTGCATTCGCTTGAGGCGGTGGCCGCGGTGCTCAGCAATGGCCAAGTCGATGCGGCGATCCTGCCGGCGCAATATGCCCGCGATTTGCTGGTGGCAGGCCAGGCCCGGCTGCTCGGCTGGTATTCCGAGATCGACGAACAGCAATTGGGTGCGCTGTTCGCGTCGGCCAAAGCGATCGCCGCGCGGCGCGCGACGGTGGAAAAATTCATCCGCGGCTATCAACGCGGCGCGGCCGATTATGCCGCGGCCCTGCTGCGGCGCGACCGCTACGCCAAACGCGTGTCCGACACGACGTCGCAGGCGGCGGCGACTTTGATCGGCCGCTATCTCTATCCCTCGTATCCGGCCGATCGGGCCATGCTGACGATGGAAACCTCGGCCTATTACACCGACCGCCAAGCTCGCTACGACGCCGCCGACATTGCGCGGCAGATCGCCTGGTTCAAGTCCCAGGGCCTGGTGGAAGCGAGTGTCGATCCTGCCGCCGTGATCGACGCGAGCTTTATCGCGACCCGCTGACCGTCGCCGCCGCGGCCAAATGCCAGGGGGGCGGCGAAACTGCGCCCTTGCCAGCCTCCCCGATGCCTGAGACGATACCGCTAACGGGCCGGGCAAAGGTCCAGCTCCCGGCTGAACAGGGAGGTAGCTATGGGACAAAACGGTACCAGTCCCAGGGGTCCCCGGTGCATCGCGCTGGTGGGCCCATTTCAGAGCGGCAAGACCACGCTGCTGGAGGCTATTCTCGCCCGCACCGGCGCGATCCAGCGCCAGGGCACGGTGGATACCGGCACGACGGTCGGCGACGCCAGCAAGGAGGCGCGCCAGCATAAAATGAGCGTCGAGCTCACCGTCGCCACCACCAATTTCATGGGCGACAGCTACACCTTCATCGATTGTCCAGGATCCATCGAATTCATCCACGACATGCGCGCGGCGCTGCCGGCGGTGGATGCCGCCGTGGTGGTCTGCGAGCTGGATGAAAAGAAAATTCCGCAGCTGCAACTGGTGCTGCGGGAATTGGAAGACCAGAAAATTCCCCGCTTTCTGTTCGTCAACAAGATCGACAAGACCGATCAGTCCGTTCTCGACGCGCTCGGGATGCTGCAGCCGGCCTCGCGCATCAAATTGCTGGCGCGCCAGCTTCCCACCTTCTCCGGCGATATCATCACCGGCTTCGTCGATCTCGCGCTCGAGCGCGCCTTTGTCTACAAGGAGCACGCGGCGTCCGAGGTGATCGAGCTCAAGGGCCCCGACCTCGACCGCGAAAAGACCGCGCGCTTCTCCATGCTGGAAACGCTCGCCGACCACGACGACGAGTTGATGGAGCAATTGCTCGAAGACATCCAGCCGCCGCGCGACAAGGTGTTCGACGATCTCGCCAAGGAACTGCGCGAAGGGCTGGTGTGCCCGGTGCTGATGGGCGTCGCCAGCCGCACCAACGGCGTGTTGCGGTTGCTCAAGGCGCTGCGGCATGAGGCGCCCGGCGTGGCGGAAACCGCCAAGCGCCTCGGCGTCAAGACGAACAGCGACGCCGTTGCCGTGGTGCTCAAGACCTTCCACACCGCGCACGGCGGCAAGTTGTCGGTCGCGCGCCTGCTGGCCGGCCAGGCCGGCGACGGCACCACCTTCAATACCCCCGAACGGGAGGCCGGGCGGGTGGCCGGCGTGTTCAAACAGCTCGGCCAGCAGATCGAAAAACGCGGGCCGGCGCAGGCCGGCGAAACCGTCTCGTTCGGCAAGCTCGATTACGCCAGGACCGGCGACACGTTGTCGTCGGGCAAGCAGCCGCATCCGGCGCTGATCGACGTGAAGCCTTATCCGCCGGTGCTGGCGCTGGCGGTGGCGGCGAAGGAGCGCAAGGACGACGTCAAGCTCGGCGCCGCTTTCACCAAGCTCACCGAGGAAGACCCGTCGATCGCCATCGTCCATAATGCCGACATCCACGAAGTGGTGCTGTGGGGGCAGGGCGAGATGCATCTGCGCGTCGCCGCCGAGCGGCTCGGCGATCGTTACGGCGTGCCGATCGCGACCCGGCCGCCGACGGTGGGTTACCGCGAGACCATCCGCAAGCCGATCGTCCAGCGCGGGCGTCACAAGAAACAATCCGGCGGCCACGGCCAGTTCGGCGACGTCGTGCTGGAGATCAGACCGTTGCCGCGTGGCTCCGGCTTCAAGTTTGAGGACCGCATCAGCGGCGGCGTGGTGCCGCGCAATTACATCCCGTCGGTGGAAGAAGGCGTGATCGACGGACTCAAGCACGGACCGCTCGGTTTCCCGGTGGTGGATATCCAGGTGGCGTTGACCGACGGCTCGTATCACACCGTCGATTCCTCCGACATGGCGTTCCGCACCGCCGGCCGCATCGGCGTCGTTGAGGGCTTGCCGCAGTGCCAGCCGGTGCTGCTCGAGCCGATCCATCTGGTCGAGATCGTCTGCCCGAACGAGGCGACCGCCAAGATCAACGCGATTCTGTCCGGCCGGCGCGGCCAGATTCTCGGCTTCGACACCCGCGAGGGCTGGCCGGGCTGGGACCTGGTGCGGGCGCAGATGGCGGAGGCGGAAATCGGCGACCTCATCATCGAGGTGCGCTCGGCCACCGCCGGCGTCGGCAGCTTCAGCTTCAAGTTCGATCACATGGCCGAATTGGTCGGCCGCAGCGCCGACCAGATCGTCGCTGCAAGGCGGGCGGCGGAGTAACCGGCGGGCGGCGCCCGTAGGCGGCTCGTTAGGTGCTGGACGGATAACCACGCGGCGGCTGATAGGGCGGCCCATCGCCGTTACGGTCGATCAGCAATATCCTGGCGATTCGATCCTCGCTCGGCCACTGCCCGCATCGCTCCCAGCGGTCAAAACCCTCGAAATTGAGATCTGACATTTGTCGCTGCGCTGAAATATTGCTTGCGAGCTTGCTGTAAATTCCCCGGACAGCATCGAGCGCGCGCATCTCGCTCTCCCTAAAATATTTTTAAATAATAACATGCAATCCGGGCGGTGCGGTTGATCTAGGTCAACGCTGGGTCTGCCCGCCGCGGTTTGGCCGCTGCGATTTTCTGTCCATTGTCAATGAGTTGGCGCGCTGCCGGCGGCGCGCGCCATCCCGCATCCGTGACTTGCCTGTGAACGAGGTCCCCCGTAGTTGTTGGCGGTTGATTCTGCTTTAGGGAGCGCTCATGCACGTCATTCGCCGCCGCGGCTGGGAAATTCCCGAACGCCTGGCCACGCCCGAGCATCTGTTCCTCAACCGCCGCAGCTTTTTGGCCACCGGCGCCAGCGCGCTGGTAATGGCGCCGCAACTGGCGCGCGCCCAGCGCATCGGCGATCTGCCGGATCCGACCGCCGACCTCTATCCCGCCAAGCGCAACGAGAAATACGCCCTCGACCGGCCGATCACCGACGAAAAGGTCAACGGCAACTATAATAATTTCTACGAATTCGGCTCGGCCAAAACCATCGCCGAACCGGCGCAGGCGCTCAAGCTGCGGCCGTGGACGGTGAAGATCGACGGCATGGTGGAGAAGGAGCAGGAAATCGGCATCGACGATCTGATCCGCAAGATGCCGCTGGAAGAGCGCACCTATCGCCACCGCTGCGTCGAGGCCTGGAGCATGGCGATCGCCTGGACCGGCTTCCCGCTCGCCAAGCTGGTGGAATTAGCCCGTCCGCTCGGCTCGGCGAAATATCTCCGCATGGAAACCTTCCTCGATACCAAGATCGCGCCCGGCCAGCGGCAGACCTGGTTTCCCTGGCCCTATGTCGAAGGCCTCACGCTGGCCGAGGCCGGCAACGAACTCGCCTTCCTCGCCACCGGCGCCTACGGCCATCCGCTGGCGAAACAGCACGGCGCGCCGCTGCGGCTGGCGGTGCCGTGGAAATACGGCTTCAAGTCGGTCAAATCGATCAC
>Ga0315281_10011896_pt1 | contig 11882 bp, 11 predicted proteins | sample YL17G07_0_MG_FD_204540 | JGI IMG/M metagenome (GOLD analysis project Ga0315281, IMG submission 204540) | Sediment microbial communities from Yellowstone Lake, YNP, Wyoming, USA - YL17G07_0 | ecosystem: Environmental > Aquatic > Freshwater > Lake > Sediment | place: USA: Wyoming | collected... | reverse complement strand
GAGGCCTACCTGAAGCGCTCGCCCATGGGCAAGGTGCCCTACCTCGAAATCGAAGGCCAGTTTCTGTGCGAGTCACAGGTGATCTGCGAATACCTCGAAGATCACTATCCGGACAAACCGCTCTATCCGAAAGACGTGCTCGAACGCGCCCGTGTGCGCGAACTCATCACAGTCATGGAACTGCACCTGGAACTGGTGGCACGCCGCCTGTATGCGCAGGCGTTTTTCGGCGGCACGGTCTCCGACGAGGTCAAGAAACACGTGGAGAAGGACCTCGCCAAGGGCGTGCGCGCGTTCACGCAACTGGCCCGGTTCTCGCCCTTCATCGCCGGCGCCGACCTGAGCTTCGCCGACTGCGCCGCGGGTGTGCATCTGCCGCTGGTATCGCTCTCGACCAAGATCGTCTACGGTCGCGACGTGCTCGAGGATTGCGCCCCGGTGAAGCCGTACCTCAAGATGCTCAGCGAGCGCCCGGCGTTCAGGAAGATGAACGACGACCGCAAGGTCGCAACCGAGGCCATGGCGGCGGCGCGGGCGAAAAAAGGGTAGGAGCGGGCGCAGCGCTGATTTTCTATTTGTCGATTCCAAGCTCGGCCCCTGATCGGGGGAGCCGGCGCTCGCCCGGCGCTTTCGACCCAGGTCTATGGGGTGGTCGCGTTTCTTGAAGGCACTCGCGCAGTAAGTCGAAACTGGGAAGCGGCGCTGAGGCGCGCCGAGTTATCTAACGCAGAGCATCTGTCGCGTTTGGGTCTTCAAGACCGGCGGCAACGCGAAAGGCTGTCGTGACGCGTTGTGCGTCTTCCGGCCTGCGATAGGCGGATTCACCGTTGAGCCGTCTCTGGACGTAGTCCGGGGCGAGTCGACGCGCGGTCTCGAACGCCGCCCTGGCGCCTGCGATGTCACCGGCCCCCACTGCTACCAGCACATGGTTCAAATGTGAAACCGGCCAGTTTGGTGCCGCCCCCACCGAAAGCAGTGCATATTCGAGCCCCTTGACATGATCGTGCATGAAGAAGCACGCTGCGGCCCGCATGGCATTTGTCGAGTAATGCGAGGGGTCGCGAGGACTGATGCGAACGGCGTGATGCGCATGTTCGAGGGTCCGTTCCGGGTGGCCTTCCATTAGTTCCACGTAAGCTAGACCCAGCAATGCGCCGACATCATTCGGATTGAGTTCATAAGCGCGGCGTGCGTTGGCGAGTGCCTCGTTCCCGCGTCCAGCCAGGGAAAGCAACATCCCCATTCGCGTGTAGCCCTGACTGCCGGACGGATCCAATTCGATAGCCTTGGTCGCCGAAGCTACGCCTTCTTGCCATCTCACTTGCGCGTCCGGTCCAGCGCCCATGAACTTGAACAAATGCCACGCCTGCATCTGTGCGATCGCGTTCAGCGCGAGAATACTGCGCGGATCGAGAGAGAGCGCCTCTCGTGCTTCGCCGAGCGCCCGCCCCCAGAGTTCCAAATCCGAGTTGCGGTTCGCTTCCTCGCCATTCGCGCTCGCACGCAGGGCGAGATCGTAGGCAGTCAGATTTTCCGGTCGGCGACGGCGTGCCTTCTCCTGCTCCGTGGCACCGATCTGGGGCGCAATCGCCGCGACAATGCTTTGCGTAACCTCCTCCTGCACCGAAAATATGTCCTCTAGCACGCGGTCATATTTTTCGGCCCAGATATGATTTCCGGTCAGCGCGTCGATCAGCTGCCCGGTTACTCGGATGCGGTTCGAAGCCTTGCGAATGCTGCCCTCCAGCACATAGCGAACTCCGAGTTCCTTCGCCACGGTGCGCACATCGACCGACTTACCCTTGTAGGTGAAACTACTGTTGCGGGCGATGACGAACAGCGAATGGAAACGCGAGAGCTCAGTAATGATGTCCTCGGTGATGCCGTCGGTGAAGTACTCCTGCTCCGGATCGCCGCTTAGATTGGTGAAGGGCAGGACAGCCAAGGATGGTTTGTCGGGCAGCGACAGGTCGATCTCGCCGATGGCGGGCTGGGGCTTGGGTTCGGTACTTCCCTCAGCGCCGAGCCGATACGCACGAACCGGGTGAGGGATGTTCTTCACCTGCTGCTCGCCCTGATCCTCGAAGGTCGTGTTGACCTTGCCCCTGACCGCGGTGCGGATCGACTCCGACACCGTTATACCACCCGGCTCGGCCAGCCCTTCCAACCGCGCGGCGATGTTCACGCCATCACCGTAGATCGTGCCGTCGGCTTTCTCGATCACGTCGCCAAGATGAACGCCGATGCGAAAGCGCATGCGTCGGTCTTCCGGCAATGGGGTTGACGAAGCATCGAGTTCCCGTTGAATAGAAAGCGCTGCTGAAACGGCTCCAATGGCCGTCTCAAACACCGCCAGCACCGAGTCGCCGGCCATGTCGATTACGCGGCCCTGGTTGGTTTCGATTTGTATCCGGAACACCGCGCGTGCGGCGTCCAGCGCCGCCACCGTCGCCCGCTCGTCGGCCGCCATCAGGCGCGAATAGCCCGCCACGTCCGCCGCGAGGATCGCCGCCAGTCGTTGTTTGAGTTCAGTGGAGGTCACAAGTGTCGGTCCCTCCCAAGACCGAAGTGCCAGTGAATAGTATGCTACCGCAGACGAATTCTTGCGCGGGATCACCGGCGGATAGGTGCCCGGTGCCAAACTTGAACCCGCCGTTTCAATCCAGTGACATGCCCGAAGCCCTGATGATCTGCGCACACTTCGGCAGTTTGGATTTGATCAAGGCCGCAAACTGTTTGGGTGTGCTGTGGGTCGGCTCTGCGCCTTGAGCGAGCATTTTATCCCGCAGGTCCTTGGCGCCGAGGGCCTTCATCGCTTCAACGTGGATGTGGGAGATGATGGGCGCGGGCGTTCCGGCCGGCACGAACAGTCCATACCAAGGCGTCGAGCGATAGTCGCCAACGGTCTCGCTGACTGCAGGCACATCCGGCAGCGCACGCAGGTGCCCTCCGTTTTGCGCGGTCAAATCACCGCGACTGCGATCGGCGTGATCGCGCGCGCACGGCGCGCCATCTTTGCGTCGAAAGTGCCGAATCGTTGCGCGCTGCCGATGCTGCTCGCGAGGTGGAGTGCGTCGGCGAAATCCATCCCGGCCTGATACCAGTCCAGGGCCGAGTTTACGCGAACGCTGTCCTCAGCCGTGACCCCGGCCATGCCGAGCAATGCGCTCAGGCCCCGCAGGATGGCTGCCCGGTCGAGCCGGTAGCTGAAGCGCAGCACCCACTCGGTTTCCAGAAGCACGCTTTTGGCGATGTAGATCTCGTTCGCGGCAAAGGCGGCTGCCGCCCGTTTCGCCTGGGCGGGTTCGTCGTTGGTGAGGAGCCTTACCACCAGGTTAGTATCGATCGCGAGCATTTCTTTCCTTGACGCCGCGGGCGATGGCTTTCTCCATGTCGGCAAGGGATTTCGTCTTGCCGGTATAGCCGGTGGATCCGATTACGTCCTGCAAGGTGGTCGGTTTGAAGGGCTTTGACGGCTGAAGCAGGACCCCGCCGCCAACAGTCTCTACCGTGAACTCGGTGCCCGGGGGCCAGTTGTGGGCATCCCGGATCGATCTGGGCAGAATCACCTGCCCTTTCGACGACAGCTTTGTGGTTTCCATGGGGAACCTCGATATTAGGGGTAAGACGAAAGTAAGACAATGATAGGCGGCGCGGGTGCGAAAGGCAATCTTCTTTTCCGGCACCGTTTACTTCATCCCGCTTCGGGCAGCCATAGGGTCGCTCTCGTCGTCTGCAAGGTCAAGGGGGCCCGGCCCGGTATATCTTGGCGGCAGAAAACAATTCGAGCCCGGACCCTATACCCTATTGCACTGTTCGCGATCGAGCATGCGCATGGCATTGAAGCGTCTCAGATGCCGATCAGGATGTTGATTGCGCTTGTACACTTATCCTAGCTCTCGACTGCTGCTGCGCGCGCTCATCCCATCGGGTTGGTGGGATTGCGGTCCTGCAGGATGTCCTCCATCCGCCACTGGATCGAGGGTTTGATCTTCGGGTGGGTGAGGATGTAGAAGCGCTCGTCGCGCACCGCCTCGTACACTTTCTGCGCCACGTCGGCGGCGGAGAGCTTCCCCGATTGCACCGCTTTTTTCAGGCTGGCGTCCAGCGCCACGTCTGCGGCGGTCTTTTGCCGGGTTTCGCTTAGTTCGGCGGGACGGTTGCGCCCGGAATCGGCGATGCCGGTGGGCACGTAGGCCGGGCACAGCACCGAGCACTTCAGCTTCGCCGCCTTTTGCGCGAGGTCGTGGTGCAGGCATTCGCTAAGCGTGACCACCGCGTGCTTGGATACGCAGTAGATGCCCATGCCGGGCGGCGAAATGAGGCCCGCGACCGAGGCGGTGTTGATGATGTGGCCTTCGCTCTCCTGTTTTAGCATGATCGGCGTGAACACGCGCACGCCGTGGATCACGCCCCAGACGTTGACGCCCAGCACCCACTCCCAGTCGGCGACGGTGTTGTCCCAGACGCTGCCGCCTTCGGCCACGCCGGCGTTGTTGGCGAGCAGGTGCACCGCGCCGAAGGCGGCGAGCGTTTTTTGCGCCAGCGCCTCGACCTCCGCCGCCTTGGAGACGTCGGTGCGCACGCCGATGACTTTGGCCCCGGCGGCCTTCATTTCGGCCTCGGCCCTGGCGAGCGCGTTCGGCTCGACGTCGGCGAGCACGATGGCCATGCCCTCGCGCGCGAAGCGGTCCGCCATGGCGCGCCCGAGGCCGCTTGCGCCGCCGGTGATGACCGCTACCTTGCCGTGAAAGTCTTTCATGGGTGAACGCTCCGGCGTCGATTGGAAAACAGCATGATACTGAATCGGCGCTCGCGACGACAGGCCGTTCGCCTGCGCCCGACGGCCGCGCGCGAAGCGGGGCGCTACTTTCTCGCCGCCAGCGGCGCCACCGGGCGCGGCCGGCGGTTCTTGTCGGTCGCGACGTAGGTCAGCGTCGCCTCGGTCACCTTGACGATCTCGATGTCCTCGGGATTGCGCTGCGCGTACACCTCGACATTGACGGTGATCGAAGTGTTGCCGACGCGCACGATCTCGGCGTAGAAGGAAACGAGGTCGCCGATCTGCACCGGCTGCTTGAACTGGAAAGCATTCACCGCCACCGTGGCCACGCGCCCGCGCGCATGCTGGCCGGCAACAACGCCGCCGGCGATATCGACCTGCGACATGATCCAGCCGCCGAAGATGTCGCCGTGATGGTTGGCGTCGGCGGGCATGGGCATCACCCGCAATACGGGTTCCTTGCCCTCTGGGAGTTTCACTGGTTCGGTCATGGAGTCGAATATTACGCCGAATCGGCACTTCCTTTAAACGGCGCTTCCTTTACAAGCACAGCATTCCCAGCACCTTGGCCGCCTTGCTCAGACGCGCATCGAAGCAGGCGAAGAGTATGGGGGTTTCAGAAATCCGGCCTGCTTCGAAAGCAGCGGCGAGTTGGACGCTGTCGTATCCGCGCAGTACGAAGGTGTCGGCGTATTCCGCAGCCCTCTCAACCAGTGCCTGGTCGATGTCCAGCACCACAAAACGCGGCCAGTCCGCCGCGAGCGCGGCTCTTGCCGCTTCAATGGTCGCAGCGTCTTCCGGCACTTCCCGCGCCCGCCTGGACAACGCAGCGTGTGCTTCCGCCCACGCAACGCGGCATACCGCCACCGCCTCGGCTTCGAGCAGGCGCGATTTGAGCGTATCGCTCCCGGGTTCGACAATATAAAGCTTCACCAGGGCCGAAGTGTCGCAAAACAGAATCATCCGCGATCATCCAGAACCATTGCGGACACGAGCTTGCCGTGGCCGGACAAGGTAAGCGCTGCCCCGGCTGGCTTGCCGCCTTGCCAGGTCGCGCTGCCCGCCGCCAAAAGACGCGCCACGCCGGTGGTTTCGGCTGGCGGCACACCCACGAGCCTGGCCACCACCTTGCGATGCGAAGTGAGTTCAATCGACTGCCCGGATCGCGCCTGGCCGATATATTGCGCCAAACGCGACTTGAATTCCCGCATGGAAACAAGCATATGAGACCTCATATCATATATTATTGTATATATTATATACTTTATTTGTCCGAAAAAATAGAAAAAGGGGTCGCGAAAAGGGCTGGTTGCACTATCCGCACAGCAAAGCGGGTTGTTCCAATCCGGGTGATTTGATGGAAAGCCAATACAGGAGCGGATCTACGGCCGAAATGCTCTGAAGAACCTTATGGATACTGGGGCAATCATATTTTCCGTCTCGTTCGAGCACATTATCAGGTTCGAATGGCGTGGTCGGACATGCCAATGTGTCAGGACCGTCTTGCCTTCGCAATTGCGGCCGCAGCGGCAGTCACAACGCGTTCGTCCTTGGCGCCGCCCAAGCGCAGACGGGTCAGCCCGACCCGAAAGATCTCTCCGTCCTGGATGGCGCTGGTACCCGAAAGCCGGCGCGCAGCCTGGAACTCGCCGATGAAGGTGCCGTTGCTGCTGTCCAGGTCTTGCAGCACCCAGGACTGATCGCTCCAGTAGATTCGCGCATGGCGGCGCGAAAGGTCGGGGTCATCGGAGATCACCAGTTCGCATGGCGCGGTCCGTCCGATCGAAACCGAGGGCGGCGCGCCGGCAGTGGCGAGTTGCACTACCTCGCCGTCGCGCGAGCCGCTCATGAAGGTCAAGGTCAATGTCTGCGCCATCCCGGAAGTCCCCGCTCGTCAGTCTTGCGAAAAGCCAATCTTGTTGGCGGTGGCCGCAGTAAATCGAACCGGGCCCGCCCGGAGCCGGTTCGCGAACCAGGCATCGACCAGCGGCTGAACCACCCACTCATCAACGGCGCGCTCAAGCGGCCGCGCGCCTAGGTCCGGGCTGTAGCCACGCGCAAGCAGAACCTTTCTGGCTGACTCGTCGACTTCGATAACCAGGCCCTTCTCGGCTTCGAACAAACGCGCCTTCTCCGCGAGAATGTGGTCGAGTATCTTCGCCAGGTGCTTGCCGTCTAGCGGTCGAAAGCCGATGACGCCGCTGATCCGGTTCACCAGTTCGCGGCGCATGAAGCGCTCGGCCAGCGCGCGCAATTCGTCGGTTTCAGCGGTGCGGAAGTCCACTTCGCCCGCGCCAAGATTCGAAGTCATCACGAACAGCGTGTTCGAGCAGTCGATCAGGCGCCCCTTGTTGTCGCTGATCCGTCCTTCGTCGAACACACCCAGGAAGATGTTCATCACGTCCGGGTGGGCCTTCTCGATCTCGTCGAGCAGCACCACGCTGTAGGGGTGGCGCCTGAGGCCCTCGGTCAGCGCGCCGCCCTGAGCACTGTCGATATACCCGCGCGCGGCACCGATGAGATTGGCGACGCTGCTGGCTTCGTGGTATTCGTTCATGTCGAAGCGCAGCAGCGCATCGGGGCTGTCGAACAGAAAACGCGCAAGTTCCTTTGCCACGCTGGTTTTGCCGACGCCGGAAGGTCCGAGGAACAGAAACACTCCGACCGGCCGGTTGCTCGCCTTGACGCCGGCCATGGCCGCACGCACCCGCTGGCTCACGGCCATGACCGCCGCTTCCTGACCGACGACCTTGTCGCCGAGAACTTGTTCCATGCGCGTAAAGCGGGCGCGGTCGTCTTCGGTCAGTTGCTGCACCTGGATTCCGGTCCATTCCGCAACCACCGAGGCAATGTCCTCGGCCGTGACCCGGTTGCGCATGCCGATCACGGCACGCGCGGCGGCGATGTCGATCGCGTCGATCGCCTTGTCCGGCTGCTGGCGATCCTTGACATAGCGGTTGGTCAGATTGACAGCGGCTCTGAGCGATTCCGGCGCAAACTCAAGCGCATAGCCGCTCTCCGCATGTTTGGCCGAGACGCGCGGCGCGACCCCCTGCAGCACGCGCAGCGTCGCCTCCTCCGACAATTCGCCGATCTGTACCGGTGAAAACCGCCGCTCCAGCGCTGCGTCCTTCCGAATGAAGCGGTCGAATTCGTCCTGCGTCGTCGCGCCGATGCAATCGATGTCGCCGCGCGCAAGCGCCGGTTTCATGATCTGCGCCGCGTCGAGCGCTCCGCCTCCGCCACCCGCGCCAACGATGGTGTGAATCTCGTCGATGAATAGGATCACATCCGGCGCCTGCGACGCCTCGCGCACGATCTGGGAGATGCGCTCCTCGAACTGACCGCGCAGCGACGTTCCGCTCATCAACTCGCCCATTCGCAGCTCGATAATGCGCTTGCCGCGCAGGATCGCAGGAACCACGCCCTGCGCGATGCGCCAAGCCAGCGCCTCGACGATCGCGGTCTTGCCTACGCCAGCTTCGCCAAGCAGAATCGGATTCGACTTCTGCGTACGCGCCAGGACCGTGATCATCTGCTCGATCTCGCGCTCGCGACCGATCGCGTCTGCTAGTCGGCCCTGCTCGGCGAGGTTGCGTAGATCGCGCCCCCACTCGTCCAAGGTCGGCGTGGGGAAGGTCACCGGGATCGCGGCTTTCGGCTGGATTTTGGCGCCTGCGCTTGCCGGAGGTGACGAAGGCGCCTTTGGCGTTGCCGGTGTTGGAGGAGTAGCGCTTGCGGGCGCAGCACCTCGTCCGCCGAGCCGGGTCGCATCGGCCGAGCTTTCCCTTGGTTCCGCACCGCCAAGGACGTCCAGCAGTTTCTGGCAGGCAACCCCCTGCGCCACGAGAAAACGCGCGAACAGACTTTCGCCTTCGAACAACAGGCTGCGCGCGAGTGCCCGGGGCGTCAACTCGCCTTCTGTTGCCGCGAGCGCAAGAATCGCCGTGAGTCGAGGAGTCGCAGCGGCCGCAATCGATTGGGATTTCCCGGTGCCCACTTCCTTGTCGAATACGCGCATCAGTGTGGCGGCGTCAACGCCGATCTGCGTCAATGCCGCCGCGAGCGGAGATGCGGCGTCGCCGAGCAACGCAAGCGCAACGTGCTCAACGCCGACATGCGCATGCTGGAGGCGCTTCGCCTCGGCCAGAGCGCTGCTGTAAAGGGCCGAGCATTCGGTCTGAAATCGCTTGAGCATCAGTTTTCCCCCTATCCCTGAGAGGCGATCTTAAACGCATGATCCCATTTCACGCCGATCTTCCCGTTGATCCCTGCGAATTATCTTGCGGCCCTCAGGGCTTCAGCAGCCAACTTCCTTCCCCGCAATGCGAATTCGTCAATCGCGTCGATTGCCAGCGCCCGGTCGTAGGCCTGGATTGCATTCTCGTAGCGCTTCGTAACGTAAAGCGCGATGCCTTTGTTGGACCACGCAGTGGTAAAGTTCTCGTTGATCGCCAGCGCCTGGTCGTAAGCCTGGATCGCCGCCTCGTAGCGCTTCATATTGTGAAGTGCGGTGCCCTTGTTGTTCCATGTATCGGCGTCATTCGGGTCGATCGCGAGAGCCTCATCGTAGGCCTGAATCGCCGCCTCGTAGCGCTTAAGATCTGCGAGGGCGAGGCCCTTGTTAGCCCACGCAGCGGCATAGTTGTCGATCTCGATCGCCCGGTCGTAGGCCTGGACCGCCTCCTCGTAGCGCTTAAGAATGCGAAGTGCGAGGCCCTTGTTGTTCCACGCGGCGGTATTATTCTGGTCGAACGCGAGCGCCCGGTCGTAGGACTGGTTCGCTTCCTCATGGCGATCAAGAGCGTGAAGCGCATCGGCCTTGCTGAACCACGCAACGACATAATTCTGGTCGATCGTAAGTGCCCGGTCGTAGGCCTGGATCGCCTCCTTGTGGCAATCGAGACGGCCAAGCGCGATGCCTTTAAAAAACCACGCTGCGACATAATTCTGGTCGATCGTAAGTGCCCGGTCGTAGGCCTGGATCGCCTCGTCGTAACGCCGGAGAAAGAAAAGCGCTTTGCCCTTCCCATACCACGCGCCGGCATCATTATGGTCGACCGCTAGCGCGCGGTTGTAGGCCTGAATCGCCTCCTCGTAGCGCTTGAGCTTGTCAAGCGCGATGCCTTTGGAGATCCACGCGAACTTATAATTCTGGTCGATCGCGAGCGCACGGCCGCAGGCCTGGATCGACTCCTCATAGCGCTTGAGATCGCGAAGCGCGAGGCCTTTGTTGTACCACGCATCCGCATCATTCTGGTCGATCGCGAGCGCACGTTCGTAGGCCTGGATCGCATCCTCGTAACGCTTGAGATCGCGAAGCGCGTTGCCCTTGTTGCTCCACGCAACAACATAATTCGGATCGGTCGCGAGCGCCCGGTCGCACGCTAACAGCATTTCCTCGTAGCGTTTGAGATTCGAGAGCGAGTAACTCGCATCGACCCATTCAGCGGCGTCAAGCGCAAGCGAGGAGAAATCCAAGACCACCGCTTTTCCAGTCAGCCGGTGATACCACTCGGCGAAGAATACGACGAGCTCGTCCCAGTGTGGCGGCCGCGCCGCGTGGTCTTTTGCGAGGCAACGCCGGACGAATTGGTCGATCTCGCCCGGCAGTTCCGGGACAAACCGAGTCAGATCGACAGGCGCGCTCTCAAGGTGTGCTCTCTCCCACTCGCGCTCGGTCAACGCGGGGAACAGCCGGTGCGCGGTGAACATCTCGAACAGGATGCAGCCATAGGCATAGATGTCGCTTCGCGCATCGAGCGCTTCGGCGCGCCATTGCTCTGGCGACATGTACGCCGGCGTTCCCGCGCCGGACTGCTCCGCGTGCACAAGACCGAAGTCGGTCACCATCGCCTTCCCATCGCCGTTGACGAGGATGTTGCCGGGCTTGAGATCGCGGTGCACGAGGTTCGGCACCTTGCGCACCGCGTGCTGCATGCCTTGCGCGATCTGCAATGCCATCGCGACCGCCACTGGCAATGTCAGGCGGGGATGGCCAAGCCATCCGCGTAGGTCGCCCTCCATGCCCTCCGGACCACGAACGTACTCGGTGATGACGTAGGGGAGGTTCTTGAATCGTTCGACCAGATAGGCGCGAACGATGTATGGATGCTTTTCCAGCGAAATCCAGACCGTCGCCTCGGTCTCGAACAATGAGAGCACTTGCTTGTCGCTCGCGTGGCGGGCGCGAACGGTCTTGAGCGCGCGCGGGAGCTTCGTCTGATGGTCGAAGCAGCCATAGACCACCCCCAGCTCGCCGTGATGTATGGCCGAAACCTCATAGCGGTCGCCAATCCTATCGCCCACCTTGTAGAACTCGCTGGCATCGGCCTGACCACCCACCACGTCACGCGCAAGCCTCGATTGGTACGCTTCCTGTGCAAGCCGGGTTTTGTCGTCTAGCTTAGCGGCGTCACCCTGCGCTAGTCTCGTGCGATAGGCTTCTCCGGCGAGTCGGTTGGCGTCTGTAGCGGTCATTGCTTTCTAAAGGTGGTGGGCACTGGGGTAGCTATCTCTAGCTCGGTAGCTTCTCGGTGCGGCATTCGAGTGTTTCAGCGAGACACGCAAACATGGCTGCACCTTGTTGAACAAGATCTTCGCTCCCGGTCTCAGTGTCGTTATGCACTCTGAACACTTCGAGCGATATCGCGTTGAGCAATTCCTCCAACTGAGTCAGCCCCGCGGCAATGTCTTCGAGCTTCATCTTGTTATCGATGTAAAAAGTGGCATCTCGCCCGCCTGGCGTACGGTGCGCAACTACTTGGTGCCGCCAGGATTCAATTTTTGCTAGCGGGCCGTTCAGAGCGTTAAGGCGAGTCTCGACATTTGCGACAGCCAGCTTCAGTTCTGCGCCACCATACCGGCGAGTCATTGCAAGAAGATTGGGCAGCGAGTACGTGCCTTTTGTGCGGTCAATTAGGGTGCCTGCCTTGGCAAAGAGTCCATCGAAAACCGCACGCCAGAGCTGATCGAACAGACGGTTGAACTGTTGAACGACGACAGGATGGGTTTTGCTTCCAGAATGAAACCCTTGGAGTAGGTGAAGGTAGTTCCAAGCAGAGAACAACGATTCCACTAATGCTTTGACCATCGCGTC
>Ga0315281_10011895_pt1 | contig 11882 bp, 9 predicted proteins | sample YL17G07_0_MG_FD_204540 | JGI IMG/M metagenome (GOLD analysis project Ga0315281, IMG submission 204540) | Sediment microbial communities from Yellowstone Lake, YNP, Wyoming, USA - YL17G07_0 | ecosystem: Environmental > Aquatic > Freshwater > Lake > Sediment | place: USA: Wyoming | collected... | reverse complement strand
TCCCAGCGGGCGGCGGCCCCGGCGGCCTTGCGCGCGCCCATCTCCTTCACGTCGCCGCCGGAGCAGAAGGCCCGGCCCGCGCCGGTCAGCATCACGACCCGCACGGCCTCGTCCTCCCGCAGCCGGATCAGGGCCGCCAGCAGATCTTCGCGCATGGTCTTCCCCAGGGCGTTGAGCCGCTCGGGACGGTTGAGCGTGAGCGTGGCGACCCGCTCCTGGATGCTCACTTGGATCAGACTGGAGTCGGTCACGGCGGGCTCCTCGGCGGATTGGGTTGACGGCGGCGGCAGGATGGACAGCGCGGCGCTCAGGCCTTGTCCACGCGGATGCCGGCGCCGGGGCGCACGGCTTTCAGCGGCTTCACGTCGCCCCGGGCCCGCCCCCAGACGTTGCAGGGCGAGGCCAAGCGGATCTCCTGGCCCCGCGAGGCAGGCGTCGGCCCAAAGCCGATGGCGATGGCGTTGCCGGGCGGCCAGAAGGCCAGCTCGCCGGCCTCCACGACCGTCCGCGCCCCCGGTTCTTCCCCCACCTGCGCGGGGGTGGAGAAATAGACCTCCTCGCCCCAGGTGCTGGCCTCGGATTGGAAGGGCGCCGCGGCGTAGAGCGCGTCGGCCGTCAGGGTGTCCAGCAGTTCGGCCTCCAGCACCAGGGCTCCCAACGTGATCTTCAACAGGCGCATGGGGCTCCTCCTTGCGGCTCCGGCACTCCCGTCACGGGCCGGTGTGCCCATCGGTTATCCCACCCGACCGCCGGGCGCAAGCCTTGCGCGCAGGATGCGATTGTCTCCCCGCCGGGTCCGGACTAGGATGCGGGGGGCAGGAATTGGTGGCGCCGGGCTGGAAGGGCTCCGGCGCCGGACCGTAGCAGAGAGCGGGCGATGAAGATCGGCATGGTGGGATTTCCGGGTTCGGGCAAGACGACCATCTTCAACGCGCTGACCGGCGCGCACGCCCAGACCGGCGTGCCCGGGGGCAAGGCGCGGGAGAATCTGGGCACGATCAAGGTGCCCGATCCGCGCATTGACAAGTTGTCCGCGCTGCACGCCTCCAAGAAGAACGTGTACGCGGAGATCGCGTTCGTGGACGTGGTGGGCCGCGCGGAGCCGGGCGCCAAGGGCGCGCTGGACGCCCACACCCTGGCCGCCATGCGCGAGTGCGAGGTGCTCGCGCTGGTGCTGCGCGCCTTCGCCAATCCGGCGCTGGCCGAGGCGCCCGACCCCCTGCGCGACCTGGCGAACTTCCGCGCCGAGTTGATCCTGAGCGACCTGGGCCCGCTGGAGAACCGCCAGGAGCGCATGAAGAAGGAGCACGGCAAGGACACGGAAAAGACGCTGGTGGCGCGCTGCATCGCGCACCTGGAGGCCGAGCAGCCGCTCATCACGCTGGACTTCTCCACGGAGGAGCAGCGCACCTTGGCGGGCTTTGGCCTGCTCACGCTCAAGCCCATGCTGTGCCTGTTGAACCAGGAGGAAGGCGATGTCGCCAAGGGCATCCCGGACGCGGTGGGGCAGGCGGCCCACTCCGCGGGGCTGGACCTGATCGGGATCAGCGGCAAGATCGAGATGGACATCGCCGACCTGCCTCCCCAGGAGCAGCCGGAGTTCCTGGCGGCGCTGGGCATCGCGGCATCCGCCCGCGACCGCTTCATCCGCGAGGCTTACGCCAAGCTGGACCTGATCAGCTTCCTCACCACCGGCCCGGACGAGAGCCGCGCGTGGACCATCAAGCGCGGCTCCACCGCGCAGCGCGCGGCCGGCCGCATCCATTCGGACATCGAGCGCGGCTTCATCCGCGCGGAGGTCATCTCCTATTCGGAGTTGGTGGCCCTGGGCAGCGAGAAGAAGGCGCGCGAGGCCGGTAAGCTCCGCCTGGAGGGCAAGGACTACATCGTGCAGGATGGCGACGTGATCGAGTTCCGCTTCAATGTCTAGCCGGGTGCGGAAAAACGAATGGACGCCGGTTGGTGGGGGCGTTGCCCCCACGCCCCCAGCAGGGAGCGGGGCTCCCTGCGCCCGGTATTGGGGTATCCGGATGGGACGATCATGATCGGCCATACGGTGCGCAAATCGGCTCTCGGAGCCGATCCGGGTATGACAGGCAAGACCCAGTGCTTCCTTGACCGCTTTTGTTTTCGCGGCGGGCCGCGCTGGAAGCTTGCGGGAGGCGCCGGCAACAGTGCGCCGCGAAAACCTACTCGGGGGGTGCGGGGGGACTTGTTCCCCCGCTTGCAGTTCGTTTTTCCGCAGTCTGCTGGCCGCCGGCGCGGCGTGGATGCGCGCCGCTTGGCCCCGCTAGCGGTGCTGCTCCTGGTAGGCCTGACCGCCCAGGCGCAGGAACTGTGCGTCAAGGTGAACAAGGCCAATCTGCGCTCCGGGCCGGGCGATTCCTATCGCGTTACCTGGGAGGCCCCCCGCAACATGCCCCTGCTCCAGGTGGGCCGCCAGGGAGACTGGCTCAAGGTGCAGGATCTGGATGGCGACATCCACTGGGTCGCGCAGGCCCTGGTGACCGCCGACTTCCGCTGCGTTGCCGTCAGCGCGGAAAAGACGCAACTCCGATCGTCCCCCAGCGCCAAAGCTGCCAGCACGGCCACGGTTGCGCGCTACAGCGCCTTCCGGCGCGCGGAAGCCAAGGCGGAGTGGGTCCAGGTGGAGTTCCGGGGCAAGAGCGCGTGGGTCTCCGGCAAAGCCGTCTGGCCCGGCGCGGAGGACGGCGCTAGCCGCTGATGGCAACCAAGCGCCCGGCCTGGTAGTCCTTCCAGCCCTTGCGCACCGCGTCCATCTTCCGGCCAACCTTGAGGCAATATCCGCGTCCGACCTGCTGGGATTCCCCGGCGTTGTACAGGCAGAGCAGCGGAAAGCGAAATCCTTGCCGCTTCAATTCCTTGTAGCGATCCGATTCCCGATAGTAGCGCAGCACCCGCAGCACCCGCTTCACCGCCAACTCCGGATCATAATAGCGGATGCGCGGGTCGCCGATCTGGGCTTCCCACAGCCGCCGGATCTGGAACGGCCCATACGCGCCGCCCCGGTCTCGCCGGTTCTTGGCGTGGCAGTCGAAGGCCGACTCCTGCCAGGCCAGCGTGAACACCTCGCGCCAGTCCACGCCCATGGCCTCCGAATGCTTGTAGATCGCCCGCGGCAGCGTCTTCACGCAGTGGGAGTCCTCGATGGCCAGCGCCGGGTTCACCTGGTCCATCACCGATCGCATGAACCCGACCGCATCACGGGCCGCGGGGTCCACTTCCTCGGCCGGCACCGGGGCCGACAACGCCGGCAACAGCAGCAGTCCCAGCACGATTTTCGTTATGTGTTGTCTCATGCGGCATCTTCCTTTTGTGAGTGCTCCACACCCCCGGCCGCCTGCCTGGCGCCGCGCCCTCCCCGCATTGCCTGCTTGCGCTCCCATGGTCAATCACGGAGGCGCCTCGGACAAATCCCATTATAGTAGCGAATTCCGTTTGAATTGTGAGAAATTTGCAGAGATTCGCAATTTCGGCGCCGTACCGTGCGGGCGCCAGTCGCAGGCCCTTGTTCGCCCAGAGTTTTGCCCATGAGTGGAGGGGCCAGCCGGGTTCAACCTTTACCGATACCCCGCGCGGAATCCCGCGGACACGACCTGTTACTCCAGCCTTGCCGCGGCAGTCCAAACCCGGTATGGAACGGATGTCCGCCAATTCCGGCCCTGTTTATCCCTTGGGAGCGTAGCGCATGACCCACAAGACCGAGCAAGTCTCCATTCCCGTGAGCGGGCAAACCTATGCGGGCTACCTGGCGTTGCCGGAGCATCCCGGGCCGCGCCCCGGCGTTGTGGTAATCCAGGAGATTTTCGGGGTCAATTCGCACATCCGCTCCATCGCGGATCGGCTGGCCCAGGCAGGCTATGTGGCCCTCGCTCCGGACCTCTTCTGGCGCGTGAGGCCGGGGATCGAGTTGGGCTATCAGGCCGAGGACATCGCCCAGGGCATGGCGGTGCGCGGCCAGATCAACAACGAAGACTCCTTGCTGGATCTCAAGGCCGCATTTGGCCTGCTGGCCGCCCGGCCGGAAACCAAGGGGAAGAAGCTGGCCGTGATGGGCTTCTGCTGGGGGGGCACCATGGCCTACCTGGCGGCCTGTCGGCTGGCTCCGGCCTGCACGGTTTCCTACTATGGCGGGGGCATCGTGAACCTGCTGGGCGAGGCGGATGCCATCCAGGGGCCGATCCTGTTTCACTTCGGGGAGCTGGACAAAGGCATTCCCATCGCCGCAGTGGACCAGATCCAGACCGAGATGCGCAAGAAGAAAGACGCCACGGTGTTCAGATACCCCGGCGCGGAGCACGGGTTCCACTGCGACCAGCGGGCCAGCTACCATCCGGCCAGCGCGGCCACGGCCTGGCAGCGCACCCTGGACTTCTTCGGCAAGCACCTGGGCTGAACGGGGCCCTGCGGCTCCCGGCGTTCCGGTCATCCTGGGCGAGCGGAACCGGGGCTCAGGGCACTTGCACGGGCGTGGGGGCGCAGGGATAGGCGCCGCCGCAGACGGCTTCCGGGGTGGCCTGCCCCAGTTGCCCGTATCGGTTGGAGCCCCAGGCCCACAGGGTGCCGTCGGACTTCCGGCCCAGGCTATAGCTGGGCCCGGCCGCGATGATGGGCCAGGTCCCGGCGGCGAAGATGCGCACGGGGGAGGTGTGCCCGGCCGTGGTGCCGTCGCCCAGTTGGCCATCCCAATTGCCCCCCAACGCCCACAGGGTGCCGTCGCCCTTGACCGCCACGGTGTGCCCCGCGCCCGCGGCTATCCCGGTCCAGTTGCTGGCGCTGCCGACCTGCACGGGCGCCGGGTTGCAGGCGTACGAGCCGTTGCAATAGGTGAGGCTGGACGTGGGACCGCCCTGGCCGTAGACGTTGTAGCCCCAGGCCCACAGCGTTCCATCGGTCTTGACCGCCACGGTGTGCCCCGCGCCCGCGGCCACGGAGCGCCAATTCGTCGCGACGCCAATCTGCACGGGGGCGGCCTTGTCCACGGTCGTCCCATCGCCCAGTTGGCCGTAGAAATTGTAGCCCCAGGCCCAGAGCGTTCCGTCGCTCATGACCGCCGCCGTGTGGCCCGTGCCTGCGGCGACGGCGCTCCAGGTGGTGGCGACGCCGATCTGCACGGGGGCGGTTTTGTCCACGGTCGTCCCGTCGCCCAGCTGGCCGTAGGTGTTTCGGCCCCAGGCCCAGAGCGTGCCATCGCTCAGGATGCCCGCGGTGTGGTACGCGCCCGCGGAGATGGACTGCCACAGGGCGGAGGCCCCGATTTGCGTGGGGCTGGGGCTAGTGGAGGCCAGCGCCCCCCAGGCCCACAGCGTGCCGTCGCTCTTGACCGCCACCGTGTGGTACGCGCCGGCGGCGACGGATTTCCAGGCGCTGGAGGTGGCGATCGGCACGGGCGCCGCCTGCGGGTTGGTGGTGCCGTCGCCCAGTTGGCCCTGGGAGTTGTCCCCCCAGGCCCAGAGGGCGCCGCCGCTCTTGAGCGCCACGGCGTGGTACGCGCCCGCGGCCGCGGCCAGGTACACAATCGGGGTGGGGCTGACCTCAGCGGAGGCCGGGCCTTCTCCCCCCGCACCAGTGGCGGTCACTACATAGAAGTAGGCGATGGCGTCCTTGACCCCACTATGCACATAGGGGCTGGTGACCCCCGCGACCGCGGTGCCGGACTTCCCCGTGCCTGAGGTGTTGGACCAGTAGAGGGTATAGCTTGTGGCGCCGCTGACGGCATTCCAGGTGAGGGTCACCTGGTGGCTGATCCCCGCGGCCGTCAAGCCGGTGGGCGCGGAAGGCGCGGGAGTAACGGTTGTGGTCGAATCGCTGCACGTGGCCAAGACCAGCGCCGCCAAAAGCGCCAGCCCGAGCCGTGTCGCAATTGACATCGTGTGTGGTTTCATGAGTTCGGCGCCTATTTGGCCAAGGCCAAGAGCTTGAGCCAAGCCTGTCTGTCAATAATAGATGTTTTGACGCAAAACGCGAGTCATGCTTCCGGGCACGCGGACCTGGGCCAGTGCCCAATGGCGGTGCCTTCCACGCCGTATGGGGTGACCCCGAACCAATGGGAAAGCGAATTCCGGGCCATCACGCCGCAGGGGCAGGGCGCCGGAGGGTCCAGGAACCGTCCCCGTGTGGCGCCGGGACCCCGCATGTGGATGCGGCTCTGCAATACACGCGGCGGCGGCGGCGCAAATGACTTGCGGGCAATGTCCGCAAGGCTTATCCTGGAACCCGGGTTGGACGCCTTGACACTCCTGCGCGCAATCCCTTATGAGATGAGGCGGGTGCCCGAGCGGGGCCCAGGGTCCGCTCCCAGGCCCTTGCCCGAGCGCGCAGGGCGTCCGGGCGGCTGCTTGTTTCTATTCCCCAGCTTGCAGGGCGACCGGCGCGCAGGGTGCGCAGTCCACGCGGGTTGACCCTCTTTCAGGACGGCCCTTTTGCAGACGAGTCCATGACCGATTCGGCCTTTCCCATCCGGCTGGCGGAGCGCATGTCGCACCTGCCGGATTACATGTTCGAGAAGATCAACACCCTGCGGCAGGAATTGAGGCGCGGCGGGCAGGACCTGATTGACATGTCCATGGGCAACCCCAAGGATCCCACGCCCGAGCCCATCGTGGACAAGCTGGTGGAGGTGGTGCGCGACCCGCGCAACCACCGCTACTCGGTGGCGGCGGGCATCTACAACCTGCGCAACGAGTTGTCCAAGTACTACGCGGCCCAATACGACGTGGCGGTGCAGGCGGACAAGGAAGTGATCTGCACGATCGGATCGAAGGAGGGCTTCTCCCACCTCTGTCTGGCGCTGCTGGGTCCGGGGGAACGGGCGTTGGTGCCGGCCCCGGCGTATCCGATCCATTCCTACAGCGTGGTGCTGACGGGGGCGGAGCCCGTACCGCTGAACATCGCGGACGATCGGGCGCTGCTGCGCGACCTGGTGCGGCTGTGCGAGACGGGCGCGCCGCGGCCCAAGGTGCTCTTCCTCAACTACCCCCACAACCCCACCGGCAAGTGCGTGGAGCTGGCCTTCTTCGACGAAGTGGTGGAGATTGCCAAGCGCTTCGAACTGATCGTGGTGCACGACTTCGCCTATGGACGGCTCACCTATGACGGCTACCGGGCGCCCAGCTTCCTGCAGGCCAAGGGCGCCAAGGAGGTGGGGTTGGAGTTCGGCACGATGTCCAAGGCCTACAACATGGCGGGCTGGCGCATCGGTTACGCGGCGGGGAACCGGCAGGTGATCGGGGCGCTCAACCGCATCAAGGGCTACTACGACTACGGCATCTTCCAGGCGCTGCAGATCGCCTCCATCATCGCGGTGCGCCACGGGGAGCCGTTCATCGCCGAGCAGGTGCAGGTGTATCGCAAGCGGCGCGACATGGTGGTGGCGGGCCTAAGGGCCGCCGGCTGGGACGTCGAGCCGCCCCGGGGCGGCATGTTCCTCTGGGTCAAGATCCCGGCGCCCTTCGCCGCGGAGGGCAGCTACGCCTTCGCGATGCGGATGCTGAAGGAGGCCGGCGTCGTGGTCTCGCCCGGCATCGGCTTCGGGCCTGAGGGCGAGGGCTACGTGCGCATGGCGCTGGTGGAAAACGAGAAGCGCCTGCGGCAGGCCCTGCGCGGCATACGGATGGCGTTCTCCCTGCCCGGCGCCCAGGCGTTGAAGCAGGCGCTGTAGGGGCGGCAGGCGGAGAGGCCCGGCGCGCCGGACGCGGCAGACCGATCACGATTATTTTCAGCCGGCCCGCCCTAGCGTGGCGGTGCCGGCGGTTCCACGCGGCAGCATCCGGAGTGCCCCGAGGGGTGCCCCCCATGGGGAGCGAAGCAGAGAGCCCATGAAAACGACATCCACGCAAACCCGTGCGGTACCGGTCCCCGCCCAGGGCGAGGCTCCATTGATCTTCGGCACGGGAGCGCTTTCCGGCACCCCGCCGGACGCCCTTGCGTCCAGCCTGCTGGTGGGCCGCAAGGGCCGGCAGTTGCTGCAGCAGGCGGCTGCCGGGGCGCCCACGCCCCCCGGCTTCATCCTTTCCAGCGCCCATGCCGGGACGTTTCAGGACAACGGCCGGGGTCTTTCCGCCACCTTGCGGGGGGAGTTGAGCCGCGGGTTGGCACACCTGGGCCAGATCGCCGGTCTGGGCTTTGGGGACAAGAACCAGCCGCTGCTGATCTCCGTCCGCTCCAGCCCGCCGCAAGAGATGCCCGCCGCGCTGGGTACGGTGCCCAACCTGGGCCTGACCGTCGCGGCGATGCCCGCGTTGATCCGCCGCACTGGCGACGCGCGCGCGGCCTGGGACGCCTACCGCCGCCTGCTCCACGCCTACGGGGTGCAGGTGCTGGGCGTGGCGGGGGATGCGCTTGACGCCCTGCTCACCGCGGCCCTGGAGGCCGAGGGCGCCGAGGCCGACCACGAGCTGAGCGCCGCCGCCATGGAAGCGCTGGCGCGGGCAACCGGGAACGCCTGCGAGCGTCTCTCCGGCGCGGCCCTGCCCGCGGACCCGCAGGAGATGTTGGAGCGCACCGTGGCCGCCGGCTTTGCCGCCTGGAGCGACCCCCGCGCCGTGACCCACCGCGAGGAGAAGGCCCTGGAGCACCTGCCCGGCCCTGCGCTGATCGTGCAGACGATGGTGAACGGCGCGGCCAAGGGCAAGAGCGGCGCGGGACATTGCTACACCCGCATTCCGGCCAGCGGGGACAAGAAGCTCTATGGCAAGTTCATGCCCACCGCCCTGGGGATGGACCTGACCGCCGGCTTGCGCATGGCCGACGGCCTGGAGACGCTCGAGCAGCGGATGCCGGAGGCGCACCGGGAGCTGGCCGGCTGGGCCGACAAGCTGGAGCGGAACTTCCATGACGCCGTGCGGATCGAGTTCGCCATCGAGGACGGCCGGCTGAGCCTGCTGCGCACCCGCCCCGCCACCCGCACGGCCCGGGCCAGCCTCAAGATCGCCCTGGACCTGCTGGACGAGGGCATCTGCACCGAGCAACAGGCCCTGCGGCTGGTGGACCCGTCCGTGGTGGACGAGTACCTGCACCCCGTGTTGGACAAGTCCGCCGCCCACAGCGCCGTCACCCAGGGGCTGGGCGCCTCGCCCGGCTCCGCGGTGGGCCAGGTGGTGTTCTTCGCCGAGCACGCAGTGGAGCTTGCCGCCCAGGGCGTCAAGACCATCCTGGTGCGGCACGAGACCAGCCCGGAGGACATTGACGGACTCAAGGTGGCCGAGGGCATCCTCACCGGGCACGGCGGCCTGACCTCCCATGCCGCCGTGGTGGGCCGGGGCATGGGCAAGTGCTGCGTGGTGGGCGCCGGGGAGCTCCAGATCAACTACCTCATCAACGAGATGACCATCGGCGAGACGACCGTCAAGCGGCTGGACTGGCTGAGCCTGGACGGCACGACGGGCGAGGTCTTCCTGGGCCAGTTGCCCCAGATCGAGCCGACCATCCAGGGCGGCATGGCGCGGGCGCTGGAATGGGCCGACCGCGCGCGCACGCTGGGCGTGCACGCCAACGCGGACACCGCGGAGGACGCGCGCCGCGCGGTGGAGCTGGGCGCCGGCGGCATCGGCCTATGCCGCACGGAACACATGTTCTTCGAGATCAACCGCATCCCCGTGTTCCGCAAGATGATCCTGGCCACCGACCCCGACGGCCGCGCCGCCGCCCTGGCCGAGCTGCTGCCCTTGCAGCGCAAGGACTTCATGGAGTTGTTCCGCGTGATGGAGGGGCGGCCGGTGACCATCCGCCTGCTCGATCCGCCGCTCAACGAGTTCCTGCCCAAGGGCATCCGCTCCCAGACGCGCATGGCCAAGGCCATGAAGATCTCCGTGGAGGCGATCCAGCAGCGCACCGAGGCGCTCTCGGAGAACAACCCGATGATGGGCCACCGCGGCTGCCGCCTGGCGATCACCTTCCCCGAGATCTACAACATGCAGGTGCGCGCCATCGTGGAGGCGGCCTGCATCGTGAAGAAGGAGGGCACCCCGGTGACCCCGGAGATCATGGTGCCCCTGGTCACCACGCCGCGCGAGTTGGCGGTGCTGCGCGAGAGCACGCTGGCGGTCATTCGGCGGGTCTGCGAGGAGTTGGGCGAGTCCATCGTATTCAAGGTCGGCACGATGATCGAAACCCCCCGCGCCGCCGTCTGCTCCTCCGCCATCGCCCGCCACGCCGACTTTTACTCCTTCGGAACCAACGACCTGACCCAGATGGCCTTCGGGTTCTCCCGGGACGACTCCGGCACGTTCTTGCCGGCCTACCTGGAGAAGGGCATCCTGGAGACCGACCCCTTCATGGCGCTGGACCAGGCCGGCGTGGGTGCGATGGTGCGCATGGCCGTGGAGCAGGGCCGCAGGGTCAACCCGCGGCTCAAGTTCGGCATCTGCGGGGAGCACGGCGGCGACCCCGAATCCGTCAAGTTCTTTCACCGCGTGGGGCTGGACTACGTGAGCTGCTCCCCGTTCCGCATTCCGACCGCGCGCTTGGCGGCCGGGCAGGCGGCCCTGGAGCAGGAAGACCCCGATGCTTGATATCCTGGACCTGTTGTGGCGCTTTCTGGCGGCGCAGCCCCTCGTCGCCTATCTGAGCCTGGTGCCCTGGCACCTGCAACTGTTGCTGACCGTGCTGGGGCTGCTGGCGGCCGGCGGCCTGCACCACCTGCTGGGCTTCACCTTCCGGTTCTACCGCCTGCGCTCCGGCCACGCCCACTGGCTGGGCGCCCCCACGCTGGCCCTGCTGCTGGTCTCCGTGCAGGCGCTGCTGGCCGCCTACGTGGTGGGCACGCACGCCGACGCCCTGCTCCGCCCCACGCTGGCGCTGGACTCGTCCATGCACCCGGCGAGTGTGCTGGGCGAGATCCTGCTGGACCCGCCCTTCGACGATCCCGTCCTGTCCCGCCTGGAAGAGATCGGCGTGAGCAAGGACCGCCTCGCGGCGACCGTGCGCGCCCTGCCGGCGGAGTCGTACCGCGCGGGGCTGCGCACCTTCCTGGTCAGCCCCGCGCTGCTGACCCTGGAGTCGCCCGGCACCCGGCTCGTGCCCGACGCGGAGCCCGGCAAGGCCCGCGGCGGCGCCCCCGGCACGCCTGCCCCCCCGGACGCCGCGCCGGAGCGGCCCTTGACCCTGGAGTCGCGCGACGACATCGCCGCCGCCGCCCTGGTGCAGATCGCCCTGCGCCGCCTGATGGATCCCGACGCCACCTGGCCCGTCGTGCGCTTGGGCGAGGACGCCGCACCGCCGGCGCACCTGTCCGAGTTCATCATCAGCCTCTTCGACGAGATCCGCGAAGGGCCCGCCCTGCGCCGCACCGATTGGGAATACATCGCCGGCAACCGCTTCGTCGCCGCCGTGCTCCAGCCCACCATGGCCCAGTATGTCCGCCGCACCGCCCTGGGCGGGGCGCTGGCCGTGCTGCTGCTGGACGCCCTCTACTTCGCCGGGTTCTTCCAGTTGCGGCGCTGGATCCGCGGCCGCAAGCCCCCCGGCAGCGCCGTTGACCTCCCGCCCAAGTCCGACCCGCCCGTCCAAGGCCCGCCAAAGTAGGCCCGGGCCGGAGGGCGGCGGGGGCGGCTACGGCTGTGGCTTGCGGCCAATCATCGCTCTGATACACTCTTGCGGCCAGTTCCACGACCACCCTTTGGGCTGTGGCTTGCGGCCAATCATCGCTCTGATACACTTGTCGTGTGGTCGTGCCCGTCCACCGCCGCGCTGTGGCTTGCGGCCAATCATCGCTCTGATACACTGATCCGCGTCAACAGCCGCTCAGGATGCAGGCTGTGGCTTGCGGCCAATCATCGCTCTGATACACTGCGAGTCGCCTGAATGACGAGCTGGCCGCGCTGCGGCTTGCGGCCAATCCCAGGTTTGCTACAGTTAATGCC
>Ga0315281_10011893_pt1 | contig 11884 bp, 12 predicted proteins | sample YL17G07_0_MG_FD_204540 | JGI IMG/M metagenome (GOLD analysis project Ga0315281, IMG submission 204540) | Sediment microbial communities from Yellowstone Lake, YNP, Wyoming, USA - YL17G07_0 | ecosystem: Environmental > Aquatic > Freshwater > Lake > Sediment | place: USA: Wyoming | collected... | reverse complement strand
AAGATTTTATAGGGATAATAAAGTTGAAGAGAATTAATTTTATATTATCAAATTATAAGGCATTTATTCCTCTCCGATTATTTCAGCTTTTTTGTCAACAATCAGAATATTTGCAATTTCCTGAGGAAGATTTGCAACATCTCCTTTTTTAAAGGGCCCTGATTTTTTGCCTTCTAAATCTAAAAACTCATCAGCATCTTTTATAAAAACAATCATTTTATTCTTGGATTTTTCATCATCTTCATCTGCTCCCTTCAAAACTTTTGCCACGTTTTTATCTTCTTTTTCAAGGATTTTCATAATCTCATCAAAACATTCTTTTTCAATAGCAAGCATATTTTCAAAGTCTCTCTTGCTGATTCCAGTCTCAGCAGCAATAAAAGCCAATTCTAAAATCTTCTTTTTTCTTCTCAAGATTAATTCCTTAAAAATAGCAATTGAATTCTCGAATTGTTTTTTAGTCTTCAGAATAGCATCAGAAAAATCATCATTTTCTTTATTTGCAATCTCTTTCTTGTCTTTAAGATATATTGCAACCTCTTTAATGAAATTCTTTGGTATAAACTGCAATTGTTCAGAATATCTTTCTTTTCTTAATGCATCATACAGTTCATTATAGGTTATCATCTTATTTCTCTTTAAGCAAATCTAAAAATTAAAATCTCTTTATAATGTTTATTGTATTATTTATTATATAATATAATAGCTCTTAAAAATTAGTTAAATCAGTTTATATCTTTTAAAGCAGAAGATAGCTTTTCTTTCAAATCTTCAGCATTATAATATTCAATAATTGTTGTGTTAGGCATGCCTTGTGCAAGTTTAGTAACACTTTTTCCTTTTTCAAGCAAAAGAATTCTTTTAAGATTTAAACAATATGACAATCCAATTTCTATGCCAACTCCGTGGCTGGTTTCAGAAACTTCTGCAATTATTAAATCACAGGATTTTAATTGTTCATAATCTCTTTTAAAAATCTCTTTTGAGCTCCCTCCAATTTCAAACACAAAACAATCAAAATTATTTTTTTCAGCAATTGATTTAATTTCTGGCAATAAATTCAGCCTGTTTTTTGTATGGCTAATCGGGCAGGTAATATAAGCTTTCATAATTAAAAATTAGTTCATAACTATAAAAAGATATCTGTACCTAATTAAAACTTATTTATTCAATCCAGTCTTTGCCATAAAATCCTTGCCGTACATTTTGCCTAAACTTCCTTTTTTTGAGGTTTTTTCATTAAATCTTTCCAGATTATCTGAATTTTCTCCATCAAAAACCAAAACAGGAACAGGATGATGGCTATGCATTTTCATTTTACATGGAGTTGAATGATCACAGGTTATAACCACTTTTATATTCTTTTTTTCTGCAAACTTTCTTAAAAAACCAAAGAATTTTTTATCAAGAATCTCAATCATATTCTTTTTTTCATGAGGTTTATTGTCATGACCTGGAATATCTGTTTCTTTAAACTGAATATAAGCCCCAGAATAATATTTATGCTGTTTTTTTAAAGTTTTAACAGCAAATTGAATAGATTTATTCAACCCATCATACAGATTGGCATAAGAATCTATATCTTTTAATTCAGGATATTCAAAAGAGAAAACTTTCATTCCACTTAGCTCAGAAATTCCAATTTCTAAAGGCATGGAATTTATTGACATCCAGGTTTTATACTTTCTCAGATTAGGGATTTCATTGCCTCCCCCTCTTGTAAATAAAAAATTTGCAGGCAATAGCCCTTTTCTTATTCTTTCTTTATTTACTCTATGCTCGCTTAATAATTTAAAAGATTGAGTTAAAAAACTATTTAGCAAACTTGAACTATACTCTGAAATTTCATCATCATCTAAAGGCTCAGCAAACTTAAATGTGTTTTTTTCACCAAAATTCCATTCAGGGTCTGTATTGCTTATATTATCTGAAAAACCCCCTCTTAAAACCAACACCCCCCTGTGCTGAACACCTGATTTAAATTCAAAATTGCAAGGGATATTTATTTTTTTATTTATATCATTAACTAAAATCTTAGCTTCTTTTGAAGTAAGGGTTCTGCCAGCTCTTCTATCAATAACTTTTCTATTCTTTAAATTATCAATGGTTCCAAGATTAGTTCTTAAAGCCAAATCCCCCCTTTTTAATTTGATTCCTAAGCCAACAGCCTCATAAACCCCTCTTTTGCATTCTTTAGGATTATTGCCAAATATAGAAATTAGAGAATTATCACTTCCAGGAATTGTTTTCTCATTAATAGGATACATATATCCTAACCTTCCATTTTTAGAAAACCAATTTAAATTAGGGGTTTCTGCAGCTTCAAGCGGGGTTTTTCCGCCAAAAACTTCAATAGGCAAATCACTTGCCCCATCTAATACTACTAATATCTTTTTCATGCAATCACCTCATAAGTATAACTTATTTATACTATAAAAAACTAACTACCAAAACTCCTTTAAACTCGAATTACTTAACAAGATTATGTTTGGATTTTTAAAAAACAAGTTAAAAGAATGGGTAGGCAAAGCCAAGGAAAAAATAGCAGGAGCAGAGCCAGAAGAAGAAAAAATAAAAAAGCCAGTAAAAGCAAAAAAAGAGAAAAAGGAAGCAAAGAAACAAGCTAAAACCAAAAAACCAAAAGCAGAAATAAAACAAGAACCTGAAATTTTAGAATTAGAAAAAGAAATTCCCCAGCAAACTCCTGAAACAAAAGAAGAAGCAGAAGAAGAAATTAAAGAGACTCAGGAAAAAGTAGAAGAAATAGAAAAAAAAATAGAAGAAGCTCAGGAAATAATTAAAGAAGAAAAAAAGAGTTTTTTCTCAAGAATTAAGTCAACATTTGCATATAAAATAACAGAAGATTCCTTTAATGAAATTTTCAATGATTTAGAAATGCTTTTGCTTGAAAACAATGTTGCATTAGAAGTTGTGGAAGATATTAAACTAAAATTATCCAAAAAATTAATAGGAAAAGAAATCCCTAAGCAGAATTTAGAGCAAGAAATAAAATCTGAACTTAAAAAAACACTGAATGAAATATTAATTGAACCAGATGACCCTTTAGAGATAATAAAAGAGCAAAAAAAATCAGGAAAACCTTTTGTAATTTTGTTTTTTGGCATTAATGGAACAGGAAAAACAACAAGCATAGCAAAAATTGCTTATCTTCTGAAGAAAAATAATATTTCTGTTGTCTTGGCAGCAGCAGATACATTTAGAGCTGCTTCAATTGAACAAATACAAATTCACGCAGATAAATTAAAAGTTCCTTTAATCAAGCAAGATTATAATTCAGACCCTTCTGCAGTTGGTTTTGATGCAATAAAGTATGCAGAAAAACATAAAATTAATGCAGTTCTTATTGATACAGCTGGCAGGATGCATACAAAAACCAACCTTATTGCTGAAATGCAAAAAATCTGCAGGGTAACAAACCCAGCTCTTAAAATATTTGTAGCAGAATCAATTGCAGGAAATGATGCAACAGAGCAAGCCAGGACATTTAACCAGGCAATTGAAATTGATGGCTCAATTCTTAGTAAAGCAGATGTTGATGAAAAAGGCGGAACAATTATTTCTGTAAGCCATGCAACCCATAAACCTATTTTCTATCTTGGAACAGGACAAAACTATGGAGATTTAAAATTATTTAACAAGCAAGAATATATTAAAAGTCTGGGATTATAATTACTTCTCAAAAACAAAATTTCAATGAGAATGAATTAGTCTAAGCTTCATATGCCCTTCTTTTGGATTAAGAAGATAGTATGCGCCTTGCTGAATAGAATCTACCAATTTTTTAGCAGTTGCAATTGCCTGCGACCTAATATCATACTTTTTAGCATCTGGATGTTGAACAGTAAATCCATTAAAAAAAAGTTCCAGACTATAATCTTTTCTAAATCTGCTTAGTGGTTGAAATACTGCTACAGAAATATCATGAATACCAAGCCTCCTTAATGCCATTTGAGTATGAGCATCAATTGTTCCAGCAGTATCCTTAATCCTATCAAAATTTACTAGTACATAATGTTCATATAATGTTCTGTGAGTACGTGAAAACATATAAAAGAGGAATCAATATTAGTATAAATAGTTTACTATCTGAAAATTCTTTATAATCCAAGAAGTTCAGGCAAACTTTTTTACGCGGAATTCTTACAACTCCCTCTCAACAACATAATTTTATAAATATCTGTTTTTTAGTACACTTATGCTATCCTCACTTGGAAACGCTCTGAAAAAAGGATTTGACAAAATAGCCGGAGCTATATTTATTGACAGAAAAACAATAGAATCTGTTGTAAAAGAGCTTCAAAGGGCATTAATACAGGCAGATGTTAATGTCTATTTAGTAAAAGAACTAGGAGATAGAATTAAAAAAGCTGCTGAAAACGAAAAAATTAAAGGAATTGAGAAAAAAGAGCATCTAATCAAAGTTTTACATGATGAAATATTAGCTCTTATTGGAGGGGAGAAAAAAGAATTAAATATTAAAAAAGCAGAGCAGAATAAAATTATGCTCTTAGGCTTATATGGGGCAGGTAAAACAACCACTACAGCAAAACTTGCATCTTATTATTCAAAAAGAGGATTTAAAACTGCAGTTTTAGGCCTTGATGTTCATCGTCCAGCTGCTTCAGACCAGTTAGAGCAATTAGGAAATCAGACTAAAACAAAGACTTTTGTAAATAAATATGAAAAAAATCCTATTAAAATATATGAACAATATAAAAAAGAATTAGGAGATTATGATTTAATTATAATAGATACTGCAGGAAGGCACTCATTAGACAAAGAACTTATAAGAGAAATAACAGAATTAGAGAAAAAAATAAAGCCAAATTATGTACTTTTAACTATTCAGGCAGATATTGGGCAGGCAGCAAAACAGCAGGCTTCTGATTTTCAAAAGGCTTGCAATATTAATGGAATAATAATCACAAGAATGGACAGCACTGCAAAAGCAGGAGGGGCCTTAACAGCCTGTTCTGAAACAAAAGCTCCTGTTTATTTTATTGGAACAGGAGAAAAAATAAATGATTTTGAAACCTTTAATCCAAAATCATTCATCTCAAGACTGCTTGGGCTTGGAGATTTAGAAGGATTATTGGAAAAAGTAGAATCTGCAGTTGATCAGAAATCACAAAAAAAATTAAAAGAAAAATTAGAGCAGGGAGAATTCAATCTCCGGGACCTTCAGCAGCAATTAAAGCAAATGAAAGGTATTGGAAGCTTAAGCAAAATAGCAGAAATGATTCCTGGGTTAGGAAAAGCAAAAATCCCTGAAAATCTTCTTGGAACACAAGAAGATAAAATGAAAAAATGGGAGCATGCAATAGACTCAATGACAGAGCAGGAGATTAATGATCCTGAAATAATTGAAAAACAAACAAGCAGGCTTAATAGAATAGCAAAAGGCTCTGGAACAACAACAAGCGATATCAGGCAGTTAATCAAACAATATAAACTCCTCAAAGAAATGACTCAAGGAACAGCAGGACTTTCAGATATTGACCCTTCTCAGGGGCTTTCTCAAAAGCAAATGCAAAAATTAGCAAAAAAATTTGGGAAGAAGATGAGGATGTGATTAAAATGATAAGATCACAAATCCTCGCACAGGGCGCAGAAGCAATCATCTCTTTAAAAGATAATCAGATAATTAAAAATAGAATTAAAAAATCATACAGAATTCAGGTTTTAGATGAAAAACTAAGAAAAGCAAGAACAAAATCAGAAGCAAAAATTCTCAATAAATTAAAATCAATAATTAATGTTCCAAAAATACTAGCAGAACCCGGTTCTGGAAGAATGATTCACATGGAGTACATCGAAGGCAAAAAACTTTCAGATTATTTAGATGATTTAAAAAACAAAAATGAAATTGCAGAACAAATAGGCCAGGAAATAGCAAAACTTCATGATTCAGGCATTATCCACGGAGATTTAACTACTTCAAATATGATTTACAAAGAAAAAGAAAACAAAGTATATTTTATTGATTTTGGGCTGGGTTTTCATTCAGAAAGAATTGAAGACAAGGCAGTTGACTTGCATTTAATAAGGCAGGCATTAGAAGCAAAACATTTTTTATATTGGAAACAACTTTTTGAGCACATAATTAAAGGCTATAATTCCAAAGACAGGGATAAAATTCTAAAACAACTAGAAAAAGTAGAGTCCAGAGGAAGATATAAAAAACATTAAATATCTCTCATAAATAAACTTATAAACCAAAAATAGTTCTAAAATTAGTATTATACAGCCCCGTAGTGTAGCGGTCAAGCATCGATGCCTTTGGAGCATTGGACCCCGGTTCGAATCCGGGCGGGGCTATTTTTAACATATCACAATCTTTTTAAACCAACTTTCAATAAAACTAATATGTCAAAAACAAAAAAACCAAGCAAAATAGAAAAACCAGTCTGGTTAAAATATACAGAAGAAGAAGTAAAAGCAATAGTTTTAAAACTAGCTGACAAAGGATTAACAGCTGAAAAAATAGGGCTTGTTCTAAGGGATCAGTATGGTATTCCTAAAGTTAAAATATATAATCTTAAAATAAGCAAAATTCTAAAAGAAAAATTTCAAGAGCCAACAGACTTAAATCTTAAAAATAAGCTGCAAAAGATAATTTCTCATTACAAAAAAAATAAACAGGATAAAAAAGCAGAGCTTTCATTAGTAATCACTAAAGCCAAACTTAAAAAAAGAGAAAACTATTCAGAGAAAAAGATAAGATAAGGAAGAACAAAAAGGGGCGAATATATGATTGACGAAATTAAAAATTTCACTAAAATTTTTTGGGAAGAAACTAAAGAAGAGAAAATTTATTTAGTAACCCACTTTGACACTGATGGAATTACCTCTGCAGCAATCCTTATAAAAACCTTGGAAAGATTAGCCAAACAATTTTCAGTCAAAATACTTAAAGCACTGACTAAAGAAGAAGTAAAAGATTTCCCAGACGATAAAACAATAGTTCTTCTTGATTTAGGGTCAAATCATTTAAATGAATTATCAAAATTAAAAAATAAAGTTTTTATAATAGATCATCATGAAATAAAAAATCAAATTCCTGCTGCAAATATCAAGATAATAAATCCTCACCTAATAGAAGGATGTGAAAATTTATGCACTGCAGAGATAACTTATCTTATTTCAAAAGAAATCTCAGAAGAAAATAAAAATTTAGCATATTTAGCAATAATTGGAAGAATTGGAGACACAATGGAATCAGAAATCAGTAAAACCACTTCTATGATTATAGAAGATTCTAATGTTCATATTAAAAAAGGGCTTTTAATTTATCCATCAACAAGGCCCCTTGACAAGGCATTAGAATATAGTTCAAGGCCATTTATTCCAGGAGTTACTGGAGATACAAAAGGAACTTTTGAACTTTTAAAAGAAGCAGGAATAGAAAAAGTTGGCAAAACTTATAAAGCTCTCATTGACTTAAATAAAAAAGAAATGAAAGACTTGGTAACTGCGGTTATGCTGCGTCTTTTTGGAAAAGAAAAAACACAGGAGTATATTGGTAATTTATATCTTATAAAATTCTTTAATAAAATTGAAGATGCAAGAGAGATTTCTGCAATAATAAATGCCGGAAGTAGAATGGGCCAGCCAACCAATTCTTTAATGTTTTGTTTAGGAAATAATGAAGCAAGGCTAAATGCAGAAAGAATTTATGTAAAATATCGTCAGCATATAATCTCTGGACTAAAGCAGATTGAACAGCATAATAAAATACAGGGAAAAGAATATGTGATAATTAATGTAAAAGATAAAATAAAAGATACATTAATAGGAACTCTTACAAGCATACTCTCCTTTTCATCAATTTATAAGGAAGGAACAATAATTATAGGAATGGCCTATAATGAAGACAAAATTAAAATTTCAACCAGAATGGCTGGAAGAAATCCAAAATATAATAGAAACCTCAAAGAATTAATGGAATCTATAACAGAGATAATTGGAGGAGAGTCTGGAGGCCATCAAAAAGCAGCCGGATGCATAATTAAAAAAGAAGACGAAGACAAATTTATTGACTTAATAAAAAATAAGCTTGAATTTGAGATAGTAAAAATATAAATTAATTAACTAAAATAGATAAAAGGATTAATTCAAAACTTCAACAACTCTTGCCTTTATCTCTGCTTTCCCGCCTTTTGGCTCAGCTAGAACAGCATCGCAAATCAGGCACTTTACCTTTGTAGTGGCTCCCTCAAAGATATTTTGCTCATTTTTGCAGCCCCTGCATCTCACTTTTATAAATCTGTTTTTGCTTTTCATAAGAAGATAGATAATAAGGGGTTTTTAAACTTTTGTGAGGGTTGAAGAGAATAACAAGGTTTATAAGATAATAATCTAATTCTAAATTATGGAACAATTAGAAGAAGGACAAATTGTGCTCTGTACTGTAAATGAGATAGTTGGAACTACGGTTTTTGTTAAAGTGCAGGACAATGAAGAAGGAACAATAACAACTCCTGAAATTGCTCCTGGAAGAATTAGGAATTTGCGGGCTTATGTAGTGCCAGGAAAAAAAATTGTTTGTAAAGTATTAAGTATAAAAAATGGAAGAGTGCAGCTTTCCTTAAGAAGAGTAAAGCAAAATGAGAAAAAAGAGCTTTTGGATAAAATTAAAAAACAAAAAAATTATGATGCAATTTTAAAAACAGTCTTGGGCAAAGAAAAAGCAGAAGCAACAATTGAAAGAATAGTCCAAGAACAAAACCTTTTTGATTTTTTTGAAAAAATTAAAGAACATCAGCAGGATTTAGAAAAATTAGTAAGTAAAAAAGAAGCTGAAAAAATAATTCAGATTTTAGAGTTTAAAAAAGAGAAACCAAAGCAAATAAAACAAATTTTCAAGCTTTCAAACAAATCTTCTGAAGGAATAAAAGTCATAAAGGAGATAATAAGCAATGCATGTAAAAATTCAAGGTGTGAGGTTTCTTATATTGCAGCAGGCAAATACAGGCTTTTAATGACTGGGGAGAATTTTAAAGAATTAAAATCAGAAATTAACAGGATAATAAGCGAAATTGAGGCCGATGCAAAAAAGCAAAGATGCGAGTTTTCTCTGGAAAAAAGTTAAACATCAAATTTTAATCATTAACTAAAGCATTTGTAATGCAATATATGCTATTGTATAGAAATGCTTAAAAATAATCTTCTAATAACCTAAAATGGGAAGATTTCCTACTGAATCTAATCTGGGGCATTATATGTAAGGAAAATTGCGACAGGAGAATCAAATAATCAGAAAATCAGGGAATTAACCGCTTCTGCTGGCTCTAAATTTTTTAATATCAAATTAAATGAAGCAAGAGAGGCTTATTTTCCTACATAGCATACTTACGGGCTGGAATATCTTATTGTTGATGCAATAAAATCTGACAGAATAATTGCTCAAATAAGATATAAGCCTAAAAGAACTGCTGCTTAGTTATTTTTCTTAACAAGAAAATAATGAGATTGAAATTATGCTGCTTGTTCCATCACTACTCTTTCCAAGGCCATTACTCCAGCTTCAACATCAGCTCTTATTTGAGAGATATACTCCCCACCAATGCCTTCTTTCTCGTATCTTTTTAATTCATTGATTAAATTATCATAGTCAAAATCCACACCACTTCTTTTTATAGCTCCTAATTGCATCCCAGCCATTCCTGTTTTCGAAGCCAAATCTGGGCAGGATATATAAGGTCGAACAATTCCTAGAACCCTACTCGCATCAGCAATTACTCTTGCAAAAACTTCATGTTCTTGTTCTCCTAATTGCCTACTTAAATCATAACGAGAAGTTTTTCTTTTTGTTTGTTTTTCTGACATAATCTTAATAATAAAAATAAGATATTTAAGCTTTTATATATTCCAAAATAATCATTCCTGATTTTTATTATTTTTTTCAAAAAGCGCATAAAAAGGATAAATATGCTGATAAAAAGCTTAATCAAACTCAGATAATAAATTTATAACATTGCTGATTAGAATATTAAATTATCAATAAAAGTAATAAATAAATTACCAAAAAAATAAAGTTAAACTTTAAAACAGCCTGTTCTGTTTCTCAATTTTCCCTTCTAACAAAGCTTTGCCATAAACTCCATCATAACCTGGTTGAACCTTGATTTTTCCATCGCGGTTTTTAAGGATTAAATCAATTAATCTTTGATTTTTCAAAAATTTGGATAATTCTTCTTTGCTGAGATTAAGCAAAATATTAAATTCATTCCCAAATTCTTTGATTAATTCATTATAAGTTTTCCAGCAATTCTTAGAATTCATGCCTGTTCCTAAATCAAGGCTGACAATTTCATGCAAAGGAAGAATAGTATAATATTTTTTCTTACCCCTATTATTAGCATCCTTATCTGCTAATTCATCAACTCTATAATCTACTCCGATTGTCAAAGGCCTGCCGCACTTGGGGCAAATTCCATTTAATTTTTTAGTTTCTTCAGGACTGCAACTAAAACCACATGCCATATGCCCATCAAAATGATATTTTCCATAAGCAGGATCTGCCTCAATTGTTCCAATAAATGATTTTTCTCTTATTTGATTAATTATTAAATTGTAATTTAATTTTTCTGTTTTTTCAAGTTTAAAGATTGTAGCTTCTCTGCCTAAACGAAATGGCCAAAAACTATGAGAATCAGAAGAACTAATAATGCTTGTATTCTCTAAATCTTTTATTCTCCAGTTCATTGCAGGATCAGAGCTTATTCCGGTTTCAATTGCATGAATTCTGTTTCTTTTATCTTTAAAAGCTTCATCTAAATTATCATAACCTCCTTTGCTTCCAAAAATACCAAACCAAGGAGTCCAGGCATGTGCAGGTATTATTTCAATTTTATCATCAATGTTTTGCATGTCTGCAGCAAAATCCCTGCATGAAATTTTAAATATAGGCCTGCCGTCATAATCTCTTCTTCCTTTGGTGTCTAAATACTGATTAATCTTATCAACAACTTCAAAAGAAGGTGCGAGATACACTAAATGAACTCTTCTTCCTTTATTATTATCAGTATAAACAAGGCTTATTTCAGAACTAAGGATAAATGGAAAGTTTCCAGTTTCATCTTTATACCAAAAAACCCCATTGTCTTCTTTTAAACTCTCTTTTAGTTCCTGCAGCCATTTAGGATGAGTAAAATCTCCTGTGCCTAATAAATTCAAGCCTTTAATCCTTGCCCACTTAACAAGATTAGGAATAGTCAGGTCCTTAGAACAAGCCCTGCTAAAACGAGAATGTATATGCAAATCAGCAAATACCCAATTTTCTTTAATCTCTTTTTCCATAAAAATCAAAGAAAAAATTAGTTTATATATTTATATTCAATAGGATATTAATATAAAATTAACAAATAAAACTTAGGGATTTTCAATAACTTAAGTTTCTTTAACCCTTAATATCTGATAAATATTTTTAGCTTTAAAGATGAGTAGCTAAGATAAAGAAGATAATAAATATTGATAAGAGTAAAAAAATAAAATTTAAGAAAAATAAAAATTAAATATAATTAATTATCCCAAAAATCTGACTAATTGATAAATATCCCCGAATGGATAAGTTATATTAGAGACTGTAATCTGTATTAAAGCAAGCAGCCACATGAATAATATCCAGTTAATTCCTAAAACCCAAACAAAATTAATTTCTTTTTTAATTCTAATCTTATAAAATAAATAAATATTAACAAAACTCAGATAAATAGCAATTAAAAATAAAAATCTTAAATCTGAAACAATGCCTGCGATATTAACCTCTGTTTTTTTAGAATCATCTAATTTTTTATATTCTTCTAAATCAAATCTTGTCACTCCAAGTTTTTGCACATTAGGATTAAAAAAATTAGGGATT
>Ga0315281_10011892_pt1 | contig 11885 bp, 16 predicted proteins | sample YL17G07_0_MG_FD_204540 | JGI IMG/M metagenome (GOLD analysis project Ga0315281, IMG submission 204540) | Sediment microbial communities from Yellowstone Lake, YNP, Wyoming, USA - YL17G07_0 | ecosystem: Environmental > Aquatic > Freshwater > Lake > Sediment | place: USA: Wyoming | collected... | reverse complement strand
TGGTCTTTTCGTATGACGACGAGTTCAGACTTTTGAACGTCTCACCTTCTGTTGAAAAGGCACTGGGATATAGGCCTGAGGAACTAGTTGGAAAACAGATTCAAGAACTCGGTCTTATGACTCCTGAGTCCATGAAAGCTGCCTTGGCCAATGCGATGCAAGTATTAGCAGGCAAGCGTGTAGGCTCGACGGTGTACGAGTTCGTCAAGAAAGATGGAAACCGCGGTTTCGGCGAAATCAACAGTTCGCCCTTGATCCACGAAGGCAGAGTGACTGGGATAATCGTTGTTGCTAGGGACATAACTGAACGAAAGGAGATGGAGGACGCTTTGCGCGAGTCAGAAGAGAAAATACGAAACGTACTCCAATCATCCCCGGATGCTATCGCCGTTATAGACCTAAACAGGAACATAGTTGAAATAAATCAGGCCGGCTTGGCCGTATTCGGTTTTGCCTCAAAGGAGGAAGCCGCGGGAAAGAGTACGCTCGCGTTCGTTGCCAGTAAGGACAGAGAAAGAGTCTTGAAAGACATGGCAGAAGCCGTAGAACGAGGTTCACTGAAGAACGTTGAGTACACATTCATGGATGCAGATGGACACGAGTTTCCAGCAGAAGTCTCCGCAAGCCTGGTGCGTGACGCGTCAGGCCGCCCTAGATATTTCGTGACCATAGTAAAGAACATTACCGAACGCAAACAGATGCTCGAGAAGCTGGAGGAGTACTCTCAGCATCTGGAGGAACTGGTTGAGCGGAGAACGAGGCAGTTGAGGGAAGCGGAAAAGCAGCTTGTCAAATCTGAGAGGCTTGCCGCGATTGGGGAAGTGGCTGCTATGGTCGGCCACGACCTCCGTAACCCATTAACAGGCATAAGCGGCGCCACCTACTACTTGAAATCAAAGCTAGGCCCCGCACCTGAGAAGAAGACAGTAGAAATGCTGGAACTCATCGAGGAAGACATCCAATACTCGAACAAGATCATAACCGACCTCATGGACTACTCCCGGGAAATCAGACTGGAACTCGCCGAGACCGATCCAAGCACAATTGTGAAAGAAGCTTTGTCTCTTGTCCAAATGCCGCAGAATGTCCAGTTGGACAATTCAACGCAGGATCAACCAAAGATTTGGATCGACGTGGACAAAATGAAAAGGGTCTTCGCTAACCTGATTAGGAACGCGATGGACGCCATGCCTCAAGGCGGCAAGTTTTCAATCTCGAGCAAGGCATCGGACGGCAACGTGGAATTCGTTCTCACTGACACAGGAATAGGCATGGCGAAGGAAGTCGTGGCCAGAATCTGGGCCCCGTCCTTCACTACGAAGGCAAAAGGAATGGGTCTGGGCCTAGCCATTAGCAAACGCCACGTGGAAGCTCACGGAGGCAAGATATCCATTACAAGCGTAGCCGGCGAAGGAACAACCTTCACAGTAACCGTTCCAATCGAACCAAAACCAACACAAGAAGGAGGTGAACAAGTATGGGTGAACATGCCCGAATCCTTGTTATCGACGACGACGAAAGCATAAGAACCGTTCTGGCAACGGTGCTGGAAGAAAGCGGATACACCGTCGAAACGGCGGCCAGTGGAAAAGAGGGAATAGAGAAGACTAACACGGGATTCTTCAACTTGGCCTTGATTGACATGCGGCTTCCAGACATGGAAGGGACGCAAGTTTTGGCAAGAGTCAAGGACATGACGCCGAAAATGCGGAAGATAATCATAACAGGCTATCCGTCCGTCCAAAACGCCGTGGAAGCACTCAACAAAGGCGCACACGCCTACATAATGAAGCCCTTCGACATGGAAAAAGTCCTAAAAACAATCGAAGAACAACTGAAGACACAAAAGGAAGAAAAGAAGTTCAGCCAAGAAAAAGTGACGGAATTCATCAAAACCCGCGTCAAAGAACTTGAACAGGAGAAACCAGTAAACCCAAGAAAACGCCGTAAAATCCCCATTTCCACTGTGGCAAACTATCGACCTTTCGGAGAAGACAGAATGGCGGTTTCATGAAAGCCGCTGACGGAACATGGAAAGTCTTGCATGATGGAAAAGACAGTTGAGCCTGCTATCACTCTCCTTGGCAAGGAAGAGGATGAAAACGAGAGCTTCAAGCGTATGTTCCTTGATGCTATAGACGAAACGCTCAAACACTTTTTCAACGACGTTGCCGTTGGGGCAATCTACTTCTACATGGAAAAGACGTGCTGTCTAAGAAAAGAGGAGATTGCTGGAAAGCCGGAGGCCTTTTCAGCCTGTCTGCACAGACTGATGGGCGCAGGAGCATTGGTCATAGAGGACAGGATTCTGAAAACGCTCTGCTCTAAGCTTGGGCTGCAAAGCGCGCAGGAATCAACTGGGACGTTTTCCGAGCGCATAGTCGAGTTGAGGAGGAGCCGCGTGCCTTGAAGCCTTCCACGTCATGACACGCCAAACTGGAAGCATGAGTAGATGGAAGCCAAGACCCTATTGTGGCAAAAGCTGTTTCAGAATGTTGGGTTGTCAAACTATGAGGCAAGAATCTACATCTCTCTCGCGGTAGAAGGTCCTTCTGAGGCGCGAAAACTGAGCATGGCCTCTGGCGTGCCCCGAACTAAAGCTTATGCCGCATTGAGCAAACTCGTTGAAAGAGGACTAGTCGTCGAGACGCCTGGAAAGCCATCAGAATTCGCCATTGCTTCTCTCGCCGGCTCTTTTGACGCTTTCCTTCAAGGCTTGAAAGATGAGCTTTCGGAGAAAGTCACGGCAGTCGTGGAGTTCGAAAACGCGATACTGGTTCTTGACGAAATCCAGAAGAAAAGGGCGTCGATCAGGCCGATCGAACAGCAAATGGGAGACGTGTGGTTCATCCGCGGACGCGGTGAAATGCTGAGAAGAGCTAGAGGCATGTTGTCTCATGCGAAGAGCTCTGTCTGCCTTGTGACCACGGATAATGGTCTGATCATGTTCTACAAGGCCTTCGACAAGCTGCTGGACAAACTAGCGGTGAGGCACGTAAAGATCCAGCTCAATGCCCCCATGGGGGACATCAGTAAGAGTCTTGTTCATGAACTCAAATACGAATGCCAAGTCAAGCAACTGAATGTTTGCCTTCCGATTTTCTATCTGTGCGTCGACAAGCAGAGGCTTCTTTTGGTTCGGTTGCGCCCTGATGATTTCAGTCTGGCATCAGAGAAGGATTCCGGATTTTCCTCCCGAAACTTGACACTGTGTGATTTCCTTTCTTCTCTGTTACAGGCCGGCATGAGTGGTTAGGGCTGGGAATCTGTCACCGTTTTCTGTCCCAGATTGGTTACACGATGTTTAGATAAGTCGCTGTGGCTTGGTTTAGTAATGATGAGATGGAAACTGAGCTAAGTGGTTAGACTAGGTTGCGGTGACCATCATGCTCCGTGGGGAGAGCGCTCTAGGAGGGTGAGTGATGTCGCCTTTTCAAATCCACAATACGAGATTGAAGTGCCCGTACGGCGGCTGTAGGAAAGAGTTTGACAAGCCTACCGTCTTGACTGACTCATCCTCGTTTCCGAGACAGATGTGCTATGCGTGTCCGCATTGCATGTCTAAGATCGACATAATCACCAAAAACATGAGAATAGTCGGCATCAAGCCCACCGAATATCCGAGGGTCTTTGAATCGCCAGCCAAGTGTGCTCGCTACTCTGGATTACTGACTGCTGTCTCGAAAGACGTGCCCATCCCTGATGAGTGCCTCGTCTGTCCGAAAGTTCTGCAATGCAACCTGAGAAAGCGCTGAGAAGGAATTGAGGTCAGGGTTCTCTCCATCTGGACTTTGCTGCCGTTATCACGGTGCAGACTATGGTCGTTGTTATCAGGATCGCCCAGCGTGCGGCAAAGACCTCGGATGGTAGAGTCAGAGAGCCTGAGTAGACTCTGATGAGGCTGGCGGCGTTTGAGGTTGGGAATATGGCGGCTATCCAGCTGAAGCTTCCGAGAACCTCTTCCCCATAGTAGACTGGCGGCAGGAAGCCCAGCATTATGCCGAGGATGTTGGACATGCTGTTCAAAGTGTACGTGCTTGCCTTCTGAAGATAGGTGGAAATCAGAAAACCGACACTGCTTATGCACGCCCAGCACAAAACCACGGCTATTGCTGCCCAGAGCAGCGAAGCAGGCGTCAATCCACCCACGAGCAGGGCGACTACTCCGAAGAAAACTAGGCTTGGCGTGGAAAGTATCAGCGGAGCCAGGGCCACGCCCAACGCATACGACATTGGGTGAACGGGCATCGCGATGATCATCTCGCGGATCTTCACGTATTTGTCAAATGCCATGTCCTGTATCGCGGCGGACATGCCGATGAAACTTACCGCTGAAATCATGGCTCCTATCAGGCCTAGGCCGAAGTTTCCGCCAAAAACCGTGATGAAATACAGTGGCAGCGAGCTTATCAGTCCAACGAGAAAGAGCATTAGTGGCTGCCTTTTGAGGTCTGGGAATGCCTTCAGCGAAGTGATGATCAGCGTGTCCTTTACTATTTTGAGCTTCAATCTACTCCTCCTCCTACGAGTTTCACGAAAACATCCTCGAGCGTGACGGCTGCGGTTTCGGCTTTCAAGCCGTTCTTGAGGGATCTTCCCACGAGGTCTATGGCCTCGTCTTCATCTTTCACGTAGATGATGCTCTTGCTGCCGAACTTCGCGACGTGATTGCCGTTGACGGCGAGACCTAAGGCTTTCAGGTCCCCTTCTACAACCACGCGGAACCTTTCTTTAGCCAGTCCTTTGATCTGTTCAGGCGTTCCGTTAGCAATAACTGAGCCCTTGTGAATTATGGCAAGTCTATCAGAAACCATTTCAGCCTCCTCCATTATGTGCGTCGTAAGCAGAATGGTTTTGCCTTTCTCAACCATCTCGCGGAGAACAGCCCAAACACTTCTCCGTGCCACAGCGTCCAAGCCGCTTGTAGGCTCATCAAGCATGAAAATATCCGCGTCTGAGGCCAAGGCTGCGGCGATTATGGCGCGTTTCTTTTCGCCTCCAGAGAGCGTGGCACATGTGCGATCTTTCAGCGCCCAAAGCTCAACTGCCTTCAGCGCTCTTTCGGAGGCACTTCTTGCTTGGGGCTTAGAGACGCCACGCAGCATCGTGAAGTAGTATGAGTATTCCCACGGAGTGTAGTTGGCGTAGGTGGCAACATCTTGCGGAACCACGGCTATATGCCTACGCACTTCGTCGGCCTCTGTTTCCACGTCGTATCCAAGCACGCTCACCTTGCCGTTCGTAGGCATGAGCTGCGTGGAAATAATCCTCAGAAACGTGGTCTTGCCTGCGCCGTTAGGGCCGAGCAGAGTGAAGAGCTCACCCTTCTTTATGGAGATGTTGACGCTTCTTAGCGCCTCCACGGTTTCCTTGCCGTGGTAGATCTTGACGAGATTAGTGGCTTCTATTGCCTCTTTCATCGTTCTCGTTCGCCAGTCTTAGCCGTCTTTTGTGGGGCAAGGGAAAGCTTCGCAGTTGGATGTACTGAAATCGCCTCGGAATAGCTCACTTTTCCCCTGATCGTGCAGCCTTCGCCTATCGTGACGTCCCTTCCTTGAACGTTGTCGCAGAAAACGTTCTCCAGATACACTCTGTCCTCTGCGATTATGTTCGTCGTGTAGAGGCGGCCTTCGCGGAGGAGTCTCCGAAAGAAGGGCAAATTCAGGATCCACGAGCCTCCTATTCCTTTCTTCCTTATGTTCACATTGATTGCTTGAATTCCGCCCAGTACCTGCGAATCGGGTTTACTTGACCTGATGAGCCTTGCTTCGAACCTGTCGGTAACGATTTTTCCATCGACATCAAAGATTCCGCGAAGCTCAACCAGCTTCTTGGCTTTAACATCGGTCGGAACTCTCAGAGAACCAGCGACGCGTAAAGTGTCTTCTGCTTCGATTCCCTTGTAGAACTTGCAGGAGCCTGCTGCCTCGATTGTGTTTGCCTTGGTCATGCCGTGAGCAGAGAAGCTTCCAGCCGCAGACAGCATTCTTGCGATGACATTTCCGTAGATGGAGGCGGAGCCTGAAAAGCTCATGTCTTCTGCCTCAATGTCTCCATCGACAGAGACGCTTCCTGAACAGCGCAGGCTTTTGACTTTCAATCCTCCTGGCAGTTTTCCGCTTCCGCTGATTCTGATTTCGTCTTGAGAAACCTGACCCGAGCCGGAAATGCTGATAGTGCCCACTCCTTGTATGTGTACTTTTCCTGAGCCGCTAATGCGTGCCGTAGGGAAGCCGTCAGCCTCCTGAAGTCTTTTCTCGTATTCCTTCCTTCGTTCTTCTCCGCTCATGCCTATCGCCTCCTTATTCGAGTCCACCGGCGGCTTTCAACAAGTCTCTAATCTCAGCTAGCAGTTGCCTTATTTCTTTGAGCCGTTCTCTAGTTTCCGCTGCAATTTCCTCGTCTGAATATTTCAGGTACTTGAGGTTCTTCGCCATGTGTCTTCACCTTCGCTATTCTTCTGTGGCTTTAAGTACGTCTTTGATCTCTTTCAGAATGGTCACGATGTCGTCCATTTCTTCCAGCGTTGCGCGTTGGTCGGCGCGGAGGGCGTTGAGCTTCTCTCTTTCTGAGGGCGACACGAGGTCGGACACAGTTTCGCTGCCGATGGCAAGGCCCACTACGGCGAGGAGGCCAGCGATGAGCAATGCAAGCCCGGCTATGATTCCGGCCACGATGAAGTTGAATCCGTATTGCACTGAAGAGTAGACGCAGACTGCGGGAACTCCGAAGCCTAGCAGTATTATACACAGAGCGGTCAAAACGGATGTTCGCATCATCTATTTCATCTCCTTTCTTTTTTGAAACATTTTCTGGATGTTTTGCGGGGTCAGGAGGAGCTTAAAGTCTGAGGGCGCGTAATATTTCACGGATGGTAGTCCTTCCACTTTCTTTACCTCTCTTATCTCTTTAACCAAACCCAGCTTCTTCAAACCGCCGAGGTGCAAATACGCCAGCGGATACGGCAGGCTAAGCTGTTTGGCAAGCGCGTAGACGTTTTTCGGCTCATCGCACAGCGAGGCAATCATCTTCAGCCTGATCGGATTCGCCAAAGCCTTCAAGATCTTCACCGTTTCTTGGCCTTCAGATTCGTTCAAAGCGTCTACCTCGACGGCAGCCTAGCCTGTATGTAACAATAACCTGATATATAAGTTTTTTCTGATATACTGGTCAGAAGAGCCTGCGAACACCCAACCCGTCACGACGAAACCGCATCCCAGAAACGCCGATGCTTCCAGTAGTCCTCAACTGAACGTTGCGGATTCCTGAGGCGATTTCCACGAACTCTTTTAGCGTTTGATTGGCAAACTCCCATGTTGGAATTCCGTATCTTATGCCGTTGCATATTGAATCAACGTAGATGAAGAGCCTGCCCTCCTGCTGTGGGTATGCAGCTTCGTTTGCGTAACCATACTTGGGCATGTTGAGGATCTTGAAAGGCCACAGTTGACATGCCTTGGGCTTCATGTACTGTAGCCCGCACTGGTACGAACCCATGAGGTTGCACAGGAACGTGCATGAGCCGTCGCCTGCTCTCTTTATGAACAGCTTGTTCAGGCCTGAGACAGTTTGCTCCATGCCGTAGTTCTTGGCGATCTGAAGCCACTCACCAACGTCTATGACTACACTGTAGAGCTTGCAGCAGTCGCCGCAGTTGATGCATCGCCAGTTGGCTACGTTTCGCCATGGTACAAACTGCAATTCCCGTTCACAAAAACTCAAAGAATCAGTCTGTCTCTTATTAAACCTGCTCGCAGAAGGGTCTCAACTTCTCCACGATTCCTTCAGGAATCTGCGTTGCCTTTCCTGTTTGCCTGTCTGCTGCAACGACGACTACGTGGCCGATGGCCAATAGCTGCGCGTTTTTCTTGTTGAGGATTTTGAAGCCGTACTTCGCCGACTTCTCCCTTAGCTCTTCAACTGTGACTTCTATTTCAAGCAGGTCATTGAACTTTGCAGGCTTCTTGTACTGGCAGAAAGCCTCGACCCTCGGGAACCAGAGTCCTTGCGTTCTGAAGTCGGTGAAGCTGAAGCCTAGGCGCCTGTAGAACTCCTCTTCAGCTCTTTCAAACAGTCTGAAGTAGTTGGAGTAGTGGACGACTTGTGCGGCGTCGGTGTCTGCCCATGTTACTCTGTAGAGAGTCTTGAAGATCTTGGAGGGCACGGTCTCACCGTTTCATCAGTGGTCAGGTCTTCTTGTATAAGTAGATGGTGTGCGAGGGATACCCGAGGTTCGGGTTTTCACAGAAATTGTCCGCCTTGATGGGCTTCCAGCCTACGATCTCGTAATCATGCGAGACTATGCGGACGCCTTTCTTCAGTTCGGTGTCGAGTTTGGGTCTGATTTTCTCGTTGGCGCTTGTGGTCAAGTAGAGGAAGATGACGTCTGCGCTTGTGAGGTCTACGTTGAAAATGTCGCTGTTTACGATGGTGATTCTGTCTTGGAGGCTTTGCTCGTAGATGGTGCTCAGCGCCTTCTTCACAAGGTCCTCGCGAAGCTCAACGCCAACGGCTCTCGCGCCGAATTCTCTGACGGCCATTATGACGGTTCTGCCGTCTCCCGAGCCTAGGTCAAAGAGGATTTCGCCTGGCTTCAGCTCAGCCAGCGAAAGCATCTGGCGTATTACCTGCGGGGGACTCGGAACGTAGGGCGCTAAGTACAGACAGTTGACCTCCCGTCCAACGCGGTTTGCTGTTCAGGTTTTACGAGTGAATCAGCAGTTTAAAAGACTTTCCACGTTTCTAGGCGACGTATTGGCTTTTGTCAGGCTGTGGCTTGCGTGCTTCGCCACATTTCATGCAGCTTTGAGCGCAGAGGTCAAGATATTTGGCCTCGTCTCCCGTACCGACTGCTTCGGCAGCCTTCTGGCACATCTCGCTGGGCTCCTTGCAGCCTTCTTCCTTGCAGAGCTTCGAGACTGAGAGGCAGATTTCCTGAATGTCCTTCGGCTCCAGCACCGCGCGGTTTGTGCGCACGAGCAAGCAGACCTCTCTGGCCAAGACGCAGGTTTTAACGTATTTGATGCGTTCCAGAATCTCTTCGCGGAGCTTCTTTCGGCTTATTTCCACTCTGTTTTCCTCTCGTGAGAACCAGGCGAGGCGCTCACGCACACATAAGGTGGCTGTTCATTTAAGAGTTATTGTAAGTTCTAAATGCCTACCGATAGAACTCGGGAGAGGGACAGTTTGTCTTATTAGGTTTAGGGTTGATGGGAGGAATAGGTGTTGGAGGTACGTCGCTGTTCAGGGTGCGGGGCGAGGCTGCTAGGCCTTTCGGCGTTGTCTGGCTTAGCCATCTGCTTGTCGAGATATATCTGCTGATGCATCCCGCGTTGGTGCCTGTATTCCGAAGCGAGTTCGGCCTCTCCGTCTTCGAGGCAGGCCTTCTCATAACCGTGCCCAGCCTCTGCCGACTAGTCATCGTCATCCCAACCGGCATCTTCGCAGACAAGTTCGGCTCACGGCCATTCATAGCCCTCAGCATGCTCATAAGCGGCGTTTCCGCGATATTCCTAAGCCAGTCGCCCAGCGCCTCCGTTCTGCTTATGTGCCTGGCCTTGATTATGATTTCAGTGACGCTTTACCATCCGCCAGGCCTCAGCGTCATCAGCAGGCTCTTTCCAAACCAGGCTGAACGAAGCACGGCCATTGGGCTGCACAGCGCCTCAGGTTGTATAGGCCAGTCTGTGGGAACGATCGCCCTAGGTCTTCTCATGCCTCAGATAGGGTGGCGGAACTGCTACCTGCTGTTTTCAGCTCCGCTACTGGCTTGGGCTTTTGTCGTGGCACGCGTAAACATCCCTCAGCTAGCAAGGCAAACACCGAAGGAGGCAAGCGCCATACGGGACGTGACGCAGGGCAACAACTTATCGAAGAAGCCCATCCTTCCTCTCGGGTTCTTTCTGTTGCTTTCGGCCATGGGGCTTAACGCTCTGGCCAATAACGGCGTGTCGGCGTTCATGACGACGTATTTGGTTTCGGCTCAGAACCTTTCGGTGGAGGTGGCCAGCATAGTGTTCGGTGCGGGGCCGCTGATAGGCATCGTGGGTTCGCTGGGTGCTGGCTACTTGAGCGCGAGGCTTGGCGACCGAAAGGCGCTTGCCTTGTTCTTTCTCGGGCAGGTCGTCTTTCTCACAGGCCTGATCGCCATTCCGTTTCTGCCGCTTGCCGCGTTCTCGTTTCTGATGTATCAGCTGTTTCTGGCGGCGATCTGGACGCCCTCGACTTCGCTTGTGGCCAGCCTCATGGGCAGGACGGGCGGCGGAACAGCCTACTCGCTGTTCTACTTCGCAGGCGACGCCCTCGGCGCGGTATCGCCGCTCATAGCCGCCATACTCATCACAAGCCTCGGCCTGCTCGCACCGTTCACATTCGCCATAGCGCTACTCGCCACGAGCGCCCTACTCATATGGCTCATAAAGACGAAACAGAAAACCTAAGACGCAGGTCCTGAACTTGCAGGCCAATCCTATCAGATGTGGAGAATAGGAAATGCTCATGTGGTAGTACTTCATGTTATTGTGTGGGGTGATGTTGCTTGCACAATCTTGTTAAGGTTACGAGAAGAGAGCAAACTACGATTCCTGTGGAGTTCAGGCGGAAATTTGGGATCAAGGAAGGAGACCGCTTGATGGTGGAGATTACTGAGCGGGGGTTGCTCTTCAGGCCAGTTCCAAGGCTTGAGGACATGGCAGGCGTGGACGCCAAATACGGCAAGGTGGAGGAAGTCAAGAAGGAGATCGACAAGCTCCGCGAGGAGTACTAGCCTTGAAGGAAGTCTTGGACACACGGTTCCTGACTGAATACTTCTCAGACCACGCTGAGACAAAGCAGAAAGCGACCAGAAAGGAGGGAACTGATCGGAAGCGCGCGCTACGACGTTCCAGCCAGCCATCTTTCAGCTTCCATCTCTTCTTTCTATACTTGCTAGCCTTCTCTAACTTCTGGAAAGGAACACTGCTAATGTCGTAGCCACGCTTTCCCCGAAGCCGTATTCTCAGCATGAGTTTCAAGCACTTACCCACGGCCCGTTTTTGGTTTCATTCGTCGATTGGACGAGGCCGTCAACATGATTCTGAATTTGTATGCTCGATTATTATTCTGATGTAATTTAATTTATAAAGATAATCGCGTAAGACTCGTTTGGTGGTCGAAGTGATTGTACTTTCTGTCTGATATTGAGCATAAGTATTTGCTGCATCAGCTTTTGCCTACGGCGCGCGAGGCGGGTGTGAGCAAGGAGTTGAGGGGCTGGAGTTGGCATCAGCCGCCGTTGAAGCCCTACTACGATAGTGTGAAGCTTCCGATGTATGAGGTCAGCTCTAAGTACTGCCCGACAGGAAGAGACGCGTATTTGAGGCATGTTGAAGGCGTTTATCCCGTTCCGACTGGTAAGGTGGCGTTGGGCAAGGTTCTTCACGGCGTGGTGAGCGACGGTTTGCAGGCGTTTCTTCAGAGGGGCGACAGGAGCTTTGAGGCTTGGTGGCAGAAGGTCCGGTGGCAGGAGATTCCGGGGAAACCTGAAGAGTATGCGGAGCCATGCAGGAAGGTATGGCAGTTCATCCGGACCATGTGCGAGGCTCGGCTGGCTGAGGTTTCGAGCAGGCAGCCTCACGCTTCGGACTTGGACTTGATGGCTTCCGCTGTGCCGTTCTTGATAGAGCATAAGATATCGGGAGAGCTTCTTGGGCTGAGCGGCGTGCTTAGTGTGGATTGCTTTGATTTTTTGCGTGTGATTGTGTTTGACTTGAAGGTGGCCAACAAGTCTGAGGATTGGCACAGGCTTTACACTGTGGGCTACGCGCTTGTGTTCGAAAGCGTCCACGAAGTGCCCGTGGACATCTGTTGCACCGTCTACTTGAACGTTGACAATGGCAGAATCAACA
>Ga0315281_10011891_pt1 | contig 11885 bp, 9 predicted proteins | sample YL17G07_0_MG_FD_204540 | JGI IMG/M metagenome (GOLD analysis project Ga0315281, IMG submission 204540) | Sediment microbial communities from Yellowstone Lake, YNP, Wyoming, USA - YL17G07_0 | ecosystem: Environmental > Aquatic > Freshwater > Lake > Sediment | place: USA: Wyoming | collected... | reverse complement strand
GGTGCAGTCACCGTCTGGGCGGAGAGGTTAGGCGCGACCGGAGCCGCCGGCTTTGGCCGTTCCGGTTCCTTCGTTTGTTTCAGTGGCCCGCCTAGAGCAGATCGGACTGAGAGCGCTTCTTCATCACGTGGGTTGACCGCCAGGATAACGGCACAGGATTGCAGGGCCGAGTCATTCATCCCCTGGTTCGTGTAGATCTTAATCAATGTTCGGTGCGCGCGCAGGTTTTCCGGGCTCAGCTTGACGGATTCTTCCAGAATCGCCTTAGCCTTCGTGGCCTGTCCCATGTGGTCATAGGCACGTCCGAGTGCAACCATGGCGGTAATGAAGCCGGGGTACAATTTCAGGCCGTCTTCGAGGACGCCCGCGGCTTCTTGCCACATACCGACTTTACCGTACTCTTCGGCCAATGGCATGAAGACCTTCGACTGTGGATCCTTGGCCAGTTGGGTAGCCAGTCGATCGATTTCCAGGGCGCTCTCGGCGGCGTGCTGATCCTGAGCCATATGCGCTAGCGTCCTCCTGCAACTGGCTTGGAAAGTTGGCTGGATTGCCTGGTGCGGAGCAATTCATGCGTTCGGTCCAGAATCGCATCGGCAAGTGCTCGTTTCGGCATCAGGGCTAGTTCTGTCATGGTCCCCTGCCGATCGATCAGTGTGGCGGCGTTCCGATCGCTGCCGAATCCCGCACCCTCCATCGTGATATCGTTTGCGACGATAAGGTCGAGCCCTTTTGCCGTCAGCTTGTCTTTTGCATGGGCAATCAGATCGCTGGTCTCAGCCGCGAAGCCGATCATGAGTTGCGTGGTCCGTTGGGCAGATAAAGAGGCGAGAATGTCGGTGGTCTGTTCGAGATCGAGCGTCCGGCCAGTTCGCCCCTGCTTCTTTATTTTTTGCGAAGCAGGGTGCGTGGGACGAAAATCTGCCACGGCGGCGGCCATGATAACAGTGGTGGACCATGCAAGACGCGCAGACAGGGTCTTCAACATTTCTTCAGCCGTGAAAACCGAGACGATTTCGACGCCTCTCGGAGCCGGTAACGTCGTGGGGCCTGAGACGAGGACCACCTGAGCCCCCCTCGCCTGGGCAGCTTCGGCGATGGCATAACCCATCTTGCCGGAAGATCGGTTTGAAATGAAGCGCACCGGATCGATCGGCTCTTGCGTCGGGCCCGCCGAAACTAGAACGCGCTGCCCTTGCCAATCGCGCTGTGGAGCTAGCGCCCCCTGAATCGCCTTCAGAATGATACCTTCCTCTGCCAATCGGCCTTGACCGATCCGTCCTGAAGCAAGCGGGCCTATTTCCGGGCTTACCACGATCGTTCCCCTCGCACGCAACGTTCCTACGTGTTCTACGACGGATGGGTGGGTCCACATCCCTCCGTCCATGGCTGGGGCCACAATCAACGGGCACTGCGCCGTAAGGAGCATGGTCGAGAGCAGATCGTCGCCCAGTCCCAGCGCGGCCTTTGCAAGACAATTGGCCGTCGCCGGCGCAATGACGATGACATCTGCCTGCTCAGGCAATGACAAGTGTTTCATCTCCTGATGCGCCTCGAACACATCCGTCGAAACGGGATGGCCGGAGAGCACTTCAAACGTCAGCGGGGTGACGAACTTCGTGGCGGATTGCGTCATCACGACGCGCACCACCGCTCCTTCACTGAGTAAGGTCCTGAGCAATGAGACCGCCTTATAGGCCGCAATGCTGCCGGTCACGCCGAGCACGATCTGCTTCCCGGTCAACGTCGGCACTATGGAGTCTGAACTCGTCACCAAATTACTTACTCCTCGCTCTCAGCCACCACCGGCTTCGGGGTATCGTCGACATAGACGCTCAGCTCTTTTTTGATCTCCTTCGCATCATCGCCGGTCATCACGGCGATGCGCTCCATTTCGCCTTCCTTGCCGCGCTTCGCCTCCTTCATGGCATCTCGCGCTTCTTGGCCGACGAGGTATGTAATTTGTCCCCGAAGGACTTCATCGAGGGCGATGGTCGCTTCTTTGGTGAAGCGTGAGGCGGCATGACGGGATCCTTGGACAATGTGCTTCGCCCGCTGGGCTGCGATGATCGCCAACCGGTGGCGTGAGTCAAATTCGCCTGTTGTATATTGTGGTAAAAGCTTCAACATGTCGATCATGGATACGGTACTCCTTGGGGTTAGGGAAGATCTTTGCGACCTTCGGGTTTTTCTTCATCGTCAAGAATGAAATTATTCTCGAGCCACGTCATATTCAAACGTTTCGTTTTCAAACGTTCTGACCAGAAGATGCTTTCGAGGTCGCGCAGGGACCGGGCGAGGTCTTCGTTTCGGACGATATAGGCGTATTCCCGGTAGCTCCACACCTCTTCTTTCACTTTGTGCAGTCGCCGTTGAATCTCTTCCGGTGCATCGGAGGCCCTGCTTTGGAGCCGGGCCCGGAGCGCGGTCATCGAGGGAGGAAGAATAAAGATCGACACCGAATCCTCGAATCGTTTTTTGACCTGCATCGCCCCTTGTACATCGATTTCCAGTAACACATCGATCCCCTGATCGATCTTTTCGGTCAATGATTTCCAGGGCGTTCCATAGAGATGCCCATACACGTGAGCCCACTCGACAAATTCGTTTCGCGCGATCATCTCTCGGAATGTCTGTTCTCCAATGAAGTAATAATCGCGTCCATGCTCTTCGCCTGGCCTCGGCTTCCTCGTAGTATAGGAAATTGAATGCCATAGCCCTGGGAGGTTCGTTGCGAGCTGCTTGCAGAGCGTAGTTTTCCCCGTCCCGGAAGGCGCAGAGATAATGAAAAGAATGCCCCGCCGGTCTGTCGAAGACCTCGGATGGCCGGCTGCCGGCGCCGTGGAGCTTGTCGTGGTGGCTGAGTTCATTCGACGTTCTGGACCTGTTCGCGAATGCGTTCCAGTTCGGCCTTCATCTGGACCACATGACCGGCGATTTCCGCATCGTTGGCTTTCGATCCGATCGTGTTGACTTCCCGCCCGATTTCCTGAAGCAGAAAATCTAGTGTTTTACCGACAGAGTCTGCACGGCTGAGCGTCTGCTCAAACTGTATCATATGCGAGTCCAATCTGACTATTTCTTCCGTAATATCACCACGATCTGCGTAGACCGCCAATTCCTGATACAGCCGGGATGGATCAGGGATTTCCGATCCCAGCAGTTTTTCCACACGAACTTTCATTTTGTCAAAGATCTCCTGGGCCAGCAGAGGAGTCCGTGCGGCCACAAGCGTTCGGTGCCTCCGGATCGTCTGAATCCGTGCGCTCATATCCTCTGCCAATGCCTTCCCTTCGCGCGTTCGCATGCCCTCAAGATCTGTCAACGCTTGGGTCGTCAGTCGTTGAACGGTCTTCGCCAGTTTCGGGTCTTCCGTCGGTTGATCCGATACCGACAGCACGTCGCGGAGCCCAGCCATGAGTGCAAGATCGATGGAGCCGCTCAGCTTCAGGGATTTCTTGAGGGTCTGGAGGGTCTGATGGTACTGCTTCGCGAGGGGTTGGTCAAGAATGACGTTTCCGGCTCGGCCTTTGCCAGCCTGGACGGTCACCGTAATGTCGATGCGCCCGCGGCTGCATCGCTGCTGGATGGATTTCTTGAAGGAATCTTCTAGGTGGCTTAATGGCCGGGGTAGGCGGCAGGCTATTTCGAGAAAGCGATGGTTGACGGAGCGCATTTCCACCGTCACGGACCCATCCTGCCAAGGAGCCTGTCGTCGTCCAAAACCGGTCATGCTACGAATCATTGGGGACCTTTCTCTTTCCATGGGCAGTGCCGGTAGACAGGACAGGTGGGGCACTGGGGTTTTCTTGCAAGACAGATATAGCGACCGTGCAGGAGCAATCGTTGTGAGACAGCTGTCCACTGGGATTTCGGCATGAGCTGCTGTAGGGTTTCTTCGACCAAATCAGGATTGTCGGACCTGGTCAGGCCTAGTCGCTTCGCCACGCGCTTGACATGAGTATCGACAACGATACTGGGCTGACCGAAGGCATTCCCGAGAATGACATTCGCAGTCTTTCTGCCGACGCCCGGCAAGGTGATCAATTCCTCCATCGTGCGCGGAACCTGTTCGTTGAAGCGTTCGGTCACAGCTTTGGCGCAGGCGACGAGATGTTTCGCTTTGTTCTTAAAGAAACCGGTGGAACGAATGAGCTGTTCGAGTTCAGGAAGATGAGCCGCGGCCAGATCTGCTGGTTGCCGATACCGCCGGAAGAGCGATGGAGTAACCTGGTTGACTCGCTGGTCCGTACATTGGGCGGAGAGGATCGTGGCCACCAGTAATTCCCAAGGGGAGCGATGGTCGAGTTCCATCTGTGGGCTTGGCATCGTGCGCTGAAGGGTCTTCGCAATTTCTCGTAGACGCTTCCGATGATCCGAGGACGGCAGAAATTTCGTTGTCATGGCTGGGACCAGAAAGGGCAGATTGTGCAGTGGATTAAGGACGAGATGCAAGCGTGGGTGCCGGGGCTGCAATTTTCGGGGAAGAGGTATCCGCCGGGACGAGCGTAGCCAGCCGTTCTTCGAGGTGCTGGATTAGCGGAAGCAGCGTCTCCGGATGCAGAGCCGAAACCCCGATCGCGCCGTAGCGCCGACAGAGCGCCTCCGCTTGCCCGTCCGGAAGCTGGTCGCATTTATTGAACACCAGGACCCGTGGAATCTGATCGAGGGTGAGGCTTTGCAGCACGGTGTCGACTGCTGAGATATGGGTGTCCAGATCTTTTGCCCCTGCATCGACCACATGCAGGAGGAGGTCGGCATCGCGCATTTCATCCAATGTCGTTCTGAAGGCTGCGAGGAGATCTTTTGGCAGGTCGCGAATAAACCCTACTGTGTCGGTGATGATGACTTCACGGCCATGGGGGAAACGCAGCCTTCGGCTGGTGGTGTCGAGCGTTTCGAAAACGCGTGAGGCCGTGCTCACCTGACTCTTCGTTAAGACATTGAGCAATGTCGACTTGCCGGCGTTCGTGTAGCCCACGATGGAGAGGACTGGGAATGCTTGTCGGACACGGCGCGATCGCCGTTGGTCTTGGTGACGGGCAAAGCCCTCGATTTCTTTCTCTAAATAGTCGATGCGCTCTCTGATGCGGCGGCGGTCCGTTTCGAGCTTCGTTTCACCGGGACCTCTGCTGCCGATACCACCGCCCAACCGCGAGAGGCTCGTTCCATGACCGGAGAGACGGGGGAGCAGATAACGAAGCTGCGCCAACTCGACCTGCACCTTGCCTTCCCTGCTATGAGCCCGTTGCGCAAAGATATCGAGAATCAACTGGGTCCGATCGATGACCGTGAGGTCGGTGATCTCCGCAATGGCGCGCAATTGCGCGGGAGCCAGATCTTGATCGAAGATCAATAGATCTGCTCCCTTTTGCATGGCTTGCATCAGCACATCCTTGAGTTTACCGCTCCCCAATTGGAACCGATGATGGCCGCTCTGTGTGCGTTGCACTAACCGGTCGATGACCGTGAGGTCTGCGGAAGAGGCCAGTTCCGCCAATTCGGCGAGGCGCTCTTCTTGTTCGGCTTTGCTCTTGGGCGAGGCGCTCACGAGGATAGCGGTCTGGCCCTGAGCCATCGCGTGTGACGCGCTTTGACGTTGAAGGTCCGACTCCAACTCACGAATGAAGGTCTCGAAACGCACAGGACTTTGATGCACCAGTGTGGGCTTCAGCAACGTATACAACGGTCCCTGCTGACCGGGTGGATTCAGATGGGCCAGGGAGAGCAATCCCGGTTCGCCCTTAGCTGTGACAGCCAAGGTTCCGATCATGTCGAGTCGGAGCAGGCCGAGCATGGTGAGGTCTTCTTGCGTAAGGGGTTCGTCCTTCAGATGCGTGCGGATCAGCCTCAGGCCCCTCAGCGATCGAGGACTTGCACGAAAGGTGGCCAGAGTCGTTGACGAGGGCTCGGTGCTGGCACCGACGAGGACGTCTTGCACAGCTCCGCGCCTGGTGATGACCAGTCCGATGGGACGGCGAATCTCGTGCGTGAACTGTGCGAGGGTTTTAGCTGCTTCAGCTGTGATAACTTCATCCACAGGCATACGCCGGCGATAGAGCCGCTCAAGCATAGCGAGCTGGCCGGCACGAAGACCGAGAACCTGTCCGTGAATGTCTGGAATGGGCGTCGTTTCCTTATCGTGGTCGGTTAAATCGAGTGTTCGAATGATGAAGCCAGCGAAGCGTGGGCATCGATGTCCAGCGATGCCCGGAGCCCTGCGCGAAGAGCCTGTCTTCCTGCTGCCGCAATCATTGCGGCATTATCCGTACAGTAGGCGAGCGGAGGAAGACTTAGCTGCAAATTCTCGAACGCAGCTCGTTGCTGGAGCAGCGCGCGCAATCGAGAATTGGCAGATACCCCTCCGACAACAGCCAACGCACGAACGCCGGATGACCGAACTGCGGCAAAGGATTTTTCGACCAAGACGGCCACAATGGCCTCTTGATAGCCAGCCGCCAAGTCGGCAGCTTTCGCTCTACGTGAACGCTCAGGCATTGCTTGAAGTCTATAGAGTAAAGCCGTTTTTAAACCACTAAAACTAAAATCGAGGCTCCCATTTTTCAGATACGAACGGGGGAAGGCAATGGTGTCTGGATTTCCCTGTTGAGCCATGCGATCGATGGCTGGCCCCCCTGGGTATTCTAGACCCAGCAATTGAGCGCCTTTATCAAAAGCCTCCCCTGCTGCATCATCCCTGGTAGAGCCAAGGAGCCGACAGTGACCACTAGGTTCCTTAAAATAAAGATGGGTATGACCACCCGATACGACCAGTACCACACAGGGTAACGGAAACGCTGGATCCTGCAACCAGGCAGAGGCGATGTGGCCTTCAAGATGGCTCACGCCGACCACCGGAATATTCAAGACGTAGGCCAGTGCTTTTGCATAGTTGACTCCTACAAGGAGAGCACCCGCCAGACCTGGTCCTTGAGTGACGGCGATTCCGGTGAGATCCGTCCATGCGAGACCGGCATGTTGCAGCGCCTCAGACGCGATAACTTCAATCGATTCAATGTGGGCACGGGAAGCGAGTTCGGGAACGACGCCACCGAATCGCCGATGAATCGCATGCTGTGACGTAATAATATTCGAGAGGACGGCGCCGTCTGTGCCAAGCACCGATGCGGCTGTTTCATCGCATGACGTCTCGATACCAAGAATGGGCCCCGGTATCCATGTTGAGGCGGGCTGTTCAACGACCGTCATCATGAAATCTTTTCCGATCACGCGGACTGGACCGGTGACGAATGCGTTATTCTGAACGAGGGTAAATAACACGGCCCTTGTGGCCGTTGGCGCCACAAGGGCCGTGTCCTATTCTCTGCGATGGCGTTGCGCAGGCTAGGACATTAGACGCCAGCCATCGCCTCCTGCTCGACGAAGGCCGGAGCGCCGTCGCGAAGCACCACGCGGATCTTTCGGCATTCCTTGAATCGCCCTCGAATGATCTCTTCGGAGAGTGGATCGCCGATCGCGCGCTGAATCGTCCGGCGCATCGGTCTCGCTCCGTAAAGCGGCTCATAGCCTTCTTTAATCAACCACTGCTTGACGTCATCTTCAACCTCAATCTCTATCCCCTTGTCGAGGAGACGCAGCCTGAGCTCACCCAAGAGAATGTCGAGAATATTGTAGAGATGCGTTTTGTCTAGTTGATGGAAGACGACGATCTCGTCGATCCGGTTCAAGAACTCCGGGCTAAACGAGCGGCGCAATTCTCCCAACACTTCTTCCTTCTTATGGCGCGCCTGATCGCCTTCGGTGCTTTGAAATCCAAGCGAAACCCCCTTCTGGATCATCTTGGTCCCGATATTGGAGGTCATGATGATGACGCAATTCTTGAAGTCGACTTTGCGTCCGAGACTGTCGGTCAGCACGCCGTCGTCCAAGACCTGCAAGAGAATGTTGAACACATCGGGATGGGCTTTTTCGATTTCGTCGAACAAGACCACCGAATAGGGCCTGCGCCGGACCCGTTCCGTCAATTGGCCGCCTTCTTCGTATCCCACGTATCCTGGAGGGGCGCCAAAGAGCCGTGAACTGGTGAATTTTTCTTGATATTCAGACATGTCGATCCGAATGAGTGAGTCTTCGCTATTGAAGAGAAACTCCGCTAACGTCCTCGCCAACTCGGTTTTCCCGACCCCGGTGGGTCCCAGGAAAATAAAGGACCCAATCGGCTTCTTCGCTTCCTTCAGGCCAGCGCGTGACCGCCGAATGGCCCTGGCCACGGCAGAGATCGCTTCGTTCTGCCCAACCACGCGTTTATGGAGGAACTCCTCCATGCGCAGCAGTTTGTTCGACTCTTCTTCTTCAAGCTTGAAGAGTGGAATGCCCGTCATCTTGGAGACGACATAGGCCACTTCTTCTTTTCCAATCGTCGGCTTGTTCTTTTCCTGGTTCTTCTTCCACTCACGCTTGGACTCATCGAGGAGTTTGCGCAGCCGTTCTTCTTCCTCACGATGGCGGACGGCTTCCTCGAAATTCTGCATCGAAATGGCCAGTTCCTTGTCGCGCGAGACCTTTTTGAGCTCTTGCTCCATCGCCTTCAGGTCCGACGGCAGGGCATAGGTCTGCAATTTGGCGCGCGATCCCGTCTCATCGATTAAATCGATGGCTTTGTCAGGGAGAAAGCGGTCGCTAATGTAGCGATCCGAGAGCTTCACCGCTTCAAGAATCGCTTCTTCGGAAATCTCGACCCCATGATGCTCTTCGTACCGATCGCGAAGCCCTTGAATGATCAGCACCGTTTCATCGATGCTCGGTGGCTGGACGTGAATCGGCTGGAACCGTCGCTTCAGCGCGCCGTCTTTCTCAATATGCTTTCGGTATTCGTCGAGCGTCGTGGCGCCGATACATTGAATTTCGCCGCGCGACAGCGCCGGTTTGAGCATGTTGGATGCATCGATCGATCCTTCTGCCGCCCCGGCGCCCACCAAGGTATGGAGTTCATCGATGAAGATGATGATGTTCCCGGCCTGGACGATTTCCTTCATCACGACCTTCAACCGTTCCTCAAATTGGCCGCGATATTTCGTTCCCGCCACCAGTGAACCGAGGTCGAGCGCAATGACGCGTCGCGAGAGAAGGTTATCCGGCACTTCGGACTGGACGATTCGCTGGGCAAGACCTTCGACAATCGCTGTCTTGCCGACGCCGGCTTCCCCGATGAGCACAGGATTGTTCTTCGAACGGCGACTCAGAATCTGAAGCACCCGCTCGATTTCGTCGGCTCGGCCGATGACGGGATCCAGTTGCCCTGCCTGGGCAAGCTGGGTCAGATCGCGACCGAACTCATCAAGCGCCGGGGTGTTGCTCTTCCGGTCGCGCTCACGCGGAGCGGACTTCCGCAAGAATGTTACGGTCAATTGTCGGGCGGTCAGGAGGTTGGCGCCCAAGCTGCGGAGGATCTTTCCGCCGATTCCCTCTTCTTCTCGGAGGAGGCCCAATAAGAGGTGCTCACTACCGATGTGATTGTGTCCAAGGAGACGGGCTTCTTCGACTCCGTATTCGATGACCTTTTTGACCCGAGGGCTGAAAGGAATCTCGCCAAAGGTCATGGTCGTCCCCCCGCCAGGCAAGTTCCGTTCAATTTCCAAACGGACTTGTTCTGTCGAGAGTCCCATCTTTTTCAAGATCATCAGGGCAATTCCGTCGGATTCACGGAGTATGGCCAAGACGAGATGTTCAGTTCCAAGATAGTCGTTTTGATGACGCTCAGCCTCTTCCCGTGCGAGGATGATGATCTTGCGGCCCTTATCCGTAAATCTTTCGAACATCCTGCCTCCTTTTAGGTGGAGCCTATAACCGGTTTCATCTATGCAAAGTTCTCGAAAAATCTGGCCTAATTCTAACTAGAAGGATTTTAAGTGTCAAGGCTACGAGACAATCGCACAAGCCACGAACTGATGTGGACGAAACACTCATGTGACAAAGACCCACCGTCTTCTTGTTCGTTGACTTCAAAAGAACCCTCCCGATAGAATCTCAAACTTTTTCACCCGTATCTACATAGCCTCACAACTGGATTTCACCACATGAAAAGCAAGAGTATCGGAATTCTGACAAAACCAAATTTTCTTGAAGTCAAGAGTACGCTGCAAGATGTGATTGCCTGGCTCCGGGCTCGAAACATCGATGTGATTTTGGACAGGACCTCGGCGACTCTTCTCGGTGAACCGGGTGGGTATCAGGACGCTCAGCTCGCAAGCAAAGCGGATGTGCTTCTGGTCTTGGGCGGCGACGGGACGATGCTTAATGCCGCTCGAATTGCCGGAGAACGAAGCATTCCCATTCTCGGAGTAAACATGGGGGGGCTCGGTTTTTTAACCGAGGTCCGGCTGGAAAACCTGTATCCCTCACTCGAACGGGTATTTGCGAATGATTTCGTTCTCGATGAGCGGCTCATGTTACGAACGCAGATACATCGGCACGGAGAGACGGTCGCGCAAGGGGTGGTGTTGAACGATGTCGTGATCAGCAAGGGTACGCTTGCCCGCATGATCGAGCTGAAAATTGCGATTCAAGGACGGTTCGTGACCAACTTGCGCAGCGACGGGTTGATCGTCAGCAGTCCGACTGGATCCACCGCCTACTCCCTTTCAGCCGGAGGTCCCATTATTGATCCTGCAGTCCAATCATTAATCCTGACGCCGGTTTGCCCTCATACGTTGACGCATCGGCCATTGATCGTGCCGGGTAACGTGGAGATCGAGCTGACACTTACCAGTAGAGACGACGGCGCCATGGCGACGCTCGACGGGCAGATGGGAGTGGCAATCACGCAGGGAGATACGATCGTGATTCAAACTTCGGAGCACCGGACCAGATTGATCCGATTTCCAGAGAGTAATTACTACGATGTGCTGAGAGAAAAACTCAAATGGGGGGACGGATAGAAACTACCGGCCAGTTCGTTACGCCTTCCCGTGCTCGATCAACTCGATCATTTCCTGGTTGTTCGTATATTTGAACTCCCCGATACACTCTTTCTCACTCCAGTGAGTTTTTTCGCTCGATTCAAGTATGCGGAGCCCCTTCACATCGACCGGGTGGCTTTTGTGTGCCGCGAGAATCGAGGCAAGCTTGTCGAGGACGACTTTTATATCAGAGTAGCTGCCCGGTGTTTTTGTCGAGATATAGCGGTTCACCACCTCTGCGCACCAATCCCCATCCCGCTTGGCGATGCCGACTAAGCCTTCGCTCGCTTTCCGTGCCCACCCAGCCAGGAACACACCGTCAACGACCTTGCCGGTAGTTTCGTCATAGGCTTGGAAGAGCGCATCGTCCGGGTCATTCCCGGTTTTGTTGGGATTCGTGATGAACATGCCGCTCTTGCACGGCAGGCCAACGGTCTCATCGACTTTATCGCCGACGGCAAAGATCACGGCATCGCATGGAAACTCATAATACTGTTCCAGTCCAACCGCAACCGTATCCTCGCCTTTGAGATCGAGCCTGTTTTCTTCCATCTCCAGGCCGCGCACGCGGCTATTTCCATCGACAAGTATACGTTTGGGAGATGCGAGGAACTTGAAGTCCATCTTCGTCTCGCTGACTTTCGGCTCGCATTTCGTAAACTCGTCCGTCAGGCCTTTGAGTACCTCGTCCGCATTCTGGCCGACTGCGGCAAGGCGCTCCTTAATCCGAGCCACCTCTTTGGCGATCCCATCCACATCCATGTTGGCGCACACCGCGCGAATCTCTTTCGGATTGTACTTTCGCTCGGCAGGCCCACGCCGCACGATCGCGGTAACCAGCTCAACTTTCTTATAGCGAACCAGCCAGTGCGAAATGTCGACCATCACGTCGCCAGCTCCGATTATTGCCACGTGCTTGCCCATGTCGAACGGCCGGTCGCCGAAACCGGGCAGTCGATTGAAATG
>Ga0315281_10011890_pt1 | contig 11886 bp, 9 predicted proteins | sample YL17G07_0_MG_FD_204540 | JGI IMG/M metagenome (GOLD analysis project Ga0315281, IMG submission 204540) | Sediment microbial communities from Yellowstone Lake, YNP, Wyoming, USA - YL17G07_0 | ecosystem: Environmental > Aquatic > Freshwater > Lake > Sediment | place: USA: Wyoming | collected... | reverse complement strand
GAAGCAACTGCAACCCGCCGAGGTCGCCGCGCTGTTCCCGCTGGTGCTGGATGCGGCGCGCCGACGCGACCCCGTATCACGACAGTTATGCGACGAGGCGGGGAAGGACCTTGCCGATCTCGCTGTGGCGTTACTGCGGCGCATGGGCTGGCTGCGGCGCGTGATTCCGGTCGTCTATGCGGGCGGCGTCTTCCGCGCCAGCCTGCGCATCCGGCGCAGCGTGACCCGGCACCTGCGGCGTTACGCCCCGCAGGCGCGCATCCTGCTGCTTCGTCATCCCCCCGTCGAAGGCGCCCTGGCCCTTGCCCGCGAGCTCGCCGAATCACAATAGGCTACACTGCTCCACGCACCCTCACGCGCCGCTCGGTGCCGGTCAGGGCTTGGGCGCGATGCGCCCGGCATCGACCACCAGATTCTGCCCGGTGATGCCGCCGGCGGCGGAACTGAGCAGGAAGAGCACGGCGGGCCTGATGTAGTGAGGTTCCAGCAGGGACTTGAGCGATTGCACTTGTAGCAGCTCTTGCTTGTCCTTTTCGGTGATATAGAGGAGTAGCTGTTTCTCCGTCATGGTCCCACTAAAAGCCCACGGGGCAAACCGCGTGCCGTGGCTACCACTCGACCGTTCGGATCTCATCCTGAGCGTTAGCGAAGGATCTGCATTTCGTTCGGGACAAGCCCGGGAAAGAAACCGCTTTCTTGCGGGCCTCAGCTCTCATCGCGGCGGAAGGATTCGAGCGTCCAGAGGCCGTCCTTCTCGTGGTGTTTGAGGACGTAGAGGCCGTCGTCCTCGGCGCGAACTTTGAAGCAGCGGTATCCGACGCCATACCATTGGTCGAGAACTTCCTTCACCTCATGCGCTTGCGCGCCCGCCGCCTGCGCCACGAACCGCACCGGCCGCTCGTCCGCCTTGTAGCCCGAATAACACTCGACCTTGAGCGCCAGACTCATTGCCTACCACCCAGTGTCATTCTGATCGCAGCGAAAAACCCCCGGCAGTTGTAGAAAGAAAATAGCGAGGTGCTTCGCTGGGTTCAGCATGACAGATTTGGCCGCCCGGGCAAAACACACTCGCGCCGCCCTTGGTCTTGACGCCTCAGGTTGATAGCTCGCTTCGGATAGACTGCGCGTAATCGTCGAGGCCGGCGAGCGGTTGCAGCGCAATCCGGGCATCGGCGAGGACGCGCTGGGAGTGCAGAGCGGTCTCATCGCCTGGCTGCGGCAGGCCTTCAATGACCGCGGTGAGCGCGGCGGGTTCCTTTTCGCGCACGTAGCGGAGCGTGTTGGCGAGGACGTGGGCGAGGTCATTATCACGCTTCAGTGACAGGGCGTGGACGAACTTGACGTGGCCGTTGGGCCTGCCTTCGACCTGCGCTGGCCGGTAGCCATAATCAAACGTAAAAGGATCCCCGGGCCCGGTCCACTGCGAGGCAGGAATGCGCTTCTCGAAGCCGGGAAGGTCCAGCACGCCGTGACGCTTGAGGGCGTCGGCGAGACGCTGCTTGATGCGCATCCGCGTGTCCTGCTCGACGGTCGTTGCCGCCCGCGCGCCCACATATCGCAAGAAGAGGTTCTGCATCTCGGTTTGCGGATCGGCGGTCAGGCAAGAACGCGGCGAGGTCACCTGGATCAGGTTCGAGTAGCTCTCCTGCATCTCGCGGACATAGTCCGCCAAGCTGCTTTCGCGCTCTTTAATCTGCTGCTCGAAGTGATTGGGGAGTTCGCGCAAGAGGTCCGTATCCGCCTGCGGATGGAAGCTGCGCACACGGCGGAAGTCGTCCGTAAACAGGCAGTCGAGATAGTCCTCCTGCGGGCTGTAGAGGAACAGTCCGATGTTCAGGCCCTCTTCGCGGACGATGTCCGGGACGTAGCGAACCAGGAAGAAGGAGCAGGGCTTCAGTTGTGTTTCTTCCGCCATGTGCCTCGCTCGATGTGGCGGCAGTGTCTCACCGCCGAGCTCGCCGGCTTCCAGCCGGCAATGGGTTGCCGCCAGGATGGCGGCGCTACATACGGCGGTCAGAGACCGCCGTTACAGAATTCACTTCCAATTCGGGAACGGCGCGAGCGAACAGTTCTTGGTATCGATCAGAGCTTGCCGCACGCCTCGTCGCCTCTCGTACAGTCGCTCCACCAGTCGCGCCAACTGCTCGGGGTGCTCGCCGCACCATTCTTCCGGAATGTCGCGCACGCATTGTTCCAGTTCCGTCGCGTCCAGATTCTCGAGGCGCGAGAGAAAAGGCTCAAAAGTGTGCAGCCCTTTCACGCTCTCATAAACCATGCGCCGCGGATAGAGGCTGCGAATCGGGCTGTCAGGAAAATTCCATTCTCCATCGTTGAAACAGAACCCATGATCAATGAGTGCAGCAGCGTAGGCCGACCCCTCCTGATCCGCCGAGCGGTAAAAGATCACCTGACGCCCGTCGCAGTTGCACGTCCACTTGTCGAAAACCAGCGCCCCCACAAAGACCTTATCGACATTCTTGACCCGACGAAGTAGCCGGTCGGGGAGGAAGTCCATCACCAGCGTTTGATCTGGCCGGCCCGGAAACGGCGAGCCAAATTGCAGGCCCGGCAAATACGGCTCGCGCCGCGACCCCATCTCGAATTCCAGGAGCGGATTATCCGCGATGAGTGATGAGGGAACATCGATGAACGCCGGGCGAGGTACGGGCAGGCCGACCAGCCGCGCCAGGCGACTCGCCAGCATTTCGTTGGCGAGCACGCGGACGTGCTGGGGATTATTGCGGAACTTGACGACGTAGGTCTCGCCGTCCTCGCAGCGCAGCAGGCAGGGCTGCGAGGCGCCTCGCATGCGTCGCACGAATTCCACAGCACGCACCGCGGAGATTTCTTCCACAGCCGAAGAGAGATTCACGGATCGCTCGCGGGTTCCTTCCTTCACGATACTGGGCGGCTCACAAGCGCCGGCTCTTCACCGGCCATCCGGCGAAAGGATCAAGGTTTGCTTCAGAACAGCCATTCAAGGTCGGGGCAGACCCAGGGCACCGCCAAGCAAAACGGCGGGGTTGAAACCCCGCCGCGTATGCGTAAGCATCCCTGAGCGGTGCGGCCCTCGAAATTGCGCGCCGCTCATCACAGGGACAACCGGATATCAGAGAAACCCCTATCGCCGCCTGGCTTTTTTCTTGCTCGCAGACTTCTTGCTTTTGGCCTTGGCAGGCTTCTTGGGTTTCGCGGCTTTTTTCGCCGGCTTCTTCACCGGCTTCTTCTTGGCCGGTTTCTTGGCAGGCTTCTTCGCCTTTTTCGCGGGTTTCCGTGCGGGCGCCGCGGGTTTGGGCCCTCGCGGAGGAGCCGGAGCTGCAATCGGGGCCGCCGGTTCTGGAACCGTCTCCACGACCGCTACTCCTTCGCTCTCGTAAGAGACTTCCTCTTCCAGTCCTTCTTCGTCGCCTGCGGCTTCTTCCTCTTCCTCGCGATAATCGGAGGAGATCTCCTCGCCGAGATCCTCCAGCTCGTCACCCGGCTCCCTGTCATTGATGTCGAACGTCATGAATTCCTCCCCCAAGTTGTTCAGCGCAACGTGGAGATATCAATTTGAGATCGCTGGTGGCCGCGGCGTCCATTGCGCGCGACTTGTCCAAGCGAGGCAGGTTTATACTACGCGAATTCACATGTCAAGGGCTAATGATGCGGAGGGGGTTCCGGGTCACCGAGAGGCCTGGGTGGTGGGTGCGGGTGCATTGCCGCCCTTTCTGGGGGGCGCCGGTTTATGGGCGGCGCGGGTTGGGGATGAGGACGTTTTCCGGCCGTGGGCGGCGGATGAAGAACTCCGACGCCGGCTCTTCTGCGCGCCGCTCGTCCTACCGGTGGCAGCATAGATCCTCAGGTTCTTGCCGGCCGAAAGCTGTGATCCCGAGAGGCGGTTCCACTTGCGGATCTGGTAGGGGGTCACATCAAAGCGGTCAGCAATGCGGTCCAGGGTGTCACCGGGCTTGACCTTATAGGTGATGGGCCGCCGCGGGCCACGCTCGCGCACTCGGGCGAGTGACGACTCGCTGCCCGGAGCCATGGGCAGGACCAGTCTTTGGCCTTCTGCGAGAGAGTCGCCCGGGTCCAGGTTATTAGCGTTCGCCAGCGTAACCGGGGCAATCCGAAACTTGTGCGCCACGCTGGATAGCGTGTCTCCCTCAGCAACTTTGTGGGCTCGCCACCAGATGCGCTTGTCGAGAGGGATGGCGGCGACGGCCTCCTCGAAGACAGGTCTCGTTCCCTTGGGGAGGCGGAGCGTATATTCGGGATCGTTGGCGGGCGTTGTCCAGCGCAGCAAGCCGGGGTTGAGCCGGATCAGATCCTCCACAGGACGATCAATCAACTGGGCAATCAGCCGCAAATCCGTGGGCGCGGCCACGGCTACCTGATCCGTCTCGATGGGTGTATCGGATTCAACCTCGATCCCATAAGCCTTGGGATCCTTGGCAATGAGGGCCATTGCCAGAATAATCGGCACGTAGTTCTCGGTCTCCGCGGGCAAGGCGTGCAGCCGATGGAGGGTCCAGAAATCTGCGTAACCCGTCTTCTCGATGGCCTTCTGGACCGACACCGGGCCGCAGTTATAGGCCGCCATCGCCAGGTACCAGTCTCCAAATGTTTCATAAAGGTCCTTCAGGTGACGGACCGCCGCCTGGGTGGATTTTTCAGGGTCTTCGCGTTCGTCCACCCAGCGATCCTTCCTGAGGCCGTATTCGGAGGCCCGGCCGGGCATCAATTGCCAGATACCCTTGGCTCCAGCCCTGGAGAGTGCAAAGGGGTTGAAGGCGCTTTCCGCCGCCGCCAGATAGACGAGGTCCTGCGGCATCCCCTCCTTCTTCAGTTCGTCCGAAAACAGCGACTGGTATTGTCCCATGCGTTTCAGTGCAGTCTTGATGAACCCCGACCCACGTCCCTGCAGATAAGCGATGACCCCGTTGACGATATCGTTTGAAACCAGAGGCAAGTCTGAACGAACGGTTTTGATCTCCTCCTGAACGTGCTTGCTGACATTGGGGTCAACAGGAAACGTCAGGCCAGAAAAAGCTTCGATAGGAGCGGGATCGTATTTCTTTTCGCTCAACACGTCGCCGCGCTCGACGGTGACCACTTCCAGGCTGTGGATGTTTTCGACCAGCTTGTCGAATTCATTCTTCAGCCTCTCTTCGGCCAGCACATCCATATTGGACTCGAGCAAGATCCCCAGCGCCCGGTCGAATGCGACTCGCGCCTTGTCGAAGTTTCCGGCGCCGTATTCAGCAATTCCAGACTCGTATTGCTCCTCGGCTTGGTGGATCAAGGTGTCGATGGCATCCGGCGGGCGAGGCTTAGGGGGCCGGGGAAAAACAGCGAGGGTCGAGAGAGGTAACTCAATCGGTGGATCTGGGGGGAGCGACCGCTGGGCGGCCACTCTGCGGCTGCTGCCTGCGCTGCAGGATGTCAGCGCAGCAACAGCCATGGCGAGGCACAGTATCCTCTGTTCCTTCAAACTTCCCCCCATCACCCAGTTCAATCTGATTTCCGGCGCGCTCTTTACTGTCTGAACGCGTATCGGCGAATTCTACCTAGCCGCCGCTTCACGGTCAATTCCAAAATACGCCGGCGCCGATTATTTCTTGTGTTTTCAAGAAATTGCAGGCGGACGCACGACCATGCCACTTGGTGACTCGATGGCGGCAATGCTGGCTGTACCCAAGGGTCAAGGCGTAAGTCATGCCAGTCGGACAATGAGCCGCAACGCCGCCGGAGGACGGAGGGTAGCGGGCGTTAAACTTCGCTACAATATACCCTGACTTGATGTACAATCTGCCCGCGTCCCTCGCCTAACCGGGTTCCTGCCGGCGTCGAACCCCTTGCCGACAGGTCCGGGTGCATCCACCCGGAGGTGGAAAGTGTCCAAAGTGGCTACCCTGGCCTTTATTCTTGCCTTTTCGGTCCCTTCGGGGGCAATTGACCTTCAAATACCCTCTAGCGCTGAGATTTGCGGTGATTGCCACCGAGAGATATATAACGGCTGGAAGCGCTCCGCCCACGCCAGAGCGATGGAGAGCCGGCTCTTCCAGGACTCCCTGAAAATGGCTGAAGCCGATTTCGGCGCCTCGGCGCGCAAGACCTGTCTGGGCTGCCATTCTCCCGTGGGCGTGCAGGTGGGTGACCTCAATCTTATCAAAAAGGTGAGCTGGGAAGGCGTCACCTGTGATTACTGCCACTCGATTCGTGAGGTGACCCTGACCGGGCCCAATCCCAAGGCCCGAGTTGAGTTCTCGCTGGTGAAGAGTGGACCCTCGAAGGACGCCGCCTCGACCGCGCATGAGACCGTCTACTCGGAAGTGCATACAACTTCGCTCGCCTGCGTTTCCTGCCATGAATATAAGAACGCGCAGGGCCTCGCGGTGCTGACTACTTACTCCGAGTGGATGAAGAGTTCATACGGGAAGGAAGAACAAGGCTGCCAGTCGTGCCACATGTACCGCGTACAGGGTAATGTCGTGGACCCGAGCGTCAAAAGAAACAGCCAATTAAAGCTAAATCTGCACGAGATTCCCGGCAGCCACTCCATCGAGCAGTTGAATAAGGCGATCAAGGCGCAGCTCAGTTCCGACCACCAGGAAGGTCAGCTACGAGTCTCAGTGCAGGTTTCGAACCGCGGCGCGGGACACGACGTTCCTACCGGCTCGCCCTTGCGGCAACTGATTCTCGAACTGCGGGCCGACGCCTACAACGGCAAGCACTTCCGCGAAGAGCGGCTTTACCGCCGCGTAGTCGCCGACCAGAGCGGAACACCCCTCAACCGCGAGCACCTGGCTTTTATCAAGGCTGCTCGCCAACTCAGCGACACTCGTCTTGGACCGGGTGAGACGCGCACCGAGACCTTCAGCTTCCCTGTGCCTCAGGGTGTGCAGACTCAACTCGACGCCAGCTTCTATTACTACTATTCACCTACCGCTACGACCGAGGCCGAGCAGAAAGTCAAATTCCTCAGCCTGCGGCGGCTGGTGCAATAGGGCTGCGGATGTTCCACGCCCGGACCGCACGCATCTTGACTGCCTGTGCTGCCGCTGCCGACGGAGTGGCCGCGGGCCGGGAGCCGCCCCGACCTTTCACCTTTCCGAGTCCACGCCTGCCAAGGTAAAATATCCGGTCTCATTTCTCCGAAGCGGCCAGTGCGCAAGGAGGCTTGTGAAACTCTCAGTCTGTAGGACATTCTCATTGGGCGTTTGCGTCTTCATCATCCTTTCTGCCGCCGCGTTGCGATCGCGCGCAGTCTCGAATCCCGTGATAGGTCGTTCTTATTGAAAGTGCGCTGGGAAGACCCCCGGAAAGGGCTCACGGTCTACCTACCGGCCGGTCGGTAGGCACACAAATCTCTCCCCTGCTCTGCCCGCGTTGCGGGCCGACGCTGCGGTCCGCAATCGCCCGTTGCAGATGGATATATAATAACCATCTGGCCATGCCGAGGGCCGGCTTGGGTTGGGAAGATGATGATGATCGAGACCCTAGAAGCGGCGCTGGCGGGGCATGAAGGTATTCACCGACTCGGGTTCGCACACATGCCAAATCACGGCATGTATGCGCCACCCGCGACTAGCCGCCCCCAACGCAAAGCATTCTTTCCGAGTGGGCGACAAACTGGGAGTTGCGGATCTCCAGCCGACACTCCGGCGTTTAAGGGGAGTAATCCGCCCGCGGCCGCCGGAGGCGGGCGGAAATAGTGTCGGCACGTTTCTGGCAAAGGGCTAGGTCGGTCTGCCATAGGCGCTTGGGTTCCCCTACTGCGGGGCGTGCGGGAACAAAATGGTTTTGGCTTGTGCTTGTATTCCAGGTCCTTCGACTCAAAACTGTTCGATTACCCAAGCGTTGCTCTCGCCGACGGAGCCCACCGTAAAGGCAATATGCTTTCCATCAGGCGACGGCACGGGTAAATCCACATACGCGGACTCGCTTTGCCACAGCACGTCAAGGCTACCCTTGAGATCAAGACGAAGAAGAGCAGCCTTCTTGGGCAGGTTAGCTGCCAAGTAGACTCCGCTTCCATCCGCGGCCCAGGCAATATCTTCAAATTCGGACCAGCCGGGAACGGCGACCTGATGCGTTACCCCATCAGCTAGGGTCACAAGTCGTACCACGTTGTCTGATAGACCGCTGTGAACAACGGCCAGGGTCCCGCCGTCCGGAGAAAGATCCCAGTCATAGCCATCAGTAACCGCAAGTTTCAGCTCTGTCACTAACTTCTTCCTGCGCGCCTGAATATCCAGGAGCGAGAAGCTCAGTCCGTCCTTCGACTCCTCGCTGATGAGGCAGACAGGGGCTTTTAAAGCGCACGCGAACTCGGAGTTTCCGGTCTGAGTATCCAGTATGTTGACTGGAGGGCCTCCTGCCATAGGTAGCTGCTTTAGTGTCATCTTTTTGGGATAGTCTCCTTGGTCCTTCGGCCACGACCAGTATAGGTAAGATGTTCCATCGGACAAGGCCACAGCACGACTCTGTATGTCGCCGCTGGGTGCGAGTGCCTCAGGGCTTCCATTGACTGCCTCTTGGCGGAATATGTCCTTCGCTCCCCCCTTCCGATCGGACGTGAAAAGGAAGAATTTCGAGTCAGGGGTCCAGCTATCCGCATGATTGTTGCTCTCTTCGGAAATAACCTCCTCCACTTTGGTGAAAACCCGTCCAGTGCTATCTAGGCGCCCCAGGTAAATTTCGTTGTGAGCCTTTGTGCGAAGATATGCGAGGTGTTTCCCATCCGAGGTAGAACTGAGGTCGGAGTGGTAGACGTCCAGTTCGTTCGTAATCTGCGCTGCCGGTCCTTGTGCCTGTCCAGTCTTTGGGTCAACTGGAATCGCCCAGAGATTGGACCCTTTCGATCCGTGCGGATTGGACCGGACGAAAACGATCCGACTGTCCGCCAGCCATGACAAGCCGGAGAACTCTTTTTGTGGGCCTGCTAGCAGGTACTTTCCTTTGATGATAGCCGTCTGGTTTCCTGCCATATCGACTGTCCCGATAAAGTCGTTCTCTGGGTCGGGAGCTTGCTCAAGGAAGGCTAAACGGCCACCTTGTGGCGACCAGCAGATTGAATCAAAGACACTCCCTTCCCCTACGGTGAGAACCCTACGCGGGTCCTCTCCTTTCGGTCCAACAGCCCAAATCGTCCTTTCCGTTTCAGCGTCGATGTCAGCGTCGATGAATGCAATTCGCGAGCCGTCCGGAGCCACAGATGGAAACCAAGCTTTTTCAAGCAGCCGCTGTGAAGCAGGGCCAACCAAATGGAACAGCCACAGGCTTTCAATCTTCCCCTCACCAGCAAGGCCGCTCACAAGGAGCCTGTTCGAGTCGGGGAACCATGCGAGTGCCCAGTTTGGACTCGAAAAGAAGAAAGTTGTCCCGTCGGGTGTCGGCAGCGGTTTGTCCACTCCCGATTGGATGTCACGTACGAAGAGCGCTTTCGCGTCCACATAAGCTAGGTACTGGCCGTTAGGAGAGATTGCAGCCGCATTTAAGGGCCGTTTGGCCGGGTTAGTTGTGACTGGAGTACTGACGGGATTTTGGGGGCGCGTCGGCGGCCTCCTCCACAGGTAGTAGGCCACGGCCGCCACTACGACACCCAGGAGGACGGCCCCCCGTATTACCCGTCGGTGAAGCCTTTCCCGTCGGAGTTTTCGCGGTAGCACGGGATTGCCAACCTCACTGACAAACAGACTATACAGATGGAGTCGAACCCCGTGTTTTACCCGCGTCTTCCCTAAGTCGTGAAGGCGGTCAGGCCACTCGCCGACCTGAGCGAAGAACCTCGCAGAGTCTTCTGACACCAAGATGTGCCCAGCGTCCCCGCAGTCCATTACTCTCTGTGCGAGGTTGACGCCGCCACCGGCCACATTCTTGTTTGCGTTGATGTCTTCTACCCGGTACACGGGTCCTGCATGGATTCCCATGCGCAACTTCAGAGTCGGATGGTTTCGCAATGCACGGCTAAGTTCGACCGCGGCGCGGAGCGGAGCCTCCGGATCGCCAAAAAACACAAGGGCCATGCCGTCGCCGGTGGGCAGCCGAATCAATCTTTTCTCCTCACTCGCTGCACGGAACTCGTCCAATTCCCGAACTATTTTCTGAAGTTCGTCAAGGGTTAGCTCCTGCTCTTCAATCATCAGTCGGGAGTAGCCAACTACATCCATGAAGAGCACATGACCCACTTCAAGCTTATGCTGAGCCTGGGCTTCGGGATTGCTAAGCGGTGCCACGTCTTACCTCTGGTGTCGAGCTTGGAACTCGACCATTATCCCCGTTCCTCGTCCGAACAACGCCGCAGTCTACTTCCCTTCGGATGCGAAGTAAACCGCACACTCCACGAGACTGCAAAATGCTAGCGCGAGTGTAATGAATAAAGTCAGACTTCTTGGTTAAGAGCCATGTGGTTTTCCCACGCGGGTGGCGCATACCGGTCGGTTGACGGGCGCTTTCTGCGGTGTGGGTGGATGGCCACGTTGTCACCCTGAGTGCAACGAAGGGTCTCGGCAGTTGCATCGTTAAATGCGGGGATTCTTCGCTTCGCTCAGAATGACAGCGCCTGGCGCGGGCGGGGCATGAAGGTATTCACCGACTCGGGTTCGCACCCATGCCAAACAACGGCATGTATGCGCCACCCGCGAGATCGTCCTGTTCGGGAACGACCTCCGCAAAGCGAAGGTGGCATATCAGGTTGACAAGGATGTCGCGAGCGATGAGGTAAGGACGCTGAACAATGTTCCAACCAAATAACAAGCCCTGCTACAGGACGGCGCAGCCCCCAACGGCCCGCGCCCTGCTGTCGCTGCTGACGGCTGACTGCCGACCTCCGACTATTTTTCTCAGTACCTCTGCATATAGACCATGTGGGTTTGCGTGAACTCGTAGAGGCCGTGCTTGCCGTCGGTGCCGCCGATGCCGCTCTTGCGCCAGCCGGCGTGGAATCCCTGCAGGGCCTCGAAATTCTCACGGTTGATGTACGTCTCGCCGAAGTGAATGTCCTGGCAAGCCCGCAGAGCCACGTTCAGGTCGCGGGTGTAGATGGACGATGTCAGCCCGTAGTCGGAATCGTTGGCGTAGGCGATGGCTTCATCGAGATCCTCGAAGGTGACGATGGGTACTACGGGGCCAAAGACTTCGCGGCGGATGATTTCCATTTCCTGCCGACAGCCGGTGACGACGGTCGGCTCATAGTAATAGCCGCCCTCGCGCGGCGCACGCTTGCCGCCCGTGAGGATGGTGGCGCCCGCCTTGACGGCGCTTCCCACCAGGGTTTCCACCTTGCGGAAACCCTTCTCATTGATGAGCGGACCATAATCCACCGTTTCATCGGCGAGCGGATCGCCGAAGCGGGTGTCTTTCATGGCCGCGGTGAGTTTGGTGACGAACTCCTCGGCGACGCTGCGCTGCACGTAAACGCGCTCGGCGCTGTTGCAGACTTGGCCGCTATTGAGAATGCGTGAAGCCTTCACCGCCTTTACCGCGAGATTGATGTCAGCGTCGGCCATGACGAGAGCCGGTGCCTTGCCGCCCAACTCCAGATTCACTTTGGTGATGTTGGGCGCGGCAGCGCTCATGATCGCCGAGCCGGTCTCGACGCTGCCCGTGAAGCTCATCATGCCGATGCGCGGTGAAGAGGCAAGCGCCTTGCCCACCGTGGGGCCGCGTCCGTGGACGATGTTGATGAGGCCGGGGGGCAGGTCGGCCTCCGCCATCAGTTCACAGAATTTCACGGCGTTATGCGGAGTTTCTTCGCTGGGCTTGATGACGATGGTGTTGCCGGTGACGAGCGCGGGAGCAGCCTTGCGCGCAATAAGGAAGAGGGGGAAATTCCAGGGAAGAATGCCGCCAATCACACCGATGGGCTGGCGGAAGAGGAAGATGGTTTCGCCAGGCCGGTCG
>Ga0315281_10011888_pt1 | contig 11887 bp, 7 predicted proteins | sample YL17G07_0_MG_FD_204540 | JGI IMG/M metagenome (GOLD analysis project Ga0315281, IMG submission 204540) | Sediment microbial communities from Yellowstone Lake, YNP, Wyoming, USA - YL17G07_0 | ecosystem: Environmental > Aquatic > Freshwater > Lake > Sediment | place: USA: Wyoming | collected... | reverse complement strand
TTGGCTTAACTTAGCCGAAACATTATTTGGCAAAATGGCGCGCACCTTTCTTCGGCATATAAGAGTTTCGTCATGGGAGGAACTTAAAAAAAGAATATTGTTAGGTGTCCAGGAGATCAACAAGCAATCCGTGGTACATCGGTGGCGCAAGTTTGAATTCTCAGAGAATTAATTGTCTGTGTTTTATTGAAACGTTATACTAGAGGTTTTATTGTTTTCCTCTTCCGACTCGTTCAGGTTAGGACAACAAACTTGGCAACCAAATCTCAAAATGTCAACAATTCAATCAATTCATTCCTCGAAAACGACTTAAATACGGCGTCATCCGACTCGACTACGGAATTCATAAGGTTTGCCTTGGTGGTAATCATGGCGTCGATCTTTTCTTCAAGGGTGCCTTTGGTGATGAGTTTGAAGACCTGGACACCGCGGGTCTGCCCAATACGGTGTACGCGGTCTGTGGCCTGATCCTCACGGGCGGCATTCCACCAACGGTCGTAGTGGATAACCACCGATGCAGCAGTCAAATCAATACCAAGCCCGCCGGCCATAAGGCTGCCCAAAAAGACGTTGCAGCTTGGGTCAGTCTGGAACCGCTCGACCACTTCGCCCCGGTTCACCGTACTGCCACGCAAACTCTCATACCGGTAATTATTACGCCCCAGCCAATCGGCAATAATGTCCAGCATCTCCAGGTACTGTGAGAATACGACAACCTTTTCCCCAGACTCTAACGTCTCCTCCATAATCTCCTTAAAAAGTTCAAATTTTCCGGAAGATTCCGGGCTGAGGGTCTTGCCGTTTAAAACCAGTTGAGGATGATCACAAAGCCTCTTCAATTTAGTAAGAAGCGCAAAAATATGTATGTACGCCACCGGCTGGCTTTCGTCCCGAAGTTTCTGTATGAGCCTGCTGCCCTGTTCCCGTATCAGATCACGGTACATAACGATCTGTACCGGCTGCAAGGTGCAGTACCGCTTCTCTTCGGTCTTTGGCGGCAGTTCCGTAAGGACGTCCTTTTTGAGCCTTCTCAGTTTGAAGGGATGTATCACCTTCTTCAGCGCCTCGCGCTTGGTGATATCCTGGTGTTTCGTAATGGGGTTTTCATATCGCCGCCTGAAATCATCGGCGCTGCCCAGGTAACCGGGCATCAGGAAATCGAAGATAGACCACAGTTCCGACAGCCTGTTTTCTATAGGGGTTCCCGTTAGCGCCAGGCGACGTTGAGAGTTGAGGAGCTTTGCGGCCTTACACATGCGCGTACTGTGGTTCTTAATCTTCTGAGCCTCATCCAGCACCACGTAATTCCATTGCACGTTGGCAAGAGCTTCCGCGTCACGGGAAAGAATGCTGTAGGTCGTTATCATGACGGGTGGAAGATTGCCTGCAAGCAGGCTGTTTCGCTCCCTGCCGTAGAAACGGGCTACCGTTATCTCCGGTGCAAACAGACGGAATTTTGATTCCCAGTGGTCCAGCACGGATGTCGGGCAGATGACCAGGTTCGGCAAGCCGGGTTCCGTCTGCAGGGCGGAAAGGAGGACGGCCATGGCCTGATGTGTTTTGCCAAGTCCCATTTCGTCGGCCAAGATGCCGTTAAAGTTGTTGGTGTGCAGGAACCAGAGCCAGTCGTAGCCGGACCGCTGATAGACCCGCAGTTCCCCTTTGTAGCAAGGAATTTCAGGGGCAGGCTGCGGCGGGTCAATGCGGTCTAAACTCTTCAGGAAATTTTGCGTTTTGCCACACGCAGCAACCTTTACCTTTTTGCCGCATTCCGCACGGGTGCGCAGGTAGCCGAGCTTCGGCATCTTTATCCTGCCGTTTTCAATGACGCCCTTGCCGCGTTGCCAGAGGTCTAAAATGTCACGGGGGATTTCAATGAAGGTCGTATCTTTTTGAATGCAGTTGTTTTTATCAATAGATTCCATAATTTCGGCAAGGGTAATGGTGTGGTTTCCCACTGTGTAGGTGGGGTCGAGCCACAGCCAGTCAGAATCGCAGGTCTCCACCTGCACGTGGGACACGTCAACGTCGTCGTGGATTTCCACATCCCTTAAACGCTCCGACGGTTTAAATGCAGATTCTTCCGTCAGCATGCCAAAATCGCGCTTCAGAAATTCAATAGCATCCCGCCCCTGATACACCAAAGGCCTTTCATTGATAAAATAGGGGCTCAACTCCGGCGAAGGAGATTCAACAGGTTTATAGCTGTTGTTATGCCAAACCCAATTTTCATTAATCTTACATCCGGCAAATTGGTCAGTATGAAGAGTCGTATCCTCTTTCTTGTTAGTACCCTTCAAGTGAAAGACCGGAGTTAATTGCACGTTTCCTTCGGCGTTTATATCGGCATGGAGATACGGAACAATTGGTGTCTTGTAGACCTTTGTCCTTTTTGCCCGTTCGGAAAATTGCACATTATGCCGTTGGCCGCCGGTTAATTTTTGGAAGATAAGTGGACTTTTCTCTGCTGAAACACGGAGTATTGTTTCATCGCCCTGGCTGGAAATGAGCTTAAGTTCAAGACGCGGTCCGCCATCAATCAAATCCACGTGGATATCTAAATCCTGAAATTCAGAAAGCAACTCGTGTAAAAGAGAGGGAGGCTCCTGCTCTCGGCGAAGAAACGACAACGTATTCTGGAAAATATCGGTCGGGTTGAAAAGCGACCTCTGGCGCGGCAAAGGCATTGGCTTCGATGTCTTTTGCGGTATAAGTTTGTTCCTTTGCTCAATCCACTTAAGCAATGCGGCGATCACGTGCTTGCACATCTCCCCGTCAGACGCATAAAAACAGGTACACATCGTTTCTTGTATCTCTTCTTTAGTAGAAAGGACGACGACCTCGTATGGTATGGAACCATTGCCCATCACCATCGCGCTTAACTCTCCACCCCGGCAGTTTACGTTAAGAACACGTCCACTCTTGTAATAAGAAAATCCACGACTAAAGACACCTGATTTGGTTGTTGCCTTCAAATATTCGGGCGTAATGTAATCAAGGAAAGATGCATTCATAAAACCGTTCCCTCAAAGAAGTCTGTTAATAGTTCGGCAGACATATAATAAAAGACCATACCCTCCCCTTAAAAAAAGCGATTCTCATCTACCCACACCAGTATCACTTGAGCAATTAGGAATCATAGCGCTCCAACGGAATGGACAGTGCCACATATATACCATTTTACACCTTATATGTCAACTAATGATGTAGAGGGTTACCAGTACGGTTTGATGCCTGTGCCAAGATGGACACTAATAACGGTGGAGATTCTCGTTGACAACAACCCGTATATACAGTAGACTTTCACGAGTAAACGTATTGCTAAATACTTACATCTAAAGAAGGTATGCGCCAAAAATTAAATATCTGAATTAGGACGGCGGCGGCTATTTCATATTCACTCGTAGGGACACGGCGCGCCATGTCCCTACTTTGGAAATTCCTATACGTCTAGTTATGAAATTAAAATACTATTCTTCAATATATAACACAAAGATATGTTTCTCAAACGTAGCGCTGAATTTCTCAGTAAAAACCAATTTTATGTTCTTATTGCAGTATCGGTAATCATCCATAGCCTCGCCATAAGCCTATCTCCACAAACAAAACACTTTTTCAGCAAATCGAGCCTTCGTAACTCCTTTGTTCGGGAATCGGGTAGTGATATCGTTGAGATTGAACTTATTGATAACGCTACACCAGAAGCAAAGAAGGCCGATGCAAGTTCAAACAAAAATAAGGAGCAGGAAAAAAAAGAGGAGGCCAAGAAGTATAAAATTTTTACTGATACCTCTGACGCCACCGCAGATGAGAATACCAATGAGGATTCCGATAAGATCGGTGAAAAAGGCGCTGTGGCAAAGGACTACTTTCCCGATGACGGTAAGCCGGTCAATAATACGCCACACGCGGAGGGTCACTCACAAGCGCCGATGCTAGGCAAAGGAGGGGCTTTCGCTCCGGCAACCGAACGGCAACAACAGCCACAGGATAAAGAGAATAAGCCACAACCGGTTAACGCCGAAGGCAATGCCTCGAAGAACACCCCTCCTCGATATGCCAATTTACCCAAGGAGATGAGCCAACCACAGCAACCCGGTTCTCCAAATATGCCGCAGCCACCACATCCGCCAACACCAACCGGCAAGAGTGCGGAGGTAATCGCTGAAATGGAACAGGCCACATTGGATACCACTCCTTCACCCCAAAAACCATCACAAGCACCCGGACGGGAGAGGATGGTCATCGGGCAGGAGATTGAGGATAAAGAGGTGCCGGAGACCTTGCCAGACAATGAGGCAGTATTTATTACTAAAGAACGGGCTGGGATAGAGAAAAAACCTGAAGAACCGGAAGAAAAGCCATTACCACCATCGCGGGAAATAAAAACCGAAGAAAAAAAGACAGCAAAGGAAGAGAAACCCAGGGAAGTAATGAAAGAAATGAACGCCCCACCGACTGCGGTAGAACCGCCGGTAAAGGCGTCTGAGTTACCCGGCTACGAACCTTCCCGGAAGGATGCAAGAGGGCTGGACGAAGATGATAGTCCTGGTGAAACCGCAAAGCCAAAGGTCTTTTTCAACGTAAATGCAAAGCCTGAGGGAACGGGTAAAGAACCCGTCCTTTTTGAGGACACGATATCAAATGCAGCAATACCGGGTGCGCCAACGTTTAACGTTAAGAAGCATGAATACGCTGACTATTTTAAGCACATCAGAGACCGGATATCCCTTTACTGGTTTCTTGGATATGGCACCCGCGCCGAATTAAAATTAGAAACAAAAGATGACAAACCCATCATTATCGAATTTAAGGTGTATCCAAACGGCACTATTGATGACGTGAAAATCGTGGATGACGCGGGAAATTTCAACCTGGCGTCACGACTGATTTCCTCGGTGGAAAAGGCCTCACCCATAAACCCCTTTCCACCAAAAATCAAGGAGCCGTCAATTGACGTGCGGTTTAATTTTTACTTTTTTTAATAAGGAGGAAATGGTACTTTGGAATGGTTAATAGGCGCCGGTATCATCATGATACCGTTGTTAATATGCTCAGTTTTGTCCCTTGCTGTAATAATTGAACGGGCTATCAATCTTCGCAGGAGTAAGATATTGAAGCCGGAAATTATCCAAACCATAGCGGCAATCCGGTGTCTGAATGATATCCCTATTGCAATCTCCAAGTGCGAGGTGATCCCCGGTCCGTTTTCGAATTTGCTAAAACGGATTCTCGTCAATCCGCATCTTTCACGAGAGGAGAAACTCTTTGAGGTACAGGCTGCCGGGCGACAGGAAATGAAGGCGCTTGAAAAGAGACTCTGGATATTAGAAGTTGTTTACGCCGTTGCGCCTCTCTTAGGGCTGCTGGGAACGGTATTGGGGTTGGAAAACATCTTTGGTGTTATCTCCGAATTAGGCCTGGGACATGCTAAGGCATTTTCCGGTGGACTTGCGGTTGCCATCAGAAACACAGCCGTTGGGCTTTTTATTGCTATTCCATGCCTGGTTGCGTTTACGTATTTTGATAAAAAGGTGGATGCCCTTGTCCTTGAAATGGAAGAATATTCCCTGCATCTTTTGAATGTACTTTATCCGGTTAAAGATTTTGATAAAAACACCTAATTACCTTTTTTACCCTATAAAACTATGCGATTCCGCGAAAAACGTACAACGAGAACAAGAATACCAATCATAAATCTTACGCCCATGGTGGACGTGCTGTTTCTCGTGCTTTTGTTTTTTTTGATTACCTCAAGCTTTTCAGAGCAGCCAAACATCAAACTGGAACTTCCCTCGACAAAATATGCCGCAACGAGCAAACTTGAAGAACGGGTCTTAATTCTTTCTGAGGACGGAGCGTTATTTTTTGAAAATAAACCCATAGAGATGAAAGACCTGGTTTCGGTATTGAAAAATGCCTTCAGCAAACAGGACGACAAGACTCTTACCATGCGCGCAGACAAACACGTTCCCTACGGTGTTATTGTTGAGGTTATGGACGCAGCCAAGGGCGCCGGTTTGAAAAAAATCCTGGCGCCAACCATCTTTGCACCGGAAAAGAACATGTAGACAGTTGCGGTTTTGTAAGGAACAATACCTGCGGTTACTCACATTCTCATAAGAAATGGCCTAACGATAAATTGTGGAGCCTTGTTTTTTGCCATTCCATCCCTTAATGGCTGAAAGCCATAGTCTGAGTATTTCTACTATGAAGTGCTTAGTGTTGGAATTTAATTAGAAACTAGGAACTAAAATAAAATCCGCACATATCCTCATACATCTTTTCATACTCCCAATACGCGTTATGCGCAACCCCGTACTTTGCCTTCATATTTACCTGGATGTTATTGTCAACTATGTAAAAATCCAGATGTCCGCTGACGGGGTCTTTTTCATCCCAGAAATTTATCCAGCGAATCTGGTTGTCCAGCAGGGGCATAATAGGGTCTTCTACTTTCACCTCCTCTCTCTTTAAGTTTAAATCACGTCCCTTGAAACTATGGAAATGGTCTAAAATCTGGCGGCGTATGTATTGTTCATCGGGGGTGTGTTCCCGAAAGAAGAACGCCGTCTTGTCTAACGGGCTTCCAAAGGTTACCAGGCCATTGATCTTATTTGCAAACCGCCATTCCTGTTGTTTTAGATTAAACGCGTGGTTCACCCTGTTCAACGTGTCGTAAGCAATGACACTCCCCAGCGAATGCCCGGCGATGATAACGTTTTTGTACCGGTCGTTGTCAATCAACGCCTTGACCTCCTTCACGGCGTCGGTCAGGTTCGAGCTACGGACGTGGTAATGTTTGGACTTTACGTCGGTGGTGGTATAAATAGCCACATCGCCCATGTAGTCAACAAAAAGTTGTGTGGCCTTTGACAGGAACGGTTTGACGAAGGGACGAATGCAGTCAAAATAAGGTATCTTTAAAACCCTGAAAAAAGCCAGAGCCCGCATAATGCACCCCAGGTGCTTCAAATACCAATAGTCGCCGCTCTTTCCTTCATATTTCTTTACCAATTCTTTGTTTTGTTTGTAGAATTTCTCTGCGCCGTCGGACGTTTTAACAAGCCAATCAACCAGTTCCTGAAAGTTGATCTCGCCCTCCATCTTGTAAGCCCAGTAATATTCATAGAAATCAATGGCGCAATCAGGCTGGTCGCTCTTCACCAACGAGATAAAATTCTCCGTCCACTCCTTGCCGTTATCCGTCCTGGGACGAATGTAGTGCTTAATGGAAATATCACTGCCGGGGTTGTTTTTCATCAGCGTCTTCCAAAAGTTCCTTACAAATGAATCCAGCGTCTCAAACGGATTCTGTTCACCGATCCCGTGTATCACTAAAAATGCCACTCTCTCTTTTGGCCACATTACGACGTTCTCCTTGTTAAGAAATGCTCTTCCTGTTAAGACCGCTTAGTACGCAAAATAGTGTTGTGCATTAGCCAGATGCCGGCTTGTCAGCGCCTCCCTTGCCTGGTTTAATCGTCGAGCGGATTTTTATGAATTTATTCAGAAGGTCGAACCAAAACGGCGCGCCCGGGGAAATGGCGAAGGCCGTTATGCCCCACCCAAACAATTGCAGCAGGAAACAATTCCACACGATGTATTTAGCTGTAAACTTGGAACAATCACATTTGACCTGTGACTACCCTATCGGCAGGCCGATCTTTTGAATCTCGCCCTCGATATTAGGAATCCCATCCTTCGGGACGTTGGGATCTTTGGCAATCACCTCGGCCTGGGCAACCAGGGCGTCGCAGAGCGCCTTGTCACGGAAGAGGTGGTTGGCAATGTCTATGGTGTTCACGTTCATACCTATGGTGATGATGATGGCGAACATTTGGCTGTGCCGCTTGTACCAGCCGGAGACACGTTCCATTGCGGCGTCATACCACACCTCGATATTTTCACGAAACTTGTTCATACCGTTCCCCGCCGCGTTTGCCAGCGCCGTCAGCGCCTGCCAAACCCTTTCATTCTCAATTTGGTTGATCGCAGCACGAAAAGGCTGGAGCGGGTTTGAGGTGGGGGCGGGCGCATTTGCCGCAGGGGAAGAAACAGCAGCATTGCCGGTATTAGCAGTAACCGGATGGGGCAACACCCGCCGTGTTTGAAGCATCCGTAGGGGCAGCCGATGGTGTTGACACGTTTGGCGCTATAATGTCCATCAGGGCAAGGGCAAAGGGCATCGTTGGGATATACGAAGGCAGATTCGAACCGCGCTGATAGTTTCCATTCTCTTTTATTTCCCCGGATTCATACTCACCCTGGAAAAGCCCGTACACCAAAGGATGGTTATAAAGCCTGTTGGCCAACGCGGAGCCATCCGGGTCATGGAGCAGCATCCGTATGCCGTTCTCAAGGTCGGATGCGCGGTTCTTCGTCCACGCCTCAAAAGCCTCCTTGACGGCGGAGCAAAGAAGGCTCAGCAGTAAGAAGATAAATGCCTTGCCAATGACAATGTCAAGTATCTCGGAACCGAACATAAAATAATACTCCTTTCGTAAAAACGGTTTTTTTGTACGCCGATCCCTTGTGGGCGGACAACGGATGGTGGGAACCCCATAGGTGTTAAGTTAAGAAATAAAAAGGCAGACAAACTCAGCCTGGCCGTATTAGCGACACAGCCCCAAAGGGGCGCAATACGACAGCCCAGGGCAGCGCCCTGGGTGTAGCGTTATTAGCACAACAAGCCCTGAATGGGCGATATTGGGGGCAAAATAACGATTCATTACGTATTACGCCCTTTCAGGACTTGACGGCGTTGCCCTGGGATAAGCTATTTCGCCCCTTCAGGGCTAGTAAAAACAAAGGTTTGCTGGTAATTATACGTGTCTTAACTTAACACGTATTGGAGAAGAAACTCACTCCATAAGCGCTAAATTGTTTTTAAGTAAACCGGGTAATGAATAACGAACGGCAACCACCAATAAGCGCGAACATTAACATGTAACATGAAATGTTAAATATTTCATGTTACATGTAAACCCTAAACCCGCTTGGCGGGGCGCGTCCGGAGGCGACTTCTCTGATGATTATCAGTTTTGCAATTTGAACCCTGGTTTTCCATCTCATTCACAAGCTCCGGCTTGGGAACGGAATTGCACTAAAGGTAAGTCAGGCGTTCTCGCCTGACATCATAATGACAAGCGGAGACGCTTGTCCTACCTGCTGCTTTGAGTCAAAAAATGAACTCTTCTGAAAAAAATGAAGCAGGAGCTTCCGGCACAGGCACATTCCCAAGCTGGAGCTTGGGAACGAGAAGAAACATAGGGTTCGGGTTACAAACCCGCAAAAGTTGCTGTCCCATAAGGGCGTTGCTGTACCGTCAGGGCTAAAGCCCGATTCAGATGGCGCCGCTAACCCCCAGCCTTAAGGCTGGGGGTAATGGGTATGCATCATGCCTGGGCTTTAGCCCTGACGGTAGACTCTTTGTAACAATGTCAGAAACAACTTGGCGTTTTTGGGGATCCCCCCACATTGCAGAACGAAGAGTCCCTTCGCTCTCCATGAAAAAGCCGCCAAATGCTTGACGTAAAATTCTTACTTTGCAAACGGAGTCGGCACGGTGGGCAAGCCGCACCATTGGGCAATGCCGTTATAGTAACCGGCAAATTTCCGCGCGTAGCCGACGCCGTTGTCAATGGCCTTTATCACCTTGCCGATGTTTGTATCCGCATTTTCCAGTTTGTCGATAAATTGCCTGACCCGCCTCAACGGCTTTGATTCTTTTACCTCTGCATTAGGAAGCCTTTTAATCTCCTCCAATGCCTCGTGTATCAGCTTAAGCTCCCTTTCCATTTGTTCCCTTACGCCATCGTCCCGAACGTAGATCGGCAAATCCTCTTTTATCAATTCAATGTCACTGGTAAAATTGTTCACCAGATCAATGTTTACCGTAACGTCTGCCGTTGCGGTTGCCGTGGCAGTGGCAGTTGCCGTGGCATGTGCCGGATTGCGGGCGATAATTTCCAAGATTTTAAAAATCTGCTTGACCATTTCCGATAGGTCTAACATGCCTTTTTCAGGAGACACATCGTAGAACGGTTGCGTCGCGTCGCCTGATTTACCCATCTCCCTGAGCGGCAGGTTCCTCCAACGATATAACTCGCGTTCATCCGGCGCCATCCCAATAACCAACCCCTTAATATCAACCACTTCGCCGCATTCCGGGCAAGGGACGCAGGCATGTTGATAGCCGGCCAGCTTGTTGAGATCGTCCAATGGAAACAGCTTGGGATTTCCTGAAGTGGCGCACTTTTCCGTGTTGCAGGGAATCAGGATTTTGTAATGGATGTGTTTGAACGACTTCCGGTGGATCGCCTCAATCTCATTCCCGATAATGGTCAGCAACTCCTTTTTCCGGTAATCCCGTCCCACGACGCGGACAGAGACCTCCCGGCTACCCTCTCTGTGGTAGCGCGGCAGCGCCACCTCTGCCGCGCAGCCCTCCCTTTCAAGGATAACGCCGTGCCGCCACACCAACTGTTTGCCGGAGGAATCCTGGCGGATCAGGTGGTTCAGCCGCACGATCAGCCGGCTTATCAGGCCTTCCGGCATAAATTCGTAGCGGAAGCGGAACTCAAGCGCGCCTTTGAAATCAAGGGAATACGCGGGCGGACTCTGGGGCAGGAGCTGCGGCGAGATAAACTGCCCCTCGCCCACCTCATAACAAAGCTCAAACCGCTCTTTTTTCATAAGGTTGAGGAGTTGCCGGCACTCGCCGCCCGTATAACCCGTTTTGCCTTTCCGCCTGGGGTTTTTCCAGAGGCCAAAAAGCCAGTCGCGGGTAAACCGGCCGCACCTTTCCTCTATTTCTTTATCAGACAGCGCCGTGTAAAGGGCGTCCACAACCCAATTGGGGTTTACGATTACAAGATTCCTCAGCAGGTCGTCGTCCTTGAAGTGCAGGATCGTGCCGAGGGCGTGGAGGTACTCGGCCAGCATCAGGGCGTCATCCTCGCCTGCGATGCCGTGTTCTTTACAGAGATTGAAATACTCATCAAGGCTAATATGGTTTCGCGTCTTCATCGCCTCAAGTTCCTCGCGGATGACCGGCCATTTCGCCGGGAGTTCAACGCCGACGTGATCAAGACCGCACAGCATGGACTTGATCTTATCCCTCAGCGCGTCAAATGCCCTGGCTTCCTTTGCCATATCAAGCTCAAACCGTTCAATCCGCAACTCAGGGAATGCCTTGCATATCTCGCCGTGGTCGTAGCTGGTTATTGCCGCCCCCTCTCTCTTGTTAAGCATTACGAGAATCGGGCTGCCTTCCCCCAGAAGTTTGATGATGTTGAACCAGTATTCGAAATGGGTGTTCTGTTTCCGCTCGTCGGCCACGAGGAGGTAGAGGGACTTTCCGGTGAGGAAATACTGGTGTATCATATACTGGACGTCCTGCCCGCCAAAGTCCCAGAGGCTGGCGTGGAAGGTTATCTTGTGGTCTTTGAGAAAGGGGAAATTCCAGTCCTTCTCCACCTCCACGCCCAGGGTTGATGGTTCTTCTTTATTGGGAATGGGGTAAAGCGGGTCAATCAGCTTTTTGCGCAGGCTTGTCTTGCCCGCCCCCGGCTCGCCGACGATTAATGCCTTTGCCTCGTACAGATATCCCCTTCCCTGCTCACGCTTCTGCCGGAAGTAGTTACGGATGGCCTCATGCCCCTTTTTAGCAATGTGAAGCGGCGGCTCTTCAAGCTGCTTTGCATCGCCAACTTCAATCCGTACAAGTGATGGCAGTTGTTCTACAAAACTGAGATCTGTGACCTTTGCCCCAGTCAGATCGAGCGAACAGACTGGGTCAAATGAAAAAACCTCTATTTTGTCCGGGGGGGGGGTAGCCCAGCGGTTGTTCATTTTCCCACAGCGGGAAATATTGTAAGTGTTC
>Ga0315281_10011887_pt1 | contig 11888 bp, 5 predicted proteins | sample YL17G07_0_MG_FD_204540 | JGI IMG/M metagenome (GOLD analysis project Ga0315281, IMG submission 204540) | Sediment microbial communities from Yellowstone Lake, YNP, Wyoming, USA - YL17G07_0 | ecosystem: Environmental > Aquatic > Freshwater > Lake > Sediment | place: USA: Wyoming | collected... | reverse complement strand
GCGTGTACCCAGCCGCAAGGTCTTTGACCAGAGGCGCAAGATTTTCCGGCAAGCCAGCGGCGAGCGGCGCCGCTTCGGCATGCAGCACCTTGGTCACACCGGCGACCTTCGCGGCGGCCTGCGCTGCGCCAGTACAACCCTGCCCTGCGACCAGGACGTGAATTTCGTTACCCATCTTCAGGGCTGCGCTGACGGCGTTGGTCACACCCGCCTTGAGAGTGTGGTTATCGTGTTCCGCAATGATCAGGACCGGCATGCTGCGTATTCCTCTTTTTGTAGGAGACCGACTTGTCGGGCGATAGAGTCTCGCGTATTGCAGGAGCATGGCTTGTCGGGCGATCCAGAGCCATCGCGCCACAAGTTGCGCTCCTACAGCGGCGCTTTTCCTCTAATGAATTATCCCGGATCAAATCACCTTCGCTTCGTTCCTGAGCTTGTCCACCAGGGCCGCCACGTCCGCAACTATTATTCCGCCCTTGCGCTTGGCCGGCTCGTTCACCTTGAGCGTCTTGAGACGCGGCGTCACGTCCACTCCGAGCGCATCGGGCGTGAGCGTATCGAGAGGTTTCTTTTTCGCTTTCATGATATTGGGAAGCGTCGCATAGCGCGGCGTGTTGAGGCGCAGGTCGGCGGTGATTACAGCGGGGAGTTTGACCGAAAGCGTTTCCAGCCCGCCATCGATTTCGCGTGTCACTTCGGCGGTATCGCCGTTAATGGTCACCTTGGAGGCAAACGTCGCCTGCGGCCAGCCCAGCAGCGCGGCAAGCATCTGTCCGGTCTGATTGGCGTCGTCGTCGATGGCCTGCTTGCCGAGAATAACCAGACGCGGCTGCTCCCTGTCGGTCACCGCCTTGAGCAGCTTGGCAACCGCGAGCGGCTGCAACTCGACTGTCGTCTCGATCAGTATCGCGCGGTCCGCGCCCATGGCGAGCGCGGTGCGCAGCGTCTCCTGGCATTGCGCGACCCCCAGCGACACCGCGACGATTTCGCTTACCACACCCGCTTCCTTGAGTTTGACCACCTCTTCGATGGCGATCTCGTCGAACGGGTTCATCGACATCTTGACGTTGGCCAGCTCGACGCCGCTTTGATCCGCCTTGACGCGGATTTTCACGTTGTAATCGACCACGCGCTTGACCGCGACCAGTGCTTTCATGAAACCGCAACCTCCGTGCCGGAATGGCTGCGCAGATTGTACAACGGCGGCAAGAAGAGTGTGGTAACAACGCGCCATGGCGCCATCCCGGGCGCGTGTGGGGGCACGGGCATTGCGCTACATATGGGCTGTTGTAGGAGCCCGATTTATCGGGCGATTCGACTTGGCTATCGCCCGATAAATCGGGCTCCTACAACAGCGTATCATCACGCAAGGCCCAATGCGCGTTGGTTATTGCGCCCTACTTGCTACGTGTTACATGGCTACTGCGCGCAATTCACTATCGTCTCGCGCGATCCCTGCGCCGAGAACGGCAGACATCCCGTTCCCTGGAATGCCGTGCGCTGCGGGTTGACCTTGCCGCTGTTCATGATCGTCAGCTCGCCACCGCGCACGCCGGCGATGCTGGGTATGAACCAGGTCGTCACGATGCAGCTTTGCGCGGAAGCGAGCGTCGCCGGGCAGGTGTGGCTGCGATGGAAATCGCCGCCGGTTTGTATGGTCGCGATATCGACCGGCAGATCGCCGCTATTGGTGACGCGCACCATCAGCGGCTGGCTGTGCATGCCGACCAGGCTCTGGCCGAATCCCTGGCTGCTGGCCGAGGTAGTGAGCAGCGCCTCGCCGGGAACCAGCAATCCCATGCCCTGCGAGCCCAATTGCAAAGGCGAGTTCTGCGCGTCGCTGGCAATGTTGAGAAAGCCCGAACGAACGCCGATCGCCGAAGGCAGGAACGTCACCGTTCCGGTGCACGTATTGCCCGCACCCGAAGCCAGCGTGTTCAGCACCGTGCAGTTATGGGTGATGACGAAATCGCCCTGTCCCGAGATGGTAAAGCCGATCGAGGTAAAGGTCACCGGCGAGGTTCCCACGTTAGTAATGGTGAAAGTCAGCGGATCGCTTGGGGTGTTGAGCGTGAGGCTTCCAAACTCGAATGTCGCGGGGATGACCGAAATCAGCCTGCCCTGCCCTCCGGCGCCGCTAAGCGGCACACTCGCTGGCGGCGCGTTACTGCTGACCGTCAAAGCGCCGCTCCACGCTCCACCCGCGGCAGGGGCGAACACCACGTCGATGAAGCAGTTCGTTCCCGGCGGCAGCGAGAACGGCGCAACGGGGCATTGCACGCTGCCAGCGATAGCTTTGTCGTGGCCGCCGCTTGCCAATGCCGTGCCACCTCCCAGCGCAAACGATTTGGGTATGACGATCAACTCGTTTAGCTGCTGGAAGACCGTCGCTTTGCCGAACTGGGCGATAAAGTCGCCGCTCGTTGCGACAGCGGAAACATTCAGCGCAGCCGTGCCGCCGTTGGAAAGCAGCACCGATTGCGCGAGGCTCTGCGTTCCCACCGGCTGGGTGCCGAACTGAAGCGATGTTGGGGAGAACCTCACATTCGGCGTCGGCACCACGAGCCCAGTGCCGCTCAATGCAACGGTCTGTGTGCCGCCGTTGGTGGCAACCGTCAGAACGCCAGTCTGGGGGCCTGCCGAGATGGGCGAGAAACGCACGCCGATGGTGCAGGCGCCGGAAGCCGGTAACGTCGCGGGAGAAAGCGGGCAGGTGTTGTTGACCATGAAAGGGCCGCTTGCCGTCACGCCGGTAAAGGTGAGCGGCGCGATCAGGCTGGTATTGCTTGCCGTGACCGTGAGCTGCGCGCTCAGGGCGCCGGCGGTGACGTTGCCGAATCCCAGGCTCAGGGGAGCGGCGGACAAGGTTCCCACACCCGGAGTGGGCGTCACGCTCACCGTGGCCGAGGGCGGACCGGTTCCAGCGGCGTTGGTTGCGGTCACCGAGCAGGCATAGGTGGTGCCGTTTGCAAGACCCGTGACGGTGATGGGCGAAGCCGCGCCACCGGCGCTGATTGCCCCCGGATTGCAGGTCGTGGTGTAGCCGGTGATGGCGGAGCCGCCGTTGGACACGGGTGCGGCAAACGCAATCGACGCTTGGGTATTTCCGGGTGTCGCGGCGCCGATGACGGGCGCGCCGGGAACGGTGCGAGGCGTTACATTCACCGTGGCCGAGGAGGCGCTGGTTCCGATGACATTGGTGGCGGTCACCGAGCAGAGGTAGGTCGTGCCATTTACCAGCCCCGTGACGGTCAGAGGCGGGGCTGAGGCGGGGCCACTTATGCTGAATGCACCTGGATTGCAAGTGGCGGTGTAGCCGGTGATGGCCGAGCCACCATCGAAAACGGGCGGTGCGTAGGAGATCGTCGCCTGAGCGTTGCCCGGTGTCGCGGCGCCAATGGTGGGCGCGCCGGGGACGCCTGCGATGGCTGTTCCTGTAAGCGTGAAAGTACGCGGACTGCCTGGAGCGTTGTCTGTGATCGTATAAGTGACGGTCTTTAGGCCTGGTGCGGTCGTTGGAGTAAAGCGGATGGCATATAAACAGCTTCCCCCCCACGTCAAACCTGGTGCGCCGGTAACGCAGGTGGTGGCGGGGTCGATCGTGAAATCGGCCGTGTTGCTAGAAGCAATACCGACGATTTTATAAAATGGACCGAAAGTTGCCCCGTTGGTAATCGTGACATCGCTCGTCGTTGGCGAACTGGTGAATATCTGCACCGATCCGAAATTGAGAGGGTTGCTCAGCGTGGGCGCCTGCGGGACACCGATAAAAGCCGTAGCGGTAGGGATGCCCGTACTCGAAACCAAGCCTCCGAACAATCCGTCAATGGCCGTGACTGCACCCAAATTCACGGTGATGTTATACGTACCGGCAAGGTTGGCAGCGACACTCGCGGTCACGGTGCAACTCGAAAGGCTGGCAAGGGAACCGCCAGTCAAACCTATCGTGTTACCCCCTGCGCTGCCAACCACCGTACCGCCGCAAGTAGTGGTTGGCGCAAACGTATTGGTCATGGAAGCGGGGTAGGTGATGGTTGCAAGGGCAAGCGTGCCCGCCTGAACCACTCCCGCGTTCGACGTGATCGTGATGGTCAGCGTAGTACCCCCGCCATAGGTGGCGGTATCGATGATAGTCGGGCTGAAAGAAGCCAGCACACTGAGCGTCAATGGAGTTTGCGCGAAAGCAGGCGACGCCAGTCCCATCAGGAACAAAGCCAGCAACCCTAACAGTTTGTGAAATTTTTTCATCGTAATTCCCTCTTGGTTCACGATTCAAGCGGCGCATCGCGTTGACTCCGAATCGCTGCGCCGTCACTCTATAAAACCTGAAAATGGGTCCCCGTTTGCACGGGGACGACACTCGTTATCTAGCCGCCGCGCCTTGCCAGCGCCACCGCGCCGCTGTTGCCGCCGACGTTGTACATCATCCCTGCGCCCTGCCCGCTTCGGCCGGTGAAGAAACCGTCGACGGCGCCGCTCGCGCCCGCGCCGCACGACGGCGCGCACGAGATGTTGAGTTGCGCGGGGCTCGGCACGCCCTGTATGGCGGGGCCTGCATACGCCGAGAAATACTGATCGCGATAAATCGGCACATTGTTCGCCGCCGCATTCCACGTCTGGCCGTTGATGGCGAAGTTGACGCCCAGGTCCACGGTGCGGTTGGTGAAATTGGCCGCCAGCGTCGCCGAATTGAGGCTGCCGGTATGCCCTGCGTTGTCGGTGGGGCGCGTCGATCCGATGACGTCGTACACGGCGCTGCCGGTGAGCGGCAGCGACACCGGCGCCGTTTGTTCGCTACCGAAAATGTAATGCAGACTGTTGTTGGCAAGCGCGATGGTCTGCGTGCTGCCACCGCTCGCCACGCTGGCCGCGCCGCCCGCCCAGCGCCCCCAGGTGAGACCGGTCGCGGGGTCGATGCCCGACTCGGCCACCGATGCGCTACCCTGCGAATAGGCGGCGTGGCCCGCGATAGCGTTGTTGAACACATACGGCGCCGCGAATGCGCTCACCGCCCCGCTGCCGCCTTGCGTGACCTCACTTGGGCGGTTGGTGGTGGCGAAATTGCGGATGAAGCTCGCGTTTGCGAGCACGCCATTGGCGTCGGACACCAGGCCGTCGCGATATGCCGCACTGGTGTTCTGGCGCGGGCCGGTGAACGCGGCCACGCCGTTGACGGTGTTGAAGTTACCCGTGCTCCCCGAGGTCTGGTCGGTGAAACCGTAACCCAGGATGGCCGCGGAAAGACCCGTCCCGGCGAAGCTGCCGTTGATGCTGCCATACAGACCGGCGTTGCCCGTGGACGTTATGCCCGCGCCATTGGCGATCACGAGGTGGCCGGCAGTGCTGGCGTAGAAGCTGTTAAGCGCAAAGGGCACGTTCGCGGCATTGAGACGCCAGCTTCCGCCGCTGTTGCCTCCCGCTGCCGGCAGGGAAACCGCCAGTGCCGCGTTCAGAGTGCGGTTGCTGAAGTTGACATCGAGCGTCGCCGAGCCGAGCGTGCCGGTCGTGCCGTTCTGGTTGGCCGGCGAGGTCGCGGCGGCGAGCGTATAGGCAGCCGTGCCGGTGAGCACTTCGGAGAGATAACCGGGATTGCCCGAAGAGGCGTAGGCGAAATGCACGCTGCCATTAGGCCCGCCGGAGGCGCCCTGCACGACGAGATCGCCGTTGTCCCAGCGGCCCAGGGTGATGACTGTACCGTCCGCATCGACAGTATGCACATCGGCGAGCGTGCCGCCGGTGATGGCGACATTGATCCCGCTCTGCAATCCGGCATAGCTCGAGAAAGCGCGCAGTCCGCCGTTTTCCAGCGTGATATCCGCTGGAATAGCCTGGCTCGCGATGGCCGCGCCGCTGCCCGCGACCACGATGTCGCGCAACCCCAGCCGGTTGAAGTCGATCGGGATGGCGAAGCCGAGTCCGTTGCCGCCGATGACGTGAACAGTGCGTACGAATGTGGCGGTGTCGTCGTCCACGTTGGCAAAGTCGCGTCCGACGCTTTCTCTGCCGGTATCGCCTGAGCTGACTGCCTTGCGAGTCATGATGAAAGCGGCGCTCTTGATGAAGTCTGGGGTCGGCACCAGCGACGTTCCAAGCGCGTTGGCGAGTACCGTATCGCCAGGGCCGGTGACAAGGCCGTTGACGATATGGCCGCCCTCTATGGTGTGATTGAGGGTGGTGTCGTCGGGATAAGCTGCCTGCCCCGGTTCGGGTGATGGACAACCGGTATCGCAATGGAAGGTGAGCGCGCCGGAGCCGCGTATGCCCACGGTGGCGACGCGCGTCTTGATCTGGAACTTGTCGCGCGATGCCGTGGACAGAAAGCCGGTGAAGGAGCGCAGCGTGCCGCGGATCAGGTTAAGCAGCGAACTTTCGCTGCCGCCTTCCTGGCTCGCATAGCTTTCGATGCGCAGGCGCGTATTCGAGCGCACGGAGAGGCGCGCGGCATCGACCATGGTGAGCTGCGCCATGCCGCTGTCGCCGGTGACTACGATGTCCCCGGAATTGACTTCCATGCCGCGCGTGGCGGCGACGGTGCGGTTGCCCGCGGCGATCACCTGGACATCGCCGGTGACGAAGGTGAACTGGCCGCTCGCGGCAAACGCCTGGCTCGCCGCGAACAAGAGCGGCAGAAACAGGAGGCGGGAGAGGCGTGCCAGGAAAGCTTTTTCCCCGCGGAAAAATCCAAAAAAGTCGCACATGCAAACCTTTTGAACCAATAGTTGAAACAACGAAATTGCTCTATACATGGCTGTTTCCCCGTGCTCCCCGCGGTTAAACGGTTTTTTTGGATTGAAATCGGTTTGTGTATTCATGTGAGTACCTTGTTTCTGGTGCACGTTTAGCCGAAGTTGCAACGGATGGTCGAGGAGACTTCGTTGCGCGAGTAGTCGTAGATGTCGATGTTGGAAGCGTTGCGCGAATAGAGCCATTGGGCGCGTAGACCGCACTTGGGCTGGAATTTCCAGGTCATGCCGAAAGCGGCATCGGCGAGGCGGTCCTGCCCGAATTCGATCGCCGTGGCGCGCGCGAAGGCGCTGCGGTCCTTGCGCTGGGTATATCCCGCTCCGGCGAAGACCTGTAGCGCAGTGCTGAGCGACACCTGCACCATGCCGCGCGCGCCGGCCACGCGTTTGCTCTTGTCCGCCTCTCCATCGAGCAGCTTGCGCACCGCGCGGTCGTCGCTATAGAACCCGCTCAGGTAGAGCAACGGCAAACCCTTGCCGAGGAAGGAGTGCTGCCAGGTCCCGGCGACCAGCGCCTGGTTGAAATCCTCGACGTCGTTATCGGGAAAACGCTGGCGGTTGACCTGGAGATTGATGCCGATCTGGTTCTTCTGGTCGAGGGTGCGGCGCCAGTCGCCGCCGATGCCAATCAGGTTGCGGTCGTTGGTCGGCTGCGGGTCGCCGGGCGCCTCGCCTTTCTGGGTGAAGCGCTGCACGTTGGCCGCCAGGCGCCACTGCTGCGGGCCCTGATTGAGGGTACCGCCGAAGCGCGCCTCTGCCGAGGCGGAGTTGAAATCGGCTTCGTTGCGGTAGCCGCGTCCGCGCACATCGCCGCCCGCGAAGGCGCTCCAGCCGCGCGATAGCGGATGGTAGTAGTCGAATCCCGCGGCGGCGTTCATGAATGCCGCCGAGCGTTTGATCGAGTTGCCGGTCGGGTCGACACCCGGCAAGTTGAACGCCGACAGCACCGCCGCCGAGAAGTCGCGCGGCACGCCGGTGAGGTTGCTGTCGTAGCCCAGTCCCATTTCGCCATAGCCGGTGAAGCCGGGGCGCGACACCTTCTTGCGTTCGCCCAGCGCGGTCAGGTAGCGTTCGATGGTCTGCTGCGCCAGCGGCGGCGGGTTGCTCTGTTTGAGATCGAGGAAAGTGGCTTCGGCGAGGTCGTAGGTGCCGCTGGTGTAGTAGGCGCGCGCGAGGTCGAGCTTGGCGCCGGCGTGGCGCGGGTTGGCGGCGAGCACGCGTTCGAAGGCGATGATCGCCTCGTCGTATTTGTTGCTGTCGAGGGCGGCCACGCCCAGCACGTAGTCGAAATCGATTTTACCGGCATGCTTGTCCTGAACGGCGAGGAGCGTCATGTACGCCTGTTTGGGATTGCCGGAAGACAGTAAACCGCGCGCTTGTTCGATCACGTCCTGCTGGGCAAAAACCGGAAATGCCGCACTCAGCGCGAGCAACCAGGAGAACTGCGCGACCGCAAGCCCCCCCCAATTCTTTCTTTGCATTTTTTTATACCCCTCACTCGATAACACGATGCGTTTCGGTTCGCAGTACAGTACCGGCAAGAACCGCGTCCAAAACTGACAAAACAATTCTAACCCGCAAAGAAGCGGGATAAGCTGGAATATTCGTACTTTATTGTGCCGAATAGTACCTTGCCGGATGCGTCCCATGCTGAAACACACTAACATTGCAACGTCCCAATCATCTTATGTTTACATGCATGGAAAAACCGGCAAACGATACCTCGCCACAAGCGGGAAACATACTGTTGCGCGAGAACGGCGATGGCGTCGCGTTCCTGACGCTCAACCGCCCGCGCCAGTACAACGCGCTTTCCTCGCACCTGCTGCTGGCCCTGCACGCGCAGCTCGACGCCATCGCACAAGACCCGGCGGTGCGGGTGGTGGTCATTACCGGTGCGGGCAATGCGTTTTGCGCGGGCCACGATCTCAAGGAAATGCGTGGCGGGTGCAGCGCCGAAGAAGTCGCGCATCTTTTCCGGACGTGCAGCGACCTGATGCTCAAGCTCGCGCGCCTGCCGCAACCTGTGATCGCCGAAGTCAACGGCATGGCCACGGCAGCGGGGTGCCAGTTGGTCGCGCAGTGCGACCTTGCCGTTGCGGCCGACCATGCCAGATTTGCCGCGTCCGGCGTCAACCTGGGATTGTTCTGCTCCACTCCTGCGGTGCCGCTTACGCGCGCCCTCGCGCGCAAGCGCGCCGCGGAAATGCTTTTCACCGGCGAATTCATCGACGCAGCCAAAGCGCTCGAATGGGGACTGGTGAATCGCGTTGTTCCTGCCGCCGCTTTGCGCGAGGCGACGCTGCAACTTGCCGCTACCCTGAAAGCCAAGCCGCGCGAAACGCTTGCCTTGGGCAAGGCGCTTTTCTATCGTCAACTGGAACTCGGCATCGAAGCCGCCTATCGCGATGCGGCGCAAACCATCGCCTGCAATTTCGGAGAACCCTACGCGCTGGAAGGCATCGACGCCTTTCTCGAAAAGCGTGCGCCGAAATGGCGATGAGCGATGCGCGAGGGGTGATGGGTATGGCGGTTGGCGTGCCGCGCCAGGCGCCGCATAAGCCGCGTCACCCGTTCCCAGCAGTACTTGCCTTCCGTTATGCCAACAGATATGCACTCGGCTCCCCCCTGCCTCAATAAAATCTCGTTTTGCCGTCTATGAACGGTGCTTGCGCTATTTGCTCTCGCGCTACCGCGATACCGCGATACCGGCGACCTCATATTCTTTCATTGTCCTTTCAACGACCGTCAGGCACCGCTCGCGCTCCGAAGCTGAAAAAAAACACCCCGCCGTTTCCGGCGGAGCACAAGGGAGGAAGGGTAAAATCTTGTCATTGCACGCAGATACTAGGGTGGCGCAGCGTACGCTGTCCTTAAAAAATCCTTAAAAAATCCTTAAAAGTGAATCAATTCCCCGCACAAGAATTCGCCGGGATCGGCTAAAATACGGAATATTCAGGCTTTTATGCGGCTTGCGGCATCGATAGCCGCAAACGCAGCAGACAGCGGGGCACCTCTAATAATTTGTCATTCCCGCTTTTGCGGGAATGACGACAAAGAGATTTTTAGAAATTCCCAACGGGTTTTCGCAGTTCCCGTAAAGCTTTGCCCTCGGCCTGATCGGGGGATGGGTACCCGGCTATAACAACCGGCTTCGTGCCGGCGCCTGCCTTCGATTTTTTTCTGGAGCAGGTATGACAGCTTTTTGAAGCGTGCATAAACCCTGAAGTCTGAATACCGAACCGCATGACCCGCTTGTATAACCTCGGCCCCTTCCGCCTCGACCCCGCCGCCGGCGTGCTCAGCCGCGACGGCGTTCCGGTGGCGCTCGGTGCACGCGCCGTCGCCGTGCTTGCCGCGCTGGTTGCGCGCGAAGGGGAATTCATCGGCAAGTCCGACATCATGGAAAGCGCCTGGCCGGGGATGGTCGTCGAAGAAGGCAACCTCGCCGTGCAGGTCACCATGCTCAGGCGCGCACTCGCCCAGGCGTCCGGCGGTGCAGCCTGGATCGAGACTCTCGCCAAGCGCGGTTATCGTTATGCCGGACCGGTTGCGGCGGTCGAGGCGACCGCCGTGCAGGACACCAGTGGTAACAAGGCATCGAATCTCCCCGCCTCGCTCACCTCGTTCATCGGTCGCGAAGAGGAGCTTGCCCGCATGCGGGAGTTGCTGCCGCGCACGCGCCTGCTGACCTTGGCCGGTATCGGCGGCATCGGCAAGACGCGCCTTGCGCTGCATGCGGCACGCGGACTTGCTGAGTCTTTTCGCGATGGCGTGTGGTTTGTCGATCTCGCTCCTCTTTCCGATCCGGCCCTGGTCGCCAGCGCGGTGGCGCAGGTGTTGGGGGTGCAGGAAGCAGCCGGCAAGCCACTTGTCGATGCACTTACAAGGCAGCTCAAAGGCAGCCACCTGCTGCTCATCCTCGATAACTGCGAGCACCTGTTGGAAGCCTGTGCCAAGCTTGCCGAGGCGCTGCTGAGCATATGCGCAGGTGTCACGATTCTGGCCACCAGCCGCGAGCCTTTGCAGGTTTCCGGCGAGCAGACCTTTCTCATCCCGGCGCTGTCGTTTCCCGATCCGGCAGCGGGGGAAGAAGCTATCGCGCAGGCTGAGGCAGTGCAGCTTTTTGTCGGGCGCTCGCAGTTGCATCGCACCGGCACGCTGCTCGCGAATCGTCTCCCTGCGGTCGCAAAACTGTGCATTCGCCTCGACGGCATTCCCCTCGCGCTCGAGCTTGCCGCCGCGCGCACCCGATCGTTCACGGTCGAGGACATTCTCGCCAGGCTCGACAACCGCTTCGCGTTTCTTACCGGCGGGACGCGTACGGCGCTGCCGCGCCAGCAGACGTTGCGCGCAACGCTCGACTGGAGCTATGACCTCCTCACCGAGGAAGAACGCACCGTATTCAAACACCTTGCCATCTTCCACGGCAGCTTTACGCTCGATGCCGCCATGGCGGTTGCCTCGACCGACACCATCGGGCCATTCGCCGTGACCGACCTGATCTCTCAGATGGTAGCGCGTTCACTGGTGGTGGTCGATACTACTTCCTCTGGGGCGCGCTATCACCTGCTGGAGACGCCGCGCGCCTATGCGCGCGAGAAGCTCGATGCAGCGAGCGTGACCGCCACGCTAGAACGCCGTCATGCGCAGTATTTCAGCGATTTCTTTGCACACGCCACTGAAGATTGGTTCAGCGTGCCTGACAAAGACTGGGACAATAACTACAGTACGGAACTTGAGAATGTCCGCGCTGCTCTTCGTTGGGCATTTGGCTTGAATGGCGATCCGGCCATCGGCATTGAACTGACTGGCGTCTCGGGATCACTTTGGATTGCTCTTTGTCTGCTCGTTGAGGGGCGTCAATGGCTACGGATCGCAATTGCTGAAATCGGCGAGCATACCTCCGAGATCGACCAAGCTCGGTTGTGGCATTTCCAGGGCTGGTTATGGACTCGTGCGAAACCCGCCGAGGCGCTGACTGCAATAGAAAAAGCCGTCCGCCTTTACCGTCGGCTGGGCGACGGTCTCGCGCTCGGCCATTTACTCTCGCGAATGGCCGATAATTTAGCGCTCATGGGGCAACTTGCGCAGGCAGAATCCGCGCTTGCCGGGGCATTGCCTTTGCTGGAAAAAGCGGGGCTG
>Ga0315281_10011886_pt1 | contig 11888 bp, 9 predicted proteins | sample YL17G07_0_MG_FD_204540 | JGI IMG/M metagenome (GOLD analysis project Ga0315281, IMG submission 204540) | Sediment microbial communities from Yellowstone Lake, YNP, Wyoming, USA - YL17G07_0 | ecosystem: Environmental > Aquatic > Freshwater > Lake > Sediment | place: USA: Wyoming | collected... | reverse complement strand
CGCCCGCCAGTGCCTTGCCCGCGCACCGTGACGGTGGATTCGCCGCCGACGATTACACACCTCACCCCTCTGCCCGCTAGCGCGTCTCCCGAAGGAACTGCTGGGGGAGGGGGTGAGGTTAGCATCCTTGCAAATCGCTCTCCCACTTCCCGCGCCTCTCCCTGCCAGTCGTCGGCGTGGAAGTGCGCGTCAAAACCAAGTTCACGCGCGGCGGTGGCGGCGGCTTCTCCGGCCAGGCGGTTGGAGGCGATGATTCTATTTTCGACGGAGGCGGCAACGGACGTTGTAGCGGATTTAGCGGATGGTGAAGTGAGATGATGGAGGACGAGAGGCGGCAGAAGAGAGCGGAGATTGTATTGATCAATCACCGCGAGGGCGTCTGGCGGCGTTGAACTGGCGGGGACCGTGGGGCCGGAGGCGATGATGGGGAGCGGGTTGCCGACGACATCGGAGAGGATAAGGGCGAGGACGCGGGCGGGGTGAGCGAGGCGCAGGAGGCCGCCGCCTTTAATTTGCGAGAGGTGCGTGCGGACGGTGTTGACTTCGGTAATCGTTGCGCCTGACTGCAGAAGAAGGTGATTGGTGATTTGTAAATCGTCGAGGGTGAGGCCAACGCTGGGGAGTTCCAGCAAGGCCGAGCCGCCGCCGGAGATGAGCGCCACCACGAGGTCGCGCGCGTCCGCCTGAGCCAGCAAGTCCGCGAGGGCGCGGCCCGCGGCGAGGCTCCCCCGCGTGGGCGTGGGATGTCCGCCGAGGATGAAATGAATTGTCGCCTGGAGTTCTCCCTCGCTGGGGGAGGGGAGTCGAGGGACGGAGACCACGCCCGAGGTGAGTCTATCGCCTAAAATTTTTGCCGCCGCTTGCGCCATCGCCACTCCGGCTTTGCCCGCGCCGACGACGAAGATGTGACCGGCGGAGGGAAAATCGGCGGGGCTGAGGTGGCGGTGAACGGCGCGGGCCGGGTCAACTGCGCGGAGGGCGGCGGCGCGGAGGATTTCCAAATGAGATTGATGGTCGGCGAAGTTCGGAGGCACGGAGCGAAAAGAAGCCACTCACACCCCTCACGGGGTTGACACCGCTTGCGAGGCCGAGTTAGCGGCAGTGAAGGGCGTGGCGCGGCCGGTGAGAACTTCGTCGAGGGCGCGTTGGAGGGGCGGGCCGATGAGGGCGAGCACGTCGGCGGGCGGTGGCAGTTGCGCGTGGCTGAGCACGTCGCTGGCGAAAGGCGCGAGCGAGCCGTCACTCCAACCGTCGAGGGCGGCGGAACGCGCGGGGAGGAGATGCGCGGCGAGCGTCCAGGTTGAAAGTTGCGCGGGCGCGATGAGCCACTGAATGAGTTCCATGGCTAGCGCCGGATGCGGTGTGGCCGTATTGACGAGCGCCCAGCTCCAGCCATCGGCGAGGGCAAAGGGCACGCCGGAACTGGTGGGGACGAGGGCGGCGGCGGTGACGCGATTGTTTTCGGCGAGGAAGTTTTGCGCCGAGGTGACGGCGAGCGTGGCGCGGCGCTCGCGGAAGACTTGCCAGGTGGCGGCGGTGTCGGAATAGGCGAGGGTCGAGAGGGGCAAGACGCCGGACTTCTGCGCGGTCTGGAAATCGGTGAGGGCTTCGGTGAGGAGCTCGGTATCGAGGACGATTTTGCCCGAGGGGTCGGCCAGCGGGCCGCCGCGCGCGAGATATTCGTTGAGGAGCGTGAGGCCACTCGGCTCGCCGCCGGGGATGACGAGCGTGCCGGTCGTGATGGCCGTCCACATCTGCGGCGGCGCGGGATAGACGTCGGTCTTATACACCAGCACCCGCGCGTCGGCGGCGAAAGGCAGGCCGACCAACTGGCCTTTGGGCTGGCTCAACGTTTGGGCAAACGGATAGTAGTCGGCCAACGAGCCGGGCGCGATAAAGTTGTCGAGCGGAATCACGAGGCCCGCCGAAGCCGCCGCGTTCAAGTCGTCACGGTTGAGCGCGACGACGTCGGGCAACACAGCGGGCGCGACGTTATACGCAGTCGAGAGTGAAGCCAGCAGACTGCCGGGGCCAGCAAGACTCTTGAGGCGCACTTCCACCTTGAGGTCCGGATGCGCCTGCTCGAACTGCGCGAGTTGTTCGGCCAGCACTTGCCCGCCGGGCGTCGTCTCATCCGGCGCGAACTGCGGCGGGAGCCACACGCGCAGAGCCGCAATGGACGCATCTGTGGGAGTCGGCGAAGCCAACGCGGGCGCGGAAGGCGAAGGCGGCGGCGTGGGCGCGAGCAGGGTAGGCGTGGGTGGTGTGGGCGTGGAAGAACAAGCGGTGATGAGACTTGCCAACACGAGAGAGATGATTCCGCGCCCGCCGGGACGTGGTTTTCTTGACCGTGATGCCGCATCCCACGCGAGTGAAAGAGCCATGCGGCGGAGTATAACACGCCCTCACCCCCGGCCCCTCTCCTGAATACACGCGTAGCGTTTCGCATTCAGGAGAGGGGCCGGGGGGTGAGGCTTGGCTATATTTGACACTCCCCCCTCACTGGACTACCATCCCCGCATGACCCAAACTTGGTCGGTGAGCGACATCAACCGCTACGCGCGGCAAACACTGGAGATGGACTTTCGCTTACAAAACGCGCGGGTGGCGGGCGAGATTTCGGGTTTCAAGGCCTACCCCTCCGGCCACTGGTATTTCACCCTCAAAGACTCCAGCGCGCAAATCAATTGTGTCATGTGGAAAGGCCGCAACCGCGAACAAGCCGCCCGTTTCCTGCCGCACGACGGCGACGCGGTAGAGGCCACCGGCAATGTCACTATTTACGAAGCGCGCGGCCAATATCAATTCGACGTGCAATGGCTCGACCCCGCCGGGGAAGGCGAACTCTACCGGAAGTTTCTGCAACTCAAAGCCAAACTTGAAGCCGAGGGTTTGTTCGCGCCCGAGCGGAAACGCCCGCTCCCGGCGTGGCCGCGCGTAATTGGCATTGTCACCTCGCCCAAAGCGGCGGCCCTGCGCGATATGCTCAACATCCTGCGCCGCCGCCTGCCCCTCGCGCAAGTCATTCTGTCCCCCACTGCCGTCCAGGGTGAAGACGCGCCGCCGCAAATCGTGGCCGCCCTCAACGCCCTCAGCGCCCAGCAACCGGATGTCATCATCGTAGGGCGTGGCGGCGGGTCACTCGAAGACCTGTGGGCCTTCAACGACGAGCGCGTGGCCCGCGCCATTGCGGCCTCGCCCATCCCGGTCGTCAGCGGCGTGGGCCACGAAACCGATTTCACCATTGCCGACTTCGTGGCCGACCTGCGCGCCCCCACGCCCTCCGCCGCCGCCGAACTCGTCACCCCTACCCCGCTCGCCGACCTCCGCGCCGACGTGGACGCGCTGACCGAGCGGCTGACCGAAGCCCTCGGCGGAGTCTTGCGCCTCAAGCGTCTCGAACTCGCCGAACTGCGCGCCCAACTCAAAGGCCTCTCGCCGCAAGCCCAACTGGCCGGCACGCGCCAGCACATTGACAACTTGCGCGCGCGCCTGAACCTCGCCCTCACTCACCGGCTCTCGCTGGAGCGCGAAAGACTCACCGGCCTCGCGCAAACGCTCAACACCGTCAGCCCGCTCGCCGTGCTAAATCGCGGCTACGCCATTGTGAGCAAAGCAGATGGCGGAGTAGTGCGGAAGGCCGCTGAAGTCAAAGCGGGCGAGGCGCTGAACGTGCGCGTCAGCGACGGCGGCTTTGGGGTGAAAGTGGCGAGTTAGAGTGCGGGAGCCTGGAGGTGTGGGGGCGATTGGTAGAAAAGGTAGGGGAGCAGATGTAATTCAAAAGATGATTTCGCGCCAATTCGTGGCAAAGGTTTTCGCTCAGGATAAACTTCCATGCCCAGGACCACACCCAAATCAACCACCATCGCCGCCGACCTCCCTTTCGAGCAAGCGAAGAAAGAATTAGAAACCATCGTCCGCAAACTGGAAGAAGGGCAACTGCCGCTCGCCGAGGCGCTCGCGCTGTTCGAGCGCGGGCAGGCGTTGGCCACTCGGTGCGGCGCGCTATTAGCCGAAGCCGAGTTGAAAGTCAAACAACTCGTCCCGCAAGGGGATGGGTATGAATTGCAAGAGTTTGAGGGGGCTGAGGAATAACTCATGGGCGAGTTTTTCTCCCAGTTCTTCTCCAACAGAGTTTTGTGGGCCGCGTTCAGCGGGTGGACTTTGGCGCAAATCATCAAAGTCCCGCTCGAATACGTTTTGCACCGCCGCTGGGATTGGAGCCTGCTCGTCAGTTCCGGCGGGATGCCATCGTCGCACTCTGCCCTCGTCACGGGCACGGCCATGGCCATCGGGCTGGAAACCGGCTTCAGTTCGCCCCTGTTCGCGTTGGCCTTCGTCCTGGCCGGAGTCGTCATCTACGACGCCATCGGCGTGCGGCGGCAAGCGGGCGACCACGCGCGGGTGCTGAACCTGATGATTGACGAACTGCTCACCGGCCACCCGCTGGCCGAAAAAGAGTTAAAGGAAATGCTTGGCCACACTCCACGCGAAGTGGTAGGCGGGATTGTGCTGGGAATCGTCATGTCCCTTTGGGTGATGCGAACGTTCTGAGCGATTACTGTAGTCTCAACTCCTCTTCACCCGCTCCATCACCAGCGCCGCCAATAGCCTCGTCTCCGGCGTTTTCAGGATGTGCGCGATGAGCCAGAACACCGCCCCGCCGATGACGACGCCCCCCATCCCCACCAGCCATACCGGTAAACCCTCGGTTTTCTGTAGCCACAGCCCCAGCATTGCCCCCATGTAGAGCGTGGCAAAAGCCGTGCGCCATAGGCCGGAGCGGATGCGCGTAAAGGCGAGGCCGCCCAATCGTCGCCGGAGAATCCACAACAGGCCGACCATTTCCAAAGTCGTCGCCACCGTGTTCGAGAGCGCGAGGCCGCCGTGGGGTTGCCACCCGAGGCGCGTGAACAGTCCCGCCAACGCAAAACTTAAAACGATGTTCAACCCCATGGCCGCCGCGCCGATGAGGACGGGCGTGCGCGTGTCGCGCAAAGCGTAAAAAGCGCGCGAGATAATCTCGACCACCGAGTGACTCGCCAGCCCCACCGTGAACCACGCCAGCGCCCACGCCACAAGCGCGGTGGACTCGGCGGTGAAGTTGTGGCGCTGATACAGTAGCGCAATCACCGGGACGCGCAACATGAGCAGGCCCACCGTCGCGGGGAGGGCGAGGAATAAAATGCCGCGCAGGGTGTCGGCGAGGCTGGCGCGCATGGCGGCGATTTCTTCGCGGGCTACCATCGCCGAGAAGGTGGGGAGCGCGGCGATGGCGATGCCCTGCGCGATGATGACTTGCGGCATGGTGAAAATTTGCCACGCATAATTGAGCGCCGACACACTGCCCGCGAGCATGAAACTGGCGAGCGCGGCGCTCACGAGAAAATTGAGTTGCACGGCGGCCACCCCGAGCAGGCGCGGCCCCATCAGGCGCAGAACGTCGCGCACTGCCGGGTTGCGCCACCCCAGTTCAGGATAGTAGCGACCGCTCAGGCCGCGCAAGCCCGGTAGTTGAATCAGCAAATGCAACACCGAACCCAGCACCGCGCCCCACGCCAGTCCAAAAATGCCCCAGCGTGGAACCCACACGAGCAATCCAAAAATCATGCCGAGCCAGTAGAACGTGGGCGCGAGGGCGGGGAAAATGAAATGCTGATGGGCGTTGAGGATGCCCATCAGCAAACCACTCATGCCGAAGATAACGGACGAGAGGAGCAAGACGCGGAGGAGCGCGACCGTGAGGGCCTGCTGTTCCCCGGCGATGAACCCCGGCCCGAGGATATACCGGACGAGGGCGGGCGCGAGAAACGCGGCCAGGGCGCTGGTGAGACTCAGGACGATGAAGACGAGGTTCATCACGCCGCTGGCGAGCCGCCACGCGCCCTCGCGGTCATCGCGGGTAAGGAACGTGGTGAAGGTCGGGATAAAGGCCGAGGCCAGCGCGCCACCCGCCGCCAGGGTGAAAAGAATGTCCGGGAGTTTCTGGGCGACGTAGAAAGCGTCGAGATCGGTAGAAGTCCCGAAAGCGTAGGAGACAAGGATTTGGCGGACAAGACCGACGATATTGCTGAGGAGAAAGGCCGCCATAACCGTGCCAGCGGCGCGAGCAATTTGGCGTTGAGGGGTTTGCACGGACCGATTATAACAGCGCGGGTAAATGCGTCGGGGAGTTTAAACGCGAGAGCCGGGGACGCCGACCCCGGCTCTCTCAAGGAGGAGAAGAAGAGTTTTTTGCCCTTCTGAGCCATACAATAGCACAGGGGTAATTAGTGCGCTTGTTCCATTCCCTACGCCAAACCTACGGCATCCCTACGCTTGTGGAGAGGAATTGTCATATAGAACGCCAGTGCTATAATGTTTTCCGGAGGACAAAATGACTGATTGGGCCATCAAAACAGAAAACCTGGGGCGCGTGTACAAAATTCGCGGGGGCAAAAAGGATGAGCCGAAGGCGCGCGTGGCTCTCGTAGACGTGAACCTTGAAGTGCCGCGCGGCGAGTTCTTCGGCTTGCTTGGCCCCAACGGCGCGGGCAAGACCACCCTCATCAAGATTCTCGTCACTCTGCTGGCTCCGACTACCGGGCGCGCGCTCGTGGCGGGGTACGACGTTCTACAACAGGCCGACGCAGTGCGCCCGCGCATCAACATGGTCAGCGGCGGCGAGTCTTCGGGCTACGGCCTGCTGACCGTGCGCGAGAACTTGTGGATGTTCGGCCAGTTCTACGGCATGGATCACAAAACCACGCTGGCGCGCATTGACCAACTGCTCGAAGTTGTCGGGTTGAAAGACCGCGCGAACACCAAAACCTCCGACCTCTCCACCGGCCTGCGGCAGAAGATGAACATCGTGCGCGGCTTTCTCACCGACCCCGACGTGATCTTCCTCGACGAGCCGACGCTGGGCCTCGACGTGGGCGCCAGCCGCGACGCGCGGCGGTTCGTGCGCGACTGGGTGGCCGCGCGCCCCGACCGAACGGTGCTATTAACCACGCACTACATGGTCGAAGCCGACGAACTCTGCGACCGCGTGGCGATCATCAACGCGGGCAAAGTGCTGGCTTGCGATTCACCCGCGAACTTGAAAAAGCATTTGCAACGCGAGGTGATTTTTCACCTGGATGTCAGCCCCCTGCGGAACGGCGCGCTCGCGGCATTTGACGCGCTCCCCGGCGTCCGCCAGGTCACGCACACCCCGTTGGACGGCAAATCCGAACTGCAACTCATCCTTGACGCCGACGACGCCCTCAGCGGGGTGGTGAACACCCTCACCACGCACGAGGCCCGCATCTTGAATCTGCAAAAGCGCGAGCCGACGCTGGAGGACGTGTTCGTGGATTTGGTGGGCATGAGCATGACGGAGGCGGAGAAGCACGGCGGCTGATTATGAGTATGCAACGGAGCGGGGGAGCAGGGGTGCAAGGAAGACTCTCCCCTGCACCCCTGCTCTCTTGCTCCCTTGCCGGTTGAAATCAAAATGGAAGCGATAAAAACCAACGACACTGGCTGGCGGCTCTTTCTCCGCACCCTCGTCGCCCGCGCTTACCCGCGTGTGGTGGGGCAGATGCGCGAGACGCAGTGGATTTTCTTCGAGACCTTCCTGCCGTTCCTCGCTACTTGCGGCTACGTTTTTGTCTATCGCGCCATCAAAGCCCCGGAGGATTTCGTGGGCTTTGCCGTGATGGGCGGGGCGATGACGGCCTTCTGGCTCAACGTGATGTGGCTGATGGCCTCGCAACTTTACTGGGAAAAAGAGAACGGCAACCTCGCGCTCTACATCATGGCCCCCAATTCGCTCATGGCTATTCTCCTCGGCATGGCCATTGGCGGGATGTTCGCCACCAGCCTGCGCGCCGCCGTCATCATGGTCTTGGGCGCGTGGTTGTTCCACGTCCCGTTTGTCGTCGCCGACTTCGCGCAACTCTTCGCCGTGTTCGCGCTGACGATGACTGCGCTCTACGGCCTCGGAATGTTATTTGCCTCTCTGTTCCTGCTCTTTGGCCGCGAAGCCTGGCAGATTGTGCAGATCATGCAGGAGCCGGTGTACTTCCTCTCCGGCTTTTATTTCCCGGTGAAAAGTTTCGGCTTTGTGGTGGCGCTGGTGGCCTCCCTCCTCCCGCTCACCCTCGGCATGGACGCCATGCGTCAACTCGTCTTCGCCAGCGGCCCGACCCTCGGTTTCCTGTCCGTGCCCATAGAGATTGGCAGTCTGAGCATTCTATCTATTGCCTTCATCGTCGCCGCTAAAATCTGGCTCGACAAGATGATCCGCTTGGCAGTGCAAGAGGGAACGTTGACGGATAGACGGCGCTAGAAAATTCAGGAAATATCCGAGGTCCCCTTATGCTCAAAACCCTCACCCGCTCCTTCCGTCCCGCCGCCTGGCTCGGTTGGCAAGTCGAGTCCAACTGGACCGACCCGCTGATGTTCTTCACCTTCCAAATCCTGCGCCCCGTTGCCAGCGTGCTGATTCTCGTCTTCATGTACAACGCCGTCGGACGGGCGGGAGCGGCGTCGCCTATCTACGCCTACATCTATTTGGGCAATGCTTTCTACATCTACGTCGGCGCGGTCATGGCGGGCGCGTCCTTTTCCATCCTCGACGACCGCGAGCGTTACCGCACGCTTAAATATCTCTACATCGCGCCCATCAATATCCCCGTCTACCTCTTCGGGCGCGCGGTGGCGCGCTTCGTCACCGGCTCCATCGGCGTCGTCGTCACCCTGCTCGCTGGAGTGTTATTCTTCAAGGTACCGGTCAACTTCGCCGCCGCTGACTGGCCTTTGTTCTTCGCCGCGCTCGCGCTTGGCGTCCTGTGCCTCGCCTTCATGGGCATCATCATCGGCGCGTGGACGATGACCATCCGCAACGAACCCTGGTTCATCGGCGACGCGGTGGCGGCGGCGGTCTATCTCTTCAGCGGCGCGATTTTCCCCATCACCATCCTGCCCGCGTTCCTGCAACCGATTGGTTTTGCCCTCCCGATGACGTACTGGCTCGAACTGCTCCGCCGCGCCCTCCTCGGCCCCGGAGCCGCCGCGTTCCCCACCCTCGCGGCCTTTTCGAACCCGCAACTGTTCGCCATCCTCGGTGGCCTCACCCTCGTCTTCGGTTGCCTTGCTGTTTTTGCCTTCCGCTATTTCGACCGCGTGGCCCGCGAGAAGGGGATGATTGACGCGGTAAGCAATTTTTAGCGGACGCCGGAATCAGCCTTCCCGACAGTTACGTTCTCAGTCCATAGCGCGTGAGTAGTTGCGCGCATTCCATATCGCCGCCGAGTTATCTCTAGCGGCGATTTTATCGGCGCGGTGGGGGTTAGAGATTCTCCCCTCTCCTGAACGCGCGCGGAGCGCGTTCAGGACGCGAAGCGGGCCGGGGGTGAGGCAGAGTAGTTACCCCGAATGCTATAATCATGCCGTTGTTGCAAAATTAAGTTCCTTCAGTTTCCTTTCCTTGAGTTCCTTTGCCGTTCGAAATTTGAAGTTTGGAGTTGCCTCATGTCCATCTTCACCTCCGCCGTTCACTCCGGCCATCTCACTCCTAAGCCCGGCACGCCTTCCAACCCCGCCATCGTCACCGCCTCCGGTTGGACCCACGACAGCATGGAAGCCCTCGATGTTGCGCTGGGCGACGAAACAGCGGGCTACGTCTATTCCCGCAACGCCGCACCCACCCAGGAAGCCTTCGAGGCCGCGCTGGCGGCCATTGAAAACGGCGCGGGCGCGGCCTCCTTTGCCTCGGGCATGGCCGCCCTTCATGCCGCGCTCCTCGTCGCGGGCGCGAAACCCGGCGCGACCATTATTGCCGCCACTGAACTCTACGGCGCGACTCAGACCTTGCTCAAATCCCTGATTGCCAATTCCCAATTACAAGTCCACTGGGTCAACATCCGCGATTTAGCCTCTGTCGCCTCCGCCCTCGCGGCGGCCCCCGGCAGTGTTCTGCTCTTCGAAGTCATCTCCAACCCCCTCTGTCGCGTGGCCGATGCCCCGGCCCTCGTCGCCCTCGCGCGTCAACACAACGCCCGCGTGGTCGTAGACTCCACTTTCACCTCGCCCTATCTCATTCAACCCCTCACCCTCGGCGCGGATTTAGTGATGCACTCCGCCACTAAATACATCGGCGGGCACGGCGATGTTCTGGCGGGAGTCGTCGTCGCGGCTTCAGTCGCCGATGCCGCCGCCCTGCGCAACACCCGCAAACTGCTCGGCTCCAATCTCTCGCCGTTCGACGCCTATCTCGCCCTGCGCGGCCTCCGCACCCTGCCGCTCCGCGTGCGCGAGCAAAACGCCAACGCGCTCAAACTCGCGCAGTGGCTTGCCGCTCACCCGCGCGCGGCCCGCGTCCATTATCCCGGCCTGCCCGATAACGCCGATTACGCCGTCGCCCGGCGCATTCTCCGCCCCGGCAATTTCGGCGGGATGCTGGCCTTTGACTTGAAAGACGGAGGCCGCGCCGAAGTTTTTGCGTTCATGGAAAAACTCCAAGTCCTCCAGCGCATCGCTTCCCTCGGCGATGTGGCGACCCTGGCCTCTTACCCCGCCCACGCCTCTCACCGCGCCCTCACCCCCGACCAGCGCGCCGCGCTTGGCATTGGCGATAGTTGCGTGCGCCTCTCGGTGGGGATTGAAGACGCGGAGGATTTGATCGCCGATTTGCAACAAGCGTTTCAGTGAGTGATTGAGTCCCAGAGGGATGCTTCGCGATGATTTGGAGATTGGGTGATTGGCTTACTTTCCAATCCTCCAATCACACGATGACACAATCACCCAATCCTCATGCCTCGCCGCTTTTACCTCCTCCTCACCCTCGCCACCTTCGTCGGAGCCTTCCTCCGCCTCTGGCGCCTGACTCTCGTCCCGCCCGGCCTCCATTACGACCTCGCCGCCACCGCTCTGCTTGGCAACGATGTCGCCTTTAACGGCTATCGCCCCCTCTTCATCCCGGCCTTTACCGGCCACGAAGCTCTTTTCTATTACTGGCTCGCGCTCTGGTTCCGCCTCGTCGGTTCCTCCATCTTCACCCTGCGTCTCGCCGCCGCCGCGCTCGGTATTCTCACCCTCCCCGCCGTCTTCTTCGCCGTGCGCGAAGTCTTGCGCTTTGAAGAGCAATCGCTCTCCATCGCCGCCCTCGCTACCGTCCTCGTCGCCTTCGCCTTCTTCCACGTCACCTTCTCCCGCTTCGGCTTCCGCGTCATCACCGAGCCGCTCATTCAATCACTGGCGCTGGGTTTCCTGTTTCGGGGTCTGCACAGAACTTCAAACTTCCTATCTCAAACTTCCAATCTCCGCTCTCAACTTTGGAGTTTGAAATTTGGGATTTGGGATTTAGCCCTTTCCGGGCTATTCACCGGCCTCGCCGCCTATACCTACCTCGCCGCCCGCCTCTTCCCTGTTCCCCTCGCCGTTTTCTGGCTAGCCGTGTTTATCGGCGCGTTTCGCGTTCCGCCATCTGCAACCCGCCACCGCTTTTTTAGGATTTTGCTTTTGGGATTTGGAGTTTTTTCTTTTGCCGCCAGCCTCGCCTTCGCCCCTCTCGGCTACTACTTCCTCACTCATCCTCAGGACTTTTTCACCCGCGCCAGCCAGGTTGCCCCTCGGCCCGGTGAATGGGCCTTGATCATGCAGGGCCTCCGCCGCGCCGCCGAAATGATTTTTATCAACGGCGAACCCTACGACCGTTACAACCTCCCCGGCCTCCCACTGCTCACACCTCTTCTCGGCCCATTCTTCATTATCGGCTTGCTTATCACCCTCCGCAACTTATTCAAGCAATGGCCCAATCGCCCAATCGCCCAATCACCCAATCATCGCGAAGCATCCCTCTGGGACCCAATCACTCAAGCCTCTCTGCTCATCCGAGCTTCAGAACTTCTATTGCTTATGTG
>Ga0315281_10011884_pt1 | contig 11890 bp, 11 predicted proteins | sample YL17G07_0_MG_FD_204540 | JGI IMG/M metagenome (GOLD analysis project Ga0315281, IMG submission 204540) | Sediment microbial communities from Yellowstone Lake, YNP, Wyoming, USA - YL17G07_0 | ecosystem: Environmental > Aquatic > Freshwater > Lake > Sediment | place: USA: Wyoming | collected... | reverse complement strand
ATGCGCGTGGATGAGGCAAGGCCGATGAAGGAGTAGCGGCCGAAGCGCTCGCCGCCCTGCACCGATTCGAGCAGGTAGGAATAGGGCTTGTTGGCCAGCTTGAGATAGATGGACAGCGGCGTATCGAGATCGGCGAAGGTTTCGAGCACCAGGGGGATGCGGTTGAAACCCTGCGCGGCGAGGCGCTTGAACTCGACTTCAGTCATGACTGCTCCAAAAACGATCCGGCAAAACAAAATGCGACTACGGGTGGGCGCGAAATTGCATGCGACCCGGCATGCGCCCCGTGTATGGGCCTACGACAGCCAGCAGCGCCAGCTTTCCCAGGCGAAACGCGCCCATTTCCCAGAGTTTGCCAATTTCATGAGTGTCACGACCGTATGCTTTGCAGGATATTTGCAGCTTCCGACAGAGAGCCGACTATAGCATCACAGTCCAGATTGTGCACGTCCCCACCCTCGTTGTAGCCATAGGAAACGCACAGCACCGGGCACCCGGCGGCGCGCGCCGCCAGTGCGTCGTTGGCCGAGTCGCCGATCAGCAGCACCTTTTCCGGCGCGAGCGCGAACGCGGCACAGATGTGTGCAAGCTGCATCGGATCGGGCTTCTTGCGCGCCAGCGTGTCGCCGCTCACCACCAGTTCGAAATAGGGCGCCAAACCCTTTTGCTCGAGTAGCGGCAGAGTGAAGCGCGCCGCCTTGTTGGTGACGCAGGCGAGGCGCAGGCGCATGGCGAGGAATTGTTCCAGTCCCTCGATCACGCCCGGATAAACGGCCGAACGCCGGCCGGATTCCTCGAAATAGAAGTCGTGGTACAGGGCGAGCGCCTCGGCCTGCAGCGCCGCGGCGCGCGCGCTGTCGGCACTCGCCTGCAGGCAGCGTTGCACCAGGTTGGGAATGCCCTTGCCGATGAAACTGCGGATTTCCTCCTGCGCGCGGCCGCGCAAGCCCAGCGCGGCGAGCATGCGCCCGGCCGCAGCGGCGAGGTCGGGTACGGTGTCGAGCAGCGTGCCGTCGAGGTCTATCATCACGGCGGCGACACCGCGCGTTAGCGGCATGGCATGTTAGATATTTGGAAATTCCTGTTGTGTTCCTGACGCAATTGGAGCTTCCTCTGACTTGGGGGATTTACGCCCTGAAGGAAGTCCCCTCGGGGGACAAGGGGGCGCCGCCCCCTTGTTCATAACAGAGCTAAGCGGTTGCTAGCGCCGCGCGCATCGCGGCGATGGTCGCCTTGTAGTCCTTGGCGCCGAAGATGGCGGAGCCGGCGACAAAGGTGTCGGCTCCGGCGCGCGCGATCTCGGCGATGTTGTCCGTCTTCACGCCGCCATCGACTTCGAGCATGATCTCGCGCCCCGAGAGGTCTATGCGGCGGCGGACTTCGGCCAGCTTGGCGAGCGCGTGCGGGATGAACTTCTGTCCGCCGAAACCGGGATTGACCGACATGATCAGCACCAGGTCGAGCCGGTACAGCACATGATCGAGATAGTCGAGCGGGGTCGCCGGATTGAACACCAGGCCGGCCTTGCAGCCGTGCTCGTGGATCAGCCCGATGGTGCGATCGACATGCTCGCTCGCCTCGGGGTGGAAGCTGATGATGTCGGCGCCGGCGCGGGCGAAGTCGGGCACGATTCGGTCCACCGGTTTCACCATCAGGTGCACGTCGATGGACGCTTTGGTCAGCGGCCTTATCGCCTCGCACACCAGCGGACCGATAGTCAGATTGGGCACGTAATGGTTGTCCATCACGTCGAAATGAATGATGTCGGCGCCGGCGGCGATCACGCTCGTCACCTCCTCGCCCAGCCTCGCGAAGTCGGCGGAAAGTATGCTCGGCGCGATGCGGTAAGTAGGCATGGTGTCCGGTCGGGGTTGCTGGTATTTGCGCGCATTTTACCCGCTCGCACCGGCGAGCGCCACGAAACGTTTGCCGCCTGCGGGCAAACGGCGCCCGCGCGGTGTAAAATAAATGTATGGAATCCGCGAAGAAATACGACGTCAGCGTCTCCACCGAGACCCAATACATTGCCGCCCAGTCCGACGAATCGAAAAACCGCTTCGTCTTCTCCTACACCGTCACCATCCGCAACAGAGGCACGGTTCCGGCGCAGTTGATCAGCCGCCACTGGGTCATCACCGACGCGCGCAACCAGCTGCAGGAAGTGCGCGGCCTGGGTGTGGTCGGTGTCCAGCCCCTGCTGAAGCCCGGAGAGCACTTCGAGTACACCAGCGGCACCGCCCTAGCCACGCCGGTCGGCACCATGCGCGGCAGCTACCAGATGGTGGCCGAGGACGGCACCCAGTTCGACGCAGCGATACCGGAATTCACGCTGTCGGTGCCGCGCGTGCTGCACTAGACCCGCTATGTCGCGGCGAGGCCGCCGCTCATGGGTTTGTGGGTGGCCCGTCACCGGGCCGATCAGATTGTGGGAGCGAGCTTGCTCGCGAACGATCGAATTCGCGAGCAAGCTCGCTCCCACAGAGGGCGCCCCTCCTACTTCGGTTCGCTATCGTCCTTGTTATCGGTTCGCGGCCAGGTCCACCAGACGATGAACAGGAGCAACCCCAGGGCCACGCCCGCTTCGAGCAGAAGGATCCACATGCGTTGCTATACTCCGTCCACAATGGCTTGCATCATAATCCAGGGACGCGCGCTCGGTGCCGCGGCGCTGCTGGTGCTAGCTGCGGGTTGCGCCGTTCAACCTCCGGCGGCACCCGCAGCGGCGCGGACCTGCCCTGCCGCCAAACCCTGTCCTATCTGTCCAGTATGCCCGGCGGTCACGCCCGAGCCACCCAAAGCGAAGACCCTGGAAGCGGTGAACTGGTCCGAGGTGCCGGGCTGGATGGATGACGATCCGGGCGCAGCGTGGGAGACTTTTTTGCGAAGCTGCTCCCGGCTGAAGACGCAAACCGCCTGGCGCGAGAGCTGCGCGCTCGCGCAGCAGCTTCCCGCCGGAGCCTCGGTGCGCAACTTCTTCGAAGCCCATTTCCTGCCTTATCGGGTGGCCAATGCCGACGGCAGTGTGCAGGGTCTCGCCACCGGCTACTACGAGCCGCTACTGCGCGGCAGCCGCCGGAAAGAGGGACCCTACCGTTATCCGCTCTACGCCGCGCCCGAGGATCTGCTGATCGTCGACCTGGCCGAGATCAACCCCGAGCTGAAGCACCTGCGCCTGCGCGGGCGGCTGGACGGACGGCGCGTGGTGCCCTATTACCCGCGCGCCGAGATCGAGCGCGGACTGCCTGCCCTGGCAGGCAGGGAATTGCTCTGGGTGGATGATCCGGTGGATCTGTTCTTTCTGCAGATCCAGGGCTCGGGCCGGGTGCGGCTCGATACGGGCGAACTGGTGCGCGTGGGGTACGCCGACCAGAACGGCCAGCCTTACAGGTCGATCGGGCGCTACCTGGTCGAGCAGGGCGAATTGAAACTCGAGCAAGCCTCGATGCAGGGCATCAAGGCGTGGGGCGCGGCCAATCCGGCAAAACTGGAAGCGCTGCTGAACCAGAATCCGAGCTACGTTTTTTTCCGCGAACTGCCCAAGGCCGAGGGCGCCCAGGGTTCCGCGGCTGGCCCCATGACGGCGGCTGGCCCAGTGGCGACGGGTGACCCCGTGACGACGGGTGGCCCCGTGGGCGCCTTGGGCGTAGCGCTAACCCCCGAGCGGTCGATAGCCGTCGATCCGCGTCATATCCCGTTGGGCGCGCCGGTGTTTCTCGCTACCACCTGGCCCAACAGCACCCAGCCGCTGCAGCGCCTGGTGCTGGCACAGGATACCGGCGGAGCCATCCGCGGCGCAGTGCGCGCCGACTATTTCTGGGGCTTCGGCGAGGCCGCTGGCGCGCAGGCGGGGCGCATGCGCCAAAGCGCGAGGATGTGGGTGTTGCTGCCGCGGGACTATCCGCTGCCGCAATAAGCGCCGAAAGACTTCGGCCTTTATTTTCCGTTTTGGGCGAGCAGCTTTTCCACTTGCTCCGCCGGAATCGCGCCGGGCACGCGCTCGCCGTTGGCGAAAATGAGGGTAGGCGTGCCGGTGACGCGGTACTTGCGGCCGAGTTCCAGGTTTTTATCGATTGGCGTGTCGCAGCGAGCCGCCGTCGGCACCGTGCCGTTCAGCATCAGCTCGCTCCAGGCCTTGGACTTGTCGGGGGAGCACCAGACGGCCTTCGATTTCTCCTGCGAATCCTGCGACAAAATGGGGTAAAGGAAAGTGTAGATGGTGACGTCGTCCACCTTGGCCAGGTCTTTCTCGAAACGCTTGCAGTAAGGACAGTTGGGGTCGGAGAAATTTGCCAGAATGCGCTTGCCGTTGCCGCGCACGGTCTTGACAGCGGCGTCCAGCGGCAGATGCTCCCACTTGATGGCGGTCAACTCGCGCAGCCGCTTCTCGGTCAGGTTCTGCATATTCTTGCCGTCGATAATGTTGCCGCTGAAAATGTAATTCATTTTCTCGTCGGTGTAGAGAATCTCGTTGTCCAGGCGCACTTCGTACAGCCCAAGATACGGGGTCTTCACGACCGCATCGACCTTGACCCCGCCCAGCCGGCCTTCGAGGGTGCGTTTGATGATGGCCTCGCTGGTGAGCTTGCCCGCGGGCTCGGCGGCCTGCGCCAGCGCCAGCACCGGCGCGAGAAGGACGAGTACTACCAGACGCTTCAACATGGTTTTCCTTTAGCTATTACAAAATGAGGGGATACCTCCCCTCATGCTCCCCTAGATCGGCCCGTTGCAAAATTCATTTTGCAACGGGTTCATTATTACGGCTTCAGCCCAGGGCGCGGCGGATAAGCAGGTTCTTTACGACCGGCAGGGCATTGGTTAAGTTCAATCCGGCGTTGCGCAATTTCGCCGCGACGCCGCCGGGTGCGGCAAACAACTGCTGCAGCCCGTCGGTCACCCAGGCAAGCGCGAGTATATCCTCGGCACGGGCGCGCTCATAGCGCCGCAGCAAGCGAAGTTCACCCGGATCGCGGAATAGTTCACGCTGCAGCAGCACCCGGGCCAGGGCCCCGGCGTCGCCGAAGCCGAGATTGACACCCTGTCCCGCCAAAGGATGCAGCACGTGACCGGCGTCGCCGATCAGGGCGATGCGCGGCGCAACCAGCCGTGCCGCGCGCAGCCTGGCAAGTGGGTATTGCATCGCCGGAGAGAGCAAGTCGAGTTTCCCCAGCGCCTCCTTGCCGGCCTCGGCCACCCGGGCGCAAAGCGCTTCGGCAGGCAGCGCAAGAAGCTCGGCGGCGTGGGCATCGGCCGTGGACCAGACGATGGACATACGCTGCCCCGGCAGCGGCAGGTAAGCAAGCACGCCGTCTTCGCGAAACCATTGGTAGGCGGTGTTGTGGTGCGCCCTGGCGCAACTGAAATTCGCCACCACGCCCATCTGCCCGTAGGACTTTTGCTCGGCTGCCACGCCCGCAGCCTGGCGCGCCCAGGAATGCATGCCATCGGCGGCGACCACCAGCCTGGCGCGCAGGGTTCTGCCGCTGGCCAAGGTGAGTTCCGCCGCGTCGTCACGCAGTTGCAGGGTCTCGCAGCGGTCCGGACAGATGAGTTCGAGGTTGTGCTGGTGCTCCAGTCCGTGCCACAGCATGGATTGCAGTTGACGGTTCTCGACGATCCACGCGAGTTCGGGCACTCCCGACTCGTAAGCGGAAAACTGCAACAGCGCGTCCGCACCATCGCCGTGGACCAGCATTTCGTGCACGGCGCAAATACGCGCGCGATCGAGCCGTTTCCAAACGCCCAGGCCATCCAGGAACGCGGCGCTCCCCGGACTGATGGCATAGACGCGGCTGTCCCAGGTTTCGCCGGCGGCAACCGGCGTTTGCGCTTCTACCAGAGCCAGCTTGAGTCCAGCGCCGCGCAGCGCCATGGCGAAGCTTGCGCCCACCAGACCCGCGCCTACAATGACGATATCGACGTCCATGGGGGATTTTAAACGCAAAGACCGCAAAGAAACGCAAACAGCGCAAAGATGAAACTCATGGCCCGGCAGCGCCACGCTGTTCGAGGCAGACAGCGCGAACGCGCCCGCGGAAATTTTTCCTTTCTGAATTCAGTCGGATAGCGCGCGAGCGTGCTTGACAGGTCCGGTGCCGCACGAGGATAATCCGCGCCTTCGCCTGGCGAATTAGCTCAGCCGGTTAGAGCGACGGAATCATAATCCGCAGGTCCCGTGTTCGAATCACGGATTCGCCACCAATATCCATACGGTTCTCCGCTCGGTGGGCCGTTTTCGTTTCTGGTCTGGGGTTACGCTGGGGTTACATCTCCGCGTTTTTCACGAAGTGCCCACGTCCTCGCCAGATGGCCTTTACAAGGCGTCGGCCTGTATCAAGCGCGAGGCTTGCGTCGGCGCTGCGACTCCTCCTCCGAATAGAAGCCTTGCTCGGAGACTGAGCACGCATAATAGTTGCTCAAGTTGCAGGTTGCCGATCCGATATTACCTGCATGTCCGGAAAACATTATCGGGGTCACGATTCGGCGCAGACGTTGCGCTATGATCGCGCAAGCATTGCGCGGTCAATGCAGTTGCCGCAAGATATGGGACTTGCGCGATTCCGGCTTGAACGGTTATTTCCCTACCAGGAAAATGGATATCAAAGAACTGGACTTTGTGCTGGCCGCACTTGGCGTTACCGATTTGGCCGGGCAGCCCGCGACTTCGGGCGAGCGCGACTACGACTACATGACCCGGCTCGATGGCTTGCTGATGCTGGCTGCCGGCGAGCGCGAGCGGCTGGGCGAGTTGCTGCAGGCGGCCGAGCGCATCACCGGATCGCAGCTCGAGGAGGCGCTCGCGGAGCAGCGTCGCAGCGGTCGCAAGCTTGGCGAAATCCTGATCGATCGGAGCAGCCTCACTGCGGCCGAGCGCGAAGTGGTGCTGGAGTTTCAGCGTCGCCAAGCGGGGCAGAGTCCAACGGCCGGCAAATTTTGTCTCGGTAACATCTTGGTTGCCACCGGACAGATTACGCGGCAGCAGCTTGCCGATGCGCTCAAATGGCAGGCGGATCGCGGCGGGCGGCTGGGCACCTCCCTTGTCGCTTGCGGCCACGCAAACGAACGCCAGGTTACACACGGACTGTCGCTGCAACGCAAGCTCATCGTGGCGGTGCTGATCGCGGCAATGTCGCTGGTTTCGGCGCCGGCGGTGCAGAACGCTTACGCAGAGCCGCATACGACGAAGCTCACGGTCATGGCGCGGGTAGCGACATTTTTCCGCATGCAGGTCGATCATCAGGTCGCAGCGTTGACGATCACCGCGGGCGATATCGAGCGCGGTTATGTCGAGGTTCCGGCCGCATCAAACTTTTCGGTAATCACGAACACGCAGGAAGGCTACGTGATCGATTTCCGCCCACGCAGCGACGTGTTCCGCTCGGTGCTGGTGACGGGTTTGCAGAGTCCCATCGAAATCGGCGCGCAAGGCGGTATCGCAGCGCAAAACGTTCCGCATGGCCGGACAACTTTTCATCAACTGGGCTATCGCTTCCTGCTGCGGCCGGATCTGCAGCCGGGCAGTTACCCGTGGCCGCTGGAAATCTCGGTACGTGCGGCGTAGCTAACCGCGCACGCGCGAAAATCCCGGCTGGAAGGTGGCGCCGCTGCGGTTCGCTCAGGGGGTAATGCTGATGGTCAAGGTATCGGCATAGCTGCCGGCACTGACCGCCTGCTGCGCAAATATGCGGCCGAAAATCGCCGATCCCACGGCGACGACCTGCCCCCCGGCGGCGCATGTGCTATTGATGCTGACACCCTGGTTGAACGGGGACCCGCCGATGATGCCGTCTCCCCAGACAGTGCCGCCAAACGACGTAAAATAAAGCTGGTAGCTCATCAGGTCCGCGTTGACGCTGTTTTTCATCTGCCGCGCGTTGATCTGGCCCGAGTTCGCGCTGACCCCGATTTTAATTGCCATCGTGCCGACCGTAGGATTGGGGCTGCCCGTGCGGCAGCAATTCACCGAGAAGGCGGTCGACACGTCCTTGGTTGCCGGCGACGAATCATCGTATACGCCGAAGTTCAGCGACACGCCCGCCGGGATCGAGCATTGGAGGGCGGCGTGGGCGGCGCCGGAACAACCAAGCAGTGCGCCAAGGAACGCAAGTTTAATGAACGGTTTCACAGAATATGTCTCCAAGATTGGCAACAATTTCCTGACTGTCGGGAACGGTCAGCTCCAGCCTGCACGTTTTGTCCTCGACTTTCAACTGCGCGGAATAACGGCCGGGCGCGAGGTTTTCGATATAAAAATCGCCGTTTCGAATGGTGCTTACGCGCGCGCTGTCCGCGGCGCCGGTGAGTACGACTTCGGTGTTCTCGAGCGGAGTTACTGCGCCGTCGCTGCGGAGTTTCAGACTGCCGGTGACAGCCCGGATGCGCGTGACCGAAAAAAGAGCCAGTACGCCGGAGCGCAGCGGCGGCCGGATTTTCTGCCCGCTTTGGGTAACCGTATAATCCAGCGGGATATCCTTGGGCTGGATGGCGACTTCATTCAACTGGTAAGAACCCAGATTGGGAACAAACACCGCGCCGCTTGCGTTGGTAATTCCGATTTCGGCACTGCTTTTGAGCACGCGCACGCCCGGCAGCGGCGGTTCGACTTTCACGAGGGCGAAACTGTCGTTGATCGGACGGCTGAAATAAACATCGTTGCCGATATACGCGGCGGCGCCCGCGATCGACAACTGGTAGAAGCCCGAACTGCCCGACCCGCCATTGACGAAGTTCGTGCCTTCCGCCGTGAGTATGGCGTTGCGCGTGTTGTACTGGACGAACGGCGAGATGCTTTCACTGACCGCCCCAGCCGTTACCGAGCGCTGCGTAATCACGCGGTAGCCCAGGCCTTCGCCGATGGGCGGGGTCTTGGCGAATTGAAGTTGGCTCGCGACGTCCCCGTCCTTGGTTTTCTGGTGGCTGGCGTTCGCTGACAGCCCGTTTGCGGCGAAGAAGGAAATTCCGATAAATGCAGCGTAGCCGCTGGTGTTTTGCACAACACGGCTGACGTTGGTTACAAGGGAGATATTCCGCCCCAGCGTTTTGGTGTAGCCGAGCGTCGTGGTGTGCTGGTCGGTGGCGCCGCCAAACACGGTCTGTACGGCGTAACTCAGACTGTACGTTCCGGCATTGCGGCTGCCGTAGTTTATGCTCGCGGATCCCTGCAGCTTGGGCTTATCGGTCGAGGTGAATCCGATGACGGAGTAATCCTCGCTGAAGCGGCGCATTAAAATCTGTGAACTGAACGGTCCGGACAGAAAGGTGTGGTTCGCGGAAGCGGCCGCACCTGATCGCGCGGGGATGTCGCTGTCGCGACTGAGCGACAATCCGGCGGTGACTATGCCCGCCTTCACGGTATTGAGGGAAACGCGCGGGCCGAAATTGATGTGATCGCGCGTCGCGTCGCCGCCGAGGCCGACCGTGAGCGTATCACTCAATCCATAGCGGTGAAAAGCGGACACCGCGGGGGTACCGTAATCATAGCTCGTCAACCCGAAGTTGTTGCGGATAAAACCGGCGTTGTAGCTGTATTCGTGCAAGCCTTTTGCCAGCAGTTGATCCGTGAAGAAGTACGGGAAGCCGATGCGCTCCTCGCGGCCGAAAGCATCCTTGATCACGACTTCGACGTTGCGCAGCCCGGTCGCGCTGTAGGAGTTGAGGTTCTGCAGATTGAAATTGCCGGGGGCAACCTTCTCCGAGCGCACGCGCGCGCCATCCATGTAAATATCGACGGTGGATGGCAGCGTGACGGCGCCGGCAAAGGCGGCAAGCGGCGTTTTGATGAAGTAAGGGTTGATCTGGTAGAGCTTAGACACGCTGATGCCGCCCAGGTTGAGCGAGCTGCCGAGTTCCCCGGACGAAGCAAAAGAGTCGCCGACAACCCAGCGGCGCAATTCTTCCGGCTGATCGTAGATGAGCTGGGTCTGCAGCCGGACCGCTCGTTGCTGGTCGGTCGGCGTGTTGAAAGTGTGGTTGTCCAGGAGCAGGAATTTGCCGACGTTAAGGCCCAACTCCGTCGTGGCATTGTAGGCGTCGAGCCCGCTTTGGCTGTGCGAGTAGCCGAGCCGGTAATTCAAAAATCCGCCCGGCGCGCGGCGCTGGATAGGAGTGGCGGGCAAAGTCGCGCCGAGATTCAGGCTCTGGCCCGGCAGCATCCCCGGCGGCAATTGCAGGTCCAGCGTCAGCGTTTTCTCGTTGAACCTGAGTTCAGCGCCTGCGATGGATTTGAGGGACAGATACGATTCACCGGCGATATCGACGGTGCGCCCGGCCGGGCGCGGCACGCCCATCCCGATGAGCTCGCGGACCGGCAGCAGAAAATCGCGGTCGGCAGTCATGTAGGCGACGAAATCTCCCTTGGCGACCCTGTTCAAACGCACGTTAATGACCATCTGGGTTGGCTGATCGGCGCGTGGACTGGCCGGCGTCTCGCCTGGCGCGGGTGGCATGCCGATAGTAGGCGCTTTCTGCCGCGTAATGTCCTCGTCGCCACTGCCCGCCGGTACTGATTGCGCCGTGACTTGCAGCGTATGCATGAGGACAGTCGCGGCGGCGCAGCGCAATAGGAAATGTGCGATGACACGAGAGTGATTTTGCGCCTGGCTGAGAATCGGCCCCGCCCGCATCACTTGGCGCCGCAGCGACTGGCGTCCCAGTCAAAGGTGCGCTCTATCGTTCCGATGCGATCCGTCTTCATCACGATTTGCAGCTTGCCTAGCTTCCTGCACAGTTCCGGAGGAAACGGCGCGGTGACGTGCTTGGTCGCGCCGGCCAGCACGTAGCCGCCGACGATTTCCTTTTCGTAGCCCGCTCCCGACTTGAGGCTCAGCGACTGGATCTGAAAATTCTGGTTGCCGGTATTTCTTATGACTACCGTCGCCACCGTGGGTGCGGCTTCGAGGCCTTCGATCGCACCTGCCAGTTGCTCTTTGTCGGGACGCACGAAAATCGGTACCCCAAAGCGCAGCACGAACAGGATTTGCGCACCCTTCTTGTCGGGATCGGGCGGCGGCGGCAGTTCTTCGATGAACAGCCGATACGATTTTTCCGTGGTGGCTGCCGGCACCTTCAGGCCGACGCGCACGACGCGCTGATCCTGCTTGTCGACGGCGAAGATGCGCGGGAAAAAAACCAGGTCGTCGCTTTCGACATAGACATCGTTGCCTTTGGCGTCCTGCGTCCATTCGACGAGCTTGGCCTGCATCTCGATCCTTCTTTCGGTTTCGTCGTTGCCGATCGTGATGCTGTCGGTCTTGTTCTGGCGATCGAGGTCGAGCCGAATCGGCGATATGCTGAACAAGCCCGCAACCGACGCGGCCGGCACGAGCATGCAAAGCGCGCAAGCCGCGATGACTCCGAGCACATGCGTGATACCTTTGGACGGCATGATGGATTCCATCGAAATATTCAAAAGCGAACACCGCTGTCCGGGCAGCCCGGTTGCGGTCCCGCGTTCACGACCCTGCGCGCGCGCTCAAGGATTGACCGTAATAGTGACAGTATCGCTGTAAACCTGTCCGGCCGTGGTAACGAGCGCATTTTGAAATTGCGCCGGGGTGACGGTACCACTGATGGTTACGGTTTGCGCCGGAGCCGCCGCCCCGAATCCCTGGCCGGTAAAGCCGACAGCGCCGCTATACGCAATCGCATACGGCAGAAAAGCTGTCGCGGTCACGGAATGCTTCATGCGCTTGGTGCCGGAGAAATTCAATCCGCCGTTGTCGCTCGCCGCGGTTGAAAGGGTGCCCTTGGTGCACTTCATCGCAAACGTCGTCAATGCGGTGACGTTGCTGCCGCCCGATGGATCAATCGTGCCGAAATCGAGCACCCCGGGCGGCGTGGTCACTTTGCAGGTGCCGATGACGTTGGTCGACAGACTCAAGGTATTGGATCCCGC
>Ga0315281_10011883_pt1 | contig 11890 bp, 10 predicted proteins | sample YL17G07_0_MG_FD_204540 | JGI IMG/M metagenome (GOLD analysis project Ga0315281, IMG submission 204540) | Sediment microbial communities from Yellowstone Lake, YNP, Wyoming, USA - YL17G07_0 | ecosystem: Environmental > Aquatic > Freshwater > Lake > Sediment | place: USA: Wyoming | collected... | reverse complement strand
CGACATACTTGAGACCCTTTTCCGCGGTCTAATTGAAATATACAGCCGTACTCTATTTATTCTGAATTCCCCTGAAGCGGAAGCAGTAAAGAAAATTATCTGGCAGGATATATATATAATCGGCTTATCAAACCCAAACCTTGCGCGGTACCCGGAAGTAAAAAATACAATCAGAATAGATTATTCTATATTACGCTTTCTGCGCGCCGAAATTCCGCCGATTAATGTTATCCGAAAAAACGTCCAGGCTTGGCTAAAGGGCGATGCAATTGACAAAAAGATCAAGGCGATGCTCAAAACAAACAGGTTCCCCGGTGTGCCCCAAATGATTAGGCAATATCATCATGAAAATGAAGTGCCAATAATACCGCGATACTTCCTTATAAGGTCCTACTCTGAGTTGTCCGAGCAGTTACATGGGAATTTCTTAATGGAGGGGTTCGGAGGAGATCAATACAGCAAGTATCGTATAGTCGCGTTTTTGACTTTGCTTACGCTCAAGTTTATGAGGACTGTCAGCAAAAAGACTAGAAGTGAAGCTGAAATCGATCCGCTTATTAAGGAGTTCGTTGAAATTAGTGTTAATTATAAAGAATTATGGCGGTCATTCCTTAGGCCAGAGCGGGTTATCGCATCTTCTTAGCGGCGGCCGGAGGCCATCTTGGCTGCGTCGGGAAGGCGGCGCAAGCGGAGCATGGCCCAGATCCCGGCGGCCGGGCCTAGGGCGAGGAAGGCGAACGCCCAGCGCCAGGTCACGAGGCATTCCAGGGTCGGCACGAGGCGGATCGTGACAAGGGTCAGCAGGAATCCCAGGCTCGTTTGAAGCGTGAGGACCGTGCCTGTCCGCTCGGCCGGGCAGAGCTCGGTCACGCCAGCGGAAAATTGGGCGGAATCGGCGACCACGGCGAAGCCCCAGATTAGACATATCACGAGGAGCGGCCACGGGTTCGCGCCGAAGAGAGTTCCGGAAACGAGACAGCAGACGCCGCTTACTGCCATCGATGCCGATGTGACCGCGGTCCTTCCGACGCGGTCGGCCAGCTTCCCGGCGACGAGGCTGCCGGCCCCCCCGGCGGCGATCACGGCAAAAGCGGCCAGGGATGCCCACGGGTCCCCGACCCCTGAAACGCGGAAGCTCGCCGCCAGGAAAAGCGGGGCCCATGTCCACATGGCGTAGAGTTCCCACATGTGGCCGAAATAGCCCAGATTGGCCAATACCATTCCCCTGTCGCGCCAGATTTCGGCGGCATACTTCCAATCGAAGCGGGGGGCCGGGGTCCGGTCGGGGCCCTCGGTGATGAAGAGGAGAGCGATGAGTCCGCCGGCAACAGCCAGCGCGGCGCTCAAGTAGAGGACGAAACTCCATGCGGCCGCCCCGCCGAAGGCGCGGAGGAGGTGAGGGGCGGCTGAGCCGACCGTGAGCGCTCCCACGAGCAAGCCGATCCCCCAACCGCGGTCGCCGCGCGTCCAGGTGGCCATGATCTTCATCCCGACCGGGTAGACGCCGGCTAGGAAAAGCCCCGTAAGGAACCGAAGAGCGATGGCTGCCCCCGGTCCGCATCCGGCTGCGGGGATGAGAAATGTCGCGGCGCCCGCGAGAAGCGCCGAGAAGGAGAAAAAGAGGCGCGAGGGAAGCCGGTCGGCAAGGTTGAGGACGGCCGAACCGAAGGCCCCGGCGACGAAACCGAGCTGAACGGACATGGTCAGCCAGGCCTGGCCCGACGGGCCGAGCTTCCAGGCCGCCGAGAGCGCCGGTACCACGGCTGATGCCGAAAACCAGACCGACATGCCCAGGAACTCGGCCAGGGCGAGGAGCGCCAGGGCACGGCTTTTATGAGGCGGGGACGGCAGGGTTGCCTTGAGCGCGGGAGCGGGCGGGGTGTCTTTCATCGTTGAACATGTTTATATCTCAAGCTTTTTGGCTGGTCAATCGGAAACGGACTGGATAATAAACGGGGACACCGGCAATTTTGGGGAGCCATTCATCTCCGCGCTTGACTTTAACCGAGACCGGAAACATATTACTAGCGTCAAACAGTCCATCTTGAGCTTGCCGGGGGGGCAGCTCAATGCTCTTCAGGAAACCTCTTTTTTACCTGATCTTGTGCCGAGTCTCGGGGAACAGCTCTGACGGAAAAGGTCTGTCACCCCGATAAAATCTCAAAAATATCATCAGGAGGGGACATGGGAACCAAACGTCGGGAAAAACTCGTCGGAGGCCGCGGGAGTATCAGTCGAAGGAAATTCTTGGGGTCAGGGGTAACCCTCGGCGCAGCTTTCATCGCGGGAGGATGGCCGGCTTCGACTCAGAAAATGGCCACGCGCAAGGGCTGGAAATTCGGCGCGCACGATCCCTTGTTCGACGGGACGATCCCCGAGCTCCAGAAATTGATGGCCTCGGGCAAGCTGACCAGCCGGGAACTGACCCGGGGCTATTTGGCCCAGATCAGCCGTCTCAATCCGCTGCTCCACGCGGTCATCGAAACCAACCCTCAAGCCGTTTCGATCGCCGCCAGGCTCGACAACGAGCGGCGCTGGGGGCGCGTCCGGGGTCCGCTCCACGGGATCCCCATCATCGTCAAGGACAATATTGCCGTGGACGACACGATGCAAACAACGGCCGGATCTCTCGCGCTCGTGCGCAGCCACGTCCCGGGCGACGCGCACCTCGTCAAGCAACTGCGCCAGGCGGGCGCCGTTATCCTGGGCAAGGCGAACCTGTCCGAGTGGGCCAATTTCCGCGGCTTTGGTTCTTATAACGGCTGGAGCGCGCGAGGGGGATTCACCCGCTGTCCGTACTTGCTGAGCAACGATCCCCTGGGCTCGAGCTCGGGTTCCGCCGTCTCGGCGGCCGCCGGCTTCTGCGCGGCGGCTGTGGGGACGGAAACCGACGGCTCCATCATGGCGCCCGCCGACCATAACCACGTCTTTGGCCTGAAGCCGACGGTGGGGCTCGTCTCCGGAGACGGCATCATCCCCATCGCCCATAGCCAGGACACGGCGGGGCCGATCGGCAGGACCGTGACGGACGCGGCGATTCTGCTGGGAGCATTGAAAGACGGATTCGGCGACTACCGGAACGTCCTCCAACGCGGAGCGCTGAATGGAGCGAGGATCGGCGTCGACGCGAAGTACTTTCAGGACGACTTCTGGGGCAATCCGCCGACCTATCCGCTCATGACCCAAGTCCTCAACGCCATGAAGGCCCTGGGCGCGACTCTCGTGGATGTCAACACGGACCCGTCGTTCATGCTCAACAACGACGAGTGGAATGTTCTGCTTTACGAGTTCAAGGTGCAGATCGCGGAGTACCTGGCAACGCTTCGGCATACCCCGGCGCGAACGCTTACGGACTTGATCGCTTTCAATATCGAGCATTGCCCGCAGGAAATGAAGTACTTCGGCCAGGAGATCTTCGAGATGGCCGACGCGACGAGCGGCGACCTGACGGACCCCGTTTACACGGCGGCGCGGGCGGCGTCCATCGAGAACTCCCGCGTCATCGCCGTCGACGGGACGCTTAACTCGGTGAATCCTCCGCTCGACGCCCTGGTCGCGCCCACCTGGAGCTGGCTCTACTCGATCGCGGCCATCGCCGGCTATCCGAGCACGTCCTTGCCCGTCGGCTTTCTCGATGATGGAAGCCCGGTCGGGTTCTGCATGATCAGCGGCGCCTGGCAGGAGGCGAAACTCCTCGGCTATAACTATGACCTCGAGCAGGAATTGAACGCCCAAGTTCCGCCGCATTATGCGGGTGCCGTGCCGCCCGAGCCGCCGGATGCGGGGATCTGCTCCGGCACGCCGAAGATGGCGGTCAGGGCTGAAAAGGCCGGCCGACGCGCGCGGCTTTTGTTGTAGGAAAGATTTAGTATTAAAAGGGGGGAAGAGCCGCCGGGGGGGGTCTGGCCGGCCTCCCCGGGGGACCTTCGTTCTAGCGGCCGGGGATGACATCGGATAAAATGGCGGCGAGGGTGTCCATGTCCGGCCCCCGGAAGGCGCTGAAAATGACGAGGAAGACAGAAATCATCGCCGTGGACCGGTCCAACGTGGAGCAGACGGGCTTTTTTTGTTACATGAGCAAACGGAAATCCGAGGGGTTTCTCCGGAAGGTCGCCTGGGTTAAGGCGCGGTTCGACGAGGGGATGCGGATCAAAATGCTGAAGCTGCCTGAGCGCGGCTTCATCGAGTATATCCCCGGCGAGTACGCCTGGCGCGCCGTGAATGCAACGGGTTATATGGTCATTCATTGCCTCTGGGTCATAGGGAAGAGCAAGGGGAAGGGTTTCGGGGCCGCGCTCCTCGACGAATGTGTCAAAGATGCCGGAAAAGCCGGGATGTTTGGCGTGGCCATGGTGACGAGTGAGGGGAACTGGCTGGCCGGGAAAAAGCTGCTCGAGGGACGCGGTTTCAAAGCCGTCGATAAGGCCCCGCCGTCGTTCACCCTCATGGTCAAGAAACTCACTCCCGGACCGGACCCTTCATTTCCCCGTGATTGGGCGGCGCGCGCGGCACGTTTCGGTAAGGGGCTGACTATTATCAGCTCGGGCCAATGTCCTTATCATCCGGACGCGGGGCAGATTCTTTTAGACGCCGCGGCCCGGAAGAAGATAAAGGCCCGGGTCGTTAAATTCCGGACGGCCGCCGATGTCCAAGCCCGGTCGCCCTCTCCATACGGAGTCTTCAGCATCGTTTATGACGGACGTCTCGTGGGCTATCATTATTTGGGGGAGGAGGATGCGCTCGGGCTGCTCGCCCGAAAGCTCTGACGGCGCTGAGGCGTTCTTGCTTTTCCCGGGCTTACCCCTATAATATTCCCGGCCTTGGCCGATAGGTTAAGAGGGGAGGAGATTGAGATGAATTACTACATCAGCAAAACGATCGACGGGCCGTTCGACGCAGCCGTGGACAAGGTCAAAGCCGAGCTCAAGAAGGAAGGGTTCGGCGTCCTGACCGAGATCGACGTCAGAAAAACACTCAAAGAGAAGCTCAACGTCGAATTCCGGCATTACCGCATCCTTGGCTCCTGCAATCCGCCGTTTGCGTACAAAGCGCTCCTGGCCGAGGACAAGATCGGCCTGATGCTGCCCTGCAACGTTATCGTCCAGGAAGCGGCGGACGGCCGGATTGAGGTCGCGGCCATCGATCCCGTGGCCTCCATGCAGGCGGTCCAGAACCCCGCCCTCGAGCCGATCGGCCTGGAAGTCCGGGCTAAGCTGAAAAAGGTCATAGAAAAGCTCTAGGTCTTCACGGAACACTTGGCAACCTCAGGTTGGGGGCAACTCCGCCCTCGCCTCCGTTCGGCGGGCTAGGCGATCTCGTCTCTTCGAACAGCCTCGACGTCAATAAAAGTGGCAGAATGAAAATTTGACCCCTTCTTGTGGCTTTGACATTTGACGCCCGTTATCTATAATACTATTCCGTCTTTACGGGACACCGGCTGAAGCGGCCGCCTCTCCGGCCGGCCGAGCGCCGGGGGGCCGCGCATCCTCAGACGAAAGGCTGACAAGTCGTTGATTTTTGGGGTCGGTACGGACATTATCGAAGTCCAAAGGGTCGAGGAGAAGCTCGTCCGCACGACGAGCCTCAAGGAAAAGCTCTTCACCCCGACGGAGATCGCCTACTGCGAATCGAAGTATCGCCCGGCCATGCACTTCGCCGCCCGCTTCGCGGCGAAGGAGGCCTTCCTCAAGGCCATGGGCACGGGCTGGACGGGCGGGCACAAGTTCTCCGAGATCGAAATCGTCAACAACGCCCTCGGAAAACCCGAGCTTTTCGTCCACGGCAAAGTCGCCAAGTTCTGCGAGACGCACAAGATCACCGGCATGCAGGCCTCGCTGTCCCATATCAAGGACCTGGCCAAAGCGGTCGTCGTCCTGGAAATTAAACCGGAATAACCACGAACGGAGGATCCATCATCATGTCGAATATCGGCTCCTATGACGCGCGGGTAAAAAACTTCTCCTGGCAGATCGCGGAGAAGGACCTCGGGTACAAGCCCGGCGACGTCATCAACATCGGCTGGTACTGCACGGACCGGATCTGCGAGCAGGGGAAGGGCTCGAAAGTCGCCCTCTACTGGGAAGGTTTCACCGGCAACGGAAAGACTTACACTTATAACGACATCCGCCTGGCCACTAACACGATTGGCGCCTTTCTCCGCGGCCTCGGCCTGAAGGACGGCGAGCGCGTTTGTCTTTTCATGGACCGCATCCCCGAGCTCTATCTCGGTTTCCTCGGGATCTTGAAGATCGGGGCCATCGCCCAGCCGCTCTTCTCGGCCTTCGGCGACGAGTCGCTTTTCGTGCGCCTTTCGAATGCCGAGACCTCGGCCGTCATCACCCAGAAGAAGCACGCCCCCAAAGTCCGGAAGATCCTCGACAAGCTTCCGCACATCCGGCACATCATCATCGTCGACCACGACGGCGTTTCGCCCCTCAAGGACCGCGAGGTGGGCTTTTCCCTCGAGAAGGCCGCTCCCGTCGAGCATATCGATATCCACCCGACCAAGGCCGAGTCCCCCTCCGTCCTCCACTACACGTCGGGCACGACCGGGATGCCCAAGGGCGTCCAGCACGTCCACTACTCGCTCATCTCCCAATACCTGACCGCCAAGTGGGCCCTCGACCTCAAGGACGACGACATCTACTGGTGCACGGCCGACCCGGGCTGGGTCACCGGCACGTCCTACGGCATCATCGCGCCCTTCGCCCTCGGCGTCACCCAGTGCGTCCTCGACGCCGGCTTCTCCGCCGAGGCCTGGTACAAGTGGATCGAGAAGCGGCGGGTCACGATGTGGTATTCGGCCCCGACGGCCATCCGCTCCCTGATGAAGGCCGGTGACGAGATCGTCAAGAAGTTCGACCTCTCCACGCTCCGCCACCTGGCGAGCGTCGGCGAGCCGCTCAACTCCGAGGCGGTCGTCTGGTCGCAGAAAGTCTTCGGCAAGCCCTTTTACGACACCTACTGGCAGACCGAGACCGGATGCATCGTCATCAGCAATTACCCCGGCATGGAAGTACGCGCGGGCTCCATGGGCAAGCCCTTCCCCGGGATTACGGGCACCGTCCTCGACCCGGTCAAAAACGAGCCGTACACGACCCACGGCAAGATCGGCCTGGTCGGTCTCAAGTTCGACTGGCCATCCCGGATGCGGACGTACTGGAACAACGAAGAGGCCTTCCAGAAGAAATTCCGGAACGGCTGGTACATCACGGGCGATCGCTCCAAGCTCGACTCGGACGGCTACTTCTGGTTCGCCGGCCGCGACGACGACATCATCAACACGGCCGGTCACCTCGTGAGCCCGTTCGAGGTCGAATCGGCGCTCCTCGAGCACCCGGCGGTCGCCGAGTCGGCCGTTGTCTCGAAGCCCGACCCGATCAACCTCGAGGTCGTCAAGGCCTTCGTGACCCTCAAGCCGGGCTTCACGGCCAGCAAAGATCTCGACCTCGACATCATGAACTTCATCCGGAAAAAGCTCTCGCCCCTGGCCATGCCGCAGGAGATCGAGTTCGTGCCGTCGCTCCCCAAGACGCGGAGCGGCAAGATCATGCGCCGCATCCTCCACGCCAAAGAATGGGGAGAGGAGATCGGCGACACGTCGACCCTGGAAAACGATTAGGGTGATGGGGACACGTACCGAATTCTCCGGAATTCGGTACGTGTCCCCCTGATAATACGAATAAGGAGATAGACCATGGCAATCGAAGGCTTGAAAGACGTCGTCCTGAATTATGTCACCAAGGAATACCTCGAAGACGACAGCGAGACCCTCACCTACGAGACGCCGCTCATCTCGGGCGGGATCGTGGACTCGTTTTCGATGGTTTCGCTGAAGAGGTTCCTCGAAAACAAGTACGCCATCCAGATCCCGGACGATAAGGCGACTCCCGAGGCCTTCGACTCCGTCAACAAGATCGCCACACTCGTCGAAGAATTCGTGGCGAAGAAGGGTTAAGGCCATGGCTTACAGCGACAAAATCCGCGGAACCTACGAGGGCCAGCTCAAGGGCATCCAGGACGCCGGCCTCTTCAAGCAGGAGCGCTTCATCCACTCGCCCCAGGCGGCGGACATCGAGGTCGAATTTCCGACCGGCGCGCCCCTCAAAAAAGTCATCAACATGTGCGCCAACAACTACCTCGGGCTCTCGAGCCATCCCGACGTGGTCAAGGCGGCGCACGAGGGGCTCGAGTCGCGCGGCTACGGCATGTCGTCGGTCCGCTTCATCTGCGGCACCCAGGACATCCACCGTGAGCTCGAGCATCGCCTGACCGAGTTCCTGGGGACCGAAGACACGCTCCTCTTCCCCTCCTGCATGGACGCCAACGCCGGCGTCTTCGAGGCCATCCTGAGCAAGGACGACGTCATCATCTCGGACCGCCTCGTCCACGCCTCGCTCGTCGACGGCATCCGGCTCTGCAGCGCCATGCACGACACGATCAAGCATTCCGACATGGCCCACCTCGAGGAGAAGCTCCAGCTCCACGCCGACAAACGCTTCAAGCTCGTCGTCACGGACGGCGTCTTCTCGATGGACGGCGACACGGCCAAGCTCGACGAGATGGTCACCCTCTGCGAGAAATACGACGCCATGCTCCTCGTCGACGAATCCCACTCCAGCGGCTTCATCGGCAAAACCGGCCGCGGGACGCACGAAAGGTGCGGCGTTGTGGGCAAGATCGACGTCATCACGACGACCTTCGGCAAGGCCCTCGGCGGGGCATCCGGGGGCTGCGTGTCGGGGCGGCGCGAGCTCGTCGAGCTCTGCCGGCAGCGGGCCAGGCCGTACCTCTTCTCGAACACCATCGCCCCGGTCGTCGTCGCGGGCGTCCTCAAGGTTATGGAGATTCTTTCGAAGTCGACCGAGCGCCGCGACAAGCTCGAACGGAACGCCGCCTATTGGAGGAAGGGACTGACCGAGGCCGGCTTCGTTCTCAAGGAAGGGGACACGCCCATCGTGCCCGTCATGTTCTTCAACGCCAAGCTCGCCCAGGACTTCTCCCGGGCCCTCTACGACGAAGGGATCTACGCCATCGGCTTCTTCTTCCCGGTCGTCGCCCAGGGCCAGGCCCGGATCCGGACCCAGATTTCGGCCGGCCACGAGACGCACCATCTCGACAAGGCCCTCGCCGCGTTCACCAAGGTGGGGAAGAAGTTCGACATCCTCGGCAAGACCAAGCAGGAGATCATCGCCAAGTACGGCATGTAAGGGGCTAGGGCTCGGGGGATACCGGTCGAACTCCCGCACGTTTTCCCCAGCGCGGAAAACGCGCTCGGCTGCTCGGCTTCGCTCCCCTCGCCCAAAGGCCGAGGGACCGTGCCCGCTCCGCCTGCGCTACGGAGTTCGATCGGTATCCCCCTCGCCCCTGGTTAATAAGGAATCCGGTCGAACTCCCGCACGTTTTCCCCAGCGCGGAAAACGCGCTCGGCTGCTCGGCTTCGCTCCGCTCGCCGCCCTCCCCCTCCTAAACTTGAAATATCGCCGGGATTCTGCAATATTAGAAGGGAGCCGGGCGCAGAGCCCGGAACAACAGGAGGGTGATATGAAAAAGAGTCTGCTGGTTTTGATTCCCATCGTTTTCGTGGCCGCGGCATTGACGCTGAGCGCCCTGGGAACGGGGACGTCGAGCGCCCAGGCCGGGTACGGTCAGGGCAAGCCCCAAGGTCAGGGCGAGTACAAACAGGACAAGCCCTACACCCGGGAGAACCCTGGGCCTTGGGCCGGCGCGCAGGACAAGCACGTTCCCGAGATCACCTATGAGAAGATGGGCATGGGCCTGAAGGTCACGGTCAAGGTCGATAATCACCCGATGGATCCCGCGAAGCCCCATTACATCATGTGGATCCGGCTCGAAGACGGCATGGGCAAGGTGCTGGGCAGACACCAATTCAAGGCGACCGATCCCGCCCCGGTGGCCAGCTTCGAGCTGAAGTCGGTCCCCGCTGACCTGAAGGCTTTCGAGCGCTGCAACATCCACGGGATCTGGATGAGCGAGGCCAAGGTCGAGCTCAAGTAACGGCCCGGCCCGGGCGACGCCGCCTTCCCTTATTCTTGACACCCGCGAAGGGCGAGGTATACCATGGGGGCCATTTTTGATCCCCTTCGCGGGATCCCCCGGGCTGCCATCAAGAGGCCGCCCTCGGCAACCTCTTGATGACTGCGGGGGTTCAAGCTAACAGGCCCCCCGGGCTGCCATCAAAAGGCCGCCCTCGGCAGCCTCTTGATGACTGCGGGGGTTCAATCCAACAGGACCCTCCGGCTGTCAGTCCGTGGAGCTTCAGTCCTTCAAGGAGGGCCACGATGGACAACAACACGCTCGCCAACCCCGCGCCCCTCGGCCTGATGGGCTTCGGGATGACCACCGTCCTTCTCAACATCCATAACGCCGGTTTCTTCCCGGTGAGCGCCATGGTCCTGGCCATGGGCATCTTCTACGGCGGGATCGCCCAGATCATCGCCGGGATCATGGAATACAAGAAGGGGAACACCTTCGGGACCACGGCTTTCACTTCGTACGGGCTGTTCTGGCTGACGCTCGTGGCGACCTGGGTCATCCCCGGCCTGAATTCGCCCAACGGGGGGGCGACGCCCGTCCCCTTCATGGGCTGGTACCTGTTCATGTGGGGCCTTTTCACGTTCTTTATGTGGATCGGGACCTTCGGCAAGAACCGCGCCGTCCAGTTCGTCTTCCTGAGCCTGACGGTCCTGTTCTGGCTGCTGGCCGCCCGCGACTGGTCCGGGTCGGCGTTCGTCGGCCGGATCGCCGGTTTCGAAGGCATCGTCTGCGGCCTCTCCGCGATCTACCTGGCCATGGCCGAAGTGTTGAACGAGGCCAAGGGACGGGAAGTCCTCCTCATCGGAGAAGTCAAGAAGATTTAGTCTCTGGACGCTCAAGGAGACAGGCCTTTCCTAATTTTCCCCGCGGCGTATAATAGACCGTCATGCCAAAAAGCCGGACGAACGCCATCAGGATCCTGACGGTCCTCCTCGCCGCGGCCGCGCTCTTCATGGGCGCCGCCTGCCCGGGTCCGCAGCCCGGGCCCTCCTTCAAACACGTCATCGTATTCATCGGCGACGGAATGTCCGTCGAATCCGAGATCGCCGCCAGCCGCTACCTGTATGGCCGGGACCGGGGCCTGGCCTGGCACTCCTTCCCGGGCAAGTCCTACGTCGCGACCTGGGATGTCACCGCCTACAACCTGAACGCCAAAGAGGCGGGCCGCGACGCGTACTCGGCATCGGCCTTTGCGCCGTCCCTGGGCTATGACGTCCGGCGGGAGGGCAGCCGTCCCTATCCGGACGAGGGCTTTCGGGGCGCCGCCGAACCCGTCTCAGCGCCGGCCACCGATTCCGCCTCGGCGGCGACGGCCCTGGCCACCGGTACTAAAACCGACAGCGGGAACGTGTCCTGGCGGCCCGGCGACTCTCCCGGAGGCGCGCTGGCTACGATTGCCGAGGATTTTCGCGCCGCACGGAAAGGGGCCATCGGCGTGGTCAGCACCGTTCCCTTCAGTCACGCGACGCCGGCCGCCTTCGTCAGCCATAACACCAGCCGCGGCCATTATTACACCGGGTGCAGGGGATACACGGGCCTGGGCATCGCCGACGAGATCATCCTCCAGGTGAAACCGGAGGTCGTCATCGGCGCCGGAGACCCGCTTTTCGATAACCCCTCGTTCGACACGAAGAAGGGATATATCTCGGAGAGCCTCTATAGGGCGCTCCAAACATCCACGGAATATGTACTGGCCGAGAGAAAGGCGGGCGCCGACGGGAGCCGGACGCTCAACGAGGCCGCCGATCAAGCGCTGGCCCAGGGGAAGAAGCTCTTCGGGCTCTACGGCGGCCCCGACGAAAACTTCGTTCACCCCGTCGCCGAAAACAGCCCG
>Ga0315281_10011882_pt1 | contig 11891 bp, 10 predicted proteins | sample YL17G07_0_MG_FD_204540 | JGI IMG/M metagenome (GOLD analysis project Ga0315281, IMG submission 204540) | Sediment microbial communities from Yellowstone Lake, YNP, Wyoming, USA - YL17G07_0 | ecosystem: Environmental > Aquatic > Freshwater > Lake > Sediment | place: USA: Wyoming | collected... | reverse complement strand
GAACTTCGCACTCTGGGTCCTTGAAAACCTTCAAGCGAACCAGAAGATCCGCTGCGCCGTTGATCAAATCGGCAACCCCACGTTCGTGGGAGATCTGGCGTGCGCCATCATTCGAATCTTCGAGCTGGACCGGGAAGGTTTGTATCACGTCTGCGGCGCGGAAACGGTGAGCCGCTTCGATTTTGCAAAAAATGTGGCGGCGGTGTTTCATCTCGACGCTTCGCTTATTCAGCCGGTCAAATCCTCAGAACTCGTGCAGCCTGCTCCAAGGCCCCCGGTGACTGGATTTGTCACTGCCAAGGCCGAAGAGGAGCTCGGCTGGAAACCGATGGACACAACGCAGGGGTTGATGAAACTCAAACAGGAACTCCTCGCCCAGCGGAAAAACTGATGGAATTCGTGCTGGCATTGTTTGGCGGGCTTGCGTTGGGATGCATTCACGCATTCGACGTCGACCATATTATCGCGGTCTCCGTCTTCGCTTCTAAACATCAGGATCCCTGGAAAGCGGCAAAACTCGGTATTAGTTGGGGCCTGGGACATACGGCGACGCTGCTGGTGCTCGGTTTGACTTCTGTTGCATTCAGGTTCGTCATCTCGCCATTCATGCAATCCGTAGCCGAAACTATCGTCGGCGTTCTCCTCGTCGGCATCGGAGCCTGGGTTCTTTTCAGCCGGGCGGGGAAAAAGCACATCCATGTCCACAAACATGAACACGATGGCCTCGAACATGTTCATGTTCATTCGCATGTTGAGCATGAGGACCACCAACACCGACATTCGCTGTTTTTGATCGGAGCAACACACGGGTTTGCAGGAACGGCAGCCATTGTCCTGATCGTCCCGCTCGCGTTGTCCCAATCGATCGCGACATCTGCCCTCTTCTTGCTTCTCTTCGGCATCGGGACCATCGGTTCGATGACAGTCCTGGCTTTTGCCCTCGGGACGGTCGCGAAAAAACTCGACCCGCGAACCATACCTTTTGTTCAGAATGTTGCGGGCATCGTGAGCGTCTGCGTCGGGCTGCTTTGGATTGGCCAAAGTGTGCGTTCTTTGTGATGCGTCGATTCGGCCCAACATTTTGTTTTCTTGCGTTTTTGGCGGTATTTTCCGGATGCGCCTCCAGCGGGCGCTCATCGTCCTCCGGATTCCGCCTCAAAGTCCTGACGTATAATATCCACCATGGCGAAGGCGCGGACGGAAACGTTGACATCGATCGTATCGCGAAAGTGATATTGGAATCCAAAGCTGACCTCGTGGCGTTGCAAGAAGTCGACCGGGGTGTCGAGCGAACAAAGAAGATAGACACGATGACAATGTTGGCGGATCTGACAGGGATGACGTACACGTTTGGCAAAAACCTCGAATATCAGGGCGGGGACTACGGGAACGGAGTTCTTGTCCGGTATCCAATCCTGGAAGAAAAAAACCTCATCTTGCGGTCGATTCAATCGAGTGAGCAAAGAGGATTACTTCAACTTGTCATAGAAGTAAAGGGCCAGGAAATAGTTTTTATGAACACCCACCTGGACGACAAACCGGATGACGCAGAAAGAATGGCAAGTGTTCAGGAGATCAAGGCAGCCGTTCAACAGTATGCAAGCCGTCAGGTCATCCTCTGCGGTGATTTCAACGACATTCCAACAAGCGCCACGATAGGAAAGATAAAGGAAGCCTTCGACGACTCGTGGGATCAGATCGGTGCGGGGGGAGGTAACACGTATCCAGCTTCCAAACCTGCAAAGCGCCTCGATTACATTTTTACAAAGAAGAATAATATGGGTTCGATAACGTCTCTTTTTTTAAGGCCCGTCTCTGCCAAAGTGATTGCCGGAGATGCGTCAGACCACTTGCCCTTACTGGTGGAATTCGAAATGAAATCAGGGAACTAAAAGCCATGCTCGATATCAAATTTATCCGAGAAAACCACGACCTTGTAAGAAAAGGTGCGGAGGCCAAGGGCTTGACCGTAAATTTGGGCGAGATTATTACGCTCGATGAGAAGAGAAGGAACCTGATTCAGGAAGGCGAGGCCCTCAAAGCACAACGGAATCAGGTCTCGGCACAGATAGGGAAACTCAAAAAAGAAGGCGGAGACGCTTCGAAAGCGATTGCAGACATGGAAATCGTCAAAAGTCGAATCCAATCCATCGACGAAGAGCTTCGTGAAGTTGAGACGAAACTGAATTCAGCATTGTTGAACGTCCCGAATATTCCGCATCCTTCAGTGCCCATCGGCAAGACGCCGGCGGAGAACAAGGAAATATTCAAATGGGGTGAACAACCCAAGACGGATTTTTCGCTGAAGCCCCATTGGGAGCTTGCCGAGAAACATGGGATTATCGATTTCCATCGCGGCGCAAAGGTCACCGGCGCAGGATTCCCGTTCTTCGTCGGCAAAGGTGCAACGTTGGAACGGGCATTAATCAATTTCTTCCTCGACCAGGCATTGCAGCGTGGATACAAAGAAATCATGCCACCCATTCTGGTGAACGAAGAGAGTGCCCGCGGGACAGGCCAGCTTCCCGATAAGGAGGACCTGATGTACACTGCGGAACGCGATCAACTGTATATGATTCCGACCGCAGAAGTCCCTGTTTCGAATTTCCACCGTGATGAGGTTCTTGAAGAAAAAAACCTACCGGTGAAATATGCGGCTTATACGCCGTGTTTTCGGAGAGAAGCGGGCTCGTATGGCAAGGACGTGCGGGGACTCAACCGTGTCCACCAGTTCGACAAGGTGGAGCTCGTGAAATTCGTGCACCCCTCCTCCTCGTATGATGAACTCGAATCACTCAGGCAGGATGCGGAGCACCTGTTACAGTTCCTCGGGCTCCAATATCGGGTGTTGTTGATGTGCACCGGAGACATGGGATTCACCCAGTCGAAGAAATACGACCTGGAAGTGTGGGCGACGGGTCAGCAACGGTGGCTGGAGGTGTCATCCTGCAGCAATTTTGAAGCATTCCAGGCAAGGCGAATGAATGTGAGATTCCGTACTGCAGGCGGAAAATCCGAATTCGTTCACACCCTCAACGGGTCCGGACTTGCTCTTCCCCGCGTCGTCGCGGCTTTGATCGAGCATTATCAAACACCGGAAGGAAAAGTCGTCATTCCGAAAGTCCTTCACCCTTACACAAAGTTCGAATTGATCGGCTGACATGAAGCCCCTCCTTCGCCTCAAGCCGTATCTCGTTCGATACAAAAAGACGCTGATGCTCGGAATCCTCACGGTGATTGGGACCAACCTGTTTAGCATTGCCCAGCCGCTTTTTCTTGGATACGCGATCGACGAGCTCAAACAGGGGATCGAGACGAAAACCTATGTCAGCGGCGATCTTCTCATGTGGGCCGGGCTTATCGTTGGCTTCACGTTTGTGGCGGGGTTTTTCATGTTTCTCACTCGGCAAACCATCATCGTGGTTTCAAGGCACATCGAATTCGATTTGCGCAACGACCTCCTGGCTCACCTGCAGAAACTGCCGTACTCGTATTTTCAAAACAAGCCGACCGGCGACCTCATGGCCCACGCCACGAATGATATCAGCGCCGTTCGCAATGTGCTCGGACCGGGCATCATGTATCCTTCCGATACGATTCTGACTTTTATCCTCGTTCTGATCATGATGCTGACGAGAGATTGGATGCTCACGCTCCTCGTCCTCATTCCATTGCCTTTGGTTTCCATTGTCGTGTACAGGGTCAGCAAAGTGATCCATACAAAATTTAACGAGCGTCAGGAGCAATTCTCGAAGCTGACGACAAAGGCGCAGGAGAACTTGTCCGGCATTCGTGTCATCAAGTCATATGTCCGTGAACAGTTCGAAATTGACGACTTCAAGAAGTTGAGCTGGGAGTACATGAAGAAAAACCTTGTCCTCGCCAAAGTCCAGTCTTTCTTGTGGCCGTTGATGTTCGGTTTGGTGGGCTGTTCGATCATTATTGCGATTTACTTTGGAGGGGTGAAGGTCATCGAAGGTTCCATGACGATCGGCACACTGAGTGCCTTCATGTCCTACCTGTTGATGCTCATCTGGCCGATGATCGCTTTTGGCTGGGTTTTGAACCTGCTCCAGCAAGGCGCGGCTTCAATGAAGAGACTGGCTGCAATTATCGATACGGTACCTGAAATCCGGGACACGAATACGACAGATCAATCGATCAAGACTATCGAAGGCGACATCGAGTTCCGGGATATGACGTTTACCCACAAGAGCGCTCAGCAACCCACGCTTAGCCGGATCAACCTGAAGGTCGAGAAAGGCATGACACTCGCTGTCGTTGGATACACCGGTACTGGAAAATCGACGCTCGTGAATCTCATCCCGCGCCTTTATGATGTAACCGAGGGTCAATTATTGATCGACGGCAACGATGTCCGAACCGTTCCTCTCGCCATCCTCCGCTCATGTATCGGTTATGTTCCTCAAGAAACGTTTTTATTCTCCGAAACAATAGCTGAGAACATCCGATACGGCGTCGATGGCGACAGTGCGGACATTTCGCAACCGGCACAGATATCGCAAATATCCAAGGACGTGAACGAATTCCCCAAACAATTTGAGACAATGATCGGAGAACGCGGCATTACACTTTCCGGGGGCCAGAAACAACGAACGAGCATTGCCCGCGCGATCATGCGCGAACCCAGCATCCTCATTCTCGACGACGCCCTCTCCTCTGTAGATACATACACAGAAGAAGAAATACTCAATAGGCTGAAGCAGTTCATGGCAGGCCGGACAAGCATCATCATCAGCCATCGGATTTCCACCGTCAAAGACGCGGATTTGATTGTTGTCCTCGATAAAGGCGAAATCGTGGAACGAGGTACGCATGATGACCTCGTGGCCCACGGTGGAATCTATGCGGACCTCCACCAAAAACAGCTCCTCGAAAAAGAATTGGAATCAATGTAAAATGAAAAATTGAAAATATAAAAAGGAACTCACCTGATGGAAAAACCGACTGATATAAAGGATCGGACTTTCGAATTTGCCCTGAGGATTGTCGACTTGAGTGACAAACTGCCCGATACAGTCGCCGGAAAAAGGATAGCCGATCAATTGCTTCGCTCAGGGACTTCTGTGGGTGCAAATATAGAAGAAGCAACGGCCGCTTCAAGCAAGACTGATTTCGCTTACAGGGTGAATATTTCGCTACGAGAAGCGCGTGAAACCAACTATTGGCTGAGGATTTTGAAGGCTCGACGAATCATGATGAAGGTAGACGTTGATGACTTGGTACAGGAGTCCGAAGAACTCAAAAAAATACTCGGAGCTATTGTAAGCAAAGCTCGCGGAAAACGAAAATCATGATTTTACATTTTTCATTTTTGAATTTTTCATTGATTCATGCACGAAGAGGAAGTACTAGGTAAAGCATACGATGCCCGTTTAATGCGGCGTCTCCTGAAGTATCTGCGCCCCTACCGGTGGCATGTGGCGATTGGGATTGTCATGAGTCTCGTCATCAGCGGCATGGAAGCCCTGCGCCCTTATTTCACCAAGATCGCCGTCGATGTCGACATTGCGAATCGCGACCCTAAAGGCTTGCTCGTCACGTGCCTGATTTTCTTCGCCGTGCTGATCGTGCGGGGTTTCATTCAGTACGCCAACGCCTACCTCACCCAGTGGATTGGCCAGCGCACGATTTTCGACCTGCGCATGGAGATTTTCGAACACCTTCAAAACCTGTCCCTCCGGTTTTACGACAAGAACCCCATTGGCAGGCTCATCACGAGAGTCACGAACGACGTCGAGGTTTTGAACGAAATGTTCTCCTCCGGCATCGTGATGGTGTTCAGCGACGTTTTCACGATTATCGGCATCTTGTATTTCATGTTCAGCATGAATGTGGGCCTGGCTCTCGTATCGCTCAGTGTGTTACCGCTGCTCTTCTATGGAACATTCCTGTTCAGGAAAAAAGCACGTGAAGCCTACCGCGAAGTTCGTACCCAGATTGCCCGCATCAATTCGTTTATGCAGGAACACATTACGGGCATGCTGGTGGACCAGATTTTCAACCGTGAACAGAAATCGCACGACAAGTTTTCCCGCGTCAACGCTGCGCACCGAGATGCCAATATCAAATCGATTCTTTACTACGCCCTCTTTTATCCGGCCATTGACTTCATCGGCGCACTTTCCATTGGACTCATCATCTGGTACGCCGGAGGCAACGCACTCGACGGAGCCATCACTATCGGCACCGTGATGGCATTTGTCCAGTTCAATGAAATGTTCTGGCGTCCTATCCGTGACCTCTCGGAAAAATACAATATCCTCCAGACAGCCATGGCATCGTCCGAGCGTATTTTCCAGCTGCTCGACGACCGATCCATTCCATCCGTCCATTCCAACCCAAGAGCTCTGGACCATGTCGAGGGCAGCATCGAATTCCGTCATGTGTGGTTCGCCTACAACGTTCCATCTGACGGCGCTCAATCTCCAGAATGGGTCCTCAAGGACGTCTCCTTTTCAACGAAGCCCGGAGAATCCATTGCCATCGTCGGGCACACCGGTGCCGGAAAGACCTCCATCATAAGTCTCTTGAGCCGCTTCTATGAAATCCAGAAAGGCGAGATTCTTATTGACGGAATAAACATTGAGCACATTCACCCTCCGAACCTTCGAAAACATATCGGGGTCGTGTTGCAGGACGTTTTTTTGTTCTCAGGCGATATCAAGGGGAATATCAATCTCGGCGATGCCTCCATCGACATCGAACGGATAAAGAATGCCGCACAAGTCGTGGGCGCAAACAGATTCATAGATCAATTGCCCGGCCAGTACGATGCCGAAGTGAAAGAACGGGGTGCCACCCTTTCCGTCGGCCAGAAACAATTGCTCTCCTTCGCCCGAGCCTTGGCATTCAATCCAAGGATCCTTGTTCTTGACGAGGCAACATCGAGCGTCGATACAGAGACCGAGCAATTGATTCAGAAGGCCATCAAGGAGCTTCTCAAAGGCAGAACTTCCATCGTGATCGCTCATCGCCTCTCCACGATTCAGAATGCCGACAAGATCATCGTGCTTCACAAGGGCGAGGTCCGAGAAATCGGCACACACCAGGAGCTCTTGGCTCTCAACGGCATCTACCGGCGGCTCTACCAGCTGCAATACCGGGACCAGGAGATGAAGGTTTGACCGGCGTCGCCATTCCGGCTTGTAAGGAACCGAATCTTTTTTTACATTTCGCGTCATGAGTTTCCAGAAGAAAGTCGTTACCATCGGGCGCCATATCATTGAAGGCGAGCGGGCCCATCCAGGCGCAACGGGAAATTTCTCGGGCGTGCTCGGGGACCTCACGCTGGCAATCAAGATCATCTGGAAGGAAGTGAGCAAGGCCGGCCTTGTCGATATCCTGGGGTTGACAGGGAAAGAGAACGTTCACGGGGACCAGGTGAAGAAGCTCGACGTTTTTGCAGACGATACGATCTACAAAGCGATGGACCACGGGGGGCACTTGTGCGTGATGGCCTCCGAAGAGAATGAAGATGTTTTGCAAATTCCTGACGAATACCCAACCGGCAAATACGTGCTCTTGTATGACCCTCTGGACGGATCATCGAACATCGATGCAAACGTAAACATCGGAACCATCTTTTCGATCTATCGCCGCCTGAGCCACTCCGGAAAGGGGACGATGCAGGATTGCCTCCAGCCCGGCTACAAACAAATCGCTGCGGGCTACGTCGTGTACGGTTCCTCAACCATGATGGTGTACACGACCGGCGACGGGGTTCACGGATTTACACTGGACCCGGGAATCGGGGAATTCCTGCTCTCTCACGAGAACATTCGAATACCGAAGCGCGGAAAAATCTACAGCGTGAACGAAGGGAACTATCGTTACTGGTATGACGGCATGAAAAAGTATGTGAAATACTTGCAGGAGGAAGACAAAGCAACGGGAAGGCCGTATTCCGGACGCTACATCGGCTCGATGGTCGCCGACATTCATCGCACACTCCTCTACGGCGGAATTTTCATGTATCCTGGCGACACGAAGCATCCCGACGGAAAACTCAGATTGATGTACGAAGGCAATCCGATGGGAATTATCGTCGAGCAGGCGGGCGGGAGGGCGAGCAACGGCAAAGACCGCATCCTCGACATCGTTCCGACATCTCTCCACCAAAGAACGCCGTTGTTTGTCGGCAGCACGGAAGACGTGTGCATAGCGGAAGAATTCATACAGGGGAAATTCAAACCCCTCGCAGCCTCTTGATGAACGAACTCCCCATCCAGGAAGCGACATTCGTCGTTGTCGACTTTGAAACGACCGGTATGAGCGCGATCGACGACCGCATCACTGAACTCGCGATGATGAAGGTGAAAGGCGGGGTCCTGGTCGACGAGTTTTCGACGCTCGTGAATCCTCTTAAGACCATTCCGAATTACGTTTCAGACGTTACGGGAATCGACAACCTTATGGTGCGGGATGCCCCCACGGCACGAGAAGTGGTTCCCTACATGATGGAATTTCTTGGGGATGGCGTGTTCGTGGCTCACAACGTGAGTTTTGATTGGAGCTTCTTTTATCACACGTCGAGAAGAGAACGCGGCATCGAGCTTTCCAACCCTCGATTGTGCACGGCGAAACTCAGCAGAGTGATTCTCCCGTATCTCCCGAGCAAGTCACTCGGGCCCGTCGCACGGTTTCTCGACATCAACATCCACCAACGCCACAGAGCGTCAGGAGACGCCTTTGCGACGGCGTTGGTCCTGGTGAAGTACCTATCCTACCTGCAAAAACGCTATGCCATTCAGACGATCGGCGAGCTCATGAGGTATCAAGAGATCATCGAAAAAGTGGAACACCCGCAGACGTAAGCCTCACTGCCTTCCCGCCGGTCTCGGGGTTGTTACGAGACTCACATTCCCGTCGTTGTCCACCGCCTGCACGCCGAAGATATAATCGTCTTTTGATTGACTGAGTGTCATCGTGGTGTCCTTCGTGAACACGCCACCTTGCCATGTCGGTGAATCTGTTGCCCTGAATCGCACCTGATATCCGGCCACATCGGGTTCCATGTTTTTATTCCATCGCAAAGTTGTCTCGTATCCAAGCTGTGCGGTCAGCACTCCGACATTCGACGGAGGGGCCGGTGCTGCGGCCAATGTCGCGAGTGCGGCTGCATTCACGCGGGCAACGTTTGCACAGTATTCGAAGTCCATGAACTTGGACAGGTCCCCGAATTCCTTGCCGTTCTCAACCCGAACGTCCTGATGTTGATGGTCATAGTTCTCTTTGACTTCGCTGAATCGAACCGCCCTGAACCCCCGTTCATGGAACGGGCGATGGTCGCCGCCGCGCAGGAAACGATCCAGCCGGTATATCATCGTCACGCCAAAGCCCCTGTTATACGTCTCCCCGATTTCCTTGATGTAACGGGCGAGGGACCTCGATCCTCCGTCGTTTTCCAAGCCGAGGGCCACCCTCTGCCGAAAGACTGAACCTGTATCGAGCGGACTGAATGCTTCGGAAAACACCCTCACATATTTGTTCTCGCTCTTTCCTGAACCGCCTCGCGAATTCCCAACAATATCGTTGTTGAACACCGCCTCGACGTTCCATCCCTTTTGTTTTGCCATCTCAGCCCATGCCCCCGCGCCAAGAAGACCTTGCTCTTCGCCTGCGACCACCATAAACACGACGGTCGCTTCAAACCTGCATTTGCTCATGACGCGTGCGAGTTCCATCACGACGGCTGTTCCGCTCCCGTCGTCATTCGCTCCAGGTGCGTCGCTTGTCGAATCGACGGGATTGCTTGCCCGCGAATCGTAGTGGCCGGAAATCACGAGAATTCGAGCCGGCATCGGATGGTGTGTTGGCTCGGGATGCAGCCAGGCAACGACATTCACCACCTTGGTGGGATTTGGAACTCGATTCGATCGGGGCACGATCGACTCAAAAAATTCCACCTCCATTCGTCCATCGCTTTCCCGGGCGTACTTTTCGAACTCGGATTTGATCCATCGTCTGGAAGCGCCTATCCCCCGGGTTTCGCTCAGAGTGTCAGACAGCGTATGTCTTGTTCCAAAGCCGGCGAGCTTCTCAACCAATGCCTTGAGGTTCCTGGACGAGACCTCCTTGACGATTTTTTCTACCGTCGGGTTCTTTCGCTTGCTTTGCTGAGCAAATGCACAAGTACTTAGAAGATAAAGCAAAGCGAGGGTTTTCGTTTTCATTGGTCTGTTCCTAAGATCGTTTAGCTCCGTTAGGAGCGTTATGTCTCTAAAATCGTAAATCAATTGGCGTCGAGCTCCGGCGGAGCGCCATGTAATTCTTATTCAATCAACCAATGTCCAACAAATGTAGATTTGCATGCGTGTGTTTCTCATTTCATGACGCTCCTGACGGAGCTCCATTTGTAAGATTTCTTGTTTTTAGAAACATGCCGCCCCTACGGGACTGGCGGGGTGTTGAAAAAGACGTACACTACCGAAAAATGCGACCACCGTCAGAGCACAAAGAAAGACGATGATGGCAAGGCGCTTCATGACGGCGTCTCCTTATTTTGCTCCCTTTTCAAGGTCGTTCGCGGCCGCTTCTATTAACATTGACTGTTCTTCAAGCGCTTTTGCGACGCGAAGAATTTCAGATTCGGCTTCCTTCCATCGTTTCTGTTCAAGAGCCTCCCGAACTCCGGGAATTGTCTTGACGCCATACCCCGTGTAAAATCCGGGGGCATAAATCAGATGTTTGAACCATGGACGGATAGGCAAACCATCCCCATGCGTGAGCCTTCGCTCGCTTTGAATAAGCCTTTGATTGACCGATTTCAAAGTCTGCTGGTCAAGGCTTTTCCCCACGCCGTTTTTCACCACTTTGTCATACCGATCTGCCGAACGCGTGAGAGTTTCGATGGCATTCTCCAAAGGGGAAAAATTTATGAATGGCGGAACTTCCTCGACGCCTGGGGGAACGGATTTTTCTTTGGGGTCGGCCAAAGCTGTAAACACTCCCTCGCTGAGTTGCTTGTTTCGTTCCTTGATTTTATCCTGCAGGCCTGACAGGAGCTTTTTCAGCTCGCCAAAATATTTTCGTACCGTCTCTGCAAAGTTCGTGAAATCGAATGGAAGGATGTCGGCATCGGCTATTCGGATGACGGCTGTTCCGCCGGTTTGCGAAAGTGCTCTTCCGTAAGAGAAATCTGTGTCCGAGAAATTCATGAACCAGTAAAAATCGTCATAGATCGAGTGATAAATTCCCCCGCCATCCTCTCCACCGAAACCGATGTTCAGCGACGCAATGCCAAGGTGGTCCAGAAACACAGTGTAGTCAGACCCTGACCCCAGAGCCGAGATTCTCAGGTCCGCCCGCGAGCGGAGCTCGCTTCGATCTTCAGGAGACTGACTGTTTCCGATTTGAGCAAGTTGACCGCGCTTCCAGACCGAAATCTTCTTTTCCGGATCCTCGATGTCCTTTGCGACACCATTGATGAATTTTTCCAGTGAATGCGAGCCGGCGACTCCAAGGAAGCCCCGGCCGTTTGAATCGGAATTAATGTAAAGGACTGCCTTCTGTTTCAACTCGTCCGCATGTGCCTCCGCCCATTCTGTGGAACCAAGCAAACCCTGTTCCTCGGCATCCCAGGCACAGTAGATGATTGTTCGACGCGGTTTCCATCCTTGTTTCAAAAGCTCTGCCAGCCCCCGCAGTTCCTCCATTTGTGCTACCATGCCCGAGGTCGGGTCTTGGGCTCCATTCACCCAACCGTCATGATGATTTCCGCGAATAATCCATTCATCAGGATATTCCGATCCGCGAATCATAACAATGACATCGTAAATCCTCTTGATATCCCAGTTGAATCCAAGCTTCATGTGAACCTTCGCTGGGCCCGGGCCAATTTTGTAGGTAATGGGCAGAGCGCCACGCCA
>Ga0315281_10011881_pt1 | contig 11892 bp, 11 predicted proteins | sample YL17G07_0_MG_FD_204540 | JGI IMG/M metagenome (GOLD analysis project Ga0315281, IMG submission 204540) | Sediment microbial communities from Yellowstone Lake, YNP, Wyoming, USA - YL17G07_0 | ecosystem: Environmental > Aquatic > Freshwater > Lake > Sediment | place: USA: Wyoming | collected... | reverse complement strand
GATACCGAGGACGCGGGGGTCGATGCCGCCGGCCACCATCTCCACCGAGGGACGATCGGCGACGAGGATGGCCACGTTCCGCAGCTGGTCGAGCAGCTCCTGCGGGAGCTCGGCCAGAGCCGCTTCCGCAACGGACTCGAACTCGTCCGCAGGCATGAGCGGCGGCGGCGACGCGGCGGCGGCGTCCAGACGCAGCACCAGGCCCCACTCGTCGGTCATGCCGGCGCGATCGCCGCAGGTGCCGAGAGCGCGAGCCAACAGGTAGCGCGCGTCCGCCTCAGGGCCGGGCGGGAGGACGCCTCGGGCGACGATGCCGCGCAGACGCTCGGCCGCGGCGGGCGCGTCACCCGCGGCAAGCAGCCGGCCGGCCTCACGCAGCTCGGTCTCGAGTCCACGCCGGTCTGCGGCTCCACCACCGGCGCTCGACCCCGCGCAATTCTGAGCCCCCTGGGACATGGCGACATCATAGACGGGATAGGGCGTCCGGCACGAAGATGACGAAGATGATGGCGATTGCGATACTCTGGGCCTCAGTCACGCCTATGCAGAACACCGAGGAGACGCTCGTGCACGACGCCACACCCACACCCGCAACCACCAAGGTCGGCGACATCGTCGCCGGCGACTACCGGACGGCCGCGGTCTTCGAGAAGCACGGCATCGACTTCTGCTGCGGCGGGTCCGTGACCCTCGCCGCCGCTTGCGCCGAGAAGGCCATCGACCCGGCCGCCCTGGCCCGCGAGCTCGAGGCAGCCACGAGCGTGCCTGCGCGGCGCGACCAGGACTACGCCAGCTGGACCCTGACGCACCTCATCAATCACATCACGGCCATCCACCACGCCTATCTCAAGGCGAACGCCGCTCAGAACGCCGCCTATGCCCGCAAGATCGCCGATGTCCATGGCGATACCCATCCCGAGCTCGCCCGGATCGCGGCCGCGTTCGACAAGATGGCGACCGAGCTGATAGCCCATCTGAAGCGAGAGGAGGAGGTCGTCTTCCCGGCCATCAAACGAGCCGAGGCCAGCAGCAGGGCCGGCTCGGCCCCCGAGGCGGGGGATGTGGAGACGATCGCGCGTGGCGTGGAGGCGCTTGTCCGCGAGCACGACGAGGTCGGCGCCGCCCTCCACGAGATCCGCGATCTGGCCATGGGCTACGGGCTGCCCGCCGACGCCTGCGCCACGTACGCTCTCACCTACCAGCGCCTACAGGCGTTCGAGGCCGACCTGCACAAGCACGTCCACCTCGAGAAGAACATCCTGTTCCCGCGCGCCACTGAGCGTTTCGCACACGCCGTCTGAGCGCCGTTGTGGCGACAAACGCGTGGTGGGCGCGCCTGGATTCGAACCACGGACGTCAGCCGGCGTCGCCCGGCCGCAGCAAACGCCAGAGACGCAGCCGATGATCAGTGCGTTGCCCGCGCCCCTCCGGCCACCCCACCACGACCCACCCGTCGACACTGGATCCCGTGGCGATGGCGCTCATCGCACAGGGGCCCCAGTCCGTACCGGCAGCCCCCCGACCGGGGTGACAGCGTCGACCATCGCTCGGAGGCCAAGGGGTTGCCTGTCGACGACGCGGCCCCATCCCACTGAGCATCGCGTCATCGGCAACTCCAAGCAGCGACGGCGTGAAGCGCCGGGCTAGGATCCCCAGGGGCCGGGGCCCGTGTGGCGAGCCTTGTCGCGCTGGAAGGTCTGCATCGCCCTGTCGCGCTCGAGGTCCTCGCCTGTCGCGTCACGCTCGGCTTCTGGCGACCCGCGCAGACGGATCCACAGCGTCAGGCGGACGACCAGCGCGAGGATGCCCACAGCGACGATGACCAGAACCGCCACCTTCGGGGCGAGGGCGAGGGCTATCACGATCGCGACCACGAGAGCGACTCCCACGGCGGACCAGATGAGCATGCGCGACATGACGCTCCCTTCGTCGGCTTGTCCCCAGCGAGCGAGTCGGACGAGACGAGCAGCCGGGTGCTGCCCAAGACGTCGCTGCGTCGCGCCAGGCCCTACACGCGTCAGTCTCTGCGCTCCGGTGCGCGGGCGCAAGAGTGAGTCACGCGCCCGCCCGCCTCGTTCTCCGCTGGAGACGAGCACTCCATCGGTATGACGCGGGACACGTGCAGCCACGTGATGCCGGGCAAGGACGCGAAGAGCGCCGGGCGGTCACCGCACGGTGCTCTTGTCGCGTCTACGGGCTTCTCAGGCCTCCCGCGTGCAGTGCTGCTCCTCTCGGGAGGCGAATCGTCAGTTCTGCCAATTCTGACGTGTGGCTCGTGCGAGAGCCCGAGACCCCCGGCAGGCGACCCGGGACTCGCTCCGGGTGCCACTACTCTCAGTGGTACGCGGAAGCGATCACATGAGCGAACGGAACCGTCGGAATATCGCAGTCCTGTCGCGTCTGTCGATCCGGTCGCCGGGTGCACACGCCGCCGGGTGCAGCAAGGCAGCGTCACGGCCAAGAGCGACCATCTACGGCGTGGGCGAGGCGACCGACATTGGCCGGAACTCGAAGTTGGCGCTCATGTAGAGGCACGGGACATCGCCTGAGGGACACACGAACTTGTCAGATCACATCTTCAAGAAGTGGAACATCTCGTAGACGAAGTACGCCGGCCAGACTATCGCTTGAAAGACGCCATAGGCTCCATCCCAGAATGAAGTCGCGCTCTGGATGAAGTACACAAGCGCTCCGATGAAACCGAGTCCGTAGACAGCCCCGCCACCGGCTCCGGCGGCATTCCGAGTGCTTTCTGACATGTTCCCTCCTTGTCTCCCTGATTCCTCACACCTGATTGATGGAACCGGCGTCGGTGACAGACCGGGTGACCTCAGCATCAGCGCGGCACTTCTGCAGCGGAGGGTCGGGCAGCGATCGCGGTGAGACTATCCGTCGTCCTCGCCCCATCATCTGCGGCATCCCCTACGCCCTGGTGCTCGTGGATGCAGCCTACCACCGAGTGTCCCGCAAGCCCTCAGGTGAATCGCCTCCATTGCCAGTGTCTCCTGAACGGCCCGCACGGGGCTGCGATCCTCATGGCTTGGGCCTGCGAAAAGCGGAGGTCAGCTGCGCCGGCAAGCCAGCGACGATCCGGCGCTCCAGAGGCCCGCTGCCCTCACGGGTGGCGGGCCTCTCTGTTGGGCGGGCCGGACTCCCGATGTTGAGGCGTCCGAGCCGCTGCCCCACCGGCTTCCGACAGCGACATGATCTCTGCCGGCTGTCGCATGCCTCCTGTGCCGCTGTCCGCGCTAGTTGACGCGGAAGTTGGGGTGCGTCCCTCGCGTGACGCCCCAGTGCTCTGCCGTCGCAGGCAGCCTGGCATAGACCTTGTACCCGGGGCCCCGCAGCGTAGGCGTGACCTGCCAGCTGTACGTGCCGTCGCTGCTGATCGTCGCCTCCCCGACGGCCCTCACTTCCCAGCCCTGCAACAAGGTGAGCTTGACCTTCTCGCCGGCGAGGAGCTCGGCCGGGAACGCCGTGCCGGATGCCGCCACACTGCGCCCGAGCTTCAGTTTGTTGTGCTTGTCGGGGCCGCGCACCCATACCCCAAAGCCCGGATAGACGTCGGTTCTGTCGATTCTGTCGCGTGGGTCGCTTCGCTCGTGCGAGTGCCCGAGACGCTCGGGAGCCGGGAGCTTCAGACCGACCCGGGCACACTCGTGCCGCAGTTGGCGCAGAACCTCGCGTCGGGATCGAGGGTGGAGCCGCACGCGGAGCAGAAGGAGCGGCTCGCCGGAGCCGGATGCACTGCCGCGGACGCGCCGTCCGCCGCGGCAGCGCCGGTCTCCGCGTTCGACGGAGCCGCCCCCGCCACGTCGTTCTGCACGACCCCCTCAGCGGTCTGCGCTGGACCCGCGATCCCAGGACGATGCGCGCGGGCCCTCGCGTAGGCGAGCACCGCGACGCCGACCGCCACAGCACCGACCACCGCGAGGATCGTCACAAGCCAAGCGCCTGAGAGTCCGCCCCCCGTCGACGCCCCGCCCGCGTCTTCGCCCGCGGGGCCGGCGCCCGCGCCGCCGTCCCCGCCGCTGTCGCCGCTGGGCGAAGCGCTCGGCGACGCAGAGGTCGTGCCTTGGGCGACGACGGCTTCGTCGCTGCGCCAGATCTCGACGCCGCGTTTGAGGTCGTTGTCGATCATCAACAGATGGCCCTGGTACTCGAGCGGCCCGCCGCCCTCGCCGTACCAGCTCGCCTTAGGCTGCTGGAACATCAGCTGCCAGTCCGTGCCGTTGGCGGATCGCCACAACTGGTCGCCGCGACGGTAGTCAAAGGCCGCCAGATAGGCGGTGCCGCCGATGACGTCCATGGCGCTGACCATGAACGTGCTGTCTGCGCCGAACCCGTCCTCGCCCACCTGCTTCCACTTCAGACCGTCAGAGGACCGTCGCAGCTGGAACCCGCGGGGGGCGCGACGTTCCATGGGCCTGCCCGGCAGCAGCACGCGCGGGTCGTACGTGCTCGCGCACAGGAAGATGCCACCGTTGAACTCGCTCAGGAACCCCACTGCATTGCGCTCGGGGCCTACGCCGAAGCCGTTGCTCACGACCTTGTTCCACGTGGCGCCGTCACCCGTGCGATAGACGTCGAGGCCACGAATGTCGTTGAGCGTGCCGGCGATGATGCGCACGGCGTAGAGCTTGTCCTGAAAGACGATCGAGGGGAAGATGACGGACTTCCGTCCCCGCCCGAGGCCCTTGTCGGGCGCCCGCTCCCACTGCAGACCGTCCGCGGTGCGCCAGATCTCCCCTCCCGCCGTAGCATTGGACACGCCCGCGTACAGCTCGTCCCGGAAGACGGGACCGGGCGCCTGCGGGTCACCCCACACCTGGACCCCGTTGTTGTGGCGGTCGCCCATGCCTTTGGTGACCACGGGCTTGAGGCTGACGCCGTCTTCTGAGACCCAGATCTGGGCGCCGTCGACGGAGTTGGTCACCCCGAGGATCAGGCGGTCGCGAAACACGAAGGGATTCGCCCCGGAGTCGTGCTTGCCGCTCAGTGTGCTGGTGTCGAGCTGGGTGAATCGCAGGCCGTCGGAGGAGACCCAGATCTGGAGACCGGCTTCGGTGTTCGTCGAGACCGCATACAGCCTATCCCTGAACGTCACGAGCGCGAAGGCCACGTTGTTGCGGTCGCCGAGTCCCGGTCTCCCGATCCGCTCCCACTTGATCCCGTCGGCCGTGCGCCAGATCTCCCCTCCGAGCTTGTCGCTGCCCGAATACATCGTGCTGGCGGGGCTGGCGATCGTACTGAGGTAGAGGTGGTCGTTGAAGCGGGCGTAGAAGGGGGCGTAGGTGTTGTTCGGGTCGGTCAGGCCGCGCGCGACGACGCGTGTCCAGCCCTCGGTCTTGCCGGCAGCGCAAGCTCCGGCGGCCGCGACAGCGGCGGCGAGAAGGAGGCACGCGATCGCAACAGCAACGACGAGCGCGCGTCCCGTGCGGACCCGCGCCCCTCGGCGCGCCCCTCGGCGGATACTGATGGACCCCGACATGCCTGCCCCCCATCGCCGCGTATCGCTGCAATCATCCTAGGTCATCGCACCGCGCCGTGCGAGGGGCGGGGTCCGGCGGTCAAGGGTCAGCGGAGATGGCGATCCGCTTTCCGTCGGGCGAAACGGCGCAGTAGCCGACGTTCCCGCCCTTCGTCAGGCGCTTGAGACCGCTTCCATCTGGGTTCACCTTGTACACGTCCTGCTCCCGGAGGAAGAGAACCGTGCCGTTCGGCGCCCAGATGGGGTAGTAGTCGCCGGCGGACCCCTTCGTCACGCGCTTGAGGCCACCGCCATCGGCGTTCATGACGAAGATCGCGGCTCGATCCGACCCCGGCCAGGCTCTCGTGAAGACGATCTGCTTGCCGTCGGGCGACCACTGCGGCCATACGCCGTGCACGGCACCCTTCGTCAGCCGTACCTTGCCGGAGCCGTCCGCCTTCATGAGCCAGATGGTGTAGCTGGACAGCCCCGCCTCGGGGTCCCCTGAGTGGTAGGCGATTCTCGTACCGTCCGGGGACCAGGCCGGGGCTTCGAGCGAGCAATCGTTGTCGGCCGCCAGTCTCTTGAGGCCCGTGCCGCTGGTATTGATGCGGAAGATCTCGCCGTGGCCCACCGGCTCCACTCTCTCGAAGGCGATGGTGCCGGCGACGGTGGGAGTGGGCAGCGGAGTCGCGCTCGGAGACGCTGCCACCGAAAGCGAGGCCGCGGCTTGACTCGTCGCTGCCGACGGCGAGCCCGACGACGTCGTGTTCGAGCCGCCGCAGGCGGTTGTCCCCAACGTGACCGCGACGACCAACGCGAGAACCGCAGCCGACACTGACCGTGCAAGGCGTGGACGTTTCATGGCCCCCGTCCCTCCTACCTCTTGGCCCCTTGACCCCCGAGCGGGCCGGTCTCACCAGTGGCTCCCCGCCGGACTGCGGCGGCCGCAGAGGTACGTCCGGCGGATCTCAGCCTCCCGTGTGCAGCTGCACCTCTCAGGAATCTCGTATTCCGTTGGGTTACTCGCCGGGCGCGATAGTAGTCCCGTTTGGGCCCAGCGAGTCCCAGCCGTTCCCATCCAAGCGCACGAATCTGGGTCGCAAGGCGGTTGCAAAGGGTCATCTCGGAGGCCTCGCGGAGGGCTGAGAAAGGACAAGATCCCTGCAGATCACTGGTGGACCGCAGGGGAGTCGAACCCCTGACCTCCGCCGTGCCGAGCAAGACCGGACCGCGTCGCACGACAACGACGACCGGCGATGGCCGCCGTCACAACGGGTGTAGCGTGAAGCGGCTGGCAGAATCCTCCAGACCAGTGTCCCGATCTGACCGCGGCCGACTGTTCCAGGAGGTGGGACATGGGCGAGAAGCCGTTCCAGGCAGCGCACATCTCGCAGATCGACGGGCGACTTGTCGACGGCGGGCCGCAGGCGCGAAGACCCGTGCGCGAGTACTTCGACATCGGCGCGTTCGGCGCGAACGCTTTCACGGTGGCAGAGGCCGGAGAGGGACTCGTCGAAGCCCACGACGAGCTCTCCGGCGGCGCCGACGCCCACGAAGAGCTCTACTTCGTCAGCGCCGGTCACGCTGTGTTCACGGTGAACGGCAAGGAGGTCGACGCCCCGGCCGGCACGTTCGTCTTCGTCAGCGACCCCGGCGCCAGGCGTTCCGCCGTGAGCGCCGCACCCGATGCGACGGTGCTGATCGTCGGCGCACCTCGGGGTCGAGTCTACCGAGTGGCGGCGTGGGAGTACGAGTCCGCCGCCTTCACACGCTATGCACAGAACGACTACGAGGGGGCTCTGGCCGTCTTCCGGCAGGGCCTGGCCGCGTATCCCGGCAACGCCGGCGGGCTCTACAACATGGCCTGCGTGGAGTCGCTCGAAGGAGACAAGGACGCCGCCCTGGGCCACCTGCGCGAGGCGCTGACCGGCGATCCCGAGAACGTGCCGGGCTGGGCGGCCGACGACCCCGACCTCGACCCGATCCGCACCGCAGATGGGTTCCCGTTCTGAACGACGACAGGGGGTACCGATGTCGACCGACGCGAGAGAAGCGGTGAACTTCGACACGATCGACGAGATCGACGTCGGCGCGCCGCGAGCCGCCGTCCTCGAGGCCGCCCTGGAGCTGGACGTCTTCACCACCATCGGGCCGCGCACGCTGAGCCTTCAGGAGGCCGCGCTCGCGATAGGAGCGGACCCGCGCGCGCTTGCCGTCCTGCTCGACGCCCTCTGCTCGTTCGGTCTGCTCGAGAAATCCTCTGCGGGATACGAGCTCGGGGCAGCCGCGGCGGCGTTCCTTGCGCGAGGCAGCGAGTCGTTCAGCGGCGGCGACGTCCTGAGGATGTCCGCCGCGCGCCGACGGCTCGCCGACGTCGTGCGCAGCGGACGCGCCGTGGACGATCTGGTCGCCCGCTCGAGCGGCGACTTCTGGGCCGAGTTCACAGCGCACCGGCTCGTGACGTGGGCGGAGGAGGTCGAGGAGGAGCTCGCGACGTGGCGCGAGCTCGGAGTGACCGCCGAGCGCTGCCCCGGCGTCCGCATCCTGGACGTCGCCTGCGGGTCGGGCGTCCGCAGCTTCGGTCTGGCGCGCGACGACCCCGACGCGCGGATCGTCGCTCTCGACTCCGCCGCCGTGCTGGAGGTCGCGAAGAAGATCGCGGCGCGCATGGGCATCAGCGAGCGGATCGCATTCCGGGCCGGAGACGTCACCACCACCGATCTCGGCAGCGGGAAGTTCGACGTGGTGCTCCTCAGCTACCTGCTGTACTTCTTCACGCCCGAGGACGCGCGGAGACTACTGGACCGCGTGCGACGGGCCCTCAAGCCCGGCGGACTCGTGGTCGTCCGCGCGGCCCTTGCCGACGAGGAGCGGCGGACGGCCAAAGACGCTCTGCTGAATGCAGTCGACCTCCTGCTGTGGCTGCCCACCAGCTGCGTCTACACGTTCGCGGAGTATCGGGATCTGCTCGAGAAGGCGGGCTTCGCCGGGATCATGCGCCGCGGGGAGGAGATCGTCACAGCTGCCCGACCCTCTTGAGCTGATCTGTCACGTAGGCTTCAGGGGCGTCGGACCCCTAACCTTCACCCCGCCGCGGCCTGTCCCCTAGACTGGGCCTCCGCCCGCTTCAACGCGGTCAAGGAAGCCGGACAGCACCTCCAAGTAGCGCTCGGTCTCCTCGAGGTGTGGGAAATGCCCGCTGTTCTCGAAGATGACCCATTCGGAGCCGGGTATGCCGCGATGCAGCGTCTCCATGACGTCGGGGGTCGCTTCGTCGTATCGCCCCCCGACGACCAAGGAGGGCACGCGTATCTCGCCAAGCCGGGTCACGACGTCCCAGTCCTTGAGCGGGCCGGTCACGCACCATTCACTCGGACCCCACATGGCAAGGAAGACTTCATCTCCAGGCTTGCCGGCTATCCGATCCAGGCAGTCTGGCCGTGGGTCGATACGGCCACCACAGTGGCGCCTGGAGTAGACCCGGGATGCCGCTTCATACTCGGGGGAGTCGGTCGTGCCTGCCGCTTCGTGCTCCAGGATCGACTGTTGCACATCAGGTGGAAGGTCGGCTACCAGGCGACGCATCTCAGCCACCCACTGAGGTACGCTGGCCCCTGTGTCAGCGAGGATCAGACTCGCCAAACCAGCCGGCTGCGTCAGGGCATAGTCCAGCGCCAGCATGCCTCCCCACGAATGGCCAAGGACGTGCACGCGGTCCAGTCCGAGGACGCGGCGCACGACGGCGACTTCCTCGAGGTAGAGACCAGCCGTGTAGATCGACGGGTCTGTCGGCACGTCGGAGTTGCCGCAACCCAATTGGTCGTAGAAGACGACCTGGCGTCCGGTGGCTGCCATTGCCTCCAGCGGCTCGAAGGAGTCCCAGGTGAATCCAGGGCCGCCGTGCAGGCAGAGGAGCGGCAGCTTCCGGGGCTCGTCCGGGGTGCCGACGACGCGGTACCAGGTCCTGTAGCCGCGGAAGGGAACGTAGCCATCCTCAGTTGAGACTGGCGTGGACATGGCCTTTCTCCCTTCCCCGGACTTCGACGGTGCCGGTCCCTGTAGTCGACGAACTCCCGAAGCGCAGGTTTGCAGTCGTTCGGCGTCTCCGCCCTCGCATCCATGTCTCGTCGACGAGTACGCTCATCTCGCTGCCTCCTGTCGCATTGTTGTCGAGGCCCTGTGTGCGCTGACTCCTCAAGGGCCTCGCAGGAGACGAGCCTATGCTCGCGGCGGCGGTTCCGCGCCGTTTGCCCCCCGACTCAGACGTGCCGACTTCGTCGTGAAGCCGCAGAAGGCGGGTCAGACGCAGCCGGGACGGGGGCCCGTCCCGGGACCCCGGCGAGCCCCAGCGAGTCCCCCCAGACGCAGGCACCTGGGTCTCGGAACAGTCCCAAGCCGTACAGCCCGCCGCAGTCGGCACACTGAGATCGGCCAAGGGTCCGTGGCGGCGAGGGATCGGCGCGGGAGTAGACTGGCGGCGCAGTCAGGAGGATCACCATGCCGTTCTCACTCGAAAGAATGTTCGTGGACGTCTTCGCTCCCCAAGCGGGCGACGTTGTCACGATCATGTACGACCTGCCACACGATGAGGCTCGCGACACCCAGGAATGGCGGGATCGACGTCAGATGGCAGAGGAGTGGCACCAGGAGATCGCACGATTCTCCAGGAAGTACGGTATCTCGCTCAACCCCGTCGTCACGTATGAGGCCACCGGTGCGCATAACGGCGAGTTGCCGGAGTATGGCCTCTGCGAAGGAGACAGCGTTAGCCTCGAAGCCATCGCCGGAGACTCCACCATCATCATCTCAATGCCCCAGTTTTCGGCTTCGGCACCGCTCATCGTCTTCACCAAGAAGTACGAGAACCTGCGCGTGGCGAGTCTGCCGACGGTCACCACAGCGATGCAGGAGTCTGGGTTGTCCGCCGACTACCGCAGGGTCGCCGCGACCTGCGCTCGGCTGGCGCCACTCTTCGACCAGTCCGCTGGCATCGAAGTGATGTTCTCCACCGGGGACACCTGCTATTTCGACCTATCCGACGATAAGCCCGCCATCCAAGACGACGGTCGCTTGCACCCAGGTGCAGACCGAAGTGCTTTCCGCTTCAGGAATCTCCCCTCGGGGGAGGTGTGCGTGGTGCCCAATGAGAGTCCTGACAGCAGAACGACGGGCAGGATCCCTGTGAGCTACGGCGGTGAAGCGGCTCTCTTCGTAGTGCAGAACAACCAGGTCATCGATGTTTGCGGCGACGGCCCGATTGCGGCCAAGAAGCGTCAGGAGTTTCGCGACGAGAAGGCCTTGCGCAATGTTGCCGAGGTGGCGATCGGCTGCAACGACAAGGCCGCCGTCACTGGCAATGTGCTGGAAGACGAGAAAGCAGGGTTCCACTGGGCATATGGACGGAGTGATCACATAGGGGGGACAGTGGGCCCAAGGGACTTCACCGCGCCGGACAGAGCGCTCCACCAGGACATCGTGTATGCCAAGGGCAATCCTGTTGTCTGCAGGCGACTCGACTTCATCTTCCCGGATGGAACAAGGAAGACCGTCATTCGAGATGGCGTTCTGAACATCCACTACGACGCTTGAGCTCGAGGTGGAGGTGACAGCATGACGGGGAGCCTGAACGAGATTCTGCCGGAGCCGATCAGCGAGGAGAACGAGAAGGCCGTGCTGGATCTGCTGAGGCGGAAGATGGCTGTCTCGCTGGATCTGGCCGTCGAGCTTCTTCATGCAATGGAGGAGCGCTTCGGTCCCGACGCGCGAGAAGTCGTTCGCGAGATGGCGAGACAGCAGGAGTTCGAGCCCCGACCTGGAGCGGGCGATCCACAACGGGATCTTCGCGCGTTCTGCGACATGGCGGATCAGGCTGCGGCGGGGTCGCATCGGTGGCGTCGCGTCATCGATGAGCCGGGGAGGATCGGCTACCACTTCACACGCTGTATGTACGCTGAGATTCTTCGCGAGCTTGAAGAGCCGGAGCTGGGCCTCGTGATCTGTGCGCGCGATGAGGCCTGGGTCAAGTCGTACAACCCCGGTCTCGGCTTCCACAGGACCATGACCCTGATGGAGGGCGACCCGGTGTGTGACCATGTGTTCTGTGTCGGCGACTGACGGGTCTGTTCGAGCTGCCCATGCGACGGGATGTGTTCGCGGGGCCACACTTGCAGGCGCGACGGCTGCCACAGGCCGGCCTCCCCGCCGGACGCTCGACTACGGTGTCGCGTCGCTGCGGAGAACACGAGGCACTACGCAGAAACGGCGCCCGCGACGTCGTCCCGAAGCGGCGGTTCTGGCGATTCTGTCGCCGCGATGGCAAGGGTCGCCGCAGCGCATGGCCTTCGCAGCCGCGAAGACTGCGCTCGGTCCTCCGGAGCACCACGAGAGGGACAAGGGCGTGGGGCACGTCCGTGCCCCAC
>Ga0315281_10011880_pt1 | contig 11892 bp, 8 predicted proteins | sample YL17G07_0_MG_FD_204540 | JGI IMG/M metagenome (GOLD analysis project Ga0315281, IMG submission 204540) | Sediment microbial communities from Yellowstone Lake, YNP, Wyoming, USA - YL17G07_0 | ecosystem: Environmental > Aquatic > Freshwater > Lake > Sediment | place: USA: Wyoming | collected... | reverse complement strand
GATGATCGGAAAGCCGTATTCGGGAAAACTGAATGTACGGTTTGACGAGGGGGAGCTGGAGATAGAGCCTTAGCCACTACGCCAGCTCTCTACTCTACCCTGTCAGTCTTTTAAGAGAGAGGAGATGGGTATACATCTGGTGCCCTGCTTCATAGTAAGCAAGGGTAATATTATCCCGGAGAGTTGGATCAATATTGAGGTGGTTGACGATGTATTTGACAGCATAATAGGCGGTGTCAAGATCATAGAAGCCACTGGCTATGAAAACCTTTAGCGATCTGTTTTCACTCATGGCAAGACCCAATGTCTCTGCAACATTGACATAGCCCTCGGCTGCCGATCCCCATTTCCACAACCGGTTTGCCTGGATGGACAGAAAGGTGTAGGGAAGGTCGTTTTCGTACTTCAACTCGCTTCTCACATAGTCATTCCAGACAGCGACCAGGGGGCCTGTCACCTGGAACACGCTAAAGGAATATCCCCTAATTTTTTCCATGGAAACCTCCTCATCCCAGGTTAATTCCCCGCATCGATAGTATGTTTGCCATAGGAAACTCATCTTTCATTCTCTCACATGTTGTGCGTAAATAAATAGGGTAAACCACGTATTTTCTATGCGGGAATATGGTATTTTTAAGTCAGACCGCTATGTAGTTCCCAGAGTCAAGGAAAAGAACCCATTACGAAAGTTGCGGTAGGAAAAGCTGGGGTGGAGGAAGTCCTTGTCTTATCCCCTTTGATTGTGTATCCTATTTCTATGGACTGGTTTGATCATATTTTGAAACAATTGATATCTCTAAAGATTTTTCTACCTTTTATCCCTCTTTTTGTGGCGTTCAATGTTTTAGGTATTCTTCCCATTTTTGTATCCCTCACGTCAGAGATGGCGCAGTCTGAACGAAAAAGAGTCATCCGTCAATCCATTCTGACAGGCTTTCTGGTGAGCATCGGGTTTCTTGGAGCAGGGAAATCGGTCTTTGCTCTGCTGGGGATCACGGTCTCCGACTTTCAGATCGCGGGAGGAATCCTGCTTTTTATTATTTCTATCGTGGATTTAATCTTTCCAGAGAAGACCCGGACATTTCCAAAGGAGACAATGGGAGTAGTGCCCATTGGAATTCCATTGATTGTTGGGCCAGCCGTTCTTACTCTGCTCCTGATTATTGTTCATACCTATGGCTACATTTCAACGATCCTCTGCCTCATCCTCAATTTCCTGGTGGTCTGGTTGGTCTTCGGTCAGTCCCACTGGATCATGGGGCTGATGAAAGAAGGGGGAGCCAAGGGGATCGGGAAGGTTTCTTCCCTGTTGCTGGCTGCATTTGCCATGATGATGATTCGAATGGGATTAGAGGGGTGGATGGGTCTATTTAAGTAATCCTGATAACTCGACACCTTTACTTTTCAAAATAAAGTCTTCCTTTACTTCAATCACTTCAAAGAGTGAAGACGTGAGGTCGCTTTTCTATACAGGGATCTTTTCAGGTATTCCGACTTTAAACGTTTCCCACTCAATAAACAGTTCCCCTTTTTCCAATCTTGTTGGCAATGTATCAAGGGGACGGGGAGCTGGGCCATCGAGCACTTTTCCATCGATGGCATACACACTTCCGTGGCAGGGGCATTCAAAGTGATTGGTTTGAGGGTTCCAGTTGTACTCGCAGCCGAGATGCGGACAGATGGGAGAGAAGACCGTAATCTCGGAAGGAGAGCGTCTGATCGCCCATACGTTGTGCAATACTGTTTCACGAATGTAGGCAGATACGGTCTGGCTGGCGAAGGTTAATTTCACAGGCTCACCAACAGGCAACGTGTTGGGTTCAACCACTTTGGCCCAGTTTGGGGTTCCTTTTCGGAAAACGGGTCCAACGAGAGTGCCGATGATAGGAATTCCAATCGCCAAACCTACAAGAAAGGTGAGAGCGCCGGTGGCCGTTTTTAGAAATCCTCGGCGCGTGGTTTCGAATGGATCGCTAGGCAAAGATTCTTTCATTGTCGTTACTCCTGATAATCTAAAGTTGAGGCGATTCCAGATAACTACCTGGTACGGACGCCAGAGATAGGTGATCGGAACTGTAAATATATGGACCAGACGTGTGAAAGGAAACAGCGCAATAATGACGAAGGCATTAAACATGTGAAATTTCACAAGCCCTGGAAGGGGGCTGATGGTAGCGAAATTAGGGCTAAGGCGGCCAATAGACCAAAACCAAGGCACTGCCGTATCCAGATACCAGAGAGAACCCCAGCGGTAAAAAAGCGCAATGGAGACACCGGCAATCACCTGAGCTGTGAGGAGCGCAAAGAGGATCCAATCCATCACCGAGGTGATGACCAGGACTTTTGAGGCTAAGATGCGCCTAATGACAAGCAGGACAATGCCAAAAATAGTGAAGAGCCCTAAAGCCATACCGGTCAATTCGGCGGTAAATAGGAAGGTTGGCCCAGCAAGCAGGGAAGACCAGAGCGGGGAGAAGAGGGTCCCAAAGAGATGAGCCAGCAGGATGAGAATGATTCCATAATGCCAGGGCACCGAACCCCAGAAAAGTGCGCGGTTCTCCAGAAACTGGGATGACAGGCTGGAGTAGGAAAAACGATCAGCAAAGTAACGGTATATGCCTCCAAGAATCGCAAGAACAAAGGCAATATATGGAAAAGTGCCAAAAAGCATCAGGTCAGTCATGGTCATTTCCTCATACGTTTGGAGTGAACGGGTTCATCATTTGTTGGGCCTCTTCATGGAGCACGAGAAACAAGGCGTGTAACAGCTCTCCGTATGGATTGGTTGTTCCTTCAAATCTTTTTACCATCTTTTTTAGAGCTGGGATGATGCAAAGAGCGATGAGCTCTTCTCGTTCTTCATCGTTTTCTATAGCCAAAAAGCGGAGAATAACGCCAACATGGTCTGGCAATTCGTTAAATAGAGAGAAACCATGGACCGAGTAATGTTCCTTTAATCGGGCCATCAGTATCGCTCGCCGTTGATCCTCACCGAAAAGGTGGTAGCCTACATAAAGGCAGCACACGGGCTGCAGATCGAAAGTGAATGTGTAAATCTCTTCCAGACAGCCCAAAGGAGTCCGGTCAACAAAATTTTGGAACTTTGTTAGAAGGATTTTGGCCTCATTGTTAGGGGAAGTCAAAAGGGATAGGCATTCCTTTATCCGCTCAGAAAGACCAGGTTTAGGATACTCCAAAATCTGTGCAAAGAGGTGATATGCGTTTTTTGAGATCATCTTCTTCCTCTCGGAAGGATTAAGGGTTTCTCCTCCTGGATTTTCTACCAGCCACGTTTAGGCGGGTGGATATAGCCTGTTCCCGCTTCTTCCTTATGAGTTTCAGGGTCCATTACAGATTCAATGGCCGTCTCTCGCAGGAACGGAGGGATGACAAACCGTTCTTCGAAGGCAGCGAGAGACGTCATTCGATAGATCGCTTCCACTTCCTCAGGAGTCGTCTCTGATTCTTCAAGGGCCCGCCTTGCCTCCCCTGCTTGAATATCTCCCACTGTTTCTGATCGTTTGTAGATCCGTATGGCAAGAAGTTTTTTGTAAACTCCCAAGACAGTTTTCTCATCTCCGGCAGACAGAAGATGGGCCAGATATTTAATGGGCAGCCGGGCGCTCTCCAGAGAGCTGAAAAAATCGTCGTTTGATTTATACTTCCCATATTGCATCGAAGCCATGACCGGGAGCAGAGGCGGAACATAGAAAAGCATGGGGAGGGTACGGAACTCTGGATGAAGGGGAAGAGCAAGCCTCCACTCTTTGACATATTTATAAACCGGCGACTTCTGGGCTGCTTCAACAATCTTGTCATGAACTCCATCTGCCCGCGCTTTTTTTATAATGTCCGGGTCAAACGGATCGAGGATGATATCCCTCTGAGCAATGACCAGATCCTGATCAGGCTTTACTGCCGTTTCTTCAATCCGGTCCGCATCATAAAGAAGCATCCCAAGGTAACGAATGCGGCCCACACAGGAGTGCATGCATGCCGGGGCCTGCTGGGTTTCTTGTCTCGGATAACAGAGGATACACTTCTCCGATTTTCCTGTGATCCAATTGTAGTAGACCTTCTTGTAAGGGCATCCTGAAATACACATCCTCCAGCCCCGGCACTTCTCCTGGCTGACCAGAACAATTCCGTCCTCTCCCCTCTTGTAGACGGCTCCCGCTGGGCAGGCTGCTACACAGCCAGGATTGAGGCAGTGATTGCAGATCCGGGGAAGGTAAAAGAATACCAACCGCTCAAACTGAAAAAGCTGCTGCCGCTCTTCTTCGCTGATGGCCTTGAGGTTTGGATCATTGGCCGCATAGATCGGAGAGCCGCTTAAGTCATCGTCCCAGTTTGGCCCAGCGGCGATATCGATATCCTTCCCGGTGACCATTGAGATAGGTCTGGCAACGGGTTGGTCATCTCCCTGGGGAGTAGTGAAAAGGTCTTCGTACCGGTAGGTCCAAGGCTCATAGTAATCGTCCATCGTCGGCAGGTATGGGTTTGAAAAGATGTTTTTTAACCCGCCGATCCGGCTGTGGAGTTTCAACAGCGGTTTATTCTTCCCTATCTCCCACCCTCCGTGATACTTTTCCTGATCTTCGTAGAGTGTCGGATAGCCTGTGCCAGGCTTTGTTTCGACATTATTCCACCACATGTATTCTGTTCCGCCGCGGTCAGTCCAGAGATTTTTGCAAGCGATGCTGCACGCATGGCATCCAATACATTTATCAAGATGAAAGACCATAGAAACCTGGGCGCGAATATTCACGAATTCCCTCCATTTTAGTTCGGAGTAATTAGTTCGGAGTTCGGAGAATGATAATCGAGATTAAACTCCAACTCCGAACTCTGAGCCCCAAACTTCTTTATTTGGCACTCTGAACTCCCAACTTTTTTCTAAAAGCGCGGTTCACCCTCAAGCTTTCGGACCAGCACGTAGGTATCCCGGTCAGAGGCGGGCGGGCCATAGTCGTTGAACCGGTAACAGAACTGAGCATAACCACCGACCATTAACACCGGCTTCAACCGGAGCCGAGTCATGCTGTTATGCCCTCCTGCCCTCCTAAAGTTTCTCAAAGGCGATTTTGGAATCGAAATGGTCCGTTCCGGCGCATGATAGAAGATACAGATCCCTCTTGGAACCCGGGCGCTCACCACCGCCCGGGTCACAACCACACCATTGTCATTGTAGGCCTCGATCCACTCATTGTCTTTAACCCCTATCTCCTCAGCATCCTTGTCGTTCAACCAGAAAGGTTCGATCCCCCTGGAAAGGGTCAGCATTCGAAGATTGTCGTAGTAAGTCGTATGAAAATGCCATTTCCCATGTGGGGTGAGATAGTTCAAAGCAATCGATTTTCTCGCTGCTGTTGTTTTGCTGATGTTGCCTGAGGCTTTGAGATCGATCTTCGATTTGAAGGTCGGGAGGTTTTCTTCAAATGCGATATACCCTTCATGATCCAGGTAAAAACTCTGTCGTCCTGTGAGGGTCCGCCAGGGGACAAGGCGCTCCAGATTAATGGAATAGGCGGTATAGGCCCTGCCTTCGTTGGTAATGCCGGACCAGCAGGGACTCGTGAGAATTCGCCGGGGCTGCTGGACCAGGTCAAGAAAATCATATTTGACCCCTCTGTAACCTTCTGCAAGATCGGCAAGAGGTAACCCCACCTTCTCCTCAAGTGATTTAAAACCCCGGTAGGCCACCTCTCCGTTTGTCTCAGGAGCAAAATGGAGGATCACGTTGGCTGCATCGACTGCATCGGCAAGAGAAGGGTATTTTTGACCATTCCATTCGTGGATGCGCCCACCCTTCAATAACCCGTCGTAGAGATCTGCAACCAGCCAATGAATCCCTTTTTCTTGCATCCCTTGCTTTTTGACTTCCGGTCCCAATGAAATGAATTTGTTATAGAGGTTAACGTAATCCCGTTCTACAACTGCTAAATGGGGCATCGTCTTTCCCGGGATGGGTTCACACTCGCCGCTCTTCCAATCCTTTACCTCCGGTTGAGAGATTTCATCAGGAGTATCATGTAAGAGGGGAGTTACCACGACTTCTCGAAAAGGTTCAGGGAAATGAATTTTTGAAAGTTCGCTAACCCTATGAGTAATGACTTTGAAAATCTCCCAGTCGGTTTTTGATTCCCAGCACGGTGGAACAGCAGCCCCGAAGGGATGGATGAAGGAGTGGAGGTCCGTGGTGTTCAGGTCCTCCTTTTCATACCAAGTCGCCGCAGGTAAGACAATGTCGGAATAGAGGGCCGAAGTATCCATTCGGAAATTGATATCCACAACCAGGTCCATTTTTCCCTGGGGACACGGGTCTTTCCAGTCCACTTCCCGAACGGAGTCTCTTGCAATTTCATCGGCAATCGTATTGGTATGAGTGCCAAGATAATGTTTGAGGAAGTACTCATGCCCTTTGGCGCTGGCCAAAAGGGTATTCCCCCGCCAGATGAAGAATACCCTTGGCCAGTTTTCGGGTGCGTCCGGATCTTCGACGGCAAAACGGACCTTTCTTTCTTTTAATTGATCAACCACCCACCGAATGATCTCCTGGTCGTTTTTTGCGCCTGCCAACTCAGCCTCGCGGACTAAATCGATGGGGCTGCGGTTAAACTGGGGATAAAAAGGGAGCCAACCTCTTCGGACTGCATCAAGCTGCAGATCGATGGCATGTTCCTTCGAGAAGGGTCCTTCGAGTGGATGGTGGTCAGCGTGCCCCTTCTCATACCTCCACTGGTCTGTGTGAACATAGTGAAAGGAAGGGGCGTTCTGTAGCCTTGGCGGCTTCGTCCAGTCTAGGGCGAAAGCAAGGGTTGACCAGGAAGCAACAGGAGCAACCTTCTCTTGTCCAGTATAATGATTAAGCCCGCCGCCATTGACGCCTACGCATCCACAGAGGATGAGGGCGGTGATCCCTGTTCTATAGGTCAGGTTGCTGTGATACCAGTGGTTTACTCCTGACCCAATGATAATCGTGCACTTCCCCTTTGTCTTCTCAGCAGTGGTTGCCCATTCACGGGCGAACTGGATTACCGTCTCCCGGCTTACACCGGTGTATGCCTCCTGCCAGGCAGGCGAAAAAGGAAACATTTCATCGTCATAGTCAGCAGGATACTCACCGGAAAATCCGCGATCGACGCCGCACTGCGCCATCAGGAGGTCAAAAACCGTTGTGACCAATATGCGCCGGTTCTCTATCTCCAAATACTTTACAGGAACACCCCGTTTAAAGGACTTGGTGCCTGCGGATTCCTTGAAGTTGACAACAACTACATCGTCCCGGTCTTCCGCAAGGCTCAAAAGTGGGTCGATTTCAGACCCGTCCAGACCATCCTTCATCTCCAGGTTCCATTGACCTTTTCGGGCTTGCCAGCGGAAACCGATACTCCCCTGGGGCATCCGAAGCTCTCCTGTATTCTTGTCCAGGACGAGGAGTTTCCATTCTCCATTCTCAACGTCCCGGTATTGCTTAAGGTTGTTTGCCCGGAAGAATTTGCCAGCCCGATATCCGTTTTCCCAGGGTTCAAGCTCGACCAGAAATGGGGCATCTGAGTAACGTTTGAGGTAGTCCACAAAATAGGGGACCTGCCGGTCCACGTAAAATTCCTTCAGGATGACGTGATTGACTGCCATCCAGAAGGCCCCGTCCATCCCGGCTTGGACGGGTATCCACCAATCGGAGTACTTTGAAACCTGGCTGAAATCCGGTGAAAGGACGACCAGCTTTGCTCCGTGATTCCTGGCCTCGGCTACAAAGTGGACATCCGGGGTGCGTGTCATATTGAGATTTGCACCCATGGTAACGATGAATTTGCTGTTAAACCAGTCTGCGCTTTCTGAGACATCCGTTTTTTCTCCCCATGTCTCTGGCGATGCAGGCGGAAGATCTGCATACCAGTCATAAAAGCTTAGAAGCGCCCCTCCCAATAACTGGATAAACCTGGCCCCTCCTGCATAACTGAGCATGGACATGGCGGGAATGGGTGAAAAGCCTACGACGCGGTCTGGTCCGTACTTTTTCACCGTGTAAAGCGTGGAGGCAGCGATGATCTCTAAGACTTCTTCCCAGTCTGTCCGGCGAAACCCGCCCTTGCCCCTTGCTCTCTGGTAGCTCCTGCGGCTCTCTTCATTCTCTACGATGGAGGTCCAGGCAGCGACTGGATCTGCGTGAGTGCTTCTTGCATTGCGCCACAGATCAACCAGGGTCCCCCGGATGTAAGGGTACTTAATCCTTAGCGGGCTATAGATGTACCAGGAAAAGGAGATCCCACGCTGGCATCCCCGGGGCTCATAGCTTGGCAGTCCTGCTTCGAGCTTGGGATAGTCAAGGGCCTGCATCTCCCAGGTGATAATTCCGTCCTTCACGTAGACCATCCAGGAACAGCTGCCCGTGCAGTTGACTCCATGGGTGCTTCTCACCACCCGATCATGCTGCCAGCGGTTCCGGTAGAATTCTTCCCAAAGTCGCATCTTCGGTTTCATGAGGTCCTGTATCCAGCTCATGATCGGGCACCTCCTCGTGTCGCCTTCCCTATCAGCCACTTTCTCACCGTGAGAAGCCTTTTATGCCAGATCCTCCAAGTGAGGATCATCAAGACAATAAAACCTCCTATCGCAAACAGGGCTAATTTTAGTGTCATGCTCATAGGCGGTTTTGATGCTATAATCTTTTGAAAAAAAACTCCCATATCCACCTGCTCTTGGAGGGTCAGAGGGCGTTTACCAAATATGGGAGCCATGGTCGGAAAGGGGAGTGTCGCCAGGAGCGGATCTATCCCCGAAGGACCGAATTTTGAATAAATCCCTGTGAGATCAGGACCCAGGATTCCTCCTCCTGGAAAAGGAATTCCGGAAGCGTCATGGCAGGAAATACATGGAGGCCCCCCGTTCTGAAAAGAAACAGTGCCGGCGAAGAGTCTCTCTCCTTTCAGAGGATCTCCGCTGACGATTGCCGCTGTTTCTCCTTTTACAGGCGGCATTCCAGCCGGCACCTGTTGAGAGCCTATATACGAGAGAACATCGGATACCTCTTTTTGTGAAAGACCCAAATTGGGCATTTTGATGCCCGCAAATTCATTGAGCAGGCTCTTTGCCACAGGGTCTCCGGCTTGAAACATCTTTTCGGGATTTGAAATGAAGTTGACAAGCCATTTCTCTGGCCTAAGATCCGTTACTCCTTTCAAATCCGGCCCAACTCTTTTTCCGCCGCCTATGGTGTGGCAGGGAGAACATTTTCCCTCAAAGATTGCCTTCCCTTTGTCAATAGAACCACTTAAAGGAAAGGCGCTTACGTCGAAGACAAGATGGTTAAGAAGGGAAGAAATAGAGAAAAGAAGAAAGAAGCTGCCAAAAATCCTCGGACTTTTTATCATACTTCTTTCCTCAAAGAGCTGCGCCGCATCTGAATCCAGAGACCGGCTAATCCAATGCCGGCCAGCCCAAAGACGACCACGGTCAGATAGAAAAAGTGTTCTGGCTCGAGGCCTGGATGTGCTATTTGAGCGCGATTGATACTATTCAAATGTAAGATGTAGGCTTCGATATCGGAGATCTGCTGCTGTGTGAGTGTATTGGTTTCACCGAAGGCCATCATGTGCAATGCAGGATTTGACTCTTCGGGTATAGAACCGTGCTGAATGAATCGATCAATATTTTCAGCAAAGACCCGAGGGTCTTTGCTGAACAAACTTCTATCAATTGGGTTGAGGGCTGGTACGACACCCTCTTCAGAGCTAGGATTTGGAACCTTATCGGTGCCCTCGAGCCCATGGCAAGATTCGCACGTCTGTTTGAACAAGACCGCTCCATGATTTGCGCTTCCAACGATGGCAGCCGCTCTTCCCGGCGGTCCCAGAGGGGATCTGACTTTCTTGACAGGAAGAGAGGGAGTAGGGGCAGGCTTCATCGAGGCTGGTTTTTCTTTTCCAACGATTGACGGCGCTTTCACGGCCGGTGGAGGGGTTCTGCCATAGGCAAGGCTTTGCAGGTAGTCTACCAAAGCGTTAACCTGTTGATTGGTCAATGAGGTAAAAGGAGGCATGACCGTATTTGGAAAGTGCGTTCTAGGATTTCGAATCTGGGTGATGAGCCACTCACGTGGTCTGCCCTTTAACAGTTCGTTAGACAGATCCGGTCCTACTGTGCCACCGATTCCGTTGACACGATGGCAGCCTGTACAGCCAAGAGATTGGAAAAGCTGATTACCTTGGCGTGCACTCGCTGACATATGGGCTACCGATGCGACAGGTGCTGAGGGGATTGGGGCAATGGCTGCTCCCTTGCTGTAGTACCCAAGGAAAGCAAGGGTGAGAATCGTGACAACGAAAATCAGGCCTCCGACCATGAAAAAAGGGCGTCGGGCTGGACTGCGTTCCGGACCGCGATCCAGGAAGGGGATGAAGACCAGAAGCAAACTGATGAAGAGCGGAAGGCCCACCGTGCCAATGGGCTCCAGCCTCCCATGAAAGTATTTCAGGCCTTGATAGAGGAAGAGAAAATTCCATTCAGGCTTGGGAACGTAGGATGTGTCCAGAGGGTCAGCAGGGCCCTCGATCGGTGCGGGCATGTAAACGGCCAGGGCGATCAAGATAAAGACAAGGAGCATGACGATGACCATGTCCTCAAAGACTTGATCCGGCCAGAAATGTCCGCTCCACTTGCGTTTCTTCTCGTCCCAGGGACCAGAAACGCCGAAATGGCGGAAGGCAACGAGGTGGATACCGATCAGCCCCATCAATATCCCCGGCAGGATGGCAACATGTAAAATAAAGAAGCGGGAGAGGGTCAGCTGTCCCATGATTTCACCACCTCGTAGCAGCCTTTTGGCAATGTCTCCCACCACAGGCACTGTGCCAGCAATACTAGTTCCCACCTCGGCTGCCCAGTACCCGAGTTCATCCCAGTGCAAGGTGGGCCCGGTGAAACTTATTCCTAAGGTGATGAGGAGGTTGGCCACACCAACGAGCCAAGTCAGTTGACGTGGGTGTTTGTATGCTCCCCAAATAAAAACCTGGCACATGTGGAGTCCAACCAGAACAACCATAGTGTTAGCACCCCAGTAGTGGAGACCGTGAATCAGCCATCCAAAAGGAACTTCCGTCCGAAGATAACCGACGCTGTCATAGGCATGATCAATGGTGGGGACGTAGTAGAACAACTGACATATCCCAGTGACCGCCTGTAAAAGGAAGATGATCAGCGTAGCACTGCCAAAAATGTAGACGAAGCTAGCACCTCCAGGCATTTCTTCTTCAAGGCCTATGCGAATCAAGGTATTAGCTGGCCAGCGGTCATTAATCCAACGCCATATCTCTGAAAACATAGATGATTTCCTATAAAAAGATCTTCGCCATGCAATAAGAACTCTGGACATGGCATTTGTATAAGTGGGGGTAGTTAAGGGTTTGGTATAAAGTATTAAATGATCTTTGCCTCCCTCAGCATTTCCTGGGCGTGAAAGGCTGCGATGGGTGCTTTCACTGCCGGCTTGACGCCCTCCAATGAAGTTAACATTGGACCCAAATATTTTCTCAGACCTCCCTTTGCCATGTAAAGGGTTACATGGTGTGCCCCTTCCAGGAGCAGAGGTGAGCCCCCATGTTCTATTAAGGCCTGAAGCAAAGGTTTCAACCCCTTCATACTCAATCCGATCAGCCCTTCAGCCGCCAGCCACCGAATGTCAAATTCCTCATCTTCCAGAACTTTTATCAGTGCGGAAGCCACCTGCGGATCTTCGATCTCACAGAGAGCCCTTACTGCTTCACGCCTCACATTATCGTCTGTTTGTTTCAAGGCTTCGATCAAAGAAGGCACGGCTGGGCTTCCGAGAGCCACCAGAGACTGGCGAGCATCCTTACGGATTGATTCATTGTCACTCGAGAGGGTCGT
>Ga0315281_10011879_pt1 | contig 11893 bp, 9 predicted proteins | sample YL17G07_0_MG_FD_204540 | JGI IMG/M metagenome (GOLD analysis project Ga0315281, IMG submission 204540) | Sediment microbial communities from Yellowstone Lake, YNP, Wyoming, USA - YL17G07_0 | ecosystem: Environmental > Aquatic > Freshwater > Lake > Sediment | place: USA: Wyoming | collected... | reverse complement strand
CGGTACCACCGGCGCGGTCGCCCACAAGATGGGCCGCCGCTGGATCATGGTCGAGCTGGGCGAGCACTGCCACACGCACATCATCCCGCGTTTGAAAAAAGTCATCGACGGCGAAGACTCCGGCGGCATCACGCAGAGCGTCGATTGGAAAGGCGGCGGCGGTTTTCGTTACTACCGGCTCGCGCCGTCGCTGCTGGAAAAAGACACGTGGGGCAACTGGGTCATCAACACCGACTACAACGCCGCGATGCTGGCCGAGGCGGTGTGCAAGCTGGAAGGTTTTATCTACGCGCCCAGCGATACGCTGTATTGGCAACAAGGCCATTCCAGTGAGCGCGATTTCATTTACGTGACCACGCAAACGCTGGGGCACGAGCAGCTTCAGCAGATCAGCGATGAAGTCGGCGAGCAGCGTTCGCTGCTGATTTGCTGCGCCGCGTTTCGCGGCAAGGCGGATCGCTATGCGAATCTCACGTTGAAAAAAATTCCTAACGCGGTGTTGAAGCGCTGCGAGTGGGGTCATGACGATTACAGTTTGAAGGTGGAGAATTTGCCGCAGGCGGCGCCCACACTCCCTCACCCCAGCCCTCTCGACTCTGGTTCCGAACTTCGTTCTACCTCCTCCATCCCTGGAGTCGTCCCGGAGGGAGAGGGGGTAAAAAATGCAGGGGTGAAGGGAGGCGCGGGGCAGCGTTCGTTGTTTGGCGATGAGGGGGCGAAATAGCGTGGCGGCGAAATCAAAGAAGATCGCGACCGTGACGCGCACTCGCGCTGTGGCCAAACGAACCTTGCTGCTGGATGTGCGGCAGCTCATCGACGAAGCGCGCTCGGCTGTTGCTGCAACGGTAAACGTTGGATTGACGATGTTGAACTGGAATATCGGGCGGCGCATCAGCGAGGAAATTCTGAAAGGCAGTCGAGGAGAATACGGCGAGGAGATTGTCTCTACACTGTCGAGACAATTGGTGAGCGAATACGGCAACGGGTTTTCGCCACAAAATCTCCGGCACATGATTCGCTTCGCCGAGGCGTTTCCGGACGAACGAATTGTCTCTACGCTGTGGAGACAATTGGGCTGGTCGCATTTCAAAGAGATTATCTACATCAACGACTCGCTTAAACGCGACTTCTACGCCGAGATGTGTCGGCTCGAACGCTGGAGCGTGCGCGCGCTACGCGCAAAGATCGACGGCATGCTGTACGAGCGCACCGCCATTTCGCGCAAACCCGAGGCGGTGATCCGCCATGAATTGAAAACATTGCGGGCCGAGGATCGGGTGTCGCCCGACTTGGTGTTCAAGGACCCTTACTTTCTCGATTTCCTGGGGCTGAAGGATCGCTACATCGAGCGCGATCTTGAAGACGCCATTCTGCGTGAGTTGGAACAATTCATTCTGGAACTAGGCGCAGACTTCGCGTTTCTGGCACGGCAAAAGCGGATCACGGTGGACCATGACGACTATTACATCGATCTTCTGTTCTTTCACCGGGGGCTGAAACGCCTGGTGGCCGTCGAGCTGAAGCTGGGCGACTTCAAGCCCGCCGACAAAGGGCAGGTGGAATTGTATCTGCGCTGGTTGCAGAAATACGAAATGAAAACCGGCGAGGCGTCGCCTATCGGTCTGATCCTTTGCGCGGGGAAAAAGCATGAAGCCGTGGAGTTGTTGGAATTGGAAAAGAGCGGCATTCGCGTCGCCGAATATCTAACCGCGCTTCCGCCGCGCAAGGTATTGGAGAAACAACTGCACCGGGCCGTGGAACACGCGAAGCGGCGCATTGAGGGTCAGCCCACCCTACCGAAGAAGAAAAGGAAAAAATGAACCGCCACGTTAACGCCATCGCCGGTCGGTTGAGTTTGCGTCCGCCGCAGCGCGACTCGCTTAGGTAGAGGGTAGACCATGGAATATGAACTGACCGAACACGCGCGCGTGAGTTTGACGATACGATCCAATATTCGTTTGATGTGGTTGGAGCGCGTGCTTGAACAACCACAACGGGTGGAGCCGGACTCGATCGATCCTGAATTGGAGCATCGGCTTGGGCGCATTGATGAGTACGAGGGGCGCGTGCTGCGCGTGATCGTGAAGACGGGAACGCCGCTGCGTATCGTGACGGCATATTTTGATCGCAACATGAGGGGCAAGTTATGAAACTACAGATCGACGAAGAAGCGGATGCACTGCACCTGCAATTGGTGGATGTGCCGGTGGTCGAGTCGGAGGAAGTGGCTCCCGGCGTGATCGTGGATTATGACGATGCCGATCAGGTGGTCGGTATCGAGGTGCTGCATTTGTCGAAGCGGCCCCACCCGGTGAATCTGATGGACTTTCAATTCTTGACGAACCCACGACGCGCGGTGGCGGGAAAATAGGTGAACCGCCACGTCAACGCCATCGCCGGTCGATTGAGTTTGCGTCCGCCACAGCGCGACTCGCTGGAAATTCTGGATCGCATTACCGAGATTGCACCGCCGCGTAAGGCCGCCGACCTGGCGGCAGCGCTGGCGGCGATTCAAAGCGAGTATCCGACCGTCACCGATTTCGAGCGCGAGTTTCCGTCGTTGTGTTTCGCGCTGGCGACCGGCGTGGGCAAGACGCGGCTGATGGGCGCGTTCATCAGTTACCTGCATCTCGCGCATGGCTTGAACAACTTCTTTGTGATGGCGCCAAATCTCACCATTTACAACAAACTCATTACCGACTTCACGCCGAATACATCGAAGTATGTGTTCAAAGGGATTGCCGAGTTCGCGGTGAACAGCCCGTCGATCATCACCGGCGATAACTACGAGAAGCGCGATCCGACCACGGGCACGCTGTTCGGCGGCGTGAGCGTGAACATTTTCAACATCTCGAAAATCAATTCGGAAGTGCGCGGCGGCAAGTCGCCGAAGATTCGGCGCTTGTCGGAATACATCGGGCAGAGTTATTTCGACTATCTCGCCGGGTTACCAGACCTCGTGCTCATCATGGACGAGTCGCACCGCTACCGCGCGTCGGCGGGCGTGCGCGCGATCAACGAATTGAAGCCGGTGCTGGGGCTTGAACTGACGGCGACGCCGTTTGTGGAAACGAGCAAGGGGCCAGTTCAATTCAAGAACGTGATCTACGATTATCCGCTGGGCAAAGCGATGGAAGACGGCTTTGTGAAAGAACCGGCGGTGGTCACGCAAAAGAATTTCGACCCGAGTAGTTTTACACCGGCGCAGCTTGAAGAAATCAAACTGAAAGACGGCATCCGCCTGCACGAGAATGTGAAGGTGGAATTGGAAACCTACGCGCGGCAGACCGATCAGGCCATCGTCAAACCGTTCGTATTGGTGATCGCGCGCGACACGACGCACGCCGGGCAGTTGATGCAGTTGATTCAGTCGAATGAATTTTTCGAGGGGCGCTACAAGGACAAGGTGATTCAAGTGGATTCGAGCAAGACCGGCGCGGAGGAAGACGCGATGGTCGAACGGTTGCTGCGCGTGGAACATGCCGACGAGCCGACCGAAATCGTGATCCACGTGAACATGCTCAAGGAAGGCTGGGACGTGACCAACCTCTACACCATCGTGCCGCTGCGCGCGGCGAACGCGCGGACCTTGATCGAGCAATCCATCGGACGCGGCTTGCGCCTGCCCTACGGTAAACGCACTGGCGTGATGTCGGTGGACCGGCTCAACATCGTGGCGCACGACAAGTTTCAGGAGATCGTCGACGAGGCGAACCGCCCCGATTCCGTGATTCGCCTGCAACAAGTCATTCTCGATCCGGCCAACGATTTCGCGCCGATGGTGACGGTGGTTTCGAATGCGACCTTGCTCGATCACATCGGCGGACACTCCGTGCACGTGGCGGGCGTGCCGGTGCAAAACGCGGTGGCGCAAAATGTTTTTGCGACCGACGCGGAGAAGAAAATCGCCCAGGCCACGGTGGAAGTCATTAAAAAATTCGAGAGCTATCCAACGTCGCGGAGCTTGCTCGACAAGAAAGTGCAGGAAGACCTTGTGCGTGAGGTTGCCGCCATCTACACGCCGGTGCAAGGCGAGTTGGAAGGGATCGGTGAGCAGCCGGACATCGCCGCCGTTGTCGCCAAGGCGACCGCGTTGCTGGTGGACAAGACCATCGACATCCCGCGCATCACGGTCGTTCCCAAGGGCGAAGTCAGCAGCGGGTTTCATCCGTTCAAATTGAACGCGAGCGCGATTCACTACCAGCCGGTCGAGCGCGACATTTTGATTAAGCATTTGCGCACGAACATGCTGGAAACGCTGAGCAGCGCCGGAGCGGACGACATCGAGACGCGGCTCGAAGATTATCTGGTGCGCGCGTTGATCGACCACAACGATATTTCCTACGACCATCACGCCGGGTTGCTGTACGACCTTGCCGGGCAGATGGTCGCACATATTCGCGGTTATCTTTCCGAAGACGATGCGCGCAACGTATTGCAGTACTACCAACACCCGCTGGCGGAATTCGTCCACGCGCAAATGCAAAGTCACTATTGGGAAAAGGTGTCGGGGTACGACGTGGTGGTGAGCAAAGGATTTACGACGCTACGGCGGTCGGCCTATACCGCGCCCGCAGGAAAGATCGCGGCGGATTTCCGCGAGACCGTCACCGACCGGAGCAAGATCGGACAAATGCTGTTTAACGGTTTCAAAAATTGTTTGTATGATGTGCAGCGCTTTCATTCGGACACCGAGCGTAAGCTCGCGATTATTCTCGACCGCGATGCGCAGAAGTGGTTCCGGCCCGTCGCGGGGCAATTTCAGATGTACTACAAACTCGGCCACGAACAACCGGAATACGTGCCCGACTTCGTCGCCGAGGCAAGCGACGGCAACTACGTGATCGAAACGAAAGCGCGCAATGAAATGGAAGCCGCCGACGTGCTCGCAAAACGCGACGCCGCCGTCGCATGGTGCGTCCACGCAACGCGCCACGCGCAAGACAATGGCGGCAAGCCGTGGCGCTACCTGCTGATTCCGCACGACGAAGTTGCCGAAAATATAACCTTGGCGGGTTTTGTATCGCGGTTTGCGTGTGCGGGAATCACAGCATGATAATTCCCACCGCGCTGGCTTTGCGCGGGGAGGGGACGAGAGTAAGAATCTATGTTTAAGGACGGATCATGACTGACGAAACAAAAACTAATCCCGACGGCATCGAGCGCCAGCCGCTGCGTGTGTTCAGCGAGAAGGCGTATCTTGACTATTCGATGTATGTGATTCTGGATCGCGCGTTGCCGCATATCGGCGACGGGTTGAAGCCGGTGCAGCGGCGCATTGTTTATGCGATGAGCGAGCTGGGGTTGAAGGCCGGCAACAAATACAAAAAATCCGCGCGCACGGTCGGCGATGTGCTGGGTAAGTTTCATCCGCATGGCGACTCAGCGTGTTACGAAGCGATGGTGCTGATGGCGCAGCCGTTTTCGTATCGCTATCCGCTGGTGGACGGGCAAGGTAACTGGGGTTCGCCGGATGATCCGAAATCGTTTGCGGCGATGCGTTACACCGAATCGCGGTTGGCGAAATACGCCGAAGTGTTGTTGGCGGAGTTGGGGCAGGGGACGGTCGATTGGGTGCCGAATTTTGACGGCACGCTGGATGAGCCGTCGCTGTTGCCGGCGCGCTTGCCGAACGTGCTGTTGAACGGGACCACCGGCATCGCGGTCGGCATGGCGACCGACATTCCGCCGCACAATCTGCGCGAAGTCGCGGCGGCTTGCATTCACTTGATCGAGAACCCGAAGGCCACGACCAGTGAGTTGTGTGAGTTCGTGCGCGGTCCGGATTTCCCGACCGATGCGGAAATCATCACGCCGCGCCACGAACTGCTGGCGATGTACGAAACCGGCTACGGTTCGGTGCGCATGCGCGCGCGTTACGAAATCGAAGACGGTTGTGTGGTGCTGACGTCGCTGCCGCATCAGACTTCGGGCGCGAAAATTTTGGAACAAATCGCGCAGCAGATGAACGCGAAGAAGTTGCCGATGGTGGAAGACTTGCGCGACGAGTCCGACCACGAGAACCCGACGCGGCTGGTGATCGTACCGCGTTCCAATCGTGTGGATCTGGATGAATTGATGGGTCACTTGTTCGCGACCACCGATCTGGAGCGCAGCTACCGCATCAACATGAACATGATCGGCTTGAACGGCCGCCCGCAAGTGAAAAACCTGCGCGACCTGCTGACCGAGTGGCTGGAGTTCCGCATGTTGACGGTGCGGCGCCGCTTGCAGTGGCGACTCGACAAGGTCAACGCGCGCCTGCACATCCTCGACGGCTTGCTGATTGCGTATCTGAATATCGACGAAGTGATCCGCATCATCCGTACCAACGACGAGCCCAAGCCGGTATTGATGGCGCGCTTCAAGTTGAGCGACACGCAGGCCGAGGCGATTCTTGAGCTCAAGCTGCGGCACTTGGCCAAGCTCGAAGAAATGCAGATTCGGACCGAGCAAAACGAGCTGGCCGAAGAGCGCGACGAACTGCAAAAGATTCTGGATTCAGGTAAACGTTTGCGCACGCTGGTCAAAAAAGAAATTCAGGACGACATGAAGACCTACGGCGACGAACGCCGTTCACCGCTGGTCGCGCGTTCCGCTGCCAAAGCCATCGACGAATCAACGTTAGTTGGTGCCGAGCCGGTGACCATTATTCTTTCCGAAAAAGGCTGGGTGCGTTCTGCCAAAGGCCACGAGATCGATGGCTTCGCGCTGCAATATAAAGCCGGCGACAGCTTCCGCGCGGCCGCGATCGGCAAGAGCAATCAGTCCGCGGTGTTCCTCGACTCCACCGGCCGCGCTTACACCTTGCCTGCGCATCAATTGCCCTCTGCGCGCGGTCACGGCGAACCGCTGACCGGCTGGTTGAATCCGCCGCCGGGCGCCACGTTTTCCGGAGTCATGCTGGGCGCGCCGGAACAGTTGTATCTGGTCGGCAGCGACGCCGGTTACGGCTTCGTCGCCAAGCTTGAAGATATGTCGACTAAAAACAAAAACGGCAAGTCGGTGCTGAGTGTGACGCCGGGTAGTCGCGTCGTGGCGCCTGCGTTGATCGTCAATATCGAAACTGATCGTCTCGCCGCCGTCACCAACGATGGCCACATGCTGGTGTTCGCGGTGAAAGATTTGCCCATGCTCGCGAAAGGCCGTGGCAATAAAATTATCGGCGTGTCGCCCAAAGACGACGAAACGTTATTCGCGCTGCTGTCGATTCCGAAAGGCGGCGGCATCACCATCTTCGCCGGCAAACAACACACCACGCTCAGCGCGAACGAGTTGAACGAATATCAGGGCGAGCGCGGACGACGCGGCAAAAAACTCCCGCGTGGTTATCAGAAGGTGGATCGGGTTGCGCTATTGCCGCCGTCAGCTTGACGAGCAGCGACGGTATTTCTCTTGCCGGCCTGGCAGCGAGTTGAAAACCGTCGCCCGGTTCGCACGCGGTGTGTGACCCACCGCGCACTGCAACCTGTTTCACAATTTTTATTAAATATTTACAGGGAGCAAGACGATACAAATAAAGATAAATGTATCGCTTGGACTGTTGTGGCATGTTGTTTTCCGGACTCAAGCCTTGGGGTGAGGGTGTGCATCGCTGGTTACGCGGCGAGTTGCCCGCGCGTGCGCTGGCGCTTGAGTTCGATGTGGTCGCGCCTACCTTTGAGTCTGCCAAACCCAGGCACAGCCTCGTCGGTTTTGTTCGTGCCTGTTACGCCACGCGCGGTCGTCGCGCGTTGGTGTTGCAGGAAGTCGGCACGCATCTGGCCGCGCTGAATCGTTATCCGGTCTCGGTCTTGACACGTTGGCTGCACGCGCTGGTTGCGGACCGATATTTACGGTCGGCGGTGGGTGCGGTGTACACCGCCTACAGCAAGCGCGATGAAAATCCGGAGTCGGACGAACGCAAACAACACACGCAACTGGCGATCGAAGCAGCGCAGCAGCTGGCGACATGTTATGCGCTGGTATTGACAGCGCTGTGCCGATTGCCGGATCGTGCTTATGCGTTATGTCATGACAAGGCGCTGCGGGTTGGGCATCGAATTTTCGAGTTGATCAATGCCGAGCAGCACCTGTGCGCGTTGCGTCGTATGAAACTGCCGGAACGTTCGTGGCGTAACTGCAACCAGCTATATTTCGCGCTGAGTGAATGCGAGAACGTGCAGCGCGAAATGTTGTTGGCGGGCTATCTGTCGGAACCCAATCGCGCTGCCTGGCAACCCAAGGTGCGCGACCCGGCACCGACGCATGCGAGCGTGCAACAAATCTATATTGCGTTGCAGGTGACCGGCATGATGGATCCTGGCACCTGGCCGCCGCAGCAGTTTTTCTGGATGCTGGTTTATTTACGCCGTACCTTGCCGCGCCTGAAGCTGCGACCGTATGCGGAGCAGGCACTCAACGATGCGAGCGTAATCATCACGCGCTCGCGTCATCGCCCACCGACGTTCAAAATGCGCAACAAGCCGAAGGAGCCCGCGCTGTTGCTCGACGTGGGACCGTTGCTGCGACGCGTGCAACGCGATCTGGAGCGGCTCAACGCCGGGCAGCAAGACACGTTGTTCAAGCGCCTGGTCGGTGTGGCGGGCGTCAACCTGCTGGAACAGGCGCAACTGTTGGAACACATGCTGCGCAAGCTGCGTTATCACGCCGGCCGTGACGCGCGCAGTTACGTCAATCAATATGTCGAGCTCGGTGTGCACTGGGGCTTCGCGGAAGTTTTTTCAACCGTTAAGGAAGTTTCCAATAGCGAAGATCAGTGGTGTTTCGACGACTTGTCGTTGACGCAGCAACTGGCGAAAAAAAGCGCGACTTTGGTCGAACACGACGCGACGGCGCAGCACGAAAAACCATTTTTTCTGTTGAACGAAAGTTCCAGCGGCATGCAATTCAAGTTTCAGGAGACAACCAGTACCAAACCGCTGTTCCTCGGCCAATTGATTGCGTGTACGCGTGACGCGGACGAGCAGCGCAGCAGTGTGCCGCAAGTCGCCTATGTCAGTCGCGTGCAACGCAGCCGCAGCGGCGAGGTGGAAGTTGCGGTGCAAAAGCTCGCCTATGAAGCGGAGTGTGTCGGCGTGCAAGACCCGCACATGCAGGCCGACAACAAGGCGCTGCCGGGCTTGTTGCTGCATTGCCTGGATGGCAAGTGGCGTTTTTTGTTGCACAGCAAACACGGTTCGTACGCGTTATCCAAGCTGGTTTTGCGCGCCGGCGGACAGACGCGCAACTTGCGATTGGGGCGCATGTATCTGTACCAGCCGGAGTTCGTGGTGTTCGATATGATCGGCTTCGAGCCCGGTTAATCCGCGGAGGTTTTACCCGCATGTGTACGGGTGGCAAGAAACGCCCGGCAATGTAATATAATCCCCGTGCCGATGATGCTTAAGCCGGTATGCCATCAACGGTTTTAAACCACGCTTGAATTGAACAGTTTGATCCCCATTACATGAGGGCGATCTTGCGTATGGGTGCGATCACGGTCTGCATAAGGCAGTGCAGAGTTGTGCAGACCGCGGTTCCGGCCAGGTAATAACGCGACAACACGAGGAGTAAGTAAATGAAGCGCATATTTTTGTTCCTGATGACCAATCTGGCAATCATGCTGGTGCTGAGCGTTACGGTGCACCTGCTGGGCGCGGATCGATTTTTGACCAAGCAGGGCCTGGATCTCACGTCCTTGCTGGTGTTCGCCGCGATTTTCGGTTTCGGCGGCTCGTTCATCTCGTTGCTGATGTCGAAATGGATCGCCAAGCGCTCGACCGGCGCGCAGGTGATTGAGCAACCGCGCACCGAAACCGAACGCTGGCTGGTTGAAACCGTGCGTCGCCAATCACAGCAGGCCGGTATTGGCATGCCGGAAGTGGCGATTTTCGATAGCCCGGATGTCAACGCGTTTGCCACCGGCGCGAATCGCAACAGCGCGTTGGTTGCCGTGAGCAGCGGCTTGCTCAACAGCATGACGCGCGATGAAGCCGAGGCGGTGGTCGGGCATGAAATTACCCACGTGGCCAACGGCGACATGGTGACGCTCGCGTTGATTCAAGGCGTCGTGAATACCTTCGTTATTTTCATGGCGCGCGTCATCGGCTACTTTGTCGACCGCGTGGTGTTCAAGTCCGAGCGCGAGAATGGTCCGGCGTTCTGGATTGCTTCGATCGTGGCTGAATTGGTGCTGGGTATTTTGGCTAGCACCATTGTGATGTGGTTCAGCCGTCAACGTGAATTTCGTGCCGACGCCGGCGGTGCGCGTCTGAGCCAGACCAGCAAAATGATTGCGGCGTTGGAGCGCCTAAAAGCGCAGATGCACCCGGCGCAGTTGCCCGACCAGATGGCGGCGTTCGGAATTTCCGGCGGGCTGGCGCATGGCCTCAAGCGCCTGTTCATGACACATCCGCCGCTCGACGAACGCATCGCACGTTTGCGCGCCGCTCAGTAAGTCGGGCGCGTTACCAACAAAAAGGCCGCGTTGAATTTTCAACGCGGCCTTTTTGTTTTTTGGAACCCGGAATATTTAGCTGTTCCCGTTCAATTCAAATTTACCGCCAGCGTGGGAATGACCAGTTCGCGGAACAGAGCATTGATCTCTTGCGGGGAGAGAGGTTTTCGATAGTTGAACCACCACGTCAACACGGTGATAAAAGTGGCTCCCAAAAAGTGCATGAAAAGTTCAAATGGAACATCCGACGCGACCTTCTTTTTATAAAGAAGGCGCGCTTCGTCTTTCATTAACTGCACCAGCATTTCTTCAAGATGTTGTCGAACGATTACCCAACCCGGTCCGCCGACCAGCGCCCTGAATAGTTTTGTATGTTCATAGGCGTGTTCAAACATCGCCAGACTGAAGCCGATGACTTTTTCATAACGTTTACCTGAAGCAACCGGAGTCGCCTTCTGCGCGTTATGCAAAAATTCACGCAGGCCTTGCAGTCCATCGACCAGCAGTTCATCTCGATCTCGAAAGTGCGTATAGAACGTTGACCGTCCTATGTTTGCGCGATCCAGAATGTCCTGCACGACGATGGACTCGTAACTTTTCTCGAACATCAGCGAAATCAACGCTTCCGAAAGCGCCTTGCGTGTCTTTTGAGTGCGCCGGTCTTCAGTTTTTTTTCGCAAAGTCATAAGCACCTCCCGCATCGAAATACTGAACAAAAACGCGAGTTTTGTTCATTACCAAACAGAACCATCGCTGCTGTTCTGGTTTCCAGATTTCGAGCCCACTATATTTCGTAACCGGACACGTGTCCATTTTGATACGTCTATTCAGCGGAGACCAGCGATGCCAAGAAATACTGCAAATGTGACCAGGCCGCATGCCATACCCACGCGTGTCAGGGCGTGGGCTTTTTCCATGTGCCTCGTTGTGACATCAGCCTGGTCAGACACTTCGCAAGACGATCTTATCATCCACATCAGCGGCTTCACGCATGCGCGCGGACAAGCAATTGCAAGCCTGTTTGGCGAGGGAGCCGATGTTTTCGGCAAGCCCTATGCGCGCGTTGCCGTCGGCATTCAACAGAATAAAGCCACGCTGATCTTTCCCGGCCTGCCGCACGGCAACTATGCCGTCACGGTCTTTCACGACGAAAATGGCAACAACGATTTGGACCACAACGTCCTGCACTTTCCGGCAGAGCCGCTGGGTTTCTCGAACGGTTTCAAGCTCTCGCTGTTCTCCGGCATGCCGAGTTTCAAAAAGCTGCGTTTCGCCTTCACGGTGGACAGTAAGTCGTTAGAAATTTCAGTCAAATAACAGGAGGCATGCACATGTCCGATTTCATTCAACTCAAACAAGTTTCCAAGTGCTTTGAGTCAGCCGCTGGGCGTTTCGAGGCGCTCAGAAAAATCGATCTCACTATTGGCCGAGGCGAGCATGTAGCGATCATCGGTA